>Ga0307409_100000182_pt1 | contig 24479 bp, 22 predicted proteins | sample 322Ometagenome_2_FD_203888 | JGI IMG/M metagenome (GOLD analysis project Ga0307409, IMG submission 203888) | Maize rhizosphere microbial communities from greenhouse at UC Davis, California, United States - 322HYB-O-2 | ecosystem: Host-associated > Plants > Roots > Rhizosphere > Soil | place... | reverse complement strand
CTTCGGCCTGCGCCGCGAGGGTTTGCCGCCGGCGGAGGTCGACCAGCGCGTCGCGGCGATGCTCAAGCTGGTCCAGCTCGGCCCCTACGCCAAGCGAAAGCCGCACCAGCTCTCGGGCGGTCAGCAGCAGCGCGTCGCGCTCGCCAGGAGCCTCGCCAAGAAGCCGCAGCTGCTGCTGCTCGACGAGCCGCTCGGCGCGCTCGACAAGAAGCTGCGCGAGGAGACGCAGATCGAGCTCGCCAACATCATCCACGACGTCGGCGTCACCTGCGTGATGGTGACGCACGACCAGGAGGAGGCGATGACGATGGCGTCGCGCATCGCGGTCATGAGCGAAGGCCGGTTCCTGCAGGTCGGCGCACCGGCCGAGATCTACGAGACGCCGGCGACCCGCTTCGTCGCCGACTTCATCGGCAACGTCAACCTGATGGAGGGCACGCTCGTCGTCGACGAGGCCGACCACGTCGTCGTCGACTGCGGCGACGTCCGCCACCGGGTCGGCCATGGCATCACCGGGACGCGCGGCATGGCGGTGACGGTGGCGCTGCGGCCGGAAAAGATCCGCATACGGCGCGACGCGCCGACTTCGCCCGACGACGGCGTCAACCGGGCACACGGCACCGTTCGCGATGTCGCCTACTTCGGCAGCTTCACCGTCTACCACCTGCAGATGGCGAGCGGCCGCGTCCTCAAGATCAGCCAGAGCAATGTCGAGCGCCAGCCCGGCGCGCCGCTGCAGGCTGGCGATCCGGCGTGGGCGAGCTGGTCCGACCGGTCGCAAGTGGTGCTGACGCAATGAAGGCGCCGTCGCGGCGCGGCCGCTTCGCCGTCATCGCGGTGCCGTACGCCTGGCTGCTCGCCTTCTTCCTGCTGCCGTTCCTCGTCGTCGCCCGGATCAGCGTCTCCGAGATGGAGGCGACGACGATCAAGGACATCGTCTCGTGGCAGGACGGCGCGCTCAGGTTCACCGCCAGGCTCGGCAACTACCTGCTGCTCGCGCAGGACGATCTCTACCTGCGCACGTATGCGTCGAGCCTGCTCTACGCGGCGGTGACGACCGCCCTCTGCCTGGCAATCGGCTATCCGTTCGCGTACTTCATGGCGCGCGCCCGTCGCTCGCTGCAGCCGGCGTTGCTGATGCTCGTCATGCTGCCGTTCTGGACCTCGTTCCTGCTGCGCGTCTACGCCTGGAAGGCGCTGCTCACCGAGCAGGGGCTGGTCGCCGGGTGGATCGAGGCGATCGGACTCGACCGGGCGCTCGCCGCCGCCGGCCTGATCCCGGCGCCGGGCCAGCTGATGAACACGCCCTTTTCGCTCGTCCTCGGCATGACCTACACCTACCTGCCGTTCATGATCCTGCCGCTCTACTCCAACCTGGCGAAGATGGACCTGCGGCTGCTCGAGGCGGCCGCCGATCTCGGCGCGAGCGCATGGACTGCGTTCTGGCGCGTCACCGTGCCGCTCTCGCGCGCCGGCATCGTCGCCGGCGCGATGCTGGTCTTCATCCCCTGCGTCGGCGAGTACGTGATCCCGGAGCTCCTCGGCGGGCCGCAGACGCAGATGATCGGCCGCACGCTCTGGGACGAGTTCTTCAGCAACAACGACTGGCCGATGGCGTGCGCGGTCGCGGTGACGATGGTCCTGCTCGTCATCGTCCCGGTCGCCGTCTTCAGCCGCAACCAGGCCGAGGCGACGCGCCAGCCGGCGTGACGGCGATGCGCGCAACCGCCGGCCACCGCAACTTCGCCCGCGCCTGGCTCGCGCTCGGCTACGCCTTCCTGTATTTGCCGATCGTCGCCCTCGTCGTCTATTCGTTCAACGACTCGCCGGTCGCCAACGTCTGGCGCGGCTTCACGCTGCGCTGGTACAAGGAGCTCGTCGACGACCGCGAGCTCCTCGCCGGCCTCGCGCTGTCGCTGAAGGTCGCGCTCGCGACGGCATGCGCGTCGGTCGTCCTCGGCACGCTCGCCGCGTTCGCGCTCGTCCGCTATCGGCGCTTCTTCGGCAGCACGCTCTTCTCCGGCATGGTCGCGGCGCCGCTCGTCATGCCCGAGGTGATCATCGGCCTGTCGCTGCTGCTGATGCTGGTCGCGCTGCAGCGCGCCACGGAGGCGGCGTTCGGGGTCGGCTTTCCCGAGCGCGGCATGCTGACGATCTGGCTCGGCCACCTGCTGCTCGGCATGGCCTACGCGACGGTCGTCGTCCGCGCCCGCCTGCAGACCCTCAACCCGCAGCTCGAGGAAGCCGCGCTCGACCTCGGCGCACGCCCCTGGCAGGTGTTCTGGCTCGTCACGCTGCCGATGATCGGCCAGGCGCTGCTGTCGGCGTTCCTGCTCACCTTCACGCTCTCGCTCGACGACGTCGTCCTCTCGGCGTTCCTGTCCGGGCCGGGAGCGACGACGATGCCGCTCGTCATCTTCTCGCGCGCGCGGCTCGGCCTCAACCCGAGCGTCAACGCGGTGGCGACGATCATCATCACGTTCGTCGCCGTCGGCGTCGTCGTCGCCAGCTATCTCCTGGCGCGCAACGAGCGCCGGCGCATCCTCGACGCGGCGGTGGCGCAGCGGCCGCCGTCATGACCTCGCCGGCGCGCACCGCGCTCGCGTACCTGGCTCTGGCAGCATCGATGGCGATCGTCGGCGCCTACGTCGGCTTCTCGAAAGCGCTCGTCATCGTCTTCCCGGTGTTCCTTCTCGCCGGCATGCGCTTCGCGATCGGCGCGCTGGCCATGGCGCCGTGGCTGCGCCGGCCCGCCGGCGAAGCGCCGCTCGACGCGCGCAGCCACCGCCTGCTCTTCTTCGAGTCGTTCTTCGGCAACTTCCTGTTCTCGATCTGCATGCTGTACGGGATCCGCCAGAGCTCGGCGCTTGCCGCGGGAGTGATCATGGCCGCGCTGCCGGCGGTCGTCGCCCTGCTCTCGTGGCTGCTGCTCGGCGAGCGCGTCGGCTTGCGCATCGCCGCCGGCATCGCCTGCGCCATCGCCGGCATCGCGCTGGTCGCGCTGGCGCGCGACGCCGAGGGCGAGCTGGCGAGCGGCTCGCTCGTCGGCAGCGCGCTGCTGCTCGCCGCCGTCACCTGCGAGGCGCTCTACGTCGTCATCGGCAAGAAGCTCTCGGCATCGGTCGGGCCGAAGCGGATCAGCGCGATCATCAACCTCTGGGGCCTGGCGCTGGTCGCGCCGTTCGCGCTCTGGCAGCTGGGCGACTTCTCGCCGGCGTTCATTCCCGAGTCGTCGTGGGTGCTGCTGGTCGCCTATTCGATCGCGGCGAGCGTCGTCACCGTCTGGCTCTGGATGACCGGCCTGAAGCACGTGCCCGCCGCGTCGGCCGGCATCTTCACGGTCTTCCTGCCGGTGAGCGCGGCCGCCGTCGGCGTGCTCTTCTACGGCGAGCAGTTCACGACGTCGCAAGCCGCGGCGTTCGCGCTGGCGCTGGGCGGCGTGGTGCTGGCGACGTGGCCGGCGCGGCGCCGGGGCTGAGCGGAGCGGCGAGCGCCCGCCGCGCCAGCCGCGACACCGTCGCCGGCGTCTCGACCTTCAGGCGCGGGTCGCTCCAGACCTGGCGCCAGCGGCGCGCTCCCGGCTCGCCGTTGCGCAGCCCGAGCATGTGGCGCGACGCGTGCGACCACGGCTCGCCGCGCTCGACCAGCCGATCCATGTAGCCGACCATCGCCGCCTCGACGTCGTCGCGCGCCGGCACGGCGGCAGGCGCCGCGAAGAAGCGCGCGTCCCAGTCGACGAGGTCCCACGGGTGGTGGTACGCCGAACGGCCGACCATGACACCGTCGACGTCGGCCAGCTGCGCCGCGATCGCGTCGTTGCCGGCAACGCCGCCGTTCAGCACGAACGTCCGGTCCGCGAAGTCCTTCGCGAGCATGGCGACCATCTCGTGCCGCAACGGCGGCAGCTCGCGGTTCTCCTTCGGGCTCACGCCGTGCAGCCAGGCGTTGCGGGCATGGACGATGAACACGTCGCAGCCGCCTTCGGCGACGGTGCCGACGAAGTCGCGCACGAACGCATAGCTTTCGTGGCGGTCGATGCCGATCCGGTGCTTGACGGTGACCGGGACCGTGACCGCGTCGCGCATCGCCCGGACGCAGTCGGCGACGAGGGCCGGCTCCGCCATCAGGCAGGCGCCGAAGGCGCCGCGCTGGACGCGCTCGCTCGGGCAGCCGCAGTTGAGGTTGATCTCGGCGTAGCCCCAGCGCTCGCCGAGGCGCGCGCACGCCGCGAGCTCCGCCGGCTCGCTGCCGCCGAGCTGGAGCGCGACCGGCTGCTCGACGGCGTCGAAGTCGAGATGGCGAGCGACATCGCCGTGCAGCAGCGCGCCCGTCGTCACCATCTCGGTGTAGAGGCGCGTGCGCCGGGTCAGCAGGCGATGGAAGAAACGGCAGTGGCGGTCGGTCCAGTCCATCATCGGCGCCACCGAAAGGCGCCAGTCGCCAAATCGATGCGACATACCGCATTTCTGCCGAATCGGAGAAGACCCCGCGCTCACCGAGCTTCCGTGAAAGCGCGGACCTTTGGCAGGTGCGTCGCTCATCGTCGTCTCCGCTTGGTCCGGTGTAACGGACCATCGTACTCGCCCAGCACCAGGCCCCCTTCCCCGCCGAGCATGGGCTCGCATCGGCGGCCTTACAGCCGGCGCCTGCCCGTGTGTTCGTCCACGATCCGCAAGCGCGCATCGATGCGCGATTGCGTCGTCACGTGACGCTCAAGCGCATGATCCTCGGGATGACGAAGCTGCCGACGCTCGACTTCAAAGGGATGCTGATCGCTGTCAATCCCGCCTACGTCCTCAAGATCGAGGAGCGAGAGGGAAAGGACGGGCTGCCCAAGTGCGTCCTGCATTTCGTCGACAAGACGATGCTGACGTGGGACGGCCACCTGAGCGCCTTGGTTCCGCTCCTTCTCACGCCTTGACAGCGGAGAAGGCGCTACGACCAATTCCCCCCTGGCCTGCTGTTCGCAGGTGCTTGGCCCGGATCGCGCACATCGCGAACCTCGCGAGTCTGAACGTCTGGCTCGGCGTGTGGGAACGCCCGCTCCGCGTCGGCGCGCGTGAGCTTGTAGCTTGTCAGCCGGCGCTTGCCAGAGGGCTCGTCGACGATCCACCACTGGAAGAACTCGGTCATCTTCGTCATGCGGTGAATTGTCGCCTGCAACGGCAGGTCGCGCACCGCGGGAGCAGACTCGAAGCCGCGGCCGGCGCGGCGCGGGATGAAGACGTCAGTGCAGGGTGCCGCCAGCCGGCGAACGCAGGCTGCCGAGCTGGCGCCGCGCGCGCTCGGTCGCGCGGTCGATCAGGAAGGCGTTCTCGAAGGCGCGCATGCGCCCGGCGGCGCACAGGCGGCCGAGCGTTCGAGCGGTCATCGAGACGGTCTCGCGACCCTTCGCGCCGTGCGAGAACAGGAAGAGGCTGCGCGCCGGGCTCATGTAGGTCAACCGGACCTTCTGCCATTGGTCGCGCAGGTTGAGCTGGTACGAGAAGCCGAGCTGGAGGTGCTCGCGCAGTTGCGGGCCGGCGGCGAGCTCGGGCGATTCTGGAAGCTCGATCGGGTCGGGTGCGGCTGATGCGGCGGGTGCGCTGGCGCCGAGGTCGATCGTCGGCAGCGCCAGATCCGCTCCTGCGCCCGCGGTCGCCAGCGCGGCAGCGGCGTGCTTCTCCGCCGGCGCAGCGCGCGCAGCGCTCGCTTCGGGCGCAGCCGACGGCGTGACGGCGCGCGACCAGTCGACCTCGTGCTCGGAGACGAGGCCGATCGCGAGCTCCTCCTCGAGAGTGAAGTGCTGGTCGATGGGCGGTGCCTGTGGCGGCTCGGCGGCGGCCTCGACCGCGGCTTCGTCGGCGCTCGGCACCGGCGTGCGGAACGCAGCCTCGAGGTTGCGCAGCATCATGTTGTGGTCGAGCTCGCTGCGGGGCGCGCCCTTGAGCGAGCCGGCGTGCTGCGTCACGAGCTGGCCGAAGAACTCGTCCTGCGCCGCCTGCGGCCAGTCGACGAACTTCATCGCCTGCGTCAACTCGGCCATCATCGCCGGCAGGCCGGAGACGAAGCGCTTGCGCTCCGCGGCCGAGCGCTTCGGCTGCACGCTCGCCACCAGCTCGGCGCCGCACTTGCGGAGGCGGATCGGATACGGCGCGTCGGCACCGTCGCGCCGCGACGCCATGACGATCGCCTGCGCCCAGGCGCCGGTCAGGAAGTCGCGCAGGAAGCTCGGCAGCGCGAGCGGCTCGAGGGCGGTGCGCAGGCGTTCGCTGAAGCGCTGCTGGACGCGCCACTCGAGCTCCTTGCCGCGCAAGGTCGCTGCCGCGGCGCTTGCCCGGATCTCGGCGTGCGTCTGGTCGGCGACGAAGCGCTCGAGCTCGAGCAGCTTGGCGTCGTAGAGGTCGAGCTGGTCGAAATCGCCTTCGACGATCTCGTTGACGAGGCCGCGGACGCGTTCGAGCAGCTCCTTCGCCGGGCCGCTCTCGAAGCTGTCGAACGCGCACGCGAGCGACGCGACACGGTTGATGAAGCGGCGAACCGGATGGCGCCGCGACGAGAAGAAGGTCTGGTCGGTGAGAGCGGCGCGCAGCACGGGCAGCTGCAGGCGTGCGATCTGGCGGGCCATTTCCGGTGGCACGCGGGCGTCCGACAGGATCTGGTCGAACAGGCTGCTGACGACCTCGATGACGAGATGGTCGAGCTTGCCGCGAGTCGCCTGCAGCAGCTCGGCGCGGTGGGCGCGGATCAGGTTGGCGGCCATCAGGCCCGTCAGGCCGTTCGAGGGCGGCTGCTCGTACGCGACGCCGAGCGGAACACCCGGCTGCGTGGTCGAGAAGTCGTCGGGCGGCGCCTGCCCCGCGTACGACCCGTAGCCGGTGTCGCGGGGCAGCGCGTCGAACTCGCCCATGTAGCTGGCGCCGCCGTTCAGCCGGCGCAGCAGGTTCATCAGCTCGACGTCGGCGGCGGCCGCCGCCGGCGTGCGCGTTCCGCCCGGCGGGCCGAGCGATCCCGGCATGCCGCCGCGGATCAACCGATCGAGCAGCGCCACCGAGCTCTCGACGTCGACGTCGGTGGGCAGCGGCTCGATCTCCGCGAAGCGGCCCAGGATCGACGCTTCCCAGCTCCTGAGCGGCGGCGCCTCCGAAGGCATTCGTCCGATCCACGATTGCTCCCACGCCTTGCGGGCTTCCTCGAACCCCGACGATGGCCGGCTCGCCGGCCGCGCCGAGAACTCGTCGGCCGGGCGCATCGCCAGATCGGTCTTCTTGATGCCGCGCTGCTGGAGGTCGGCCGCGATCTCGCGATAGCACGCCGGCATGGCGTGAGCCATCGCCTGGCCGAGCTCGCGGCCGAAGATCTTCTGCGTGTCGGGCTCGTCGGTGATCTTCTCGATCGCCTTGTGCAGCGCCGAGCCGAGCACCGAGCCTCGCAAGGGGTTTCTGCGCGGATCGGCCCAGCCGTGGCGCAGCATGCTGCTCATGTAGGCGTCGAGGTCGCGCAGCTCGGCCTCGCTGCGGTGCGCGATCAGCTGGCCGATGCGCTCGAACGAGATCTTCTCCTCGATCTGGCCTTCGTCGACCAGGCTGATCGACTGCCAATCCGTGGTCGCCGACTGCGCCCGGCTCTCGCCTTGCGAAGCGATGTCGTCGCCGATGCGCTCGCGCAACGCGCCGGTGAAGGACGCCAGCAGCAGCTCGCGGTTCTCGAGGATATGGATCTGCGCGAAGGCGAGCTGGCCGCGCTCGCGATAAGTCCCGGCCGACTTCATCAGCACGAGCAGGTTGTTGGCGACTTCGACGACCGCAGCGTCCGCGGTCGCGCGGATGCGCTCTTGCGCGGCGGCGAGTGCAGCATGGAAGGAAGGATCGCTCGGACTCATGGCAGCCAGCATGTCCACAACGGGCGGCCGCGACCGCGGCCGCGACCGTTCAGTCGCAAAGTATCGGTGGGATTCGCGCCGCGTCGACGCATGGCGCCGGGCGAATGTCACGTCGTCGCGAGTGCATCGCGCGACCGAGCGCCAAGCGAGGACCGACGGTGTTGCTCGGATGCCGAAGCCGATGCGCTCAGGAGCGCCCGGCTGCGGCCGCGATGCCGTCGACAAAGCGCGGCCAGAGCGGCGTCGGCAAGTCGTGGCCCATGCCTTCGACGAGATCGATCTTCGCTTCCGGAATCTTTGCCTTCAGGTCGTGACCGGCCGCGACCGGCACCAGCGGATCGGCCACGCCGTGGATGATCTGCGTCGGCATGCGGATCGCGCCGAGCAGCGGCGAGCGGTCGCCGTCGGCGGCGATCGCGACCATCTGGCGCGCAGTTCCGGCCGGCCGGTACGAGCGACGCACCGACACCGTGAAGCGCTCGCGCAGCCCCGCCGGCGGCGACGGATATGCCGGGCTGCCGATCAGCGCGTACAACTTCACGTAGTGCTCGACGATGCCCTCGACCGTGTTCGCCGGCGGCCGCGAGATCAGCGCGCCGCGCACCTTGAGCGAGGCGGCAGGCAGATGGCGCGCGCCGCTCGACGTCATCATCAGCGTCAGGCTCTTGACGCGCGTCGGCGCGATGCGCGCCATGTGCTGGGCGATCATGCCGCCCATCGACGCGCCGCAGACGTGCGCCGCCTCGATGCCGAGCGCGTCGAGGATGCCGATCGCGTCCTTGGCCATGTCGGCGAGCGCGTACGGGCTCCTGACCCGCAAGCCGAGCGCGTGGCGCAGCGACTCGAGCGCGAGGCTCGGAACGCCGAGGTGGTCGAAGCTCTGGCTGAGCCCGATGTCGCGGTTGTCGAAGCGGATCACGCGAAAGCCGCGCTCGACCAAGCGGGCGACGAAGTCCTCGTGCCAGCCGAGCAGCTGCATGCCGAGCCCCATGACGAGCAGGAGCGGCTCGCCGGTGGGCGAGCCGTGGTCTTCGACCTCGAGGCGGGTGCCGTTGGCGGAGAGCTGCATCCGTGCGCGACGGTCAGGCCGGCGCGATCGTCGCGTCGGGATGCGCCGTGCGGAAGAAGTAGCGGCGCGCGCCGCCGGCATCGAACGGCTGCCAGCGGTCAACGGGCTGGGCGAGGCGATCGGCAACGGCGTAGAGCACGGCGGGATTCGCTCCCATGCCCAAGTGGCTGGCAGGCACCTCGATGTTCTCGACCAGCGGCCCGGGCTCGTCGATGCTGCAGCGCCACGCGACGATGCCGTCGCTGCGCGAGTAGATCGAGGTGGTGGGCAGCGGCGGAGGCTTGCGAAGCCGTGCCATCTCGTCCGGGTCGCCGACCCTGCTGCCGCTGAGCATCTCGTAGACGCGCCATGCGTTGGTCGCCTTCGGGTGACCGGCGAACGGCGTGCCGAGCGTGACGACGCAGCGCGTCAGTGCCGGGTGCTTCTTCGCGAGCTCGCGTGCGTAGATGCCGCCAAGGCTCCAGCCGACCAGGCTGACCGGCTGGGCATGGCGTTCGGAGAGCGCGCGCAGGTCCTCGCCGGCGCGCTCGAGCACCCCGGGCCGCGCCCCGAAGTTGAGCCCCTGGCGCCACGCCTGGGCGTCATAGCCGAGGCTGCGCAGGATGCGGCGCAGCGGGATCGTCGTGAGGTCGCCCGCCGCCATGCCGGGAAACACCATCACCGGATGGCCGTCGCCGCGCGGCAAGCGGTAGAGCCACGGCAGGGCGGCGATCAGCGAGAAGAACTCCACCGGCGCGCGGGCCTCGAGCAGCATCAGCAGCGCGCTCGGCGCACGCGGCTGGCTGCTTCGCTCCGGTGCGCGAGGGAGGTGGCTTCTGCGGTTGCGATCAGGCATCCGGCTCGGGTCGACCGATGAAAGACGTGGCGCCATGTTAGCCGGCGTGCTCTTCGACGCTGGCGCGCGCAGCGTGACTTCATGTCGCTCCGGCGACAAGACGTCGCTGTCGCAAGGCGATCGACTCGTTCGCGACCAGCGCTCCCAGCACGAGCGCGCCGCCGGCGAGGACGTGGCGGCTCGGCGCTTCCGCGGCACCGAGCCAGGTCCAGAGGACGCCGAACACGATCTCGAGCAGCGACAGCAGGGCCGCCTCGGGCGCCGCGAGGACGCGCGCCGCAGCGACCGAGATCAGGCACGGCACGGCGAGCTGGAAGACGCCGAGGATCGCGAGCAGCAGGAGGTCGTGCGGCGTCGCCCGCAACGGCAATGCGGCGCCGAACGTGAGCAGCGCCGACAGCACGGCGCCGATCAGCACGGCGACGAGCAGGTCGGCACCGCCGCTCCTGCTGCGCTGGATCGCGGTCCAGTTGAGCGCAGCCGCGAGCGGCACGGCGAGCGCGATCGCCGTGCCGGCGAGATGACGGTCATCGACGGCGGCGAGCTCATGGACGTACATCCAGGCGATGCCGGCACCGGCGACGACGATCGCGGCCCAGGTGCGGGCCGGCAGTCGATGGCCGAGCGCGACGCGCGCGACCAGCGCGGTGACGAGCGGCGCGATCGCCATGGTGACGAGCACGTTGGCGACGGTCGTCATCGAGATCGCGACCATGAAAGCGGTGAACATCACCGCCCAGCAGATGCCGGAGAGCCACAACGTCGGATCGGCGCTCGCCAGCGTCGCCTTGAGCGCCCGCACGCCGCGCAGGCGGGCGAGCAGGACGACGAGCGCGACGGCGTTGAAGAAGCTGCGCCAGAACGTCGCTTCGACGCCGCCGGCGGCCTCGAGATGGCGGCTGACGACGCCGGCCATGCTCCACAGAAGCGTGGCGACGAGCATCGCCAGGACGGCGCGCGAATGGGTCAGCTCAGTAGTCCCCGCCGATCGAACCGGGCGCCAGGTTGTCGAACTTGGTGAGCGGCTTGAGGAACGTCAGTCGGAAAGTGTCGGTAGGCCCGTTGCGCTGCTTGGCAACAATAATTTCGGCGACGCCGCGCTCCTTCGATTCCTTGTTGTAGTAGTCGTCGCGGTAGATGAACATGATGACGTCGGCGTCCTGCTCGATCGCACCCGATTCGCGCAGGTCGCTCATCATTGGTCGCTTGTCGTTGCGCGCTTCTACACCGCGATTCAGTTGTGAGAGAGCAAGGACTGGACATTGCAGCTCCTTGGCCAGAGATTTCAATGCGCGTGAGATCTCTCCGAGGACAGTCGCACGATTCTCATCACTGGCGCCCTCACTGCCTGTCATAAGCTGCAGGTAATCGACGACGATCAGGCCGAGCTTGCCGCACTCACGAGCTTGGCGTCGCGCGCGAGCGCGCAGCTCGGTCGGGCTGAGCGTGCCACTCTCGTCGATGAAGATACTCGCTTTACCCAGCTTCTCGATAGCTTCTGAGAGGCGACTCCATTCATCGTTGGTGACTGCACCGGTACGAAGGTGCTGTTGATCAATACGGCCGAGCGAGCCGACTATGCGCAACGCAAGCTGCGAAGCGCCCATTTCCATTGAGAAAACCACGACGGGCAGCGCTTCTTTCACGGCGACATGCTCTGCAATATTGAGCGCGAGCGAGGTCTTCCCCATTGAGGGACGGGCGGCCAAAACGATCAGATCGCCAGGCTGCAATCCCGCGGTCATCCGATCGAGATCGTAGAAGCCGGTGCGAACTCCGGTCACCTCTTCGGCGCCGTTGTCATGCAGTTCAGTGACTCGGTCGAGCAGAGCTACGACGAGCTGGTCCATGCTCTGGAAGTGCTGCCCCGCGCGCGAGCCTTCCTCGCCGATGCGGAAGATCTTGCCCTCGGCGTCGTCGAGGATCTGCGCCACCGGCCGACCCTGCGGATTGAACGCGCTGGTCGCGATCTCGTCGCTCGCCTGAACGAGCTTTCGCAGCACCGAGCGCTCGCGCACGATCTCGGCGTAGCGGCGGATGTTGGCCGCGCTCGGCACGCTCTGCGCCAGCGCGTTGAGGTAGACGAGCCCGCCGCAGTCGTCGGCCTTGCCGAGCCGCTGCAGCTGCTCGAACACGGTGATGACGTCGGCCGGCTTGGTCGCGTTGACCAGTGCCGCGATGACGCCGTAGATCAGCCGGTGCTCGTAGCGGTAGAAGTCGTCTTCGCCGAGCAGGTCGCCGATCCGGTCCCAGGCACCGTTGTCGAGCAGCAGGCCGCCGAGGACGCTCTGCTCGGCCTCGGCCGAGTGCGGCGGCACCCGCAGCCGTGCGACGTCGTCGTCGCGCGCCTCGGAGACGGAATCGGCGGACGAGAACGTCGCGGACATGGAGCTGGTCTAGATGAGGAAGCGGATCGGCCGGTGGATAACGTTGGGGATCGCGGTCGGACGAGCAGTGGGTAACGCTTCCCTCGAAACGACACGGGCCGCAAAGCGCGGCCCGTGGACGAGTGTGCCGGCAATCCCGGCGCGGGTCAATCCGTGCTCGGGCCGCTCAAGTCAGCTTCGTCTTCTTGTTCCTCGACCAGCATCGGCCGCCCGCGCAGGCTAGGTCGTTTCTCCCAACACGACGACCTTCACTTCCACCAGGACGTCGGTGTGCGGCGCGACCGTCACGGTGTGCTCGCCGACCGTCTTCAACGGCCCGTTCGGCATCCGCACCTGCGCCTTCGTCACCTTGAAGTCGATCCGGTTCAGCGCGTCGGCGACGTCGGCGTTGGTGACCGAGCCGAACAGGCGGCCGTCGACGCCGGCCTTCTGCGTGATGTGGACGGTGCGGCCGCTCATCTTCTCGCCGAGCGCCTGTGCGCCCGCGAGCCGCTCGGCGGCGAGCTTCTCCAGCTCGGCGCGCTTGTCCTCGAATTCCTTGATCGCCGCCGGCGTCGCCCGGCGCGCGGCGTGCTGCGGGATCAGGAAGTTGCGCGCGAAACCGTCCTTGACCTTGACGACGTCGCCGAGGTTGCCGAGGTTGTGCACCTTCTCGAGAAGAATGACTTGCATGGTGGGCGCCTCAGACCTTGTGCTGGTCGCTGTACGGCAGCATCGCCAGGAAGCGCGCGCGCTTGATGCACGTCGTCAGCTGGCGCTGGAAGAACGCGCGCGTGCCGGTCAGGCGGGCCGGCGTGATCTTGCCGTTCTCGTTGATGAAATCGCGCAAGGTGTCGATGTCCTTGTAGTCGATCTGCTTGACGCCGGTCACCGTGAAGCGGCAGAAGCGCTTGCGACGGAACAGCAGCGATTGGGTGTTGCGCTTGGGCTTGCGGTCCTTCGAGAACCGACCTTTACCGCGTGGCGGGGGCATGGTGTTGACCTCTCTTCAATGCGATGGACTGAATATGAAAAACGATACCGCGACCGTTGCGCTGGGCGCCGAGGAAGCCTTCGAAGCCGTGCTCGACGCCGAGCTCGGCGGCGAGGAGCGGACTGGTCACGTCGCCGACGGCGCGCGCGCGGATCTCGAACGCGACCTTGCGCGGGTTGCCGAGCTGCACGATCTCCGATTCATGGCGAAGGCTCATGTCGAGCGCGGGCAAGCCGGCCGGCGTGAACCTGAGCGCCGCGCGCTCGACGATCTGCGCCGTCAACGCGACCCGATTGGTCAGGTCGACGCTTCCTGCGGTGCGCGACGCGCTTCCTCGCGCCGCGCGTCTTCGCCGCGCCGCGCCTCTTCGCTGCGCCGCGCCTCCTCGCTGCGGCGGGAATCGTCGCCGCGCCGCGACTCCTCGCGGTCCACGGCCTTCATCATCACCGACGGCGCGGTCTCGGCCTGGCTCTTGACCACGGTCAGATGGCGCAGCACCGCGTCGTTGAAACGAAACCCGGTCTCGAGCTCGTTCAACACCTTGTTGTCGCACTCGATGTTGATGCAGAGGTAGTGCGCCTTGGCGAGCTTCTGGATCATGTAGGCCAGCTGGCGCCGGCCCCAGTCCTCGACCCGGTGCACCTTGCCACCGCCTGCGGCGACGATGATCTTGTAGCGTTCCAGCATCGCCGGAACCTGTTCGCTCTGATCCGGGTGGATCAAGAGCACGATCTCGTAATGACGCATCGAATCTCCTTGTGGATTCCTGGAAGGAAGCCGCTCGTCGACCGGAACGGTCGCTGCCGGATCACGTCGAGACCGGCCGCGGCAAGGGAGGGAAAAGCCGACGATTATAGGACGAAGCGCAGTTCAGCCGTCAGGGCCCGGCACCGCGAGAGCCGCCGGGGCCGATCGATCCGAGCACGCGCGTCGGGCTCGCGAAGCGGTATTCCTCGACACTTCATGGTTACCAGACGTTGCCGGCGACTGCGGTCCCGCGCCGACGCGGGGATTACACTGCGGCGGGACCGAGGCGCTCTGCGCCGTGCCGGCGCGGTGGGCTGCCCCGGCCCGTCCAGCCCAGGGCCGCGTGAAGGACGCTTCCGATGACTGATTCGAGCAGCAGCGGCAAGTTTGCGCGAGACCTCGCGAAGCCGGCCGCGTCCGCAGCCACCGGGCCGGAGGAATGGGCGGCGACGCGCGCCGAAGCCGCGACGCAGGACGAGATCGAGGAATGGCAGGCGACGCGCGTCCAGCCGCGCCAGCCGAACAGCGCCGAGGCGCGCGTCGCGCCGCCGCCTGCCGCGGTGCCGCCGCAGGCCGAGCGTCGGGTCGGCCGGTTCGGCGCCGCCGCGGAGTCGCCGGACGCCTGGGCGTCGACGCGGGCGCAGACCGCGCTCGCGACGCAGCTGCTCGAGGACGAAAGCGATTACCTCGCGACCGACAAGGACGAGATCGGCCGTCAGATCGGCGGCAACGAGCGCGAGCTGTTCGTCTCGTGCGCACCCGCGGAAGCGCTGCAGCAGCAGTTCGAGCACCTCCAGCCCAACTTCATCGCCGTTCACGACATCGGCACTGCGTCGTCGCGCAAGCTCCTGACCGGCATCGCCGCGGCGAGCGGGCGTGCCGTGCAGAAGCTCGTCGTGCGCCGCCAGGGCTACGGCACCGCGCTCGCGACGCTCGAGTTCGTCGAGCTGCCGACCGCCGACAACCAGCTGCTGCGCCTCTACACGACCGAGGCCGACGCCGACACCGCGTCACGGCATGCCATCGCTCGCGCCCTGCTCGCCTACAGCCGGCTCGGCGTCGTCATGGTGGGCGAGTTGCCGGGCCACGCGATCGCGTCGGCGTTGAAGCCGCTGCACGACGACATCATCGCCGGCCCGTGGCCGAACCGGAACCTGCTCCTGCTGCCGCTCGCGTCGGCGAGCACGCTGGTGACGCACGGCCTCGACCTCGGCCGCGGCACCGGTGTCGCGGTGCGGACGACGCCGCAGGTCGCGCGTCCGGCCGACGCCTGGGCGTTCATCACCGGCACCTGGAGCCGCCTGCGCGAGCAGACCCCGGCCGACGGTCGCGCCGTCCCCGAACTCGGTGCGTTCAAGCCGGCGGCGTACCAGCCGAGGCGGCCGCCGCTCGAAACCGGGTTGCCGTCCGGCGACACGCTGCCGATGGAAGACGGGCGGCCGCCGGTCGTGCTGACGATGCGGCCGATGCCGGCGATCGCGACGCCGGCGTACTCGCCGACGCTGCCGTCGACGCTGATCGAGCGCTACGTCAAGCAGCTGAGCGAGCTGAACGGCGTCATCAGCTGCTGCGTCTTCGACGTCCAGAGCGGCAGGCCGATCGCGCACGCCGGGGCGAACCCCGGCGGCGCCGAGCTGGCGACGCACGGCGGCGCGCTGATCGCGGCGATGACGGGAACGAGCCGCGGCCTCGGCTTCGGCCACGCTCTCCCGGAAGCCGCGATCTCGCTCGGCGCGCACCATCTGCTGCTGCGCGGCGTGCCGCGCAATCCCGGCCTCGCGATGCACGCCGTCCTCGACAAGACGAGCGCCAACCTGACGCTCGCCCGCCTGCAGGTGCTGCGGATGGACGCGATGTTCGAGGAAGCGCAGCCCGCCTGAGGTAGAGCCCCCGCGCTCTTCGTTCGCTGCCCGCGAGGGCGCTCGGGCCTTGGGCGGCCCGCCGGCGGAACCCTCGGGTACGCCGAGCTCCCGCCCCGGAGTCGCTAGTGGACGACGCGCTCGAACACGAAGCGGCCGTCCTCGTAGTCCACCGGGATGACGTCCTTCGGGCCGAAGCGGCCCTCGAGGATCAGCTTCGAGGCCGGGTTCTCGATGTCGCGCTGGATGGCGCGCTTCAGCGGCCGTGCGCCGAACACCGGATCGAAGCCGGCCTTGGCGATCTGCGCCAGCGCACGCGCCGTGACCTCGAGCTTCATGTCCATCTTCTCAAGCCTCTGCTCGAGCACGCGCAGCTGGATCCGCGCGATCGCCTCGATGTTCTTCTGGTCGAGCGCGTGGAACACGACTGCCTCGTCGATCCGGTTCAGGAACTCGGGCCGGAAGTGCTTCTTGACCTCCGCCCAGACCGCATCGTTGATCGCCTGCGACGGCTGGCCGACCATCTGCATGATCTGCTGCGAGCCGAGGTTCGACGTCATGACGATGACCGTGTTCTTGAAGTCGACCGTGCGGCCCTGGCCGTCGGTCAGCCGACCGTCGTCGAGGACCTGCAGCAGGACGTTGAAGACGTCCGGATGGGCCTTCTCGACTTCGTCGAGGAGCAGCACGCTGTAGGGCTTCCTGCGCACCGCCTCGGTCAGGTAGCCGCCCTCGTCGTAGCCGACGTAGCCGGGCGGCGCGCCGATCATGCGCGCGACCGAGTGCTTTTCCATGAACTCGCTCATGTCGAGCCGGATCAGGTGGTCTTCGCTGTCGAACAGGAAGGCGGCGAGCGCTTTGCAGAGCTCCGTCTTGCCGACGCCGGTCGGGCCGAGGAAGAGGAACGATCCGGTCGGCCGGTTCGGGTCCGAGAGCCCCGAGCGCGAGCGGCGGATCGCGTTGGCGACCGCGCTGATCGCCTCGTCCTGGCCGACGACGCGCTCGTGCAGCCTCGCTTCCATCTGCAGCAGCTTGTCGCGCTCGCCCTGCATCAGCTTCGAGACCGGGATGCCGGTCGCGCGCGCGACGACCTCGGCGATCTCCTCGGCACCGACCATCGTGCGCAGCAGCTGCGGCTTGCCGCCCTCGGCGCTCTTCTTCTTCTCGTTCGCCTGCGCCTCCTTGAGCTTGCGCTCGAGCTCGGGGAGCGTCCCGTACTGCAGCTCGGCGACCTTGTTGAAGTCTCCCTTGCGCTTGAACTCCTCGATCTGGAAGCGCGTGCGGTCGATCTCCTCGAGCAGATGGGCCGAGCCTTGCGCAGCGGCCTTCTCGGCCTTCCAGATCTCCTCGAGGTCGGCGATCTCGCGCTGCACGCGGCCGATCTCCTCCTCGATCAGCTCGCGCCGGCGCGTGCTCGCCTCGTCCTTTTCCTTGAGGACGGCGGCGCGCTCGATCTGCAGCTGGATCATGCGGCGGTCGAGCTTGTCGAGCGCCTCGGGCTTCGAGTCGATCTCGATCTTGACCTTGGACGCCGCCTCGTCGATGAGGTCGATCGCCTTGTCGGGCAGGAAGCGGTCGGTGATGTAGCGGTGGCTGAGCTCGGCCGCGGCGACGATCGCCGGGTCGGTGATCTCGACGCCGTGGTGCGCCTCGTACTTCTCCTGCAGCCCGCGCAGGATCGCGATCGTCGCCTCGACGCTCGGCTCGTCGACCAGGATCTTCTGGAAGCGGCGCTCGAGGGCGGCGTCCTTCTCGATGTACTTGCGGTACTCGTCGAGCGTGGTCGCGCCGATGCAATGCAGCTCGCCGCGCGCGAGCGCGGGCTTCAGCATGTTGCCGGCATCGATCGCGCCCTCGGCCTTGCCGGCGCCGACCATCGTGTGGAGCTCGTCGATGAAGACGATCGTCTGCCCCTGGTCCTGAGCGAGCTCCTTCAGAACGTTCTTCAGCCTCTCCTCGAACTCGCCCCGGTACTTCGCGCCGGCGAGGAGCAGCGCCATGTCGAGGACGAGGACGCGCTTGTCCCTGAGCGAATCGGGCACCTCGCCGGCGACGATGCGCTGGGCCAGGCCTTCGACGATCGCCGTCTTGCCGACGCCGGGCTCGCCGATCAGGACCGGGTTGTTCTTGGTGCGCCGCTGCAGCACCTGGATCGCGCGCCGGATCTCGTCGTCGCGGCCGATCACGGGATCGAGCTTGCCGTTGCGGGCGCGCTCGGTGAGGTCCATCGTGTACTTCTTCAGCGCCTCGCGCTGGCCTTCGGCCTCGGCGCTGTCGACCTTCTGACCGCCGCGCACCGCCTCGATCGCCGCTTCGAGCGACTTGCGGTTGGCGCCGAACTCCTTGAGCAGCGCGCCGGCCGAGGTCTTCGATTCGGCCGCGGCGAGAACGAACATCTCGCTCGAGATGAACTGGTCGCCGCGCTTGGCAGCCTCCTTCTCGGCCGCCTGCAGCAGCGCCGCGAGCTCGCGGCCCGGCTGCACCTGCTCGCCGCCCTGCACCTGCGGGAGGCGCTTCATGGCGTCGTCGAGAGCGGCCTGCAGCTGACCGACATTGACGCCGGCACGGGCGAGGAGCGCCTTCGGGCCGTCGGTCTGCGCCAGCATGGCGGCGAGGACGTGGACCGGCTCGATGTACGGGTTGTCGCGCGTCACCGCCAGGCTCTGCGCTTCGCCGAGCGCCTCCTGGAAGGTGGTCGTCAGTTTGTCGATTCGCATGGCCGAGATTCCTCCGAATCCGGTCGAGGTGGGCGCCCGATGCCGCTTTTCAAGCCGGCCGGCAACCTGCCTCGACTCAGCGCAACAGGAGGCTGTGGGCGAGGCGAAAGCCGACGGCAGCGCAGACCAGCGCCCCGATGACGTGGGCCAGGGTGTGGCCGAGCGCGAGCAGCAGCTCGCCGCGCTGGATCAGGATCAGCGACTCGACCGAGAACGCCGAAAAGGTCGTGAAGCCGCCGAGGAGCCCGGTGACGACGAGCAGGCGCAGCAGCTCGTTGGGCGAGCGCTCGAGCCAGAACAGGACGGCGCCGACGAGCAGGCCGCCGACGCAGTTGACGAACAACGTGCCGAGCGGAAAGCCCGACCAGCGGGCATTGAGCCAAAGCCCGGCAGCCCATCGCAGCAGCGAGCCGACGACCGCGCCCAGCGAGACGGCGCCGATCTCGGCCCACGGCATCTCAGCGGCCGCCCGGCAGCGCGCCGGCGTTGCCCGCCGCGATCCCCCAGCGCGCGAGCGCGGCGTCGTCGGTCGTGCGCGCGTCGACCCAGCGGACGCCCTCCGGGCCGGCCTCCTTCTTCCAGAACGGCGCCTGCGTCTTCAGGTAGTCCATCAGGAACTCGCAAGCCAGGAACGCCTGGCCGCGGTGCGACGCGGTGACGGCGACGAGGACGATCTGCGCCGTCGCCGCGAGGACGCCGACGCGGTGGACGACGCGCACGGCGCGGATCTCGAAGCGGCGCACTGCTTCGTCGACCATCGCTTCGATCGCCGCTTCGGTCATGCCCGGGTAGTGCTCGAGCTCGAGCGAGGCGACCTGGCTGCCGCCGTTGCGGTCGCGCACGGTGCCGACGAACGCGCAGACCGCGCCGACACCGCCATCGCCGGCGCGCAGCGCGGCGACTTCGGCGCCGAGGTCGAAGTCGGCAGTGCGGATCTCGACGCGGGGCGAGGCCATCTGCGCGCCCCGTTCAGCCGCCGGTGAGCGGCGGGAAGAAGCCGACCTCGTCGCCATCGCCGAGCAGTGTGTCCTCGGGGCAGAGGACGCGGTTCCTGGCGCTGCGCAGGACGCGCTGGCGGCCGAGCGCTTCGGCGTGGCGGCCGCCGCGCGCAACCAGCGCGTCGCGCAGCGCGCCGACGCTCGCGCCGGCACCGATCGCGACGTCCTCGCCGCTGCCGAGCGCCTCGCGCACCGAGGCGAAGTAGCGCACCGCGACGTTCATCCGAGCAGCTCCTTGAGCGACAGGTAGCGCACCGTGTCGCCCGGCGCGATCGCCTGGCCGGGCGGGTTGTCGACCAGCCCGTCGGCCCAGACCGTCGACGTCAGCACCGCCGAGCCCTGGTGGCCGAACAGCTCGAGCCCGCCACCATCGTTGCGGCGCACGCGCAGGAACTCGCGCCGCCGATCCGGCTTCGGCCAGGCGAAATCGGCGCGCATCGCGAGCGGCCGCGGCGTCAGGTCGCTCGCGCCCTGCAGGCGCAGCAGGACGGGGCGGACGGCGACCAGGAAGGTGACGAAGGCGGAGACCGGATTGCCGGGCAAGCCGACGAACCAGGCCGACGTGCCGTCGGCGCGGAACACCTCGCCGAACGCGAGCGGCTTGCCGGGCTTCATCGCGATCTGCCAGAGGTCGAGACGACCTTCCTTCTCCACGGCGGGCTTGAGATGGTCTTCCTCGCCGACCGACACGCCGCCGCAGCTGACGATCAGATCGTTCGTTTCGGCGGCGCGCTTCAGCGCCGCGCGCGTCGCATCGAGCTTGTCGGGGACGATGCCGAGGTCCTCATGGACGCCACCGAGCGACTCGATCAGCGCGCGCAGGGTGAAGCGGTTCGAGTTGTAGATCGCGCCGGGCTTGAGCTCTTCGCCCGGCATCGCCAGCTCGTCGCCGGTCGAGAACAACGCGACGCGCGGCCTGCGAGCGACCTTCAGCGTCGCCGCGCCGACCGACGCCGCCATGCCGACCGCTTGCGGCGCGAGCCGCATGCCGAGGGCGAGGACGCGCGCGCCGCGCTCGACGTCCTCGCCGCGGCGACGGATCGACTGCCCGGCCCGCGCCAATGCATCGACGCGGACACCGCCGTCGACGACGCTGCACAGCTCCTGCATGACGACCGCATCGGCACCGGTCGGGATCTGGGCGCCGGTGAAGATGCGCGCTGCCGTGCCGGCGGCGAGCGGCGCGCCGACGCTGCCGGCGGCGATCCGCTGGCTGACCGGCAGGACGGTCCCCGGCGCCGCAACGTCGGCAGCGCGCAGCGCGTAGCCGTCCATCTCGCTGTTGTCTGCGGGCGGGACGTCGAGTTGCGAGCGGACGTCCTCGGCGAGCACGCGGCCGAGCGCATCGAAGGTCGAGATCGTCTCCGCGCGTTCGGGTCCGGGCACGGCGACGCGGGCGAGGATCCGCTCGATCGCGTCGTCGAGCGCGAGCAGCGGCGGTCTGGCGGCGGGCGCGGCGGCGTTCATCGCCGGTCATTTTCGGCGATGAACGCCTTCAGCCGCTCGACGTCGGCGGCCATCGTCGTCACCCGCTGCGGCAGCGCCTCGAGGCCGGCGAGGCGCTCCGGCCTGGGCGCGTCGCGGCCGATCGCGGCGCGGATCGTCGCGTTGAACTTCGCCGCGAGCGCCGTTTCGAGGACGATCGTCGGCGTCGCCGGATCGCGCTGCTCGCGAGCCACCTTGAGCGCGTCTGCGGTGTGCGGGTCGATCACCTCGCCGAAGCTCGCGTCGACGTCGCGGATCGTCGCCAGCCGGTCTGCCGACGTGCTGCGGCCGCTGGCGAAGCCGAACGCGGCGACGCTCCCGCGCTCGGCCGGCGTCAGCGAGAAGGTGCGCTGCGTCTCGACCTCGGCGAAGAGCTGGCGCGTCCGCGCGGCGTCGCGGCCGAGCGCGTCGAAGACGAAGCGCTCGAAGTTGGACGCCTTCGAGATGTCCATCGACGGGCTCGACGTCTCCTTCGTCTCGCCGGCGCTGCGGACGCGGTAGGTGCCGGTGCGGAAGAACTCGTCGAGGACGTCGTTCTCGTTGGTCGCGAGGACGAGGCGGCGGATCGGCAGGCCCATGCTGCGGGCGACATGGCCGGCGCAGATGTTGCCGAAGTTGCCGGTCGGCACCGCGAAGTCGACCGCCTCGTCGTTGCCCTTCGTCGCCTGGAAGTAGCCGGCGAAGTAGTAGACGACCTGGGCGAGGAGGCGCGCCCAGTTGATCGAGTTGACGGTCCCGATCGCGTGCCGATCCTTGAACGCGAGGTCGGCCGAGACCGCCTTGACGAGGTCCTGGCAGTCGTCGAACACGCCCTCGACCGCGACGTTGTGGATGTTCGGATCCTGCAGGCTGAACATCTGCGCCTGCTGGAACGGGCTCATGCGCCCTTTCGGCGAGAGCATGAAGACCTGGATGCCGCGCTTGCCGCGCAGGGCGTGCTCGGCGGCGCTGCCGGTGTCGCCCGACGTCGCCCCGACGACGTTGAGCGTGCGCCCGCGCCGCGCCAGCTCGTGCTCGAAGGCGTTGCCGAGAAACTGCATCGCCACGTCCTTGAACGCGAGCGTCGGCCCGTTCGAGAGGCCGAGGACGAAGACGCCCGGCTCGAGCGGACGGAGCGGCGCGATCCGCGGGTCCCCGAACAGCGCCGCGGTGTAGCTCTTCTCGACGAGCGCGCGCAGCTCGGCCGGGGCGACGTCGTCGACGAACAGGGACATCAGCGCGAACGCCAGCTCTGGATACGAAAGCCTGCGCCACGCGGCGAGCGTCGCAGCGTCGACCTGCGGATAGCGCTCGGGAACGTACAGCCCGCCATCGGGAGCGAGACCCTCGAGCAGGATCTCGGCGAAGCCGCGTCGCCGCGCTTCGCCGCGCGTGCTCAAGTACCTCACGCGAGGTCTTCCTTGCGGATGCGGACGATCCTGGCGAGGACCGTCGGCAAGGCCTGCATCTTCGCGATCGCCGCAGTCATGCGACCCTCGACCGTGTCGTGCGTCAGGATGATGACGTCGGTGCGCGCCTCGCCGGCGCCCGCCTCGCCCGGTCGCTGCAGCAGCGCGTCGATCGAGATGCCGTGCTCGGCAAGGATGCCGGTGATGCGCGCCAGCACGCCGGTCTCGTCGGCGACCTGCAGGCGCAGATAGAACGCCGTGACGACCTCGTCGATCGGCAGGACCCCGAGGTCCTGCACCGCAGCGGGCTGGAAGGCGAGATGCGGCACGCGGTGGTCGGGGTCTGCGGTGGCGAGGCGGGCGATGTCGACCAGGTCGGCGATCACCGCCGACGCCGTCGGTTCGGCGCCGGCGCCCTTGCCGTAATACAGCGTCGTGCCGACGGCGTCGCCCTGCACCATCACCGCGTTCATCGCGCCTTCGACGTTGGCGATCAGCCGGCGCGTCGGCACCAGGGTCGGGTGGACGCGAAGCTCGATGCCGGGGGTGCGCCCGCCGGAGGACGCTCGCCGCTTGGTGATCGCGAGCAGCTTGATGCGATAGCCGAGCTGTTCGGCGTAGGCGATGTCGGCCGCCTGCAGCTCGTCGATGCCCTCGACGTAGGCCTTGGCGAACTGCACCGGGACGCCGAACGCGATCGCGCTGACGATCGTCGCCTTGTGGGCGGCGTCGATTCCGGCGATGTCGAACGTCGGGTCGGCCTCGGCGTAGCCGAGCCGCTGCGCCTCGGCGAGCGCGGCGGCGAAGTCGATCCGCTTCTCGCGCATCTCCGAGAGGACGAAGTTGGTCGTGCCGTTGATGATTCCCGCGATCCACTCGATCCGGTTCGCGGTCAGGCCCTCGCGCAGCGCCTTGATGATCGGGATGCCGCCAGCGACCGCCGCCTCGAACGCGACGACGACGCCGTTCTCGCGCGCCGCCGCGAAGATCTCGGTGCCGTGCACCGCGAGCAGCGCCTTGTTCGCCGTGACGACGTGCTTGCCGGCCTGGATCGCCTCGAGGACGAGCATGCGCGCGACGGTCGTTCCGCCGATCAGCTCGATCACCGCATCGAGCTCGGGCCGGGCGATCAGCGCGCGCGCGTCGCTGCCGACCTCGGCGCTGCCGCCTGCAGCGACGGCGCGGGCACGCGCGAGGTCGACATCGGCGATGTGGGTGATGCGGATCTCGCGCCCGGCGCGGCGCCGGATCTCCTCCTGATTGCGCTGCAGGACGGCGAACGTGCCGCCGCCGACGACCCCGGCGCCGAGCAGGCCGACCTGGAATGGCTTCATCGCGCGTGCCGCGTCCGGTAGTGCTCGAGGAAGGTCGCGATCCGGCCCATGGCCTCGGTCAGGTCGTCGGAGTTGGGCAGGAAGACGACGCGCAGGTGGTCGGGCGAACGCCAGTTGAAGCCGGTGCCCTGGACGATCAGCACTTTCTGCTCGGCGAGCAGCTCGTAGGCGAACTGCTGGTCGTCCGCGATCGGGTAGAGCTCGGCATCGAGCTTCGGAAACAGGTAGAGCGCGGCCTTCGGCTTGACGCAGGTCACCCCGGGGATCGCCGTCAGCAGCGAATGCGCGAGGTCGCGCTGGCGCGCCAGCCGGCCGCCGGGCGCGACGAGGTCGTCGATGCTCTGGTAGCCGCCGAGCGCGGTCTGAATGGCGAGCTGCCCCGGGGTGTTCGAGCACAGCCGCATCGACGCCAGCATGTTCAGGCCCTCGATGTAGTCGGCGGCGTGGCGCTTCTCGCCCGAGACGATCATCCAGCCGGCGCGGTAGCCGCACGAGCGGTAGTTCTTCGACAGGCCGTTGAAGGTCAGGAAGAGCAGATCGTCGGCGAGCGAGGCGATCGACGTGTGGCGCTCGCCGTCGTAGATCGTCTTGTCGTAGATCTCGTCGGCGAAGACGATCAGGCCGTGGCGACGCGCCAAGGCGACGATCCTCTCGAGCACTTCGACGGGATACAGCGCACCGGTCGGGTTGTTGGGGTTGATGACGACGACAGCGCGCGTGCGCGGCGTGACCTTCGCCGCCATGTCGTCGAGATCGGGCAGCCAGTCGGACGCCTCGTCGCACAGGTAGTGGACCGGCGTGCCGCCCGAGAGCGCGACCGACGCGG
>Ga0307409_100000176_pt1 | contig 24870 bp, 19 predicted proteins | sample 322Ometagenome_2_FD_203888 | JGI IMG/M metagenome (GOLD analysis project Ga0307409, IMG submission 203888) | Maize rhizosphere microbial communities from greenhouse at UC Davis, California, United States - 322HYB-O-2 | ecosystem: Host-associated > Plants > Roots > Rhizosphere > Soil | place... | reverse complement strand
GAACCGGGCCTTCCCACTCCACCAAGCTGTTTGTCCTCGACACGAACGTGCTGATGCACGATCCGACGAGCCTGTTTCGCTTCGAGGAGCACGACATCTACCTGCCGATCCTGACGCTCGAGGAACTCGACGCGCACAAGAAAGGCATGACCGAGGTCGCGCGCAACGCGCGGCAGGCATCGCGCTTCCTCGACGACCTCGTCACCGCGCACACAGGGCCGGGCACCGATGGCATCACGGGCGGCATTCCGCTCACCGAGAAGTCCGGCGGCGCCGCGACGGGACGCCTGTTCCTGCAGACGGAGGCGATCGCCGCCGTTCTCCCGCCGTCGCTGGCGAACGGCAAGACGGATAACCAGATCCTGGCCGTCGTCATGCACCTGACGCGGCAATGGCAGAAGCGCAACGTGATCCTCGTGTCGAAAGACATCAACATGCGGATCAAGGCGCGGGCGCTCGGCATGGCCGCCGAGGACTACTTCAACGACAAGGTCCTCGAGGACACCGAGCTTCTTTACTCCGGCGTCCGCGAGCTGCCCGCGGATTTCTGGGACCGCCACGGCAAGGGCATGGAATCGTGGCAGCAGGGCGGCCACACGTACTACCGGCTGACCGGGCCGCTCGTGCCGTCGCTGCACGTCAACGAGTTCCTGTTCCTCGAGCGACAGGGCGAGGCGCCGTTCCACGCGAGCGTGAGGGAGATCCAGGGCAAGAGCGCGCTGCTGTCGACGCTCAAGGACTACTCGCACCAGAAGAACAACGTGTGGGGAATCGTCGCGCGCAATCGCGAGCAGAACTTCGCGCTCAACCTGCTGATGAATCCCGAGATCGACTTCGTGACGCTGCTCGGACAGGCGGGAACGGGCAAGACGCTGCTGACGCTCGCCGCCGGCCTGATGCTGACGCTCGAGTTCAAGGTCTATTCCGAAATCATCATGACGCGCGTCACCGTTCCGGTCGGCGAGGACATCGGTTTCCTGCCGGGGACGGAAGAGGAGAAGATGAATCCGTGGATGGGCGCGCTCGAGGACAACCTCGACGTGCTGAACAAGACCGACGACGAGAGCGGCGACTGGGGACGCGCCGCCACGCGCGATCTGATCCGCTCGCGGATCAAGGTGAAGAGCCTGAACTTCATGCGCGGTCGCACGTTCATCAACAAGTTCCTGATCATCGACGAGGCGCAGAACCTGACGCCCAAGCAGATGAAGACGCTGATCACGCGCGCAGGTCCCGGCACGAAGGTGGTCTGCCTCGGCAACATCGCGCAGATCGACACGCCGTACCTGACCGAGGGCAGCTCAGGATTGACCTACGTCGTCGATCGCTTCAAGGGCTGGTCGCACTCGGGGCACGTGACGCTGCAGCGCGGCGAGCGTTCGCGCCTGGCCGACCACGCGGCCGAGGCGCTTTGAGGACGGGTCGCCGTAGCAGTGCGCCACGGGCGTGACCGCTCGCGCGAACGATTACGTCACCGACGCCGTAGCCTGCCGCAACGCCGCGGCCAGCGCGGATTCCGCCGGCACGCCCGGCGCGTCGCCGTGGGCCAGCGCGCGCGCAGTCGCCTCCAGGTACTGGTGACCGAAGCGCTGGTCGGGCTCGAGGTGAGCGCCTTCGGCCCATTCGTTCCATGCGTTGATGAACACCAGCCGCTCGCCGGGCGGCTTGCGCCGCGTCTCCGCCGCCACCTCGCGCACCCACAACTCGTACACCTCCGGCGTCGCATGCGCGAAGACGAGCGCCTGTTGCCTGCGGCGTGCCGTGTTGTCCCACCCCGGCATCACGGTTCGGTGCAACGTGTACGACGGCTCGCGCGCGGTAATGCAATCGACGACGAACTGCCGGTAATCGACGACGGTGCCGCTGAACCCGGGCTCGAGCAACTCGAGCTGCTCGTGCATCGTCACCGTACGCAGGCCATGCGGCGGAAACTCGACGACGGCGTCGAAGCCGTAGAACGTCGGATCGCCGGTGTCGTACGTCTTGGCCGCGCAGAGATAAAGCTCGCCGATGCCCTCGCGCCGCGCGACGGCGCGCCATAGCTCCGCCGTGGCGGTCACGTTCGGGAGCACACCGATCCGGTAGACGATGAACAGCGGCTTGCCGCCGATGCGGATGTAGCGCGGGTCGCGAAAATGCGGCAGCAGATCGCGGATCAGGCGCTCGTCGTCCGCGCGCGAAGGATTCTGCGCGATCAGGATCTCCCTGTCGGCGCCGTCCCAGCGCCGCGTCCAGTTCTCGTTCGCCCAGCACAGGCAGTACGGAAAATCCGGCTCACCCGACGCGCGCATCGACTCCACCGGCGTCTCGAGCAAACGCTTGCCGGCGAACCAGTAGTAGTAGTAGCAGAAGCCGTGAATGCCGTACCGCGCGGCCAGCGCCGCCTGCTTCTCCCGCGTATCGGAGACGCGCAGGTCGTAGAAACCCATGTCGGCCGGCAAATGCGGTTGATAGTGCCCGGCGAAGATCGGCCGCGCGCGCGTGACGTTGGTCCACTCGGTGAATCCCGCACCCCACCACCGGTCGTTCTCCGGTATCGGATGGAACTGCGGCAAATAGAAAGCGATCGCGCGAATCGCGTCGCGATCGGCAGCGGCGCCCGCGTTGACCTGCATCATGCCGCTATGCGCCATTGCTCGACGACGCTCGCATACGCGTTGGCGAGCGCGCGCGGCTCGAACAGCCGCATTGCCTTGGCGCGCGCGGCCTCCGCCATCGCGCGAAGCCGCGCACGATCCGCGCGCAGCGTTTCGATGGCCGCAAGCGCCGACGATCCATCGGCGCAGATGAACCCGTCCACGCCATCGTCGACATACTCGGCATAGAGCGATTCGCGGGGGCAAAGCACCGGCATCCCCTGCGCCATCGCGCCGAATAGCGCCCGCCCCGAATCTTCGGCCCACCATGGCAGCGCGCGGTGCAGGTAAACGTCCGCGCCGCGCAGCATGCCGCCGATGTCGATCTCGCGCCGCGAAAAGCAGCGCACCGCCGGGAGCGAGCCCAGGCTGTACCGCAACGGCCCGGGATCGAACAGGCGCAGCTCGCCTGCCTGCTCGGCAGCCGTCTGCAGCAGAACGGCATCCGACGCGGCGATGACACGCCGGCCGTCCTGGCCGACGGCGGCGACGCGAAGGACGGATGAAGGCGCGCGGTCGGCGTCCCCCGCCTGCATGAATTCGGCGAGATCGATCGGCGGCGGAACGACGTAATCGACGACCCCGAAGCGGCTCGCCATCGTGCGCGACGTGAACACGAGCGCGACCGGCCGTTTCCCGTCAGCGGCGACGCGCCGCAGTCGCTCGAGGCACCACGACGGCGACATCGCCTGCACGAAGACGAGCACCCGGCGCAGCGGCTCGCGCAGCCACGAATCGGTTTCGCATTCGAGCGAGGCGAGCACGACGTCGCCCGCCGCCGGCTGCCGGCCAGCCGCCGGATCGATCAAACGGCTGTCGAATCCCTGCCACGCTGTCGCCGCAGCGGGATCGTCGCCATGCCACGCCGTCGGTTGCAATCCGGAAAGCAGCTCGCCGATGCGGCGCGATACCCAGACTGCATCGCGGGTCGCTTCACCTGCGACGCCGACGACGTGGAGCGGTTGCGGAGCATCGTCCGCTTTCGACGGCACCGCGGAACGTTCACCCGCGATTCTCGCGCACAGCAGCGGCAGCGCGTGCTCGGCGAGGATTTCGACACCGCTTCGATCACGCGCGGCGATCGTGCGCTGCACGAGCGACCAGTTCGTCTCGATCGCCGGATATGACGGACGCAGCGCACGCGCCTCGCGGATCAGCCGCTCGGCGTCGGGAAAGTCGCCAAGGCCAAGGCGCACGACGCCGAGCATGTGCAGCGCGTCGTGCGTGCGCGGCGCCTGCTCCAGCACGGCGCGATAGGCGCTTTCAGCCTCGCGCATGCGCGCCGCGCGCTGGTGCGCGAGTGCCACCTCCATCAACACACCGAGGCGGTCCTGCTCACCCTCGTCGAGACTGGCCCAGTCCTCGCCGGCCGGTCGGTATCGGCTTCTGCGCACGGGGCGCGGCGGGAGGGGGACCGCCGGGGCATCGCCACGCAGCGAGCCATGGCAATCCTTGAATCGCCGGCCGCTGCCGCACGGACACGGATCGTTGCGCGACACGGCGCGCTGCGCCGCGACGGCCACGTCACCGCCTTTCACGCCGCCGCGCGCGCCGCACCGCGCGAGCGCGCATCGATGACGTACTGCAGCGCATACAGGTCCTCGAGATCCTCGAACGAGCGGTATTGGATGCCGAGCGAACGCGTCTCGATGCGGCCCGGGCGGCGGTGCACGATCACCGGATCGATTAACGCCGGCTGCGTGAGCGGCTCGAGCCCACGCACTTCGAAGCCGGTCTGCTCGAACAGGTCCCGCAGCGAGCTGCGCGTGAAGAAGCGGACGTGCGTGATGTCGAGTACGCCGTTCGGCGCGTACTCGAAGCGGCCGCCGGCAAGCTCGGAAAGCGTCGCCAGGTTGCGCACGTTCGGCACGCTCGCGAGTACGCGCGTTTCGGGCACGAGCCAGCCCGCGACGCGCTGCAGCGCACGCCATGGGTCGTAGATGTGCTCGAGCACGTCGAGCAGCAGCACCGTCGACACGACGTAGCCCGGCGCGTCGCGCGCCAGCTCGACGTCGTCGATGCCGGCGCAGACGACGTGATCGAGGTGCTGCCGTGCATGCTCGGCCGCGTGGGCGTTGATCTCGATGCCGATCACCGGCGTGCCGGGAAACTTGTGCTTGATCAGCTGTCCCGTCATGCCGCCGCCGCAACCGATGTCGAGCACGGTCCCCGGCGGATCGCGGAGGAAGCTCATGATCTCGTGCCGGGGATTCGTGTGGTAGAGCGGATCGAACGCGACGTTCTCGCCCAGGTGAGATTGCCAGACGTGCATGGTTTTGCCCTCAGTAGCTGCCCGGCGTCGCGAAGCTCTCGAACCGCGTGAATTCGCCGAGGAACGTTAGCCGGACGGTGCCGATCGGGCCGTTGCGCTGCTTGCCGATGATGATCTCGGCGGTTCCCTTGTCGGGCGACTCCGCGTTGTAAACCTCGTCGCGATAGATGAAGACGATGACGTCGGCGTCCTGTTCGATGGCACCGGAGTTGTGACTGACGATGCCGTCGGCCAGCCAGCAGGCGGGCCCGGGGACTGTGAGATCGAAAACTTCCTCTTCTCCGTCCGCTTCGACGGAGACGACGCGATCCCAATAGAGATCCGACCCCGCCTGATGCGCAAGCGCAGCGTCATCCAATAGCCGCGCATACGAAGCGAGCACGCGACGGCTCGGCGCAAATTTGAAGTGCGACGTCCCGCCATAAGCGGTGCCTCGGGCAGACGCCATCGCGCGCTGCGTGACACTGCAACGCCCCATCGCTGCCTTCACTTCGCGAAAGATCTCCACGGGCAGCGTATCCGCGTTCGTGTTCGGAACGATCGAGCCGAGGTACTCGTGCAAACGCGCTGCGTTGCCGGCACGCGGACCGAATGCGCCGACCTTGTCGAGGAAAACCTGCTGGTGCTCGGCACCACTCACGTCGACCGTGTAAACCGGCCGAGCGCCCGCGCTGACCGTCGTGCGCAAGCGGGCGATGATGCCGAGACGCAGCAGCAGCCCCATCACGTCGTTCGCCAGCGCACGACTGCACGTGCTGAAGTACACACGTGGAGCACCGCGCACACCGGGCCGGCGCAATGAGATGCAGCCGTCCGTCGCCCACAAGTGCTGCAGAAGCAGTCCGATCTGCCGACTCCCGAGCCGGAAAACATCGACGGGGAGGCGCTTCTCATGCGATCGCTGGCCGAATATGCCAAGCGCTTTCAACCAGGCGCCGACCCCTTTGGCGTTCCAGCGGCCCCCATTACCGGCGATGACGAGCTGATGCCAGGCACCACGGCCGGCATGACGACTGACGGTGCTGCCGATCGCAACGGCGGCTTCGCGAACGGCACGACTGTTGTCTTCCGAAGCCGTGCAGTAACGGAGCGGCTGTCCCTTCAGATAGCTGCCATCTCCGACCAGATGGCCGAGCAGGACCACCTGCTCGTCGGGCCATTCGATGGCATCCGCGGGCTCGGGCAGCGAACGCGCGAGCGCCAGGCGATCGCCGATTCCGATGCCGGCGATCTCGCGCCAGCCATCGTATGCGAGCAGCCGATGCTCGGCGGTAGCGCGAACGACGCGCCCGCTCGCCAGTGTCACCTTGAAGACAGGCTTGATGCCTTTCGACCACACGAGATCGGCGCGCGCGATGGCCAGCCGCTGCTGACTGTCGACACCGATCACATCCGGCGTCATGCTCACCAGTTCGCGAATCGGCACGCGCCGGCCGTCCGCGAGATTGACGAGCGTATCGCCCGTCACGCATTCGCGCAGATCCGACATCACCGGCCGCTTGTTCGGCCGCTGCTCGAGCGAGCGGTTGAGCTGCGACAGCGCCACCACGGGAACGCTCAATTCCTTCGCGAGCGACTTCATCGAGCGCGAGATCTCCGAGATCTCGGTCGCGCGGTTCTCGCCCTGCGTCGTCGCCTGCATGAGCTGCAGGTAGTCGACGATCACGAGACCGAGCTTGCCGTATTGCCGCATCAGCCGCCGGGCGCGCGAGCGCACTTCGATGGCGTTGAGCGCGGGCGTCTCGTCGATCAGGATAGGCGCCTCGGTCAGGCGGCCGAGCGCGTTCGACAGCCTGTCCCAGTCGTCGTTCTGGAGCCGCCCGGTGCGCAGCTTGTGCTGGTCGAGCTTGCCGACTGACCCGATCAGGCGCATCGCGAGCTGCGACGCGCCCATTTCCATCGAGAACACGGCGACCGGCATGCCGGTGTTGAGCGCGACGTTCTCGCCGATGTTGAGCGCTAGCGCCGTTTTTCCCATGCTCGGTCTTCCGGCCACGACGACGAGATCGCCTGGCTGGAATCCGGACGTCATCCTGTCGAGATCCGCGAATCCGGTCGGCACGCCGGTGACATCGGATGGGTCGTCGCGGTTGTACAGCGTCTCGATTCGCTCGACGACGGCGGGAAGCACCTGGCCGATCGACTGGAAATTCGCGGCGCCGCGCGAGCCCTGCTCGGCGATGTGCAACACCTTCGCCTCGGCCTCGTCGAGCACCGTCTTCGCGTTGCGACCCATCGGATTGAACGCGGATTCAGCGATTTCGGTGGCCGTCGCCGCGAGTTGCCGCAGGATCGAGCGCTCGCGAACGATGTTGGCGTAGTGCCGGATGTTCGCGGCGGTCGGCACGTTCTGCGCGAGCGCGCCGAGATACGCGAGGCCGCCGACGTAGTCGAGCTTCTGCGTCGACGCGAGCGCCTCGCACACCGTCACGACGTCGGCAGGCTTCCCCTCGGCGATGAGCTGCGTGATGTGCCGGTAGACGATGCGATGCGCATCGCTGTAGAAATCGTCGGTGCCGACGACGTCGCCGATGCGGTCGGCCGCATCGTTGTCCAGCATCAGTCCGCCCAGCACCGACTGCTCCGCCTCGAGCGAATGCGGCGGCAGCTTGAGCTGGTCGAGCGGAAGATCGTCAGGCACGGGGAAGGGAAAACACGGCGGGCTGCGGAATTCTACTCGCCGTGACGCACGTCAACCAATACGACAAAGGACCGTGCGCCGGTCCCTTGTCGGGTCGTGCAATCAAGCGTCGACCGCTTCAGGGGCCGACGGTTTCCCCGACGACGTTGACGCTGATGTGCGCCGAGACGTCGGTGTGAAGTGCGACTGTCACTGGATGCTCGCCCACCTGCTTGAGCGGCCCCGAAGGCATGCGCACCATCGACTTCTCGATCTCGACACCCTGGGCCTTGAGCGCCTGCACGATGTCGACGTTCGTGACCGATCCGAACAGACGTCCGTCGACGCCGGCCTTCTGCGCCACGCGCAGCGTCGCGCCTTCGAGCTTTTCGGCAAGGGCCTGCGCGCTCGCGAGACGCTCGCCCGCAGCCGCCTCGAGCTCCGCGCGCCGCGCCTCGATCGCCGCGAGATTGTCGGGCGTCGCGCGCTTGGCCTTGCCTTGCGGGATCAGGAAATTCCGCGCGTAGCCGTCCTTCACTTTCACGACGTCGCCCAGGTTGCCGACGTTCGCGATCTTGTCGAGCAGAATGATTTGCATGATGGCTGCTTCCGGTCAGTGCAGGTCGGTGTACGACAACAGCGCGAGATAGCGCGCGCGCTTGATCGCCGTGCCGAGCTGGCGCTGGTAGCGCGCCTTCGTGCCGGTGATGCGCGCGGGCATGATCTTCCCGTTCTCCTGCACGAAGTCCTTCAGGACGTCGATGTCCTTGTAGTCGATCTGCTTGACGTTCTCCGCGGTGAAGCGGCAGAACTTCTTGCGCTTGAACAGGTTGTTGCCCCGCTCGCGGCGGCGTCCATCCTTCTTGAACTTCCCTTTGCCCTTGCCTCTCCCCATGGGACGTGGCATGTCGAATTCCTTTCGGTATGTGCTATGAATCCTGCTCGATTCGCGTCACGTGCAGCGCGAGGCTCGTGCCGGTGCGGTAGCGACGCGCCACGAAACCCTCGCATCTGACCGCCGAACCGACGTCGATCCGCAACAGTGCCTGTGCGACCGCACCGAACGCCACCGCGCGCATCTCGCACTCGACGCGGCGCTCGCCGCCGGCCTCCACCTGCTGCGACCGGTGCGAAAGCTCGCATTCGATCGCCGGAATGCCTGCCGGCGTGTGCCGCAGGTTGCCGCGCTCGGTGAGGATGGCGTCGATTGCGAACCGGTTCGTTCCCGGCACGCCGCGGCGCTCGGGTCAGCCTTGCGCGGGTGCAGCCTGCGGGGCGGGTGCCTGCGCGGGCGGTGCCTCGCTGGCCGGCTTCTCGGTCCGCTCGACGCGTTCCCCGCGCTCGCCCCGTTCGCTGTCCCGGCCGGTCAGCGACCGCGCCTTTTCTTCCTTCATCATCGGCGACGGCGTGGCCACAGCCTCGTCCATCGCGACGATCAGATGGCGCAGCACCGCATCGTTGAACTTGAATGCGTGCTCGAGCTCGGTCAGCGTCGCGGCGCCGCATTCGATGTTCATCAGGACGTAATGGGCCTTGTGGACCTTCTGGATCGGATAGGCGAGTTGCCGCCGTCCCCAATCCTCGAGGCGGTGGATCCGGCCGCCCGGGCCGGACACCATCGTGCGATACCGCTCGATCATCGCGGGCACCTGCTCGCTCTGATCGGGGTGCACGATGAAGACGATCTCGTAATGACGCATGAGCAGAATTCTCCTTTCGGTCGATTGGCGGGCGCGGGTCACGACGTGAGGCGCCCAACGGCCTCCCCCGTCTGCCAACGGGGTGAGGCAAGGAAGCCTGCTAGTCTAGCAGGAAAAGGCGTTGCGGATCAATCGGCTGCGGGATGCGGCGTTCGCTGCGCCGACATCGCCGCCGTCGCCGCCCGCAGCGACAGCGAGTCGAGCTCGGCATCGCGCAGCGCCTTCGGCTTGGCCGCCAGCGCGCGCACGCGCTCGTAGAAGGCGGGCAGGTCGTCGTCCGTCTCGTGCAGCAGCTCGCGAAACGCCGGCACCCGGTCGGTATAGATGCCGATCGCGGCGAGCGCCGCATTGTTGGGCTTCTGGGCGAACCAGCGGTCATAGCCGCCCAGGCCGGGCTCGCCTGCCTTCGCCGTCTCGTAGGCCGCCTTCATCGCGGCGATCGTCTCGGCCTTGCCGCGTCGCTTGTCATCGTCGGAGAGCGAGCTCGCGTAGATCTCGTAGAGCTTGTCGCGGGTCGTGCGTACCAGGTCGCGGAACAGCGCCCGCAGGCGGTCGGCGCGGGCCGCCTGCTTCGCGAGCAGCGGATCCTTGCGCGCCGCGAGCCAGCGCGCGAGACCTGCTTCCTCGACGGCCGTCGCGAACGATTCGTTGAAGATCGAATCGCTCTTCACGTACAGCAGCTGATGCGCGAGCTCGTGGAAGATGAGCCGCGCCACCTCGGTCTCCGGCCAGCGAACGAACGACGAGAGTACCGGGTCGTCGAACCAGCCGAGCGTCGAATACGCGGGGACGCCGCCGATATAGACGTCGTCGCCGGCGGCCCGCAGCCGCGTCTCCTCGACCACCGCCTCGTGCTCGCGAAAATAGCCGCGATAGTTCACGCAGCCGGCGATGGGGAAGCACCATTGGCGGGGCGTCATCGACAGTTCGGGCGTCGCGAAGACGTTCCACGTGACGAATGGCCGGCCAAGATCGGTATAGCGCGTATAGCTGCCGTTGTCGGGCAGACCGAGCTCCTGGCTCGCGAACGCGCGGATTTCGCGGATGCGGGCGAGGCGCGTGGCAAGCGCCGCGTCGCTTTTGCCGATCACGTCGGGAATCGGCTCCGAGCGCGAGATCAGGTCCCATTGACCCGCGGCGCCCTGCCAGTAGTAATCGACGGTCTCGAACGTTGCGCACGCCGCGAGCGTGATGGCGCCCGCCACGCCGGCGAGAACGAGCGGCCAGCGCCGCCGCCGCGTGCGCCGCGGCGCGGCAGTTGGCGACGAATTTTGGCGCAGCGGACGCGGGTGCTGCCGCAGCGAATTCAGAACGGTTCTTCCAATCATCGGGACAAAAATCTGCGCAAGCGCGCTATGCCATCGGCGAGCTTGTGCTCGTCGATCGTATACGCGAAGCGAACATGGTGCCGCGCACGGTGGACGCCGAAATCGATTCCCGGCGTGCAAGCAACCCCCGCGCCTTCGAGCACGTCGCGGCAGAATCGTTCGCTGTCGCCGCCAAACCGCGAGCAGTCGGCATAGATGAAGAAACCGCCGGTGGGCGTCACCGGCACCGCGAACCCCATGTCCCGCAGCGCCGGCAGCAGGAGGTCGCGCCGCGCCTCGAACGCCTGCCGCCGCGCTTCGACGATCGCCGTGGTTTCGGGCGTGAAGCACGCAAGCGCAGCCCGCTGCGACGGCGCGGCGGGCGAAATATACAGGTTCTGCGCGAGCTTCTCGAGGTCGCGCACGTGGCGCTCCGGTGCGACGATCCAGCCGAGGCGCCAGCCCGTCATGTTGAAGTACTTGGAAAAGCTCGAGACCACGAACGCGTCGTCGGCATAGTCGAGCACGCTGCGGGGGCGCTCGCCATACGTGAGGCCGAGATAAATTTCGTCGACGATCAGGTGCCCGCCGCGGTGCGCCACCGCGGCCGCGATTTTACGCATCTCGTCGTGCGGGACCGTCGTGCCGGTGGGATTCGACGGCGTCGCGACGAGCACGCCGCGGGTCGGCGGCGTCCAGTGCCGCTCGACAAGCTCGGCCGTCAGCTGGTAGCGCGTGTCCGGCTCCACCGGGATGCCGACGGCCTCGCCCTCCAGCAGGCGCACGAACGTCCGGTTGCACGGATAGCCGGGGTCGGCCAGCAGGATCCGCTCGTCGCGATTGACGAGCAGCGCCATGACGAGCAGCAGCGCCGCCGACGACCCGGCGGTCACGATCACCCGGTCCGGACTGACGCGCACGCCATAGTGGCCTGCATAGTGAGCGGCAATTGCCTCGCGCAACTCGGGGAGCCCGAGCGCGGACGTGTAATAGAGGGCGCCGCCGGCGATGGCGCGCTGCGCGGCATCGAGCACCGGCTGCGGCGTGGGGAAATCGGGCTCGCCGATCTCCATGTGGATGACCGATCGCCCGGCGGCCTCCAGCGCGCGGGCCGCGGTCTGCACTTCCATCACGTGGAAAGGCTCGATCTCGGCCACGCGGGCCGCGATCCGCGTCCTGGAATCCATCGAACGTCGTAGTGCGCGAAACGCGGGGAAAGCGCTATCGTAACGCCACCGTGCTCATGGGCTTGCTCTCCCCGATGATGGAATTCCGATGACAGCCGGAGCCACCGGCGCTTCGGGGCGGCCCTTCCGGCTCACGCTCCTCCCCAGCCCGGCAACTTTCGCCATCCGCCTCGGATCCGCGTTTCTGCTCGCCGCGTGCGCGTCGGCGGCGTCGGCAGGTGTCTACAAATGCGCGCGCGACGACGGCACGGTCATGTACCAGGAAGAGCCCTGCCCGCCCGGCAAGGAACTCCGCGACTTCGAGCGCGATCCGGCGAGCCTTTCGGTGATTCCGTTCCGCATTCCCAACGAGCCGGCCGAGCGCACGTCGTCATCGCGGAATGGTTCCGCCGGCAAATCGGATCGGCCATCGCGCAAGTCGGAAGAACGCCAGGGCAACCCCGCCGAGCGCAAGTTTCTCGTGCCCGGCATCGGCGAAGGCGAAGTCATCGCGCGCATCGGCCGCCCCGACGTGTCGAGCGGCGCCGGCCGCAAGACGATGCGCTGGACCTACCTGCCCGTCCCCGAGGATCCGCAAACCGTCACGACGCTGACGTTCGAGCTCGGACGTCTCGTGCAGGTCGAGCGCAAGGTGGTCCCCAAGCCGTGATGGGTGTACGGGGTGCTGCCGGCATCGTGCCCGGGGACGCGCCGTGAGACTGCTGGTGCAGCGCGTGCGCGAGGCGAGCGTCGTCGTCGACGACGCGACGGTCGCGCGCATCGGCACAGGCCTGCTCGTACTGGCCGGCGTTGCGCCGGACGACGCGGCGGACGATCGTGGTTGGCTCGCGCGCAAGCTCGTCGAGCTGCGAGTCTTCGACGACGATCAGGGGCTCATGAACCGCTCGGTGCTCGACGTGGGCGGCGACGTGCTGGCGGTTTCGCAATTCACCCTCTACGCATCCACGCGCAAGGGCAATCGGCCGTCGTGGTCGCGCGCCGCGCCACCCGGGACCGCCGCGCCGCAGTTCGACGCGTTCGTCGCCGTGCTTGCCGCGCGTCTCGGCCGGCCGGTCGCTACCGGCCGATTCGGCGCGCACATGCAGGTAGCACTGATCAACGACGGCCCGGTAACGATCTGGCTGGACTCCCGCAATCGGGAGTGATCGCCGCCTCGCCTATCGGCGAACGCAGCCTCGCTACGCGAGCGCCAATGATCAGAGCATGTCGGTCGCGCGTCGCCTCGGCATCTCGATCTCGGTTGCGACCGTACTGCGCTGGTCGAGGCTGTAGCGCCCTGGTCCCCACGCGAAGAGCACGATCATGCCGCCGAGGATCGACAGGTTCTTCATGAAGTTGATCTGCTGCATCATCGTCTGATCGGCGGGCACGTTCCAGAACGCGTGGAAGATCGGCGTGATGACGATCAGGAACACCATCATCGCCACCGCCGCCCAGCGGGTCTTCCAGCCGAATGCGATCGCGAGCCCTGCGCCGAGCTCGATTGCGATTGCAATCGCAGCGAGCACCTGCGGCATCGGCAAGTCCTTGCCTGCAATCGAGTCGACCGTTTCCGAGAAGCCGGTGATCTTTTCCCAGCCCGAGATGATGAACATCAGCGCGAGCAGTATGCGTCCGATCAGCGCGGCAGAATCTTGTTGGGTCGTCGTCATGGCGGATCCTCTTCCGGCCGCTCTCGCGGCCATCGTTGTCGGTAACAACAAAAAAGATTGCATCCTCCGGCGATTTCGACAACGGAATTTCGCAATCGATCGCACTTGCAACCGCATGACACGTCTACCGAGCGCTAGCGCGCGGCGCCGCGGTGCGGGCGGCGTTCAGTGCGTAATGTGCGACGCCGACGAGCACGAGCATCCATACCGTCAGCGGGCCGGTGGGAACGTCGAGTGCCGCCGACCCCGCGATCCCGAGGCAGTAGCCCGCGATCCCGATCGCCCATGCGCGCAACAGACGGCCCCGTGCAGCGTGCCGCGTCGCGAGCGGCGGGATGATGAGCGTCGCGAACACGAGGTAGAGTCCCACGAGTTGCACCGACAGCGTCACGACGCAGGCGAACAGCAAATAGAAGCCGATGCGGCCGAGCCGCGCCCGCGCGCCGAACCAGACCGCGAGCACGACCGCGTAGACGCCTGCCGCGATCAGCAGTTGCCGCGGCTGCGCCCAGAGGATCTGGCCCACCAGCAGATCACGCAGATGCTCGCTGCCATGCACGTTGCTCGCGAGCAGCAGCACGCCACCGGTGGCGGCCAGCACGAACACGACGCCGATGATCGCTTCCTGAACCTCGGCCCAGCGGCGCTCCGTCCAGGTGAGCAGCAGTGCGCCGCCGAGCGCGGCGGCGAGCGCCGCGACCTGCACGGCGAGTCCCTGCGGCTCGAAGCCCAGCCGGTCGGCGAGCAGCACGCCGCATCCGGCGATCTGCGCGATCGCGAGGTCGACGAAGACGATCCCGCGCGCGAGCACCTGCGTGCCGAGTGGCACGTGCGTCGCGGTAACGATCGCACCCGCGAGGAGCGCCGGCCACAGGATCGACGGGTCGATGGCGGCCGGATTCATTGCGCACCCTGCAGCAGGCGGGCGATGGTGTCGTCGAACAGCGAAGCAAGATCCTTCGCCTGCGCATCGCCGCCGACAGTTGACGGCAGCACGACCGCGTTGATCTTCGCGCGCTCGGCGATCCATTGCGACGCACGATCGCTCTGGTACGCCGCGCGCAAGACCATCTTCACCGGCTGCCGCTGCACGGTCGACAGAACCTCCGAGAGCCAGGCAATCGTCGGCTCGACTCCTGGCTTCGGCTCCAGCGCGGCAACCTCCTTCATGCCGAGCCACGCGATGAGGTACGTGAAAGCCCTGTGCTGCACCAGGATTGGCACGCCGTGAAGCGGCGCGGCTTCGCGTTCCCAGCGCGCGATCGCGGCGCGCCATTTGTCGTCGAACGCCCGATAGCGCGCGCGATACTTCTCCGCGTTCGCCGGGTCGATCTCTGCAAGCCGCGTTGCCAATGCGCTTGCGACGCGCGCGATGTTGCGGGGATCGGTCTGGATGTGCGGATCGCCCGCCGCATGGACATCGCCGTCGGCACGGTCGAGCCGCGTGGGCTTGTCGAGCAGCGTCACGTAGCTCGCCGCCTCGAAATAGCCGGGCTGTCCGGGACGAACCTTCGGATTGCCCGCCTGCTGAACCACGAGCGGAAGCCAGCCGACCTCGAGCTCGGCGCCGGTTGCAACAACGAGGTCGGCGTTCCGCGCGCGTGCAATAAGGCTCGGCTTCGCCTCGATGTGATGCGGATCCTGCAGCGCGCTCGTCGCGACGTAGACCTTGACGTCGTCGCCGCCGATCTCCTCGGTGAGCGCGGCCCATTCCGGCACTGTTGCAAAGACGGCGAGCGCCGCACAGGCGGGCCAGGCGGCAGCGGCAAGCGCCGCTGCGGCAAGGCATTTCACGAATGGTTGCATGAAGGCCTCCGGTTCAGAACTTGTGCGCGGGATGCGCGCCGAGCGTCAGGATGTATTGCAGGAACAGCTCGTTGTCAGTGATGCCGGGCCGCGTTCTGCTTGGGCCGTACTGAAGGCGAAAGCGGCTGAACTCGGAAGGCGTGTAATCGACCATGACGGTCGTGCGCTGGGGATTGAAGCCGTCGGTCGCAAGGAAATCGGCATTTGCGCCGTACTGCGGGCTGCCCGGGTCGAGGCGGTCGTAGCGCAGCCCGACGCGCCATTGCGGCATGAACTGCCAGACGCCCTGCAGGTACCAGCCGCTTTGCGTCGATGCGTAGGCGTCGGTCTGCGTGAGTCCGAGCGCGCCATCGCTGTCGTACGTCAGATCGCCGCGCTCCCGACGCCAGAAATACTCGCCCTGGACCTTGAGATTGGTGAGCTTCGCATTGCCCATCGGCGCGTACTTCCAGATGAAATCGGCGATCGCGACGCGGCTCCTGCCGCTGAACGCGACGTTCGCGAGATTGCCGGCCGCGTCGGGCAGCGTTCCTTCGCGGTCGCTCGCGCGCGTTTCGAGATAGGACAGGCCTGCGCGCCAGCTCGACCGGAAGTCGATGTCGCCGCCGACGTGCGCGTAAATGCCGGCGGCACCGACGCCATTGCTGTTGCGCGCACCGCCGGGAAAGCTGTCGCCATTGCCGATTTCCGCACCGAGCTCGACGAACGTGTCGGTGGGGGCGACCCATTTGAGCTGTGCACCGTCCTGTCCGAACTGTCCGCCGAGAAACGCCTTGTAGGCGAGCGGCGCGTCCTGGAAGTCCCAGACGTGCTGGTGCTGCTCGTTCAGGTAGCCGATACCGGAGAAGAAGCGGCCGAATTTCGGGACGAGGCCGTACGGCAGCGCGGTCAGCATCCCGTACGCTTCCTCCACCGAAACGGAATTCTCGGGCGTGAGCGACACCGTCAGATTGCCGGCGACCTTGTCGTCGACGTTGCCGAAGATGCTGATCTCCGATTCGCCGAGGCCCAAGCCCCGCCGACCGGGGCCGACGTCGTCGCCGGTCTGGATGCGATCGATCGCGAACATTTCGGGATCCTGCGAAAGGTTCGCGTACGTACCCTGCAGAACGACCGAGATGCCCGGATTGAATGCGGCCAGCGTGCTCGCTGCCGGACCGCCCGGCGCTGGCGCTGGCGCGGCCGCGGCTGCCGGTGAAGCGGCGGATGTGGCCGCCGTCCCGGCGCCGGACGACGCAGCCGCCTCGGCAGCCTTCAGGCGATCTTCCAGCGCGCGAATGCGCGCCTCGTAGCCTTTCTTCATCTGCCGGATCTCCTCGCGGATTTCCGCGAGATCGGCATCGGTGGCCGCGTGCGCGGCAGGTATGACGGCGAGCGCGGACGCGAACGCCGCCCGCGCGAGCAGGTATCGGGACATCGGTGAATCCTCCAGTGACAACGCAGCACCGTCGCCCTATGCGACGGTGAACGACCTAGGCGTATCGGAGGATCGAAGGGGGAGCCCGGCTTTGGTAGTACGACGGCGTTGCCGCAACGTGCGCCGCAACGGGTGCGAGCACGGCAAGCCATGGAGATGCTTCGACGTGAGATGCTGTCGTTGCGCCTGGCACCCAATTCGTGCCCGACGCGAGCAGACCGCATTCGACGCAGTGATCTCCCGTGGGAGCCTCGAGCGCCGAATGCTCGACGCGCTGCAATTGCGCGCCGAGGTGGCCGACCGCGTGCCGCACATCCTCCACCTGCATGAACAGCAGGAGGAACGAAAGGACGCCAGTCAGGAAGCTGCGAAGCATCCGCCGAAGATTAGCGACGATCCGCCGGCTTGGCAATTCGCCGTTGGGCCGATCGTGGTGATGCACGCTCGCTTACAGGCGATAGGTCGCCTTCGCGAGGCCGTACGCGAGCTGCGGCGCGAGCTCCATCGCGTCGTCCTCACCGATTCGATGCTCGACGACCGACGTCGCGAGAAAGCGGCACGCGACGCGCCGCCACACATCGTGCCGTGCGGGGATCGACATGAACGCACGCGTGTCGTCGTTGAAGCCGGCGGTGTTCGCGAATCCGGCCGTCTCGATCGTCTGCTCGAGATAGCGCAGCATCCCCTGGAAGCTGTCGTGGAACCACCACGGCGGCCCGAGCTTCAGCGCCGGATAGTGTCCGGCGAGCGGAGCGAGCTCGCGCGCGTAGGTCGTCTCGTCGAGCGTGAAGAGGATGCACGTGAAGCCAGGCGCATTGCCGACGTCGTCGAGCAGCGGCTTCAGCGCATGCACGTACTCGGTGCGCATCGGAATGTCGGCGCCCTTGTCGCGGCCGAAGCGCTCGAACACGGCCGGATTGTGATTGCGGAAGCTGCCGGGATGGATCTGCATGACGAGCCCGTCGTCGACACTCATCCGCGCCATCTCGGTCAACATCTGCGCGCGGAACGATTCCGCTTCGTCGCTCGTGATCGCGCCCGCCAGCGCGCGATCGAGCAGACGCTGGCAGGCCGCGACGTCGAGGTCGAGCGTGCGCGCGGTTGGATGGCCGTGATCGGTCGACGTCGCGCCCATCGACTTGAAAAACGCACGACGCACGCGATGCGCCGCGAGGTAGCCGCTCCACGTCGCCGTGTCCTCGCCCGTCAGCGCGCCGAATTGCGCGACGTTTGCGGCAAATCCCTCGAACTGCGGATCGACAACCGGATCCGGACGGTAGGCGGTTACTACACGCCCTTTCCAGCCGGACTCGCGAATCCGGCGGTGATGCTCGAGCGGATCGAGCGGCGACTCCGTGGTCGCGATCACCTCGATGTTGAAGCGCTCGAACAGCGCGCGCGGCCGGTACGCGGGATCGGCGAGGCACCCGGCGATGCGGTCGAAGTAGCGGTCGGCGCTTTCCGGCGTGAGGCGCTCGTCGATGCCGAACACCGTATGAAACGCATGGTCGAGCCACAGCCGCGTCGGCGTGCCGCGAAAGAGCGGGTAGTGCTGCGCGAACAGCCGCCAGATCGCGCGCGCGTCGTATCGCCGCTGCCCGCTCGCCGTCGCGCCGGAACGTTGCGGCACGCCGAGCGCCTCGAGCGGCACGCCCTGGCTGTAGAGCATCCGGAACACGTAGTGATCGGGCACGATGAACAGCGCCGAGGGATCGGGAAACGGCGCGTCGTCCGCGTACCACTGCGGATCGGTATGGCCATGGGGGCTGACGATCGGCAGGTCGCGCACGGTCGCGTACAAGTCGCGGGCGAGCTTCCGCGTTCCGGGATCGGCCGGAAACAGCCGGTCGGGATGCAGGTCGAGCGAATCGCCGCGTGCGGTCTGCGCGGCGCTTCCGACGCTGCGACGCTCGTCGGCACCGCGGGCAACCGTCGACAGCAAAGTATCGGAATGGGTCATGGCAGTGTGCGAGCGCGGGCTGCAGGGACCAAGGATAGCAGAGCGAAAGGAGCGCGCGCGAACGCGCGCCGGGCGAACCTGCGCCGCGGATGGCAGGCGCCGCACCCGCGCGCGGCGCCTGCGCGACTACTCAACCGAGCGAATAGATGACCGTGTTCGCTTCGCCGATCAGCTGCGATGCCTGCGCGCTCGTCAGCTCCTTGCCAGCGAGCGCGCTTACGGCGCTCACGAATGCTGCGAGCTGGTTTGCCGTCGCAGCCGAGTTGTCGCGCGCCAGAGCTTTCGACGCATTGTCGAGCTTCGACCGGAGGCTCGTCTGCGTGCCGACCGGCAATTCGAGCGCCGCCAGATGAGCGCCGAGCTGGTCGAGAAGCAGCGAAGAAGGCACATCATCGACGCCGACCACGACGTCGGTCGATTCGGGAATCACGCCGTCGTCGACGAAGAATCGCACGACATAAGTTCCCGCCTGGCGGTAGTCGGGAGTCCACGTGAATGTCCGCGTCGCGGGATCGAACGCCGCGCCGCGCGGCAGACCCGTCGCCGAATACGCAAGCGGCACGTCGGCCGGCGTCTGGGCGTTCACCGTGAATTGCACGGCCTCGTTCTCGCTGACGGTCGGACGGGCGATCGAATCGAAGAATGGCCGATATACGGTCAGCGGCTTCGGGTAGCTGGCATTCGCGATTTCATACGCGTAGGGATTCGCCGCGCTCGGAGCCGTCGGAAGCGCATAAAGCGAATCGGGCGGCGTTCCAGGCGCGGGACGATCGACGACGACCTCCTGCTGCGACACGCCTGCCGGCAGCGTCACGTTCGTGACGGTGGTCGTCCGGTATGGAAGGTCCTTGACGTACTCGCGCACCGGATCGCGCTTGCGGGTGTTCGTGACCTTGACGACGGCGGGAACGCCACTCTTCACGTCCGCGACGAAGCCCGGGAACGACGCATCGGTCACGTCGTCCAGCACGACGGCCGGACGCTCGTCCTCGACCTTGTTGCGCAGCGTGACGTCCTCGACGGTCAGCCCGCGCACGTGCCGCGCGTAGATGCCGTACGCCGGCAGCACGCCGAAGAGGCTCGGTTCCGGGTACTCGCGCGGCATCTCGGGAACGTTGTAGGGATCGGGCTCCCAGCCCCCTGCGCCACCGTTTGCGGTGGGATTCCAGGCGATCCGGGGCAACAGCGCTTCGTTCTTCGAGAAGAACGTGTTGGCCAGCCACGGAAGCGTCTGGTTCGCCTGAGCGCTCTGATAGGCGGTGTAGGTCCAGCGCTGGGTGAGCTGCCGCTGCTCGACGGCGTGCTCCATCTTCAGCCCGCCGCGATACTCGACCGAAACGTTGCCGATGTAGACGTTTTCGATCGGATGGTCGACGAGTCCGGCGATCAGGATCGGGTAGCGCGGATCGACGTTCTCGATCGTCACGTTGCTGATGCTGACATTGCGCAGCGCGGCGAAGTCCGGACCGACCGCATTCGCGAAGAGCGGGTCCGACGGTGCGATCGAATTCGGATTGAGCCGCGTCGGCGTGGACGGGTTGACGATCGAGACGTTGCTGCCGCCTTCTATCGGCGACGTCGTGTTCTTCGAATACGAAGGAACATAGCGCGTTGCCGGATAGCTGCCGTACTTCTCCACCAGATTCGGAAGCACCCAGCCCGTATCGTCGAGCCGCACGCTATTCGCCTGATTGACGGTCTCGGTCGCCCTGATGCCCGTCACCGGCGATCGGCCCCGGTCGCCGATCCGCAGGAAGATCGGGGCGCTGCTCACGTTGCGCATCCTGACGTCGGTGAGCACGATGTCGTGCAGGTCGGCGCCATCGACGGTTTCCAGCGCGAAGCCGCGCGAGCGGTCGAAGAGGACGTCGCGCACCGTCACGGTGTTGAAGCCGGTCGTTCCCTCGGTGCCGAGCTTGATCCGCGCAGTGGGACCATCCTGGTCGGTCGCGACGAGCTTCTGCACCGAGTAGACGCCGTCGAGAACCGACCCTGCGTCGTACCCGCTCACTGTGCAATGCTCGATCAGCACGTTCTGGAGCGGCAGGAACCTTCCGAGCCCGAACGACGCCTTCATCACGATGGCGTCGTCGGTGAGCGAGTTGAACACGGAGTTGCGGATCGTCACGTTCTGCGAGGCATCGACGTCGATCGCGTCGCGATTCGTGTCGACGATGATGCCGTCGATCGTCCAGCCGATGACGCCCGTACCTATGATCCCGAAATGCCCGCCGTTCTTGAGGCCGAAGTCGCGGAACGTCACATTGGTGGCGTTCTTGAGCGCGATGGCCTTGTTGGCGCCCGCGGCGGTACCCGCGCTCGTCCGCGTCGACACCTCGCCCGGGTCGTTCCCGGACAGCACGTTCGTCGTGATGCCGCTGGCGTTCAGCCGACCCCCGTCGATGAGGCCGGGGCCGGAGATCATCACGTTGTCGATATCCGCGCCGTAGATCAGGCTGTTCGCCCAATGGCTGTGACCCTGGTCCTGGAGGCCGACGAAGAGATTGACCTCGGGGGCGTCATAGAACCCGCCCTCCTGGTTCGCGCCGGTGCCCGCGATCGCCGCGCGCAGGATCGAATCCGCGCTTGCGAGATGCAGGCCGACGTTGCTCCGAAGCCGGATCGTGTACGTCTTGAACTCACCCGATGGGATGACGACCGTTCCACCACCGGCGGCGGCAGCGGCGGCGATTGCAGCGTTGATCGCGGTTTGGTTCGCGACCGCGGCGCCACCCGGCACGGCACCGAACGCCGTGATGTCGAAGTACGGTCCCTTCGGCTCGGGTAGCGCGGCCACGCCGCTGCCCGTGGCGAGCGGAATCGGAGGCGGCGCCGCCGCAGCGAGCGGCGAGACGGCGAGGGCGATCGCGAGAGCCAGCGGGCGGCGGCGGCTCGCGATGAATGCGATGGCATGTCTCATTGTGAAGAATCTCCTCCGGACGTCGGTGGTTGGAGCTTCAGCGCGTGAGTACGCGAAGCTCGCGTCGCTCGTGTTGCTGAAAACCTTTTCATCGATTCTCCGTGACGACCCGGACGACTGTCAAGCCCCGCCCGGCGCGGCTGCTAGAATCGGCAGCACGACCTTTCGATCGGAACACGCATGGCAGTCACGATCCACGATGTCGCGCGGCGCGCGCGCGTATCGGTCACGACGGTTTCACGCGCGCTGACGCAACCGAATCTGCTGCGGCGCGAGACGCGCCAGCGCGTGCTCGCGATCGCCAAGGAGCTCGCGTACCAACCCAATCGCGCGGCGCGCGGACTCATCACCGGAAAAACCGGAAGCATCGGCATCGTCGTTCCGGACCTGGCCAACCCGTTCTATCCGGGCGTCCTCCGCGGCGTACAGGTCCGCGCGCTGCAGCTCGGGCATGCCGTGCTGCTGGCGGACAGCGACGAGAACGCCGATGCGGAGGGCGCGCTCGTGAACGCTATGGAGAAACAGGTGGACGGCGTGATCCTGTGCGCGCCGTTCTCGAGCGATTCGCAGCTGCACCGCATCGCGGCGTCGACGCCGATCGTTCTCCTCAACCGGCGCTGCGGCGACATTCCGGCAGTCCTCATGGACATCGCACGCGGGATGCGCGAAGCCGTTTCGCACCTCCGCGAGCTCGGTCACCGGCACATCGCCTATCTTGGCGGGCCGCGCAACGCGTGGTCGAACCGCGAGCGCCTGCGTGGATTGCATGCCGCGGTGCGCGGCACCGACATCACGCTGTTCGAACTCGGGCCGTTCGAACCCAAGTTCGACGGTGGAATCGCTGGCGCCGCGCTGGCGATCGACGCGGGCGTCACCGCGATCATCGCCTACAACGACCTGATGGCCCTTGGCGCGTTGCGTTGCCTGATGGATCAGGGCCTGCACGTCCCCGGCGACATGAGCGTCGTCGGCTTCGATGACCTCCTGTTCGCGTCGATGTCAGCGCCGCCGCTGACCACCGTGGCCATGCCGATGGAAGCCGCCGGAGGCGCCGCCGTGGAGATGCTTCTCGGCGGCGCCGGGATGCCGGCCCAGCCGCAGCGCACGGAGCTCACGGCGCACCTGGTCGTGCGCGGCACGACCGCCGCGCCGGCCGCGGGCCGACGCCTCGTCAGGGCGATGCCCTCGGCGGCGTTGCAACGCGCGCGCTCGTCGTCGCCCTCCTCGAAAAAGCGCTAGCGAGCCGCACGCCGTCGCCGCCCGTGAGCGGCCCGGCGTGCGGGATACGGGCGAGCCTCGTCCACCGGACGGGGCTCGGCGGCTCACTGCACGGCCACCTGATAGACCATCGAGTTGATGTTGAGGCCGTTGAAGAAGTTGACCGTGACGTAGTGCCGGTCGATGTACCACGTCTGGTTGTCGTTCAGCGTGATCGCATTGCTCGTGAACGAACCGTCCGGATTCAGCACCGCCGCGATCGGCGTGCTGATGCGGTCGACGAAGACTCTGACCGTGCCGCCGGTGATGAAGGACGGATACGTGCCGAGATCCACTTTTCCGCTGATCCGGAATGTCGGCGAGGCGACCGGGACGATGACATCCGGATTGTCGATGCTGACCGGCGTGAGTGGTACGGAATCTGCGCCGACGAGCGCGACCGTCTGGTCGAGCAGGCTGAGCGGCATCGTGTTGTAGACCGTCTGCGCCTGCGTGTTTGGGTTGATGTACGTCACGTTTTCGACGACCAGATTCTTGATGTTCTTGTTGCTGTTGAACGCGGCCTGCAGCGTGCTGGTCGTGTAGAACACCGAGTTCCGGTAGTAGACGTTCTCGACCGGCGAGCGCGATGCGGCGCTGGAGAACTGGAACGTCGTCCTTCCGGGCGTCATCGTGGGCGCCGTGTTGACGTTGTCGATGTAGATGTTGCGGATCGTCGGGTTGAACTTGTCCGCGCCCGGGAACGGCACCGTCTCCGAGAAGTTGCTGTCGAACTGGACCATTCCCGAGATCGCGCGGTTCAGCAGGCAGTCGCGCACGTAGATGTTCTCGACCGCACCGCCGCGGTTCGAATTGGTCTTGATCTTCATCAGCAGCGACAATCCGACGCCGTCGAACTCGTTGTCATGAACGAACACGTTCCGGATGCTGCCGGACATCTCGCTGCCCATCGACACCGCCGCCGACCCGCCGCCGTCGTTGTTGTAAAACGAGTGGCGGATGATGATGTTCTCGCTCGGGTTGCGATGCAGTCGTCCGTTGACGTTCCGGCCGGCCTTGATGGCGCCGCCGTCATCGCTCACGGTGACATTGTTGCCTTCCATCACGACGTTCTGGCTCGATTCGGGATCGAGGCCGTCGTCGTTGTTCCATCCGCCCGACTCGAAGTCCTTCGTCTTGTCGCTGTAGACGTCGAGATTGCGAACGACGATGTTCTGCGAGCTGACCGGGTGAACGATCCAGAACGGCGTGTTGCGGATCTTCACACCTTCGATGAGGATGTTGCGGCTGTGGTACGGCTCGATGAAGTTCGGGCGGAACGCCGACTTGTAGGCGACCGCGTCGGCCGGAGGCGGTTCGTAATGGAAGCCGTCCGCGTCGATCACCGGGATCAGCGCGGGCATATGACCGTCATCCGACATGATCCGCTTGTTGATCGGAACATCGTTGTAGTTCATCGAATTGAGAACCACGTTGGAACCGTACGTCATCGCGCTGGGGCCCTGGTTCTCGACCGACAATTCGCCCCAGTAACCCTTCTTCCACGGCCGCCAGTTCCACATGTCTTCCTGGCCGTCGAGCAGGCCGCCGCCCGTGATCGCGATATTCGACTGGTTCAGCGCGTAGATCAGCGGTGAGAAGTTGTAGAAGTCGGTGCCCTCGTAGCTCGTCAGGACGATCGGGTAGTACTCGTTCGTCCTGTTGCGCATGAACTTGATCGTCGCCCCCTCCTCGATGCGCAGGTTCACGTTGCTCAGGAGCGTGATTGCACCCGAGTAATAGGCTCCGTTGGCATTCAGCGACCCGGCGGCGGGGACGCGAACGATCCCGCCGCCGCTCGCGTTGCAATCGCTGATCGCCGCGTGGATCGCGTCGGTGTAATACCAGACCGCCTGCGAGCTCGAGACCAGCGGCGAGGTCTTGTTGGCCGGGTTGTTCGCCTGGTTGCCGATGCTGAATGTCTCGACAGCCTGCCGCACGTACCCGGCGTACTTCGGGTCGGTGATATCGCAGTACCGGTCGGGAAACACCGGCGTGTTCGCGTTCACTGTCTGGTCGATCTGGTCGTACAGATCCTCGTTCCAGTAGACGCCGTCGCGCACCCTGGCGTCCGGATCGTAAACGGAGAGCGCGTACGCATGACGCGATACGCCGTCTTCCGCGGTCACGGTCAGC
>Ga0307409_100000175_pt1 | contig 24901 bp, 24 predicted proteins | sample 322Ometagenome_2_FD_203888 | JGI IMG/M metagenome (GOLD analysis project Ga0307409, IMG submission 203888) | Maize rhizosphere microbial communities from greenhouse at UC Davis, California, United States - 322HYB-O-2 | ecosystem: Host-associated > Plants > Roots > Rhizosphere > Soil | place... | reverse complement strand
CCCGACGCCTCTCGGCTGGAGAGAGGCGTCGGGCGTCGCGCGTCGAGGGAGCATATAGAGAGGAGCGTCGAGTCTCGCGCCGCGACCTGCGCCTACCGGGCGGTAAAATCCGTGCCCTCGTCCACCCTCCGGCACGTCTCGGCGATCAGCGTCGCCGTCCGGTCGACGTCGTCGAGGCTCACCATCTCGTTCGGTGAGTGCATATAGCGGTTGGGCAGCGAGACCAGGGCCGTCGCCACGCCCTCGCGCGCGAGGTGGATCGCGTCCGCATCGGTGCTGGTGTCCCGGCCGGCCGCGTGGACCGTGTACGGAATGCCCTGTGCGCCCGCCGCCGTGCGGAGCAGCTCGAAGACCACGGGGGAAATGATCGAGCCGCGCGAGAGCACCGGCCCGCCGCCCAGGCGGTGATCGCCGATCTCCTTCTTCTCGAGTCCGGGGTGGTCGGTGGCGAACGTCACGTCGACGACGAGCGCCATCTGCGGGTTCAGGCAGCTCGCGCAGACGAGCGCGCCGCCCCCTCGCCAGGCGATCTCCTCCTGCGTCGTCGCCACCGCCACCACCCGCGCCTTGCCCGGCCGCTCGGCGTAGCGGCGGAGCGCCTCGAGCACGACGAAGGCGCCGATGCGGTCGTCGATCGAACGGGAGACGAGGCGGCCGTTCGGGAAGTCCATGGCGCGGGAGTCGATCACCCCCGCGTCGCCGACGCCGAGGCGGGCCTCGGCTTCCGCCTTCGACGACGCCCCGACATCGACCCACAGGTCCGTCATCTTCGACGCCTTCTCCCGGTCCTCGGCGCGCATGAGGTGGATCGGCTTCTTCCCGACCACGCCGTACACGTCGCCCTCGCGCCCCAGGAATCGCAGCCGCTGCCCGACCAGCACCTGCGGGTCCCACCCGCCGATCGGGGCGACGTAGGCGTAGCCGGCGTCGTCGATGTAGGTGACGATCACCCCGATCTCGTCGATGTGGCCCGCGAGCATGATCGTCGGCGTACCCTCGGGGTTCACCTCCGCGATGCTGTTGCCGGCCACGTCGCCGCGCACGGCGGCGAAGGCGCCGGCCTCCTCCCGCCACACGCGGGCCGGTGCCCCCTCGAAGCCGGAGGGGCCGGGGGTGTCGAGGAGCCGCTTCAGGAAGGTGACGGACGCGGGAGTCAGCATGACGGTTCTGTCGGTATGGCAGGCGGTGGGGTGCTTCGGAGCTCACGCGGCGGGACCGCCGACGGCGGCCCGGCGTGTTGCTACCTTCACAGAGACGACCGCATTCCCGCCGGCGTCTCACCGTCTCCCCACCCCACTTCCCATGACCCTCCTGTTCCTGCTCATCGGCCTCGCGGCCGGCGTGCTGGCCGGATTGTTCGGCATCGGCGGCGGCATCCTGATCGTCCCCGCCCTCTTGTTCTTCGCGCGAATGCCGATGCTCACCGCCACGGGGACCTCGCTCGGCGCGCTGCTGCTGCCGGTGGGGGCGCTCGGCGCCTTCACCTACTACCGCGCCGGGAACCTCAACATCCGGGCCTCCCTCCTCATCGCCGCCGGCCTATTCCTCGGCGCCTACTTCGGGTCCCGGATCGCCCAAACGCTCGAGCCGGTGGTGCTGAAGCGCCTGTTCGCGGTCTTCCTGGTGCTCGTGGCGGTGCAGGTGTGGCGAAGCGCGTGAGGTGCGCGCGGATGACCGGTGGCCGGTCACCGGGCCCTGGTCAAGCGATACGCGCGGCCTGCGCCGAGTACAGCGGCGGGAAGAGCCCGGGATTGAAGATTCGCGCGAACAGCTCGACCCCGTCGACCAGCCGTGGGCCGGGGCGGGTCACGAGGCCGTTCGCGTCCACGGCCCACACCCGCCGGTCGCGCGCCCAGGCCCACGCGTCCTCGTCGAGCAGGCGCGCCGCCTCCCGGGCGGCGCGGACGACGCCGTAGCCACATGGCGCGACCAAAATCACCTCGGGCTCGGCGGCGCACACCTCCGATGCCGTGCGCGGGCGGGAATGCTCGCCGGGTGTGGCCAGGGCATCCACCCCGCCGGCCCGGCGGACCATCTCCGGCACCCAGTGGCCGGCGGCGTACACCGGATCCGTCCACTCGACGACGGCCACGCGCGGTCGCGGAGCCCGAGCTGCCTTGAGTGTGTCGTGCACGAGGCGGAGTCGCCCGCGGAGCTCGCCGAGCAGCCGGTCGCCCGCGTCGGTCGCGCCGAGCGCGGCGGCCACGTGCGCCACATCGTCGAAGACGCCGTCCAGCGTGCTCGCCGAGAGGGTGACCACGCGCGGCTCCGGCCGGAGCCGCCTCACGAGCGCACGCACGTCGGTCTCGCTCACCGCGCACACGTCGCAGAGTGCCTGCGTGAGCACGAGCTCGGGTCGCAGCGCGGCGATCGTCCGCTCGTGCAGCGTGAAGAGCGGCGAGCCGCCCTGCGCGAGTGCGCGAACCTGGCCGTTCACGGCACCGGGCGCCGATTCTCCGTCCACGGTGCTCGACGTCACCTGCGCCCGCGACCGAACCTCGGCCGGATAGTCGCACTCGTGCGTGACGCCCACGAGCCCGTCCAGCGCGCCGAGCGCGGCGACGATCTCGGTGCCTGCGGGGAGGAGCGAGACGGTGCGCATTAGCTACGGCTCTCGGCGCTCGGCGCTCGGCGCTCGGCTGGGGCGGTGAAGGGCAGGAACAACTCGGCGTGAGGCGCGTCCGCGTGCCGTCCCCCGCCGTAAGCCGAGGGCCGAGCGCCGAGCGCCGAGAGCCGCCATTATCCGCGTGCCGGCGTCACAGGGATGAACACGAACGATACGAGCAGGAGCATGAGGCCGAGCATGTAGCCGAGGGGTCGGCCGGTGGCGTAGTAGTAGAACCCCCCGTAGAGCGCCGCCGCCTCGCCGACGGCCCAGCCGCCGATGCTGAGTACCCGGCGCTGCTCGGGCTCGCGAGCGCGGCCGGCGAGCACGCGGAACGTGGCGATCCCCGCGGCGGCGAACAGAGCGACCGCGGCGCCAACGACGCGCAGCGTGGCCGCCGCCTCGGTGAGCGGTGGCGCGTTGCCGCTGCGTCGGAGAAACCAGACGACCGCGCCGAAGGTGAGCACGCCGGCGAGCATCGACACGCGGATGAGCGCGAGGCGGGCGAGCTCGGGGGCTCGGCGGGGGGGCAGAGGGGGCATGGTTGGGGCGTGCTGGGGGCCAAGGTCGAGTTACCGCGCGTCCGAGCGGGGCAGGAGCCTCGCCGGACAGCCGGCCGGCACCGGGCGCGGGGCGTGGCGCCAGCGGAAGACCCGCAGCCGCCACTCCGGAGGCATCGGGACGCTGTCGGCTTCGTGGCGCAGAACCGCGGCCACCGAGTCGGTGACGATCGCCGGCTCGCCCAGGTTCCTCAGCTCCGTCACCACGAGCCCGGACGGACTGCACGCCATCGCTCGACGCAGCGCGCTGGGGGAGTGAATCAGCGGTCGGGCGGCGACGTCCGACCAGCCGAGGTCGACTCCGTACTCTCGCGACGCCGGACGGGTGAACTTCCGCATGATCGCGTCGACGCGGCCGAGGAAGTAGAGCGCCTTGCCGTCCGCGGTGGCGATCACGAACGCCGAGCTGTCGGCGAGGGCGCGCAGCCGCGGAGCGGCACGCTCCCAGTCGGAGTTGGCCCGGTACGGCCCGTTGACCGCGCCGACGTGGTGATCCTCGTCGGTCAGCATCCTGTATGACTCCGCGAAGGCCTGGTTCGCGGCCGCGGCGCCGAGCACGACGACGCCCGTGGCGACCGCCGCGAGCGCCGCGCTGAGCCGCGACCGGCCACGGGCGACGGTCGCGGCGACGTGGCTCGCCGCGTCGCGAACCCACCCGACCAGCTGCGGGAGGGCCAGCCCCCACACGGCGCAAAACGCGGGCATCGCGTAGTAGAAGAACCGTTCCGCCTTGAACGCCGCCAGGGAGTGAACGAGCAGCGCCACGCCGAAGACGCTCACACAGAGCCAGGTGGCGCGGCCGTAGCGCCGGGCCGCGACGAGGGCAGCGGCGGGGAACAGCGGCCAGAGTACGCCGTAGTTCTCGTAGAGGATGGTCGCGTAGAAGCGCTCGGCGTTCCGGTACTGCTCGTTGTACACGTCCACGAACGTGAAGAGAAAGGCCACCTCGTACACGACCCCCAGCCCGTAGGCCGCGAGCAGGCCGAGGGCGGTCGCCGCCAGGCCGGCCGCCACGATCGCACCACGGCGCCGGTGCCGGCGCAGCGCGGTGAGGGCATCCGGGCCCACGACGCCGACCAGAAACACGGCGAGCCCGAGGCCCCCGACAGCGGTGGTCTGCTGCATCGACGCGGCGAGGGCGAGCGCCGCGACTACGGCGGCGCCGAGCCACGCCCGCGTTGCCCGAGGGACGCCGGGCTCGACGAGCCGGTAGGCGGCGAATGCGGCGGCCCAGAAGGCCAGCGCGTGCAGGGCGTAGAAGCGGGCGAACTGCGCGAGCAGAATGCCGAACGGGTAGAAGCAGAGGAGGAGCGCCGCGGTCCAGGCCGAGCCGCGGGTGCTGACGCGCCGCACCCACACGAAGAGCGCGACGATCAGGGCGACGGATGCGACGAGAGACGGGATGCGCGCGCTGACAAAGCTCTCACCGAACAGCCGGAACATGGCCGCGACGAGCGCCGTGAACGGCACTCCCCGCGTGTACGGCTCCGCGCCGGCCGTGAGCTCGAGCGTCCCGTTCGTGAGGAGTGACCTGGCCGCGAGGACGTGGTACAACTCGTCGTGCAGCGGCGTGTGCCCGAAGCCGGGGAGCCGCGTCGCGGTGGCCACCGCGACGAGCGCCACGACCTCCGCCCTCGACCGCCAGCCGCGGGTCTTCGCCGGCTGGGGCCCGGGGGCCGGCCCTGCATCGTCGACGTACTCCGCGGGCATGTGATCGATGACGGTCATTCCAGCCATTGCCAGACGGTGGGCCACGCACGCGGCCGCGACGATGCGGTGACGGTCGCCCGGAAGCGGGCCAGGCCGTGCTCCGGGCACGCGGCCGATTGCCGCGCGCTACTACAATCTGACTGTCGAGCAGCGCTCTGGATAACCGACGGGTGGGGCGCGGCTTGGGGGCGCACCCGATTCAAGAACCAGTCCCCGGTTCCGGCAGCCGCCCTGGAGCTACCGGATTGAGTCCTGTCCGGGACCGGCCACCGGTCACCGGCGCTCGTACACCGGCCTCCCGCCCACGTACGTGGCGACGACGTTCGTCTTGAGGATCAGCTCCGCGGGCACTTGCATGATCTCCTGGTCGAGCACCACGAAGTCCGCGTACTTGCCCGGCGTGAGGGAGCCGAGCACGCGCTCCTGAAAGGCCGCGTACGCCGGCCAGATCGTCATCGACCGCAGCGCCTCGTCGCGGGTCATCCGCTGCTCGGGGTACCAGCCGCCCGACGGCCAGTTCTGCGCGTCCTGCCGGGCCAGCGCCGCGTGGAACGAGATGAGGGGGTTCACCTGCTCGACGGGGGCGTCGCTCCCGTTCGGGACGACCGTGCCGGTGTTGAGCAGCGCGCGCCACGCGTAGGCGCCGAGGAGGCGCGTCGGCCCGAGGCGCGTGCCGGCCCAGTACATGTCGCTCGTCTGGTGGCTCGCCTGCATGCTCGGCAGCACGCCGAGCTCGGCGAAGCGCGGGATGTCGTCGGGGCTCAGGATCTGCGCGTGCTCGATGCGGAAGCGGTGGTCCGCCGTGGGGCGCTCGGCGAGGGCGCGCTCGTACGCGTCGAGCACGAGCCGGTTGCCGCGGTCGCCGATGGCGTGCGTGTTCACCTGGAAGCCCGCGCCGAGCGCCCGCGTGGCGACGGCGCGGATGTGCTCGGGCGCCGAGACGAGCAGCCCGGAGTTGCGCGGGTCGTCGCTGTACGGCTCGAGGAGGGCGGCGCCGCGCGAGCCGAGCGCACCGTCGGCGTAGAGCTTCAGGGCGCGGATCCAGAGGCGCCCGCCGTACAACTCGCTCTGCGGGCCGCGGGCCAAGTAGTGCCCGATGTCGGTGCTGTCGTCGGACACCATCACGTACGTGCGCAGGTCGAAGGTGCCGGCCTTGGCGAGCTCCTCGTACACGTCGATCGTCGCGCGGCTGGCGCCGGCGTCGTGCATGCCGGTGAGCCCCCACCGGTTCGCCTCCTTGATCGCGGCGAGAACGGCGGCGCGCGTCTCCTCGCGCGTCGCCGCCGGCACCGCGCGCTCGACGAGCGCCTGCGCGTTGTCGACGAACACGCCGGTGGGGGCGCCGCCCTCGCCGCGCTCGATCCGCCCTCCCTCGGGGTCCTTGGTGGCCGCGGTCACGTTCGCGGCTTGCATGGCGCGCGCGTTGGCGAGTCCGGCGTGGCCGTCCACGCGCTCGAGCCAGACGGGGTGGTCGGGGACGGCGCGCGAGAGCGCCTCGTGCGTGGGGAAGCGCGTGTCGCCCCAGTCGTTCTGGTCCCAGCCGCGCCCCATGATCCACGTGCCGGCGGGCACCTGCCGGGCGCGCCCGGCGACGCGCTGGATCACCTCCTCGTACGAGCGCGTGCCGCGGAGGTCGACGCGGCGAAGTGCTTGACCGAGGCCGAGTAGGTGGGCGTGCGCGTCGGTGATCCCCGGGACGATCGTGCGCCCGCCGGCGTCGAGTACGCGCGTCGCGCTTCCCTTGAGTGCCATGGCCTCGCGCGCCGAGCCCACGAACAGCACGCGGCCGTCGCGCACGGCCAGCGCCTCGACCACCGGGCGCGCGTCGTCCACCGTGTAGATGCGCGCGTTGGTGACGACGAGGTCCGCCGACCCGGGCCGGGCCGCGGGCGCGGCCCGCCGCTGGGCCGCCGCCGTGACCGGCCCGATGGACGCGACGGCGAGTGCGGCCGCACCAGTGAGCCGACGGGCGAGTCGAATGACGCAGCGTGTCATGAGCAGCCAGTGGAGGGCCAATCGGGCGAGGGCAGAGGATTCTCGCTCGTGGGCTGCCGGCCGTCCAGGGCCGCGGATGAACGCGGATGAACGCTGATCTGGCGCTACAACAACAACGCTCCTCTTCCGGAGTCCGGAAGAGGAGCGTTGACGTGCGGCTGGAGCGATCCGCAGGCGGCCTGCGGCCGCCTGCGTTCATCGGCGGCCGCTCTTGCCCATCAGCAGCGGCTCAGAAGCCGAGGGTGATGCCGGCGCTGAAGGCGAGATTGTGCGAGAGGCGCCCCTCGACCGGGAGTTGCGTCGCTTCCTGGACGTCGAACTTCCCGATGTAGTCCTTCGCCATCAGGCGCGCGCCGAAGTTCGGAGTGAACGCGACGTCGGCGCCCACGCCCGCGTTACCGGCGAAGTTGGTCGCCTTCGCCGAGACGGGACCGGACTGCACCTCGTACTGGATCGCGCCGGCGCCCACCTGCACGAACGGCCGGATGGGCAGCGCGCTGCGGTCGCTCGCCGGGAGCGAGAACTGCAGCCCGCCGTCGTACAGCCAGGCCGTGCTGGTGCCCACCGACAGCCCGCCGAGGAACGGGATGCCGACCTGCATGTCGGCGCCGGCACGGGCGACGTTCCCGACGACGGAGATGTGGCGCGTGAGGTTCACGCCGACCTGCGCGCCGTACACGGCGCCGTTGGCGCTGGACAGGCTCGTGCCCACCGGCCCGCGCAGCATGTCGCCGAACACCATGTAGCCGGCGTACGGAGTGATCTGGTAGAGGGGCGCGCGCGCGACGGCGGCGCGGTCAGCCTGCTGGGCGTGCAGGGGCGCGGCGACGAGGCAGGCGGCAGTGGCGAGCGAGACGTACTTCAGCATGGGGTCCTCCCGAGGCGTGCATGCGAGTGAATGCCGCGGGAGAAAGCAGGGCCGGTGCCAGCCCGACGGGCGTGAGGCGGCCGGCGCAACTATGCATGCCACTGAGACTTACGAATTCGCCGCCGCACGCGGTGCGCCCCGTGTGTCCCCAGGATGGGACAGCGAGCTGTCCGGCCCACCGCCCGCGCCGCCCGCGCCGCCCGGCTGTCAGCTCGCAGCTAGGGGCGCCGAGCCTGCCAGCCGCAGCCGCATCCGCCAGAGTCGGCGCGCCCGGCTGGTGAGGAGGTTGTCGGCGATCTCGGCGATCTCCTCGGCCTCGCGCCACGCCGCCTCCAGCTCGGCCAGCTCGCCCTCCAGGGCGCGGCGCTCGGTGTCCTCGTTCGCCGCCATTTCCAGAGCGAGCCGGTCGACGACCGGTAGCCGGGGGAGGGGAGTGCGCGGCTCGCTCCCGATCCCGCCGCGCCCCCAGAACGAACGGGTCGTGAGATAGAGCGCGAGGCGCTCGGCGTCGGTGGCGGCGCCCGGCGGCGCGATGCCGCGTGGGGCCATCGGGAACCGCCCCCACGAGGTCCGGAGCGCGAGCGCGACGATGCGGTTGAAGAAGCCGTCCGGGTCGCCGGCGTCCTCGAGCTTGTGAATCGCGTCGTCCACCAGCTCGGCCGGCGCGCCGACCCCATTCACCGCCGCCAGCAGCTTCCCGGCGACCCGGAGCCCGGGAGCGCCGGTGAGCGTGATGACCTCGGCGTCGTGCCGCACGACGAGCCGCCAGGCCTCCCCACTCTCGGGGCGAACCAGCTCCGCGTGCTCCAAGTCGCGGTACCGGATCACGCCCCGCGCCCCGCCAGTCTCCTCGGCGGCCTCCGGGTCCACGATGGCGGCCACGCGGCTCCCCTGGCGGTGCAGCCGAATCCACGTCGCGGCGTCGTAGCCGAGCGGCTCGTGGGGGATGAAGCGGGCGGCGGCCTGCGCGACGCGCCGCGTCACCCGCGACGCGGCCCCGGCGAGCGAGTCGGCCGCGCGCACGACGGCGGCGCCCGGCGCGTGCGGGAGCCACCGGCGGAGGAATCGGCCGTAGCGCCACGCCGCGATCTCGGGCCGGAGTGCGCGGCCGATGCGCACGAGGTCCACCCCTTCCCGCAGCTGCGCGAGTCCGATGTTGTCGGTGGAGAAGCGCAGTCGCGTCTGGCGGAAGAGGCGCTCACACTCCTCGATGGCCTCCCACCGCTCCTCGAGCGCGGTGAGATTCCACCGCCCGCAGTGCGTGCACACCACCCAGAGCCGGCCACGCTCGGCGTCGAACGCCAGCCGCCGGCCTACGGGGAAGGTCGGGAGGACGGTGTTGGCGCCGAGGTCGCGATTGCAGAACAGGCAGGTGGCGTACATCGGTGTGCTCGACGGATGTCCCGGGCAGACCGGCTCGACTGACTCAGTGATCGATACAACGTGTCAGCCCATTCCGCCACGGTGAACACCAGCTCTCGGCTCTCGGCTCTCGGCGCTCCGGAAGGGGGGCGTGAGGTATGCCCTCGTGGCGAGCCGTTCCTCACCGCGGCCCCAGCCGAGAGCCGAGAGCTCACAGCCGAGAGCCGCCGTTAACGGCCGGCGTCCCGCCGGCCGGTGTGCCGCCGCGTCGCTTCTGGCGCTTGTGGGCGTACATCCACAGGTCCGCCTCGGCCAGCAGTTCGTCGACCGACACCGGGGTGCGTGGGTCGCAGCACGCGATCCCCGTGCTCAGCGACAGCTCGTACTGGCGGCCGGCCCAGGCGTTGCGGGCGGCCACGTTGTCGCGCAGGCGCATTGCCATCGCCTCGCCCGCGTGCTCCTGGGAGTCCATGATGAGCACCGCGAACTCGTCGCCGCCGATGCGGGCGATCACGTCCGACTCGCGGAACGTCTCGCGCAGCAGCTGCGCCGTCTCCACCAGGGCGCGGTCGCCCTCGGAGTGGCCGTGCGTGTCGTTGATCCGCTTCAGCCCGTCGAGGTCCACGAACACCTGGCACACCCGGGACCCGAGCCGGTCGGCGACGCGGAGCTGCTGCCGCGCCAGGGCCAGGAAGCCGCGCCGGTTGTAGAGGCCCGTGAGCTCGTCGACGAGCGACATCGCGCGCAGCTCCGTCACCCGCCGCTGCCGCTCGACGGCGAACGTCACGATGCGCGAGAGTGGAGCGCCGTCGAGGCGCGTGCGCACGAGGCAGTCCTGGGCGCCGTGGCGCACCGCCGCGAGCGCGAGCTCGGGGTGGGCCGTCTCGGCGATGACGACGATCGTCGCGTCGGGGGCCTGCTCGTGCAGGCGCACCAGCTGGTCGACGCTGCTCGCGTCCGCCAGGTGCAGGCCGAGCAGGATGGCGTCGAAGCGGCCCGCGTCGAGCAGACGCTGCGCCTCGGGGATCGTCGCGGCGGCCACCAGGTCGAACCGCGCGGCGTCGTCGTGCCGGGCGAACTGGCGCGCGAGGGCGAGGCCGTGCTCCGGCCCCTCGTGGACGAGGAGCACTTTCACTTTCAAGTTCACGCGGCGGCCCTCACCGGCGCACCGCCACCGCGCGCAGGCGCCGCGGCGTGGGCGCCAGGGCGCGCGCCGCCGGCGGGGGCGCCGACGGGACCGGCCACGCGGTCGCGGCGTCGAGGCTCACGAAGCGCCGCAGCAGCGTGGGGTCGAACAGCTCGGCCATGCCCATCATGACGGTCACCGCCCGCGCGTGCGAGTAGGCGGCACGGTAGGGCCGGTCCGACGTCAGCGCGTCGTACACGTCGGCCACGGCGAGGATGCGCGCCGCCAGCGGGATCTGTTCGCCCGCGAGCCCGTCGGGGTAGCCGCCGCCGTTCCACTGCTCGTGGTGGTTGCGGATCATCGGTCGGACGTCCCACGGGAAGTCGATGTTGTCCAGCAATTGCGCGCCCGCGGCGGCGTGACTCTCCATGATGGCGCGCTCCTCGGGGGTGAGCTGCCCGGCCTTGGTGAGGATGCTCACCGGCACGACGATCTTGCCGACGTCGTGGAGCAGCGCACCCATGCGGAACCAGAAGAGCGTCTTCTCGCCGAAGCCCGAGGCGGCCGCGAGCGCGCAGGCGTACTCGGCGACGCGGTCGCAGTGGCCGCGCGTGTACACGTCCGCGGACTCGATCGAGTGGCTCCACTGCCGCACGATGTCGAGGAACGTCGCCTCGAGGCGCCCCATCCGGCTGTCGACGTCGGCCAGCGCGCGCTGCGCCCGGAGCTGCGTGAACAGCTTGTGGGCGCGGTTCAGGTGCTGCAGCGTCTCGCGGTTGCGGCTCAGGCGGGCGCAGAGCTCCGCCTGCTCGCGCGCCGTCTCGGCGGCGAGCAGCAGGTCCTGGCGCGACTCGGCGATGCGCCGCGCGCGTTGGAGGCGGTCCTCCGCCTGCTCGTACTCCCCGCGCTCGCGCTCGATGACGCCGGCGTGCTTGTGGATCTCCGCCAAGGCCCGCTCGTCGCCGACGCGCTCCGCGAGCTCGTGGGCGACGGCGCAGCTCCGGCGGGCGCGCTCGAGGTCGCCCCGGGCGATCCAGAAGCCCGCCCGGTTCACCTCGATCATGATGCGCGTGTTCATGTCGCCGCCGGCCGCGTCGCAGCACTCGATCGCGGCGGCGTACGCCCGCTCCGCCTCGCCCCACCGCTGCCAGTCGGTGAACAGGAGGCCGAGGTTGTTCAGCACGAGGCTGGAGTAGTCGTGGAGCCCGAGGCGACGGTACCCCCCGAGGCTGACCTCGAAGTGCCGCCGCGCGCCACCGAAGTCGCCGCGGATCGACGCCAGGATCCCGAGGTTCTGCTCGATCATCGCGCAGAGCTTGTGCTCGGCGGCCGCGCGCGCGTGCCGCAATGCCCCGCGGTAGAGCCGCTCGGCCTCGTCAGGCACGCCGCTCTGCAGGTACGCGCCGGCCATGGCGTTCACCGCGTGCGCGGCGCCGGACGCGTCGCCGTTCGCCTCGGAGACGGCGAGCGCCGCCGTGAGGCAGTCGATCGCCGCGTCCGTGTTCGCGTCGTCGATGTACGTGCGCCCGATCCACCGCATGACTGCGGCGGCCAGGGAGGCGTCGGCCGGCCGGCGCAGGCGCGAGAGGAGCGCCTCGTAGCGGGCGCGGGCCGTCTCGCGCGCGGCGCCCTGCTCGGCCGCCTTCGCCTCCCGCAGTAGTGCGGCGAGGTCCGGCGGGAGGCACTCCCCGGGGGACGCCGGGTCGCTCACGAATCGCCGTCCGCGGCGCGGCCGACTGCGGCGGCCGCGCCAGCGTGCGGCGCGCGCCGCGCCAGCCGTCCCCGCTCTCCTTGCCGCTTCTGCTCTTCCTGGAGCTTGCGGGCGAGCGTGGGGCGGGAGATGCCGAGGAGGCGCGCCGCCTCGCTCCGGTTGCCGCCGGCGAGCTGCAGGGTGATGCGCACCGCCTCCTGCTCGATCTGGTGCAGCGTCTTGCCGCCGGGCGGCACGTGGATCACGCCCCCCGCCGGCGACGGGTCGGCGACGGGTGCGCCGGACGCCGGCGTGGCCGCGCGCGCCGTGCGCTGCTGGATCATGAGGTGCTCGACGCGGATCAGCCGGCCGGCGCCGGCGAGGATGCTGGCCCGCTCGATGACGTTCTTCAGCTCGCGCACGTTGCCCGGCCAGGCGTGCGCCTGCAGCGCCCGCGCCGCCTCCGGGTCGAGCGACTTCGCGGCGTGGTCGTGCTCCCGCGCGTGCTCGGCGAGAAAGTGCCGGGCGAGCAGGACGACGTCGTCGGGCCGCTCGCGCAGCGGCGGCAGCGTGATGCGGAAGACGTTGAGCCGGTAGAACAAGTCCTCGCGGAACTCGCCGCGGGCGACCGCGCCTTCGAGCGACACGTTCGTGCCGGCGATGATGCGGCAGGCGATGGGGACCTCGTCGAGCGCGCCGAGCCGGCGCAGCCGGCGGCTCTCCAGCACGCGGAGCAGCTTCGGCTGGAGGCTGTGCGGCATGTGGTGGATCTCGTCGAGGAAGAGCGTGCCCGCGCCGGCGAGCTCCATCAGCCCGCGCTTCTGCACGCGGGCGTCGGTGAACGCCCCGCGCTCGTGCCCGAACAGCTCACTCTCCAGTAGCGTTTCCGGGATGGCCGCGCAGTTGACGGCCACGAACGGCTCCGCCGCCGCGGCGCCCGCGTAGTGAACGCCGCGCGCGAACAACTCCTTGCCCGTGCCCGTTTCGCCGGCCAGCAGCACCGTCGTCGTCCGGCTCGCCGCCACCTTGCGCGACAGGTCGATCGCCGCGCGCAGGGCCGCGCTCCGGCCGACGATGCTCGACAGGCCGAGCTCCGACGGCACCGGGACGGCATCGAGAGGTTCGAGGATGGAGTGGGTCACGGAGTGGCGAGTACTGCGTTAGGTGGCGCGGCGCGGGGTGCCGCGCGTCGGGCGCACGCCGCCCTACTGCGGACGACCGTCACGGCCGGTCGGTCACGCCGCGCGAGGGTGACGCCGGCTGCGCCGCCCGGGTGTGGGCGGCGCAGCCGGCGTCGGACACATTGTGCTCCGAATGGATCGTTCCGACCGGTCGTTAGGCCCGAAGCTCGGCGACGCGGCCGCGGAGGGCCCGGGCGTTCGGCTTCGCGCCGACCCGCTCGAACACGGTTGCCGCCTCCTCCCATGCGGCGCAGGCCTCGCGCGCGTCGCCGCGGAGGCACCACGTTTCGCCGAGCTCGGAGAGCAGCTCGGCCGAGAGCAGCACGTCCCCACATTCCGTCGCTAACCCGCGGGCCTCCGCCAGCGCGTCGGCGGCGCGGTCGTACTGTCGCCGGTTGCGCTCGATGACGCCGAGGAACTTGAGCGCCTCGGCGCGCCGCGCGCGGTCCCGCCGCCGCTCCGCGGCGTCGAGGGCACGCGAGCAGTGTTCGTCGGCCTCCGCCCAGCGCGCCACGGCGATCAACAGCTCGACCCGGTTCAGCCCCACCGCGCGAGCCACGTGGACGTCCCCCCGCCGGTTCGCGATGGCGATCGCGCGCTCGTACGCCAACTCTGCCTCGATGAACTCCCCGCAGTCGGTGTGGAGCATGCCCAGGTTGTTCCAGGTGAGCGCCGCGGTCTGGTCGTCGCCTGCGGCCTCGTACGCCCGCAAGCTCATGCGGTACCGGCGCAGCGCCTCGTCCAGGTCACCCCGGATGTTGGCAAGGATGCCGAGGTTCTGCTGGATCATGCCGAGCAGGCGTTGGTCGCCGGCCTCGGCACCGACGAGCGCCGCCAGTCTGTACAGCCGTTCGGCTTCCGCCATGTCGCCGCGCCGCTGGGCGACGGCGGCGAGGCAGTTGAGCGCGTGGGCCTTCCCGGCGCGGTAGCCGAGCGTGTCGGCGATGGCGGCGCTGCGCGCGTAGAGCACACGCGCCTCCTCCGTCTCGCCTCGCTCGCGGTGCACCGTGCCCTTCCAGCGCAGCGCGTCGGCGAGCAGCTCCGCGGGCTCGAGCCCTTCGAGCAGCTTCAGGGCCTCGTCGTAGCGCGCCAGCGCGTCGTCGGGTGCATCGCGCCGCTCGGCGGCGCGCGCGGCGTCGATCGACAGTCGCGCCCGATCGAGTGGGTTCTGTGAGAGTGGCGCTACCATGCGTCAACCTCCGCGCGAGCCGGCGTAGACGGCCCGCCGCAGTTGTGCCAACAGGTGTAGCAGCTCGAGTGCGTCATTGGTCGCACTCCTACTGCCGGCCGGTGGCGATCAGGTAGCCCGAGAAGTGAGATACGTCGAAGCGAACCTTCGAGCCGGCGACGTCCAGCTGCGCGGGAAGCTTCTCGTTGATGGTCCCCACCACCTCGTCGACGAGGAGGTCGTCCTGCTCGGGGAAGTAGCCGACGATGACGGATTCGTCGGCCGGGAGCAGCACTTCCTTGATCTCCTGCTCGACGCGGAGCGGAGTGCGGAACGTGGTGCCGTGCGGGCCGAACTCGTAGGCGAGCATGGCGCCTGGGAACGCCTTGACGGTGAATGTGATGTCCGAGGCGACGGCGTTCCTCGGCACGGTCACTCGCAGGCCCGCCTCGGGCAGCTCGAGCGTGCCCCCGGCCGGTCCGATGACCGCGCTGGCGGACAGCTCCTGCTCGAGCGGCACCAGGCGCGTGGCCACGGTCACCGTGTCGGGCAGCGATTGCATCTTCATCTTCTTCAGTGCCACCGAGACCGGCTGGACGCCGGTCGCGCGGTCGCCGCCGCATGCAGCGGCGGTGACGCTCAGGATCAGCGCGGCACCAGTCACTCGAACCCACTGCGCTCTCATCTGGCTCTCCGTGAAGGGGGACGTGTTGCGGGCCCCCTCCAAGGCAATGGCTGTGCCTGCTTCGGAATGCCTTGTACGACAGCAGTTTGCGAGAGAATCATGCATTTCGCGGCCGGGCAGAGTGTCGCATCAAAATTTTCCAGGGTGGCACGTAGCGTTACAGCCCGCTGGGTTTTCGGGCGGGCCGTCACGACACTGTACGGGGTACCCGCGCGCGGGCGCGGCGGAGACACTCTTACCGGGCGGGCGCCTGGCCGCGGGCGACCAGGTACCACGCCCATGATTGCGCCGTCGGCCATGGGGATCGACGGGCTTGCCGTGAGTCCGACCTTGGGCGGGAGGTAGACGCTCGACCCCGCCAACACGAGCCCCAGGACGATGCCGAGGACGATCGCGCCCGGCGTCAGGTCGGTGAGCTCGCGGTCGAGCTCGGGATCGAGCCGCGGCTGGGTGAGCGGAGGCTGGGTAGAGGCCCTGCGACGGGTACTCGAGCCGGACGCCGTGTGCGGTGGGACAGCGTCGATAGCACTCACCCGTTGCAGGGCTAGGGTCAGGGTGAGGGTCAGGAACGGCGTCTCAGCACTACCTTCAGCGCTCCGCGCCCCTCCCGCGTACATCCTTTGTTTCCCCGTCGCCCCACCACCCGCAGGACTCCCATGCGACAGCGTTACACCATACCAGTTCTCGCAGCCCTCGCCGCCCCCCACGCGGCCTCCGCCCAGCTCTCCACTCCGTTCGACTCCGCGACGCTCGCCAGCGTGCGCTGGCGGAACATCGGGCCGGCCAACATGAGCGGGCGCGTCACCGACATCGAGGCCGTGCCCGGCAACCCCAGGATCTTCTACGTCGCCACCGCCGCCGGCGGCATCTGGAAGACCATCAACGCCGGCACGACGTTCCACCCGCTGTTCGACCGGGAGAAGGTCGTCTCGATGGGCGACATGGCGATCGCGCCGTCGAACCCCGACGTCCTCTACGCCGGCACCGGCGAGGAGGACTCCCGCAACTCGATCTCGCCTGGCGGCGGCGTCTACAAGTCCACCGACGCCGGGAAGACGTGGACGCTCGTCGGGCTCGAGGACACGCAGCAGATCGGCCGCATCGTCGTCCACCCCACGAACCCGGACATCGCCTACGTCGCCGCGCTCGGCCACGCGTGGGGGCCGAACAAGGCGCGCGGGCTGTACAAGACCGCCGACGGCGGAAAGACGTGGCGGCTCGTCAAGTTCGTGAGCGACCGCGCCGGCTTCGTCGACGTCGCCATGGACCCGTCGAACCCGGACGTGCTCTACGCGGCGAGCTGGGAGCGCGTGCGCGGCCCGTACCTTCTCAAGAGCGGCGGGCCGGGCAGCGCGCTGTGGAAGACCACCGACGGCGGGGCGACGTGGACCGAGATCCGCGGCGGCGGCCTGCCGACGACCACCAAGGGGCGGATCGGCCTGGCGATCGCGCCGAGCAACCCGCAGGTGATCTACGCAATGGTCGAGGCGGACTCGCTGCCCAACCCGAAGAAGGGCCCGCTCGCGCAGCTCAAGCCGGGCGAGGAGACCTACGGCCTCGGGTCACCGTCGTACGCGCGCAGCAAGACGCAGAGCGGCATCTACCGCTCCACCGACGGCGGCCGGACGTGGGAGCGGACGTGGCGCTACACGGGCGACCAGCGCCCGTTCTACTACTCGCAGATCCGCGTCGACCCGAAGAACCCGGACCGCATCTACTGGGCGAGCTCCGTGTTCCGCTTCTCCGACGACGGCGGGAAGACGGAGCGCATCGGCGCCCTCGGCGTGCACGTCGACTGGCACGCGATGTGGATCGACCCGAACGACCCCGACCACTGGATCGCCGGCAACGACGGCGGCGTCGCCATCACGTACGACAAAGGCGGGACGCTCATCCACCCGAACACGATGGCGATCGGCCAGTTCTACCAGGTGAGCTACGACATGCAGCCGCTCTACCGCGTGTGCGGCGGGCTGCAGGACAACGGCTCGTGGTGCGGGCCGAGCCGCTCGCGCAACCGCGGGGGGATCACCAACGCCGACTGGATCAACGTCGGCGGCGGCGACGGATTCTTCACCGCCAACGACCCCACCGACCCGAACATCGTCTACAGCGAGTCGCAGGGCGGCCGGATCAACCGCGTCGACCTGGCGAGCGGCACGATCACGCCGATCCGCCGCAGCCCGCGCGGCTTCACCGCGTTCGAGGACTCGCTGATCGTGGCGCGCGGGGACACGGCGCAGCCCGAGACGCCCGAGATCGGGCGCCGCCTGCAGGAGATCCGCGCCCGCGCCCGCGCCGACTCGGCCCTGGCGCTGCGCTTCAACTGGAACACGCCCTTCTTCCTCTCGCCGCACAGCCCGAGCACCGTCTACGCCGGCGGCAACCGCGTGCTGAAGAGCGTCAATCGCGGTGACGTGTTCGTGCCGATCTCACCCGACCTGTCCACCAAGGACTCGGCGAAGATCAAGACGAGCCTCCGCACCACGGGCGGCATCACGCCCGACGTGACCGGCGCCGAGGCGCACGGCACGGTCACCGCGCTCGCCGAGTCGCCGCTCCGCCCGGGGATCCTCTGGGCCGGCACCGACGACGGCAACCTGTGGCTGACGCGGAACGACGGGGCGACGTGGGAAAACCTCACCGGCCGCTTCCCGGGACTCCCCGCGAGGACGTGGACGAGCCGCATCGAGGCGTCGGCGTTCGACTCGGCCCGGGTGTACGTGGCCTTCGACAACCACCGGGTGAACGACTTCGCCCCCTACCTCTACATGTCGGAGGACTTCGGGCGCACGTTCCGGTCGATCGCCGGCGGGCTCCCCAAGGAGGGACCGGCGTTCGTGCACGTGGTGCGCGAGGACCCGGTGAACCGCAACCTGCTCTACGTCGGCACCGACGTGGCCGCGTACGTGTCCCCCGACCGCGGGCGCACGTGGCAGCGCTTCCCGGGGCTGCCCACGGTGCCGGTGCACGACCTCAAGGTCCACCCGCGCGAGCGCGAGCTGATCGCCGGCACGCACGGCCGGTCGATCTACGTCGGCGACGTCGCGCCGCTCCAGGAGCTCGCCGACAGCATCCTGCGGAAAGAGCTGCACGTCTTCGCCGTGAGGCCGGCGTACCAGTACACGCAGGTGTCCGGCATGAACGAGAACGGCCACATGGTGTTCAAGGCGAACAACCCGCCGTACGGCGCGGCGCTCGCCTACCGCGTCGGCGGCACGGCGAGACCGCAGGCCGTCGCGGCCGGCGACGGCGCGGCCGCGCCCTCAGGCGCGGGCTCGGCGCGGAACGTCCCGAGCGTCCCGAGCGTCCAGAACGCGCAGGATCCGCGGGACACCACGAGCGCGCCGAACGACGGCGCCGCGGCGGCCGCGGCCGCGACGGACACCGCGAAGGGGCCGAAGGCGCGGATCGTGATCACTGACGTGAAGGGCGACACGATCCGCGTGCTCACGGGGCCGGCCGGCCCGGGGCTGCACCGCGTGTACTGGGACCTGCGCTACGCGGCCAAGCCACTCGGCCCCGCGGCGCTCCGCGACAGCGTCGCCCGCGCGCGGATCGAGAAGCAGCGGCAGGACTCGATCAAGGCGGCGACGGGGAAGGACCTGGTGGCGGAAGCCGAGCGGGCGATGCGTCCGGAGGCCATGGAGCGCAACCCGCGTCCGGCAGAGCTGCCCCTTGGTGCGGGGAGCGATGCCCGGCAGCTCATGCGCCGCGGCGGCCGCAACGGCCTGCACGTCGAGCCCGGCGAGTACGTCGCCCATCTCACCGTGAACGGTCGCACGACGCGGCAGGTCATCAAGGTCGTGCGCCTCGGCGACGTGCGGGACGAGAGCGGGCTCTTCGGGGAGCGGTAGAACTACAGGGAGTAGGGAGTAGACCTGCAAACCCTACTCCCTACTCCCTACTCCCTACTCCCTGTTCTACAACTTCAACCGATACGCTTCTACCAGCTCCGCGCCGTCGGGCTGGAAGTCGTACTCGGGGGCGCGAGCGAAGCCCATGCGCGTGTACATCTGCATTGCGGCCTGCATGCTCCGCGACGTGTGCAGCCCGAGCTCGGCCGCGCCGGCCCGGCGCGCGCGACGGATGCACTCGTCCATGAGCAGCCGGCCCACACCCTGCCCCCGCGCCTCGGGGGCGACGGCGAGGAGCCGCACCTCGGGCCAGCTCGCGCGCGACGCCGCTCCGCCGTAGGCGTCGGTCGCGGCAGGGTAGAGGAAGACGCCGCCGACGAGCGTGCCGCCGCGCTCCGCCACGATGCGCTCCACGCGCTCCTCCGAGGCCAGGGCCGCGCGCACCGCCTGCTCGAGTGCCGCCCACGCCGTCGGCGCCATCACCGTCGCGTACTCCCCGTACGCTCGCAGCGTCAGCTCCCGGATCGCGGGGCGCTCGTCCTCCCGCGCGTCCCGGACGTTCACGTCGCTCGTGGCGCTCATGCTCAGAAGCTCGCCCGCGCTTCGGTGACGACGCGCATCACCGCCTGCTGCGCGAAGCGCCGCTTGTACTCGTCGATGACTGCCTGCACGCGGTCCTCCGCCTCCGGACCCACGAGGTGCACGAGCTCGACGACAAACGTGCGCTCGCGGACGATGGTGCCGTCCGGCGCCCGCCACTGGCCCGCGGCGTCCCAGACCGTCAGCCCGTCGGGGAAGCGCACCGTCAGCACCTCCCGCACGAATGCGCCCCAGGCAGAGTCGCTCACCATCGCCGTGTCGGCCATGTTTCGCCCGAAGTAGAGCCGCTCCACGTGCGCGGGGCGCCCGCCGTCTACGGCCGCCGTGGCCGGCGCCGTCTCGGGCCGTGCGGCGGGCGCGCACCCCGGAGCCACCGGGAGCGAGAGGAGCGCGGCGATGAATACTGCCACCGTGCGTGAGCGCTGTCTGATCATCCCCCCGAACCTACAGTCCCTCGCGTGATCCGGCGAACGGTGGCCCCGTGCGTCCTCGGCACTGCCCCAGGGTGACGTTCGGGCGTGGTGCGCCACGCCCCGGTGAGCTCGGCCGCGCTGTTCACGAAGCTGAACCGGTCGTGCGTGGCGTGCCACCCCGGCGCCTCGTCAGCGCCCAGCCGACGCTCGCGACGACCAGCACGGCGGCGCTCGCGATCGTCGCCCAGACTACCGGCGGTGCGCCGCGCCGGGCGTCGGGGAGCGCATCTGCCAGCAACGCGACGTTCGCCGCCGGGGCGATCCAGTGCAGCCACCGTGCGGCGGTGGTTCCGACGCGTGGGCCGTCGAGTGCCGCCAGGTTGGCGACGGCCACGACGACGAGAGGCAGGATCTCCGTGGTGGCGAACCGCAGGCCCGCTCTCGTAAGGCCGGGATACTCGCCGGCGCCGGCGCCAACGACCACTGCCGCGATCAGCAGGCAGAGCACCGCGCCCACTCGCACGAGCACGCGAAAGAGCAACATCGCAGGTAGCGGAGCGTTCTTGCCGGAGCCCAGGGCGTGCGCTGGCCTACCGCGACGGGACAGTGGACGCGTGATAGGCGACGACTCGCCACCGCCCGCCTTGCCGCACGTAGAGCTTGGTGAAGCGCCAATGGTCGTCAGCGGTGCGGCCATTGAAGTTTCTGCTGCGATGCAGCCGCCCTTCGACTACGGCCGCGTCGGCGTAGACCTGGAGGCGAGTCGGGGAGGTCTCGTACCGCGCGATGGTCGCCCGGCCGGAGCGCCACACCCCCAGCACCTCGGTCTTGGTCATCACGGGCATCTCGGGGACCGTGACGGTGAGCTCCTCCGCCCAGAGGCTGTCGAGCGCCGCGACGTCGCCCCGCACGTGCGCCTCGTTCCACACGCGCTCGAGGCGGGCGATCTCCGCCGAGTCGGCCGTCCGTGTCGCAGTGGGCGCGGGAGCCTGCAGCAGAGCGCTGGCCGCCAGACAGAGTGTGAGGGTGCAGGCGGGCAGCATGGCGGCCTCGTGGCTGGTCCGATGGCGTGGCTCGGTGCCGGGGGGTGCCACAAGTTGCGCGCGCGGCAGGCCTTCGCAATGCACCTGGCTCGGCCCGCGGGCAGCCGGGCGTTCATGGGTAGTCTCAGTAGTCTCCCATGCCGGACACCGCGACCAGAAGGACCGCGACCACCACGGCGCCGGCCGCGGTCGCCACGACCGCGGGATAGGACCCGACCCGTCCGCCGCCGTACACCGCGGCGACCGTGCGGTGGTCGTTCGTGCGAAGTACGTCGCCGCGGACGGTGACCGCCGCCAGCTCCTTCCAGCCCAGGGTGACGTCGCCGGTGAGGCCTAACGCCGGCGCGACCGAGCGCGGGTATGGAACCATGGCCTCGGCGCGCAGTGCGCCGGCGGAGAGGTCGAGCGCGGCGCCCGAGCTGCCGAGCCATCGGCGATAGCGCCCCTTGAAGCCCACCCGCACGCCGTCGTTCGGTCCGGCGCCGAGCAGCAGCGTGGCCCCAACCGCGCGGTCCGTCCCCCGGTTGGCCATTCCGCCGACTTCCCAGGTGACGTGCGTTCCCAGGTGATGGCGGGCCGACGGCTCAGGGGTGATGCGGGACGTGAAGCCGGTCCCCGCGACCCGGGCGTAGACGCCCACCTCGGTGAGCCAGAAGGAGCGGCACCGCGGGGCTGGACGCCCTCGGAAGCAGTCGAACCTGTCGAACTCGGAGTCATCCGCTGTCTGGCCGATGGCGACCGTCGGGAGCGCGCCGCCAACCGCGGCCAGCAGCGGCAGCATCCCCAACAGCGTGCGCCGAGGGTGGGCGCGTTGCGTGGTCTCGCAGAGGGAGCGTCGCATGCGCCGTGCTCCGCTGAAGGGGGCCTCCTGGCTCGACGCCAGAGCCAGTCAATATTCAGAGTGGCGCGACGGGCGCGGGGGTGAAATACGTCTCCTGACGTAGTCGCTTGTCGCGCGCCCAACATCTCCAGCGGAGATCTGACCTACAGCTCTCGGCGCTCTGAACGGCGGCGCTTGGCGCTCGGAGGACTACAGTTCTCGGCTCTCGGCTCTCGGCTACTGCGGGAGGAGCAGGCGGACGTCCCCCACGCCGAGCCGTTCCTGCTCACCGCTGCAGCCGAGAGCCGAGAGCCGAGAGCCGCAGTGCTCAGCGCTGCAGCGAGACGCAGACGACCTTGCCCTCATCCTGCGCGGCGGCCCAGGGCGCCGCCGCGGCGGGTGGCGTTCCCACCCGGATGCGGCAGGTGACGTCGCGCAACGTCGTGTGGCGCGCCGTGGCCGCCCACCCGGAGCTGTCCCCGCCGAGCACGACGACGGTCACGTCCGGGGACGCGCGATAGGTGGGGGCGAGCGCGTCGTGACCGGCCGCGTACGTGGTGTGCTCCGCGAAGTACGCCTCCTGCGCCGTGGCCAGATTCCGGAGGTCCGACTGCATCGGCCGAAGCGCGGCCTGCTCGGGGGCGTCCGCCGGATAGGTGACGGGGCGTGCCACCAGCGGCGACCGAGCGCAGCCCAGCGAGAGGAGCACCGCCGCCGCGGTGCCGGCATGGCCGAGGCGAGGCCGCGTCACGTCAGACGGCGGGGTCGCGCCACTGTCGTGCGCCCTGGCGGTCGGGGCGGGCGGGCGTGACGGGCTCCGCACCCGGCGGGTTCAACGCGCGACCGCTTGTCGGTGTGCCTTTCGCGAGGGGACTTGGCGCGGCGGTGCCTGGGGCACGCTCCGGACGGGCGCCACGCCACGGGCGGCTCAGGAGCCACACGAGCCAGAGGAGCAGCGGTGGGCCGGCGATCCAGAGCGCGAGCGTGCCGAGAGGAGCGGAGCCCGTCCACAGAGTGGCGTTCTCGCCGATCACCGTGAACCGGAGTAAGCCGTCCTCGAGATCCGCCGAGACGCTCCCGTGCTCCCCGGGGCGCGTGAGGCGCCAGATCGCCTGCAGGGCCGGGCCGAGCGCGAGGAGCACGAGTGCCACCCAGTAGGCGCCCCAGGTGAGCAGCAAGTGCCGCGGGCGCCAGCGGCTGAGTGCGAATGCCATATGCCTCCCATTACCGTTGACGGGCAGCCCGGTGTCTGCACCCCGCACGCCGACGCCCGCCACTTGGAGACTAGCCCTCAGTGTGGCCGGTACGCCAGACACGGCGCTAGCGGCCCTCCGTCGCCTGGCGCACGGCGGCGATCAGCGCGTGGCCGGCGTGGAACACCGGCGCGAGCGGGTGGCGGTGTTCGCCGAGGGCTCTCTCTTCCGCCTCCGCGCCCAGCGTGCCGCCGAAGGTCCGCACGTAGAAGCGCACGCGCCCGAGCTCCGGCATGGGCGTCGCGTCCGCCGGTGTGAACCCGGCGAGGTGGTCCTCGGCGGCCGAGAGGAGCGCGTCGGCGGCCGCGCGCACCGGAGCGTGCTCGCCGGCCCCGATCACGCCGCCGCCGTTGCTGAAGTATAGGCTCGTCGTGCCGTCGGCGAAGGTCACGAGGGTCACGACGGCCTCGGGATACCGCGTCTCCATGAGCACGCCCCAGACGTGCGCCCGGGCCGGCGACGCTACGAGACCGAGAGCGGCAGCGTCGACGCCGAGTGCCTGCTCGCGCAGAGCGCGCACGGCGTCGGCGGGATCGGGCTTCGGCTTACGGCGGAACCACACTCGTCCTCCGAGCGGCAGCTAGTCCGGCTCGCGCCCACGCTCTCCCCGGGGGCGTCTCCAACAGCTTGCGTATCGAACCTGCGCTCCGCAACGCCTCGAGGGTGGCGTGCGTGGTCGGTCGCCGTCAGTCGAAGGAGTACCCGGCGAAGAAGAGCTCCGACGGCCGGCCGCCCTCGTAGAGGGTGACGCAGACGGCCTCCCCGCGACCGATGTCGTCCCAGAACGCGTCCGCGCGCGCGACGTGCTCGCGACCCGGCCGCTCGGTGCCGAAGTACCGAAGCGTCTGCGCGGGTGTGAGAACGGTCACCCCGGTGGGCTCGGGTCGCTCGGTCACATGATCGATGTCGAGGATGGAGCCGGTGCCGTCGGCGTCCATGTTCTCGATTGCCTCCTCGATGCTGGCGGGCCCCTCCTCGCTGCCGCGGAACTCGCCCGCGGCGAACACGGCCTGCCGCAGCGCGTCGAGCGCCGCCCCGACGTCTGCCTGGTACGGGACAGTGTATTGCCACGGCTCAGCCCCCATCTTCGCCTCGCTTGAATACGGTTCTCGGCGCTCTGAACTACGGCTCTCGGCCCTCGGCTCTCGGCTACGGCGTGAACGGCAGGAGGACGTCCCCCACGCCGAGCCATTCCCAAGCACCGCCGTCGCCGAGAGCCGAGAGCCGAGCGCCGAGCGCCGAGAGCCGAAAGCCGAAAGCCGCTGTTCTACTACGCGACCTCGAGCACGTCGTAGGATCGCGGGATGATGAGCTGAGTGCCGCCGCCTGCGGCCATGTAGCCGGTCGAGTTCGCGCGTGGCGCGACGGTCAACTGCTGCTCGCGGGCGGGCACGGTCCAGACGTCGATCGCTCCAGTCGTGTAGGACTCGAGCGCCGGCGCGGCCGTTCGCACGCGAAATCGGACGATGCTGCGGCCGGCCGGGTTGATGCCGGAGCTGTGTGGCGACGCACCTGACCGGGTATAGAACAGCTTGAACGGACTCTCGTTGCCTACCCGGAATGCAATCACGCCGTCGGCGGGGGTCAGGGTCAGCGACTTCACGGGCCGGCTCAGATCCATGGCCCGCAGAAAGTTCAACGCCATCTGCGGCGGGAGCGTCGGCATGTGCCGGCTGAAGAACTGCAGCGCGGCTCGCACGTTGGCTCGCGGGATCGGCGCGTCGGTGGCATCGAGTTGCTCGAACCACTTCGCGATGCCCTGGTCGGACAGGTGGTCGTTCAGGCTGAGTGCCATGACGTGGTTCCCTGATCGGGGTCGAGATATGATGGATCTACGATCGATCCACGAGGTCTGCGGGTCGGCGCCGCGGCGCCGACGAGTTGACCGATCCGCAGCCGGGAGTCACGGCAGCAGCCCGGTGGCCGGAGCCCGCGCCGGTGGGGCGGCCGTGAACGGGTAGTGTT
>Ga0307409_100000173_pt1 | contig 25207 bp, 26 predicted proteins | sample 322Ometagenome_2_FD_203888 | JGI IMG/M metagenome (GOLD analysis project Ga0307409, IMG submission 203888) | Maize rhizosphere microbial communities from greenhouse at UC Davis, California, United States - 322HYB-O-2 | ecosystem: Host-associated > Plants > Roots > Rhizosphere > Soil | place... | reverse complement strand
CAAGGGATCCCCTCACTGCGTCGCTGGGATCTCGGAAGTGAAAGTGGACGCCATCACCCAGCATCTTCACAACACTCCCCCGGTGGCGTGCCGCAATCTCGTTGACAAGTTGTGCGAGCGTGAGGGAAATCTCAGCGGCGACCTCATCACCGGATTCCTCTGTCAGCTGCGTGTAACCGGAAAGGTCCGCGAAGACCGCCGCCTCCGCATTCTGAGGCGGACGGGGCCGAACACCGGCGTGCTCGAGCGCGGCCTCCACGTGCTCGAACTGATGCTCGCTCATGAAGACCTCGGAGTGCCGTCGAAACAGCCATCCGAGGAGGTCTTCACCCGAGCGCCCCGCGCGAACACCGACCTCACGGATCGCCGCTTCGAACGCCTGGTTGTCGCGAAGCCCTCGCCTCCGGAATCGCTCCTCGACCGTGGTGTGGAAGTAGTGCGGCAGGTACTGGGCGACCCGACGCGCACTGTCACCCCAAACGCGCGCCATCCGGAGCACTTCGCCCTCTTCCACACCTGCGCCGAAGAGAACGGGAAGGATCTTGATGACTTGAAGATCTTCTTCACGAACGCGTTCGTCCCGTGCGGGGCGGAGCAGCCCGAACGCCACGTAGATGCGCTCGAGCGTGGTGAACGGTATGCCTATCTCTTTTAGCCACCTCAGCGAACGTGCGATCTGAGCGAGGGTGCCGCCGGCCAGCACTCTCGAGATACCCAAGCGTCAGGTGGCCGGACGCCAGTGCGGTAGCGAGGGCCTCGGTCTCGATCCCCATGGCGTGGAGGTCGGTGACCACGCGCGCACGCATCACGTCTTGCCGTGTGAACCTGCCTCGGTCATCCGCCTGGAGGATCCCAAGATCGGCGAGCTGCCGGATGCGCTCGCGGCTGGTGCCCGAGCGTTCGGCGAGCTCATCCTCCGTCAGGCGGTCGGGTTCCATCCCGACCTCGTGTCAGGCGGCGTATGAAGCGGGATCCGCTACGAACGCGTCATGGCACGCTCGCGAGCAGAAGTAATATGTCTTCCCTTCGTGCTCAGCCGTCGCCACGGCATCATCAGTGTCGATCCTCATCCCACACACGGGATCCGTAACCATTGCCATGGTGTTCTCTCCTTATCCGGCGCGATGGCACCCTGCCGCACATCCTCACTACGCGTGGTGCGCGAACGCAAGCCCGCTCGTGGCTCCCACGACCAGGCGGCCGTCAGCGCGGGGCAAGCGGGCGGGAGGTGCGTACCGCGACGACGACGTCGTGGATTGCCTTGCTGGCTACGGCAGCGTCGGCTTCGTCGTCGAGGAGCGAAGTGTGGGTGGCGTTCGCGTGCCGGTGGAGACTGTTGGTCGACAGTGTGGCCATGTGGTCCTGCTTCGATTGCCATTGAGCGTCGGTGATTCCCTCGTCTGCGGTGAGGACGATCAGCGGCTTGCCGTTGAGGCTGGTCAGGGCCGACGCCTGCTGCATCGACGTGTTCGCCACTCCATACTCCTCGACGAAGCTAGCAAGGTTTCGCGCGGTCGAGGAGTTTGCGCGGGCTTCGTCGCGGGAGCGTGGCGGAAGAGTGGTGTAGGAGATCGGATTGAGCAGGCGTCCGGCTCCGAGGTGAGCGGACGCGGCCGATAAGGCGGCGACGCGACCGATGAAGTTGTAGGGATCGGTGCCGGTGGGCTGGGCGGGGCCGGGTTTTGGTGCGGTGGAGTCGAGGAGCACCATGCCGGCGACCTGGTCGGGGAATTGGGCGGCGAAGCTTTGGACGTACAGGCCGCCGAACGAATGACCGGCCAGCACGTACGGCCCAGGGACCTGGGCACGTTCGAGCAGCGTGTGCAGGTCCGCGGCAATGTGGGCACCGTCCTGCGGGCCGTCGGCTGGGTCGCTCCAGCCGCGACCGGCGCGGTCATACACGCAGACTCGGGTGTCGCTGGCCACGGCCGGCGCAATCCACCCGAAGTCCGAGGACGACGCGCCGCCACCCGGTTCTAGGACCACTGTGGGGCTGCCCGAGCCGGTGCAGTACAGGTGCAGCCGGTGTCCGCCCACATCGATCAGCTGGCCGGGCGGCGGATAGGCCCTGGCCTCGAGCGATTCGCGCACGGTCTGGTAGCCGCCGCCTATGGCGGCAATCATCAACACTGCTAGTACGGGGTACAGCAGCCACCGCCCGATCCTGCTGCGCAGTTGGCGCCGGACCCGAAGGAACATCCAGACAATCAGCCCGAACAGGACTGGCGGCCATACCCAACTGAACCCCGCCTGCACGGCCGCGGACCCGTTGAGTGAAACGAGGCCGGCCACCGCCATGAACGTAGCCGGCGCAGCTGCCCACCGTTGAGGCTGGTCGCTGAACCGGGTGGACAGTACGGCCAACAACGCCCAGCCCAGCGCAAATGCCAGCAGCACCACACCGGTGAGCACATTCTCTCTTGCCGGGATGAACGGCACGGCCACCAGAACCACGGCAACAATCAGTCCAGCCGCCATGGACAGAGCAACGATCAACCCGATCCTGCTCTTGGCTGTCGGTTGCGCGCGGTCGGGTTGCTGGAGGTCGCCGTGCCGGGTTGCTGTGGTCATGATCGCCTCACCCGGAACAACGAGCCAGGGGCGACGGAGACGTAGCCTCTGTACACAAGGTCCTCGTTCCTCCCCTCTCCGGCAAGGGTAGGGGTACCCGACCTGATCTTCGGCGTCGTCTTCGGTGCGACACTCTGGGCCTTCGTGGCCGCGGTAAGAACGCTTTACCAAGGAAGCGGCGCACGACCTCACCGCCGTGAACGTACCGCTGGCCCAGGATATGGAAGCCCGTCTTGAGGGGCGCTCTTCCTCTGATGCTGGCCTGGCGATGGCGGCGTATTCCTCCTCGAGTTGTGGGATCCTGAAAAGTTGACGCCAGTTGCGCCCAACACCGGCGTGTCGGGCTGGTTTTGACCACCTGGACTGATCTTTTCAGCGGATCGCGTCTCGGGTGGCGGGCGGCCGGAATGCGGAGCAGCAGCAGAGCAATAGCGCCGGAGCCAGCGACCCCGAGGTGCAGCTCATCGCACAGCGCCTTGGGGACTAAGTGCATTTGGGTGCGTCGCTTCTGGTGATCCCTGGGTTTCGAAATCTGATCAATACGTGTCCAGCACGTTGCCGATGGACATGTACGTGAACTAGCCGGCGGCGGGCACTTTGGCCCCGGTGGTCGCAGCTGAGCTCCTGGCCAAGGAGTTAACTGCCCGTCTTCGAGTCAGCGCGGTAAGTCCGGGGACACTCGAGACGCGGCCTCACCGCTGGGGCAGGCGGTCGAAACCGGTGAAGGGTTCACGGATTGTCACGCTGTTGTCGTCCTCTTCGGATTGCGTCGCGACTGAGATCGTCTGGATCAGGTCCTCGGTGAGCGCGCCGTAGATCTGGAGTGTGCTTTCGGGTTCGAGGTATTCCGCGTACGCCTCACCGAAGTGTTCCACCCCAACTTTCATATGGGTCGCCATCGAGTCGGCGTCCGGGTGGACCTGGACGATTGTCACCAGGTCGGAGTCCGGGGCCGTGTAGCCGTAGAAGGAGTGCAACCGCGGCTCCTGCGGCTCAACGATCTCTGAACAGAACGCAGCGAAATACGCCTTGAACGCATCGCGCTTACCGGGCTTGATCTTGTGGGTGCCGATGAAGATGAATGGTGTGGTCACGGTGTCCTCCTGGGATCGGTGCTTCGACGGGTCAAGCGTTGAGTCCAGGATCTGCGCCATCCGTACGGCGTCGCTTCCGCAGTTGGGGCCGACTTTGCAAACGGGTGGTGGGTATTCCTACCCACTGCACTGCCACGGGATGGCAGGATCGGCCAGTAAGGCAAGGCGATGATCGACCACGCTGGCCATCGTGAGGCCGCCCGCGAATACCACCGCGCGTCGCGGTGGGTTCAGGCGTGCGAGGAGTACGCCGCGGCCGATCGAGTCACACCCCTGAGCATTGAGGATCTCGAGTGCTGGGGCGAGGCGGCGCAGGTCATCGGGCGAGTGGACGAAGCGATCGAGGTGCTCTCCCGGTGCTTCGAACTGCGAGCTCACGCCGGCGAGATTCACGAGGCCACGCGCACGGCGTACTGGCTTTGGAGTGCTCACATCTTTACGCGAGGCGAGTTTGCCGTCGCGGCCGGTTGGGTCGAGCGGGCCCGTAGCCTGGCGGCGGCACGGCAGTCGGACGAGTACGGCTGGCCATTGATTCCGCAGGCCTACAGATGCATCGGAGCCGGCGATTACCAAACCGCCGAGGGGCTTCTGCATCGCGCGACCGAGTTGGGCCTGGGTCGTGGCGACGCCGACTTGGTCACTGTCGCTACGACGATGCGTGGCCGTGCGACCCTCATGCTTGGGTCGATCGAGCGCGGGTTGGCACTTCTTGACGACGCAATGGTCCGGATTCTGACCAGGACGACCTCGCCGCGGGCCACCAGCGTCATGTACTGCGCCGCGATTGGCTCCTGTTATGAGGTGCAGGAGATTGCACGCGCATTGGAGTGGTCGCTCGCCCTTGACAAGTGGCTCGGCGCGCTGCCCCAGCTCGGTGGCGCCTACTTTGGGAACTGCCGGATCTACCGCGCGGTCCTGATGCGCCTACGCGGAGACTGGTCACGGGCGGCAGCCGAGCTCGAGCAGGCATGCCGTGACCTCGCCGTCGATGGCCAGTTGGTGGCCGGCCACGCCTGGTACGAACTCGGCGAGTTGCGGAGGCTGCAAGGAGATCCAGGGGTCGAGGAGGCCTACCAACAGGCCGTAGCGTTCGGTCGGCTGGTGCAGCCGGGACTCGCGCTCTACCGACTGAGTCAAGGCGACGTGCAGGCGGCGTACACCGGTCTGCACCGGGTGCTCGCCGAGCGCGAACAGGCGGCCGACCGACTCGTGCTTCTCCCGGCAATCGTAGAGGTCGATCTCGTCGCGGGCCGAGTCACTTCGGCCGAGGACGCGGTCGCCGAGATGGAGCGGATCGCTGACGTTTACCCCACGACAGCGGCGCAATCAACTGTGGCGGCGGCTCGCGGAGCCATTGCGTTGGCTGAAGACCGTCCGACTGACGCGCTTGTTCACCTGAGGAACGCGGCTAACGGGTGGCGTGAACTGGGTGTGCCGTATGAGGCGGCCATGGTCGGAGTACGCATCGCGGAGGTGTGCTGGGCACTCGGCGACAAGGACGGCGTTCGGATGGAGCTCGACGCCGCACTGGCGACCTTTATACGGCTTGGCGCACGTCCGGACGCTGACCGCGCCCACAAGCTCTTGTCTGACCTGCTTGACGATGCATCTGGGCTGAGCTCGCGGGAGACCGAGGTTCTGCGGCTGATCGTCGACGGCCAGACGAACGCTGAGATCGCTGCCAAGCTTTACCTGAGCGAACGGACCGTGCACCGGCACGTCAGCAACATCCTGACCAAACTCGGCGTCCGTTCGCGCACGGCGGCCGCGATTCTCGCAGTGCAGCACAGGCTGACCTGACCACGGGTCGAAGGCGTTCGTACCTCCGTCGACCTTCTCCGCCGCGTCTCGAGCCCGTCGCCGCCTGAACCCTTGAGGACGCAAGCTGCCGACAACCTGAAGTACGCCCGCCAGCTACGGCGGACGTAGTTGATTAGTCAGTGACGCGTCTCGACCGGCTCGCCCTCAGTGGCCATTTCCTCGTCGCCCTGACCAAGGCGGCGGTGGAATAGATCCAGCACGTGTCCGAGGCACTGGCGCGCGAGCTCGGGGTCGTAGCGGTAGCCCTCGTCGCGGACGAACGCATGCTGGCCATTCACCTCCAGCCAGGAGAAGCGGGTCCCGGCGTCTTCGAGGGCGGCATGGACGCGCTCGCGCCCCTCTCGCGGAACGTGAGGATCTTGGCGGCCCCAGATCATCAGCAATTCGCCGCGAATCTCCCCGACACGGTCGAGCGAGTCGTCATTCATACCCTTGCCGAGGCTGCTCTTGTGGATATCGGTGGCGTAGAAGCAGGCCGCTGCCCGGACATCGGGATTGAAGGCGGTCCGAAAGGATAGATGGCCGCCGATACAAATCCCAATCGAGCCGAGGTTGCCGGTGCACGAGGGGTGGTCGGCGAGAAAGTCCAGGACGGCACGGGCGTCCGCGTCGTACGAAGCGAGCTCTTTAGTGATCTTGTGGGAATTGCCTCGCTCGGCGCCCGCCGCGTCGTAGGCGAGGACGACACCAGGATCGTCCTCAAGCTCGTGGAAGATCTCCGGCACGGCAACGGTGTAGCCGTGGCCGGCGAGAAAGGCGGCGGTACGACGGATGGGCCCGGTCACCTGGAAGATCTCGGAGAACAGAACGAGCCCGGGATAGCGCCCCGCAGCCGCCGGTCTGAGCACGTACGTGCGCATCGGGCCGTACTCCGTCTTCAGTTCGACGTATTCCTCAGGGGCGATGATCATGGGCTAACCATAGAGGATCTGCAGCCCGGCGGAGAGCGCCCGAACGCCGGCGATTTGCCGAACCGATCGCACGGATCTCAGGCACGTCGCAACTGATCAATCTCGGAGAAGCCGCCTCCGCGACGGCTGCTTGCGCCTCCATCACCGTTGTCGATCAAGAGTTTGGTACCACTACGATGCCGTCGTCGTCGGAGTAGACCATTCCTCCCGGAATGAATAAGGCCCCACCAAATTCCAGAACGACGTCACGCTCCCCTGCACCGGTCTTGCCGCTCTTGCGCGGATTGGATCCGAGGGCCTTTACTCCGATTGGCAGGGTTGAAAGGGTCGCGACATCGCGTACGGCACCGTTGATGATCACTCCAGCCCAACGGTTGTCGAGGGCCCTCTTCGCGATCATGTCGCCCATCAGCGCACTGTGGACGGATCCGCCGCCGTCGACCACGAGGACTCGACCGGTTCCATCTTCGTCGGTAAGAACGGAATTCAGCAGCACGTTGTCGTCAAAGCACTTGACTGTCGTCATGGCGCCGGAAAAGGCACGAATGGATCCGTACTGTCGTAGCTGCAGGTCACAAGACTGCAGTCTTTCGCCATATTCGTCGTAGAGGTCAGCTGTGGCAGGGGCGCCCGGGGACACAGTTTCGGTCATGGTTCTCCTTGGGGTGGCAATCAGTGCGTCGGTTCCTCGCCATGGTGCCGCGCTCAGGCGAACATCTCGCCGAGCAACTCAGGGTCGATGGTGATGGGGGAGGGGCGGTAGGCGGGTGGTTGCGTGCCCCTGAGCTCCCGCACCATGAAGTCCCAGCAGCGCTTGCGGACGTAGGCCAGGCAGTCGATGTAGGTGTGCTCGGCCCCGGGCATGATGAGCAGCTCGAAGTCCTTGTCGGCGACGATGAGTCGGTCGGCCAGCCGCAGCGTGTGGTACGGGTGGACTTGATCGTCCATGCCGCCGTGGATGAGCAGCAGCTTGCCCTCCAGCCGGTCCGCGATGTCCACGTTGGAGGCGCGGGCCCAGGCCTCCGGGTTGTCCGCGCCGTCGTAGGCCTCCACGAAGCGCGGGTTGAAGAAGGGGACATCATGCGAGCCGGAGAGGGCGACGCCGACTTTGTACGTCTCGGGGAAGTCGAGCATCGCCCGTACGGTAGCGAACCCGCCTCCGGAGTGGCCGAACGCGCCCACCCGGTCCAGGTTCATCCACGGCCGGGTTTGGGCTAGCTGCTGCAGCGCCGCGACATGGTCGGCCAGGCAGCCCGCGTCGGCCAAGTGACCGTACGAGGCGTCGTGGAAGGCCTTGCTCCGCCCGGGGGGTGCCTCGCCCATCCACAGCGAGCACCACGAAGCCCAGCGCGGCAAGGGGTTCCGCGTCGATGCCCATCCCGCCGGGGTCGAAGGACGGGGCGACCCGGTTAACGTTCGGACCGGGGTAGATGGTGTCCACAACCGGATATCGCTGGGTGCGGTCGAATCCTCGTGGCCGGTACAGCGCCCCGTAGATGTCCGTCTCGCCGTCGGCGGCCTTGACGCAGAACCGTTCCGGCGGTGTCCAGCCGGCGGCGGTGAGCTTGGTGATGTCGGCGCGCTCCAGCTCGACCAACACCTGCCCGACCCAATCAAGGACGCGGGACACAGGCGGGGTGTCGACACTCGATGCGGAGTCGATGAGGTACTCCATGTTGTCCGGAATGGTGACGATGTGGTCCAGCTCGTCGTCGGTGATCTTGGTGAAGCCGGCGCCGTCTAGACCGACCCGGCACACCGTACGCCGGTACGGATCCTCGTCGACCAGCCCGGCGACGATGAAGTACACCACCCGCTCGGCCTCGTCGACGTACAGGATCTGCCTCACCGCCCATTGCCCGCCGGTGACCTGCCCGAGCAGTGCGCCGGTGCGTAGGTCGTACCGGTACAGGTGACCCCAGCCGTCCCGCTGCGAATACCACATGGCAGGCCGAACTTTCGCAGCAGGGTGCCATTGCTCGTGGAGTCCGGCCCGGAGCCGTACTGGTAGTCGGGCTCGCCGTCGGTGGTCAGTGCCCACTCGCGGCCGTCGGACAGCGAGCGCGCCCACAGGTCGTACCCTCGGCGGGACACCGCGACCTTCGTGTCCGGTGACGGCACATCCAGCGGGCTGCCCGGCGGCGAGAACTCGGCCCGCTCGCACGCGTAGTCGTCCAGGCGGCAACGCCAATACTCGCCGAACGCGCCGAACTCCACGGCATTGTTGGCCAGCTCGATGGCCACGAATGGCAAGGCCTCAGGGTCGACCTGTTGCCCGGAGGTGGCGGCAAGCGCTGCGGCCAGCCGAGCGTGGTCGAAGGCCGGCTCGCGGGTGCCGGCCGCCGGATAGACCAGCACGAACCGCTTGCCGGCTCCATTGCTCACCGCGTACCAGAAGCGGGCTCCTCCGTCGATCCACTGCGGCCTGATCTTGTCGCCGATGACGAGCTCGCCAGGGCGGGCCGGCCGGCGGAGGAGTTGCTCCGCGGCGTGGTAATCCTCAGTGGTGCCCATTCGAGTTGTCCTTTCTCGGTCAGGCGCGGTGGACGACGCTGTCACCCGCCTGACTGCAGGCGCACACCTTGACGGTCGGGGCTTGGTCTTCTCTTAAGCGACCACAGCTGGGCGGATTATGCCGCGTCTACCCGGCATAATCCGCCCAAGTATCTGCCAAGTGGGCTGAAGTTATCCCTCCCCGGCGCTCTGCGATGCCCAGCAGGGCCGGCCATCCAGGACTCCTAGTAGCCGCGGGCGCCCGGCGGACCGTCTGGCCCTCGTGACCCCAGACGTTCGAAACACTCCACTCAACTGGCTGTGCGCTCCACCAGCCCATTCAGACTGATCTTGTATGTGTCGGACGACGCATCGTAGCTGATCGAGTACTTCGTCGGGTACAGGCCAGTCTTCTGGTATTCCTGCGGCAGCTTCAGGTCATTCGTCACGTTGGGCTTGCTGAGCAAGTAATCGCGCGCGACCATCGGCTCGACAAAGGCGTACTTGCCATTCCAAGAGCCGTTGATGATGACCTCGGTGAACTTGTACTCACCGGGGACGATCGGGACCGTCATGTCCACGAGGTGTTGTCCCATGCCGGGAACAACCGCCTCTTCAGGTGGAGTGTTGGGGATCGCCCCATAACTCTCGGGAACGAACTTTTCGTCCGGGAGCTTCATTCCCATCGCGGCGAAATCCGCGTTCTTTGGGTTGATCTGTTCAACCTCTTCTTGAGTCAGGTAGAAGAAGTGGACGTCGAAGTGCGGCAGGTCGAAAACTCCTGGTGGCGGGTGGCCGCCTGGCACGAAATCGAAGGTGGCATGGTCTACGGCCACAGCTTTGGTCTCATCTGGGAAGTACAGCGGCTGGCTTGGCAGCGGCGGCCCGGCTTCCTCATGCGGCGGTTCGGGCAGACCCTGGAGCGATGCGGCGCCGAAAGTGAATCCGAGCTCGGTCGGTTTGCCGTCGTTGCCCCTGACGACGTAGGTCTTCACCTTTCCGTTTCCAAGGGCCAGTTCGGACCCATAGAACGTTCCAGCTTTGCCGGCTTCAGCGGTGGAGCCGCAGGCCGAGAGAGAAACCGCTACAGCGGCCGCGGCAAGCAAAACCGCCGCCCGAGACACATGGCGATTTCGAGCCATGGTGCTCCTGAGTTTTCTTTGTCTGGGAGCTGACGAGGGTGATGCCGATTCAGAGCGGTCGTCCGTCGAGTCGGTTCCTGGTTTTGCCATGTTTCCTCCTGTGTTCAGATATGGCATCTGACAACCGGATGGCCGCTAAAAGGGATCTGATACACCAGGGGGCCGCTGGTTACAGCGATCCGCAGCTCGGATGCCTAACCGGCGAGTTCTGGGAGGCAAGTGCGTCTTCGGACCAGTCCAACGAGCCAGTCGACATCAAGCCCGGTCAGGCCGGTTGCCGGACAGACTCGAAGAACGAGATCAGCTCCTCGGCGATGGACTCGGGTGCGAGCAGCGGGGCAAAGTGCCCGAGGCCCGGTAGTTCGCGTACGTGTGGGTCGGCTACGTGCTGGGCGATGTGCTGCACCGAATCGGCGAACCAGGTGTCGAGCTCGGTCTGTTGCCCCCGCAGGAGCAAGACGGGCGCGGCGACCTGCTGGAGTACCTCGGGGTCAGTCGACCGGGAACCCTCGTAGGGCGCGTCGTGCTGGAAGAACTGGAGCATCGCGGGGACGCCGCCCGCCCATCGTTCGAAGAAGTCCGTCTCCTCGAGGGCGGCGATCTCGTTGTCGGTGCAGATCCAAGGTGCGAACGCGCGAACCGCATCGACGAGGCGGTCGTGGGCAGCTGCCATACCCATCTGCTCCAAGGTGGCGCCCGTACGGACGAGGTCATCTTGTCGCATCACCGAAACCACACCGGGCTCGTACGCGGCCACGGCGGCCACAAAGCCGCTGTTGGCGGCCGCACCGAGCACCCACGCGCCGCCACCCGACCAGCCCACCAGGCAGACCCGCTCGCCGAGGCTGTCAACGAACGCCGTGACGTCCTCCACCAGACGCGGAGGTGAATGGTCCGTGTTGTCGCCCGACAGACCTCGGCCGCGAGTGCTCGGCAGGTAGCAGGTGAAGCGGTCGGTGAGGTAGGGCAGCAGCGACTCCCAGGCGGTGTCGCCGTCCCCCAGCGCGCCATGAACCAGGACCAGCGGCGGCCCCTGTCCCTGCACTCGTCCAGCGATCTCGGTGCCGTCGGCAGAGGCGGCTCGGTGGATCCGCTCGTCAGGCATGGTGGTCCCTCCCGGTCGATTGCTGCACCGGTGTTCGGTACGTCTACCGGGACGCTAGGCCGCGCGCCGCCGCTCCCGCATCGGCGCGATTGACCAACTGGCGGCGGTCGATCTACGCGGTTCTGCGTAGCCGCATCGCCGTCACCGCGTGGCTGTCAACCCGTGGTCGATGGCGTAGCGCGCGGCTTGGGTCCGGGAGGTGACACCGATCTTGTGGAAAATATTCGTAAGGTGCCGGGCGACTGTTCGGTCGCTGATGTAGAGCCGCTCGCCGATCTCCCGATTGGAACGGCCGTCGGCAACCAGAGTCAGCACCTCACACTCGCGTCGCGTCAGTCCGCCGGGCGATCCCCGCGACAACCGGTGCGCGCCAAGGCGCTCGTACGTCGTCTCCGCCCGCGCGACCTCTGCGGCGGCGGATGCCTCGTCGCCGAGCGCCCGATAGGCCTCGGCAAGCCGGATACAGGTGTCGCCGGCGTCGTATATCGCGCCCAGCTCGAGCCAGCGCCGACAGGCGTCGCGGAGCACCGGGAGCGCCTCTTCGGCGCGCTCCCCGGCCAGCAGCACCGTGCCGCGCGCGGTGGCTGCCATCGCCTCCAGCCCCGAGGTGGCGTACGTGGACGCCGTCCCGGCGAGTTCGGACGCTGCGGCCCCGGCGTCATCCAGTCGCCCCGCGGCGACCGCGATCTCTACCGCCGCAGCACATAGCGGTGCTCGGCGCAACGGGTCGGGGCCGACTGCAGCCATGGCCGCGCGCATCGACGTCGCGGCACCCGCGGGGTCACCCTCCTGGAGCCGCAACAGCGCCCGTCCCGGCTGCGGGTCACGCCCGCGGGCGTGCGCCTCGTCGTACGCACCGGCAGCGCCCGGGTCGCCGCGCAACCGGCGCGCCTCGGCAACGACGTACCAGGCCTCCGCGGCGTAGTCGATCCGGTTGGCGTCGAGCTCCGATACGACCCCGACGGCACTCCGCTCCGCCTCGTCCCATTCGCCCCGGAACAGGTGAAGTTGCGCCCGATGCACCGCACACAACCCTCCGAATGCCACCGCCGCGGGGAATGTGGCCAGCCACCGCTCGGTGAGCTCGATCCAGCGGGTCATCCGGCGGATGTCGGCGACCTCGTGGCAGGCCGCGATGGTGTGGCAGTAGAGGGTACCGGACGCGAATGGGGCGAGCTCGCCGTCCAGTACGGAGACCATCGCCTCGTCCAGGAGCTTCAGCCCATCCATGACATGGCCCGACTTGATCAGGGCACGGCCTTCGCCGTTGAGCCCCAAAGTCACCAGGTCGGGCTGGTCCAGCCGGCGGCCAAGTTCCTGCATTTGGTGTGCTGCGTCCACCGCCGCCGCCGGTTGTCCGGCCTGGAGATTCGCCTCCACCCCGGTCAGGAGTAGCACGTACCCGTGCACAGGGCACTCCGGCACCCCCTGCAGGAGACGTCCCGCGCGGCCCATCCAGCCCACACCCTGCGGCTCGTCGCCCCGCGACAAGTGAAAGATTCCGAGCACCATGGCGGCCCACGCCGCGTCGACCGGTCGGGAGTTGGCCAAGAAGGCGTCGCACGCTGCGGCGTTCAGCCGCAAGTTGTCCTCGATACGGCCGAGCCACCACACGGCATCGGCGTACGCCGCGAGGTCGTCCGCGGTGAGTCGCGCGGTCGGCACGGCATCGAAGTGCCCCGCGGCGGTTCGCCACTCGTGTGCCGCGTAAGCCTGCCGCGCCTGGGTGAGGTTATCCGAGTGCTCGTCCACCCGCGCGGATCACCGGTTCCAGTCGGCGGCGAGCCGTTCCGCCAGGGTCGCGAGCATGGCCATGGCCGCTTCTGGCCGCTCCTCCAGAATGGCGTGCAACTCGGCTCCCCTCAGAATCAGCCCGCGGACGCCCTCGGGGCCGGCGGTGACATTGGCGGAGCGCGGCTGCCCACGTAGCAGCGAGAGCTCCCCGACGTAATCGCCCGACCGGACGGTTCGGATAAGTCCTCCGGAGCCCGCTTCCGGGCGGCTCACCGTCACCTCGCCCTCGACAATGATCAACATCTCGTCGCCCGCTGCGCCCCACGCGAAGATGAGCTCGCCGCTGTCGTAGCGACGTTCGGTGAACAAAGTGGCGATCCGCTCGAGATCTTCGGGGTCGATCCCGGCGAACATCGGCACCCGTTGAAGTGCTACTACCCGGTCCACCGTGTCGAGTGTCTGGGTGTCCTGCACCGCGATGACCTCCCATCGTGCGATCGCCGATTGGACCAGGCCCGACTGATCGGCATCGGCCAACCCCCGGAGATGCCCGAGGTCGTCGATGAGCTCCTCGCTGATGCAGCGTACCGCCAGGGCACGGATCCATTCATCGTGGTCCTCCGACAGTTCGCGGAGCGACGTCCGAGAATCCGGCAGGGCGCCGTGGCCCGTGTCCTCAAGAAGTGGAATGAGGGAACGGGTGACCGCATGCACTCCCACAGATTCCAGCGCCTCCACCGCTTGTGCCCTCGTCTCTTGATCTGCCGAGCGCAACCCTCTTCCGACCACCGTCATGGTGTCCGCGGTATCCGGTGTGGTCGTCGCCAGCAGCGCCCAACGTGATAACCGCTCCTGGCGCGAGGCCAGGAGACTCGCGAGGAACGTGTGCGTGGGAGAGAGGTCGTTGGTGGCTAATGCCAGACGGTGCCGACGGAGGTATGCGGCGCGGGCGACTTCCTGGGACGCCCATTCCGTCAGGCGTTCACCGGTTTGCCCGGTGTCGGTCAGCGTCTGCAGGGCGGCCTCTGTAGCGCGAACCGATCCGTTTGCCAACACGTCCATGAGGATGGCCGGCCCATCGGCGCGTCGGGCGAGGCCAGCGGCAGCTGCCCGGCGTACGATCACCGAACCGTCATCGAGCAGGCTACGTATCACCGGGCCCGAGCCGGATAGCGGCGCCAACGCCACGGCAGCAGCGGCGCGGACTCGTCGGTCCGGGTGCCCAGCGAATCGGGTCAGATCACGCGCAGCGAGATCGGAGCGCCTCGCCAACGCTCGGAGCGCTGCTTCTTGATCGGCTGGGCTGTCGGACTCGAGCATCCGCTCCAGCGTCTTCTGGGCCCTGATCCCACCCACAGCTGTCGCTGCGACGGCTCTGACGCCAGGATCGGGATCTTCCAGGACGGCGACAAGAGATTCGGCATGGTTCGAGCCAAGCTGTGCGATGGATCGAGCTGCCAGAGAACGAACCTGTGGCGCCGAGTCTCCAAGCATGGTTATCGCGGCGCCGGCCGCGTTCGGGTGCTCCTGGTCGAACAGGGCCTGGAGGGCGGCGCGCCTGACCTTTGAGTCGGCGTCTTGCAACGCCCCGACGATGAGATCTGCCTGGACTCCATTCCCCAGATGACCGAGCAGCGAGACGGCTACGGCACGGGCGCCGGGCTCCGAAGCGTTCAATTCAGCGGTGAGTGCGCGCTGGGTGTCGGCGTCGACCACCGGCTTCTGCGGCCCAGCCTGCGGGAAGGTAAAGACCTCCAGATTGCCGTCTCGAACCGCGTCGACCAGCGCCGCAGAGTAGGCGGAACGCATCCTCAGCACCAGGAGCAAAAGCCCTCCGGCCAGCGCCAAGCCGATGGCGCTGATCTGGGCGGCCGACAGCTCGGACCCGGCAATGAGCAGCACGCCTGCCGCCGTCGTCCCCAGCTGGGTGGGTACCGCGGACATGAAAGCCATGACCTGACCGCGTCGCCGGCCGGGGACGACATTGAAGAGCGCGCTCCAAGCGGTCGAACCAATGGCGTTGACCGCGATCCACTGTGAGCCCCGCACCGGGACGGCAGTTGCCAGCCCGAACCATGCCAGCCAGGTGCCGAAGCCGACCACATAGACAACCGGCAGGATCAGGAGTGTCAACACCACTCCGAGCCCGGCGAACAGGCGGTTGACTCCGAGCAGCGACACAAGAAACGTGGCTGCGGTCGCCAATGCAGAGAAGAGTCCCAGAAAGCTCGCCAGTTCCACCTCGGTGGGGAAGGACCGGGTCACGATCTCGGCGAATGGGAACACCATCATGAAGAAGAGCGCCGATATGAGCACGGCAGCCCAGGTCATGAGACGGAGGAGCGGCGTTCGGCGAGTCAGGTCGAGGCCGGCTCGGAGCTCGGACATGGCCGACCGTTCTGGCTCTTGAGCTTGGTCGCGGAAGAAGTGGCTCCCCACGGTCAACGCGGTGAAGCCGCCGGCCACCAGCAGCAAGGCTTGGACGACCAGGAGATTCTCGGTTCCGAGAAGGAAGGCGAGTGGTCCGGTGAGCACATTGCCGACTACTCCGCCGACGATCCCGGCCGATGCAAATAACGGATATAGCCGTTTGGCTTGCCGAGTGGTGCAGGACTCGGCGGCCGCGTTCCACATCAGGGTGAAGCTCACAAGGATGACCACCTGCCCACCTAGCCACACCACCGCGTAGATGCCAGGCAGATCCACCGAGATCAGCAGCCTTTCGATGGTCAGCAGCCCCGCGAACGCGAACAAGACCCATGACAACCAGCGACGGGCCCCCACCCGGGCGAGACCTCCGGTATAGAGCAGACTCGCGACCATTACGACGGGTCCCGACAGCAAGATCATTAGTGGCAGCGACTCCACTCCGAACCGGAGGAAGAACAACGTGTCGGCCGCATTCGCTCCCAGCCCCTGGCTCGCCTGAGTGACGGCGAAGAGAACTACCAGCCAGACGGCCAGGCGTTCCTCCCCCGGGTGGCCGCCCAGGAACGCGAACACCCGCGCCTTCGGCAAGGCTTCAGCCACGGCGACAAGTTTTGCAGCTGGCGGTGGGGCATCGGCTACGGCGGTCTTTGATCGGGAGAGCATCTCAGCGTCCATGTGCGAGGATTGCAGCGGCGCACGATGCTCGGCAGATCGGAGGTCGTAGCGTGACGGATCCTGGCTCCAAGGGCGTCGGCACGGACGCACTCTCAACCGCGCCTGCGCCGCTGACACAGCAGCCCTCATCCACTGACACCGTGCCGCTCACGCACGGCGATGCCTACTCGAAGGCCGCAGGGGAGTATGCCGACAGCAGAGCTCACAAGCTAGAGCAGTCGGCCGCGGTGCAGCACGCGCGGTGGCCGCGTCTGGCGATAATTGCCGGTCTGGTCATCGGCATCGTGGGCAATGTTGCCGTGGTATTGACGCAGATACTCCCCTCGAGCCCGAAGACGGCAATCATGCTCGGCATCGTTTTGGTGGTGCTTCTCGGGGCCGGGGGGCTGGCCATCCGAGGCGTCGGCGAGTTGCGAAACAGCCCGAGCTGGAAGGCCTCCGGGTGCTTCCTGTGTGCGGCCGCATATGTCGGCACCGCGACCGTGGCGCTGGTCAACGGACTACCGCTGATCTTCCAGCCGTGAATCCCTGTTAATTCGAACTCGATCGATGCGGACGGACTCGAACAGCGCGGCCAGGATGTATTGAGTGATCACATACGTGCAGCCGGTTTGGTGAGGTTTCGCGGGCTCAGTTCAAGCGGTGCGTCGCAGGTTGAGTGAGGTGAAGTACTAGTGATCAATGCCCGCACACTATTCAGCCCTGAAGTACTTAACGGGAACGTTGTTTACGAATTCACCGTCCGCTAAGCGTATGTTCACGTGCGTGACACCACCGAGAGGGCCAGCCTGCCAGTTTACAATCATGCCCTCCGTCCCCGGCGGATATTCTTTTTTGGAAAATAGCGTGTGCTTGACATAGGTTTTTGTGAATACGACAGGACCATTCTTCCTGAAGAGAAGTACGGGCTTCGACGCCAGCACGCTGGCATTTTCCAGCGAAAAGGTGTTGCGCTTGTAAGTCCATGTAGCCATCTGATCCCCGTTTACGTCGACTGCCGCAGGTGTGGATCCAAAATTAGAACAAGATCGCTGACATGTCGCGGTACGTGGCCCCGTGGCGCGCGATCCTAACGATCTTGCAATCACCCGCATGGCATGCTGAGTTAGATCAACGCCGACTCGTGACGGAGGCCCGCAGTGGAGGTAACTGGAATTATCAGCGCTTTGGTGATCGGCTTGATCATCGGTGTTCTGGGCCGTGTTGTAGCGCCGGGCAAGCAGAAGATCCCGCTGTGGCTCACGCTTCTCGTCGGAATCGTTGCGGCTTTGGTCGGCACTGCCATCGCCGCCGCTTTCGGTGTTGCCGTAACTCGCGGCGTTGACTGGATCGAAATGATCATTCAGGTTGCGCTCGCCGCAATTGGCGTCGCTATCGCGGCCGGCCTGTACCACAGACGCGGCGCGGCCAGATAAGCCTCACACGTGGACGAGCGCGAGCGGCTGGCGGAGCGGTTTGAGGAACAACGCCCGCACCTCCGGGCGGTCGCCTACCGGATGCTCGGTTCGCTCAGCGAGGCCGACGACGCCGTCCAGGAGGCCTGGCTGCGACTTAGCGGGACCGACTCCAGCGCCGTGGAGAATCTCGCTGGCTGGCTGACCACCGTGGTGGCGCGGATCTGCCTGAACATGCTGCGGTCCCGACAGCAGCGGGGCGAGGAACCTCTCGAAGGGCGCCTGCCCGACCCGATCATCAGCCGTGAAGACGGGGGTGATCCGGAACAGGAGGCGCTACTGGCGAATTCGGTCGGATTGGCGCTGCTGGTGGTGCTCGATACGCTCGCTCCGGCCGAGCGACTCTCGTTCGTGTTGCATGACATGTTCGGCGTGCCGTTCGATGAGATCGCCCCAATCATCGAGCGAACGCCAGCTGCGGCCAGACAACTTGCCAGCCGCGGCCGTCGCCGGGTGCACGGCCAGGTTCCGGCACCGGACCCCGACCTTGCCCGCCAGCGTGAGGTCGTCAACGCGTTCTTTGCCGCCGCCCGTGAGGGCAACTTCGGCCGACTCGTTGCCGTCCTCGACCCCGACGTCGCCGAATGGGTCGACGTTGGTTTGGCCGCAGGCGGCCTTCTCACCATGCGCGGCTCAGAGAACGTGGCTTCACGAGCGCTCAGGTACACCCAACTTGCAGCGTTGGTACGACCGGCGCTGATCAACGGAACTGCCGGAGTGGTTGTCGTTATGGATGGGCAGGTGTTTTCGGTCATGGCTTTCACGGTCACGAACGGAAAGATCGTCGCCATGCACATATTCAGAGACCCAGAGCGCCTTGCCAATATCGACCCGGCAGTCCTGGATTGACTCAGGTGCGGAGACGTTCCCGCGGGAACGTCGCCACAGGAAGAGCTTCGATGCCCTCCCCGCGCGCCCATCGACTCCCACCGGCCAAACGCTGCTGGTCTGCCGCAGAAAATCGAGCAATACGTGGATTTCACCATGATCAGCCAGGCAGGGGGCTGAAGTTAGGCGCAGGTGGCATCACGGCTGCAGCTTTTGAAGACCCCGCATGAAGCCGCCCCGATGCGTACCCAAGGCCGCGAAGTACGCGCTGTCCGCCGCTTCGACGTCGGCCAGCGCTCGGGCCACGAGGTTGCGGCCGGCGACCGTCAGATGTAAACGCCATGCCCTGCTGTCCGTCGGATCCGCTGCGCGCTCGAGCAGGCCGCGTGCCTCGAGCTTGCGCGTTACCTGGCTAGTCATCATTGGATCGGTCCCAGCGTGCTGGGCGAGCCGGGCTTGTGTTGGCGGACGATCGTCGTGGTCGGCCAGCCACCACAACGACGTAAGCAGCACGAACTGCACATGTGTCAATTCGTACGGCTCCAGTGCGGCACGGATACGTCGCTGCCATGCCAGCGTGGCACGCCAGAGCAGCAAGCCAGGGCTCTGCTCCGGCGTGTCAAACCTCGAGCTTGGCCGCCTCGTCGCTATGAGGAGAGCTCCTTGGCCAGGGTCACAAGTGAGGCCATCGTCTCCGGGAAGTCAGCGGTGATCATCGAGGGACGTCGGTCTCGACGGTGTGAGTGTATGAATAAGAAGTTCTTATGCGCACATATTATATGTGCGCATATCATCCGTCAAGATCGTTGATGCCCCACTTGGGCGGAAACCAAGCGGTGATCACTCGATGTTTGGGCACGTAGCGCTGCTTGATCTGAGTCCGGCCGGAGTAACCGGTGATCTCGGGATGCGCGACCCTGGCGTACTTGTCAACTTCGCAGAAGAGGTTTTGACAGTCGATCAGCTGTAGGGGGCGGCCGTTGAGGCTCCGAAAGCTGAGTCCCAGGCGGCTGAAGTGTTGTTCTTGAGTGTGACTCATGTAGCGGATGATCTCCGCTTCGATACCCTGGCTCGCAGGGCCGAAGCACTTGCGAATTCCGTCCCTTGCTCCAGGTCCGGCGACTACAAAGTCCATCTCATCGAAGTCGATCAAGGTTGAGTAATTGATGTCGATGATCAATTGGAATGCTAGGAAGTCGCCGATCCCGGGATAGCTGCGGAGGATCCCGAAGCCCTCGGCCATCGATTCGCTCCTCTGCAGACGACTCCGTAGTTGGTCGCACAACATCTTCTGCAAGAGCAGCAGATGATTCGTGTGCTTACGCCCAGCGCCCAGCGGCGGAGGAGGAATGACGTAGGCGGGGGAGTAGAGACGCTCACCGCGGCAAGCGGCCTCATTCAGTACCCGGTCGTAGCGATCAAGCCAAAACGTCGCCCAGGCAAGATCACCGAGCCTCGCGTTCAGCAACTCCCACGTCGAGATGCGATTGAAGAACTTGAACAACAGAATCCGAAACAAGACCTCGTCCGGATTTTGACTGCCGCGGTAGATCACGTTGTTGATCAGATACTGGCTCACTCGATCGGCTGCGCGATAGCAGTTAGTGAAGCGGTGTGATGCCATGATCGGATCGGCTGTCCAAGGAGGTGGATCGCCCTGCAGCCGGGCCTGATACACCTGCTGACGTGCCGCCGCGAACCGCCAATAGGTATCGAAGACCGCACTCGACTTTAGGCGGCGGCCAGCCACAATCACCGTACCGGCGGGCCAGACGTCACGGCACCCGACCGGCTACGAGCCAGGCCCGCGCTCCGAGCCGGAACGGCGCATCCCCGGCACCGATGCGTTGCTGGAAGTCCGCCTTGAGTAACGCCCGCCGGTCAGGCGAAAGCGAGGCCACGTACGCGCCGGAAGGGGATACCCCATGCTCGAGCGGCTCCCATAAATCCTCGAAACCTTCATAGCCGGCCGTGACTACCACCTCAGAGATCGTGACCTGATCCAGGCCGACGACTGTCCACAAGACCTCGAGTTCCTCGGGCGTGCAGTAGCGCATGGAGCGGCCCTCATCGAGTTCCGCCGCAGACGGGTCAAGCACGGTCACCGAATCCCAAAAGCGCCGCAGCAGTGTCATCTGGCCGGCGTAATCCCACACCGCGGCTGCAACGATGCCCCCACTTGCGGTCACCCGGCTCATTTCGCGTACGCCAGCCTCGGCATCAGTCATGAAGTTCACTACGAGCTGAGCCAGCGCTCTGTCGAAGACTCCATCGGAAAACGGCAGTGCCTCCGCGGCCGCAACCTCGGCGCGTACGCCGGGCAGCCGCTCCTGACAGGCCTGGACAAAGGACAGCGACGGATCGATCGCCGCGACCTTTTGGGCTCCGAGCAGCGGCACCAGCTGCCGAGTCAGGGCGCCCGGCCCGCACCCCACGTCGAGGACCCGCTGGCCGGAGTTCACACCCGCGAACTTGATCAACTCCTGGGCGAGTTCAAGGCCGTACCGACCGATGTGCCGGTCGTAGGCGTCTGCGCCGTGGAGAAAAGTGTCCGCTGCCGGTGTCCTACTCACGGCGACCCAGTCTCCGACACTGCCTATGCGGGCTGCAAGGCCCTTTTGAAGCGGGCTGAAGCGCAAACGGTTGCGTTAGGGCGAGAAAGTCTGCACCTGTGTCCGAGGATTGGACTCCTTCAGGCACGTCCGACTGCCGCCTTGCCGCTTTTCATCGAAGAAGCAATCCTCAGACGAAGGGAAATCGAGACTGGCGGAAGAGGGTCATGACCAAAATCAAAGCCAGTGTGGCTGAGAAATTCGCCGAGCACGTCGCCTACCATCGTCCGCTCGCCGAGATTGAGAAAGCCGCGGCCGCTATGGGCAGCTCACCAACAGATATCGGCATCGTCGAGATGATTGTCTGCCGGCCGGCAGTCGATGAGCGGAAAGTTCTCAGCGAAGGCGCGCTTGACGCGACCCACGGGCTTCGCGGAGATAGCTGGGAGACGAGACCAGCCAGCGCAGCCAGCGAGGGCCCTGATCCGCTCCGGCAAATCACCCTGATGAACAGCCGCGTGCTGGCATCGATCGCCGGTGATCGTGATCGCTGGCCGCTCGCTGGCGATCAGCTCATCGTTGATCTTGATCTGGCGCTCGACAACCTGCCCGCAGGCACGCGGCTCCAGATTGGCCAGGCGCTGACCGAGGTGACCGAGCCGCCGCACACCGGATGCTCAAAGTTCGCCGGCCGGTTCGGCGTGGAAGCGTTGGCCTGGGCAAACGGGCCGGCCGGAAGGCAGAAGCGCCGCCGTGGTATGCACGTCCGAGTGCTGGAGTCAGGCAGCGTGCGCGAGGGCGATCCGATCCGCAAGCTTTCATAGGCTGCCCAAAATTTGATCACCAGCAAGTGAATCCACCGTCGACCAACAAGTCCACACCGGTGCAGTAACTTGCCGCCGGGGAGAGCAGGAACACCACCGGCCCGGCAATCTCTTCCGGCCCAGCGTATCGACCCATTGGAATCTCTTGGGAGAACTTCTCCACCAAGCCGACCATTTCGGGTCGGGTGTTCATTGGAGTTGCGGTGTAGCCGGGGCTGACGGCATTTACCCGTACGCCTCGGTCGACCCACTCCATCGCCAGCGAACGCGTGAGGTGGCTGACCGCAGCCTTGGCGCTGTTGTAGTGCACCTGTTGCAGGCCGCGATTGATGATCGTTCCTGACATCGAGCTGATGTTGACGATCGATCCGCGGCCGCTTCGCAGCATGGCCTCAGCCTCTGCTTGGCAGCTCAAGAACACGCCCGTGACGTCGACGTCGTAGACCCGCTGCCATTGATCGAGCGACATGATCTCGGCCGGCGCCGCGTTGGCGATTCCCGCCGAGTTCACCGCAAGACTCAGTGGGCCGAACGTGGCCTCCGTCTGTTCCACTGCGGCCCGTAGCTGCCCGAGTTGAGTCACGTCAGCGCCAATGGAGAGACAGCGTCCGCCCGCCTCGGAAATGGCCTCGGCGGTCCGAGCGTTGGCTTCCTCGGTCAGGTCGACCAGTCCAACGGTGGCGCCGCTGGCAGCTACCGCCTCTGCAATGGCTTTCCCGATGCCGCTCGCGGCTCCCGTGACAACCGCTACTTCGCCCGCGAGCGAGAAACTCACCGGGGCCATGTGCGCTACCTCCTCATCGAGGACGACCTACTCCAAAAGGCGTACTGCAGACGCCCCTTGAGGTGGATGTCTGCGAATTCTCCAAAGGCTAACGTCATTGCTCTCAGCACCTGGAGGCACGACATGACCGCTGTTGATCAAACCATCACTCGCCCGACTCCGGTGGTTCCCCGCCGGCGCCGCAGCCTCGCCCGGATGCTGGCCAAGCCCGGCTGGGTGATCATGGTCATCCTCTCCCTGGTGACCATTGCCTTTGTCGCCCGTTATCTCGCGTTCAACCCAGACACTTACTTTCCGGAGCAACGGCAGGTATACGAGCAGCGCGAATTCGTGCTCGGCGTCCATGTGCTCTCCGGCATATTGGCCTTGGCGGCCGGCCCGTTCCAGTTCGTGAGCAAGATCCGGCGCCGGTTTCTGCTCTTACACCGCAGCCTTGGCGTGATCTACATCGCCAGCTGCACCGGACTAGGCCTGTCGGGTCTAATGCTCGCCACCACCTCTTATGCCGGCTGGACAACCTCGCTGGCGTTTGGCCTGCTCGGCGTGAGCATGTTGTTCACCACCTGGACCGCCCTGCGCATGGTGCTGTCCCGACGTATCGGTGATCATCGTCGGTGGATGATTCGCAGCTTCTCTTTGGTCTTCGCCGGTGTGATGCTGCGCGTCCTCAGCCCTCTTTACGAAGCGCTTAGCGGCATCGGCTTGTTCTCGTTTTCATTCGAGACGGCGTACGCCTGGATTGCCTGGCTCTCCTGGGTGCCGAACCTGGTGATCGCGCTCTGGTTCACGCGCCGGCCCAAGATGATCATCTAATGAAATCGGCCGATGGCGAAGGGTGCGAGCAGCGGGTGCCGCCGACCGGTGATCATCTCGTACGCGATTAGCTCGCCGATGATCAATGCCAGGGTGGCGCCGCTGTGTGTGAAGGCGATATAGAGGCCCTCAATGTCACCGAGCTGACCGAGCACCGGCTCTCCATCGCCAGGCATCGGCTTCGGGCCGATACCGTACGTCGCGACGGTGAGCGATGGCTTGCCGGCCAATACATGTGACGCTTCGGCGAGCAACTCGTCGATGACCTCCGGCGGAAAGCGATAAGTGCCATTGGGCAGGAATTCGATGTGCGATTCGGTCCAACCAGCATCGACGGCCAGGGCGCCATCCGGCGTAGGACGTAGCGACACCCGCGGTGTGTTCAGCACGGCTCGCAGTTGGGTCTCGACAGGTCGCGTCTTGATCAACAGCGCAGTGTTGGTGGCATCGGGGATGCCGACACCGAACTCCGCAGCCATCTCTGGTGCTCTGGAGCCGGTTGCCAGCAGAGCGGCGTCGACGGTGATCATGTCATGACTCTCAGTCCTGATCTTCGTAACGCGCCTGGAGCTGGTGATCACGGAGACATTGCCGGCGTTGGTGATCACGTGGCCGCCCAGCTCGACCAGCTGCCTTGCCCGGTAGTTGATCAAGGACGGCAGATCCACCCAACCCTCACCAGGGTTCCAGATCGCTCCTGACGCAGGGATCGCAGAGGGGTTGACACCCGGTATCTGGGATGCAACTTGATCAGCCGAAACCAGGTGGCTGTCGTAGCCGTAAGCGGCCTGATGAACATGGATTTCGTGAAGGTCCTGCTCGGACGGCTGCCACATCAGCCCTCCGTCGAATCGCAGCCACTTCTCTGTGGGCTGGCGCGCGAAGAGGGTGCGATAGCGGTCGATGCCGATCATGCGGAACCGGTGATAGTGCTCCGACCACTTGGTGGAGGAATTGATCCACGACAGCGATCGACCCGAAGCACCGCTCGCCAGGGTTCGCTCGGTCACCAGCCACACCTTGGCGCCCCTGAGCGCGAGGTGGTAGGCGGCGGAGACGCCGATGACGCCTCCGCCGATGACCGCCACTTTGGGCTGTGACTGGTTGCTCATGGGACTGGACCTCAATCTAGGAGAACGCCGCCCGCCCCGAAAACTGCTAGCAAATTGCCACCTGAATCGATTCAGGAGTGCAATTTGCCAGCACTTTCCAGCTCGCGCAACCGATGTGCTCAACCCAGAACGGCCTCAGCGACCGGCAACGACATCTTGAGCGGCTGCGAACATTCGTTGCGCCCACTCGACCGCCTTGGTCGAGTTTGAGGGCGCAACCGATAGAGGTGCGTACTGCGATCTGGTCTTGAGCTTCAGGAGTCTGTTAAGAGTTGGAGACAAATTGGCACCGGCCGAGCCCGCTCGCCTCAGCTCTGCCACCGCATCCGCATGATCGTCACTCTTGCTGGTACGCCCAGTTAGGGCGAGGCAGATGGCGTCCTTGGAGTTGATCGCCGAAATGATCGAATCAGAGGTTGCGGCGTTGTACAGCTTTAGATCCTGGTTCGCCTCCGCTGCATCAAGAAACTCCCGCGCCTTGGAGAGGTGGAGTTGGGCCTCCTCAAAGGCGGTCACCGTAGGAGGCGCTTATGCAGCAGATCCCGCGGATCGCGGCCGGCCAATCCGACAGCATGCTCGCGGAGTTCGTTGACGAGGCGATCATCACGTTCGACGGCGGCACTTAGCTCGGCAGGCTCCATTTCTGTCACCTCGCATCGGTTGCCTGACCAGGTCTTGATCTTTTCCGCGAGGGTCTCCGTCTGATGTTCCCAAAGCTCGGCTAGCATTTCGTCCGTTAGGCCGGTGGCGGGCAGAACGAGAAAGAGATCAATGTCGCTACGATTCGTACCTTGTCCCTGCGCCGCCGAGCCGAAGAGCCAAGCGGCCTCCGCTGGCAGCGACCATGAGTCGAGCTCGGCGCAA
>Ga0307409_100000169_pt1 | contig 25439 bp, 29 predicted proteins | sample 322Ometagenome_2_FD_203888 | JGI IMG/M metagenome (GOLD analysis project Ga0307409, IMG submission 203888) | Maize rhizosphere microbial communities from greenhouse at UC Davis, California, United States - 322HYB-O-2 | ecosystem: Host-associated > Plants > Roots > Rhizosphere > Soil | place... | reverse complement strand
GGCCGCCACCGCCGGCCGCCTCCGGGTGCTCACCGGCGAGACGCTCCGGGCCCGCCAGACCGGCGCCGCCATCGCGGCCGGGGCCCGCGCGGCCGGCGCCGCCGTGGAGGAGCCGCGGGTCGCGTTCGCGCTGCGCAACCCGGACCTCTACGTCGCCGGGGAGCGGGTCGACATGGTCAGCAGCGCGGCCGCCCTCGCCGAGCAGGTCCCCGGCATGACCGTCGACGAGGCAGCCGCCGTGCCGTTCTTCGCCGAGTTCTTCGATCACCCGGACCGCGTCGGCTGGTGGCTGCGGCTCGCCGACCCCCCTGGCGACGACGCCGGGGCCATGGCCCGGCGGATCGGCCACTTCGCCGCCAGCCTCCCCGACCGGACCACCCCGCCGGCCGAGCTGACCGTCGGGGTCACCCATTCGCCCGTGCTGCGCGCCTGCGCCCTGGCCCAGCTCGGCCACGACCCCGGCGAGCCGGAATGGCTCACCGGACTCGAGCTGTCGATCTCCTCCGACCGCTCCGTCGCCGCCTGGCGGTCATGGTTCGCCCCAGGCGTCGGCGCGTAGGAAGCGGCTGACGGCGAAGAACCAGACCGCCGACAGGATCGCCACCAGCAGCAACGCCAGGAGCCAGGGCGCCGGCCGCATCCAGCCGACGACCAGGGCCGTCGCCGCGCCTCCGCACAGCGCCAGGCGAAGGGGGTGGAACACCACGGACAGCCGCTCGGCGTCGGCCAGCGCCTGCTCGGTGCGGACCAGGGCGAGCAGGCCCACGGCCACGGCACCGGCCAGCAGCCAGCTCGTGCCCTCCTGGGTGGCCGCGTCATGGGCATGTCCGATCAGGCTGACCATGCCGGCGCCGGCCGCCGTGATCGCCAGCGCGACAGGATGACCGTCGCCGACACGCCCATGCCGACCACATAGCCCGCCGTGGTCGGCAGGAACTCGCGATGGTCCCGACGGTCCTGACGCCAGACGGTGTACCACAGCCCTGTCTGGAAGACCTGGTAGGCCGCGTACACGACAGCGAAGCCCCAGCCGCCACCCGCGGCGTCGGCGGTGAACACCGCCAGCAGGACGACGATGCCCATCTGGACGAAGACGATGCTGCGGGTCCGCCCGTCCTCGCGACCGTGGAGCTCCAGGCACAGGGACCCAGTAGACCACCTCGCCCCGGTCACCGCGGGCTGCGAGATGGCGGGCCTCAGACGTCGACCGGGACGGTCAGGAGTGCCATCCCCTGGTGAGGCTCCAGGGAGACGGCGAAGGTCTGTTCGGGGTCGACCTCGGCGATCACCTGATCGGTGCACATGTCGAGCACCGCGGCCCCCGGCGCCAGATGTTCCGACTTGACCCTGCCGGCGATCGACCGGCTGGAGAAGTTCAGCACAGTGACCTGGAGCTGCCCGGTGTCGAGCAGATGGACCATCACGAGCATGGCCCTGTCGGGGACGTCCGGCACGTCCACCTGCACGCTGGTGGAGACGCGGTAGCGCGTGCGCACCGCCAGCACCTCGCGCAGCCGTGAGGCGAACGAGTTCGGGTCCTGCAGCTGCTCGGGCAAGGATCCGTACAAGCTGGTGCCGCGGGGCATCTTGGACGGCGACTCGGTCGCCTCCGGCTGGTAGTCCATCAGGTCGTAGGCTGCCCGGTGGATCCAGCGGGTGTCGCCGGATGCCAGCAGCCGGGCAACCTTGGACCGCTCCAGCGTCAGCATTCCGCTGAGGTCCCAGCCGGACAAGGCGAACACGCCGGGCTGCCAGGCGTTGAACATGGCCAGGAGCAGGTGGGCCTGCTTGATCTTCTCGATCTGGGCCTGGGACAGGTTCGTGAGGCTGGTGTAGCCGAGCGCCGCGGCGATGATCGTCGCGATGGTCGAGGCGATGCCATTGGTGGTGAAGATGGCGTTGTAGGGGGCGGCCTCGCCGGTGAGCCGTTCGATCAGCTCGTTGCGGATCTTGACGGCGAGCTCGCCACCGGTCAGCGCAGAGCCTCGGAACCGGAAGATGTCGTCCTTGTGGCGGATGGCGAAGTGCACCAGCTCGTAGGTCATCTCGTCGTGGTTCTGCAGGGCATGAACGAGGCGGATCGGTTGCAGTCCGTGCTGCAGCCCGGCATTCAGCGTCATTCGCAGAAATTCGGTGTCGCTGGTGGCCAGGGCATGCGCGTATGCCGGGCGGTTGACGAAGTCATAGGAGAGGTCGGCACCACGTTCCGAGGTTGTCTTGATGTCGTCGATGGAGAGGTTCAGCTCCTGGAACGTGAAGCCGCCCACTTTGCGGACCATGCTGGCGATCAGCTGGTTGGCGGCCTCCGAGAACGGATGGCCCTCCGACCACGCCGGGCCATCACCGTCGGCGCTCCGCTCGATGCCGAGGAAGCCGTTGGCGTCCAGCCTGAGCGCTCCCGCGCCGAGATGACCCAGCGAGTGCAGCGCGTCACCAATGACCAGCCGCACACCGGCGAAGGTCGGATCCAGCCAGTTGATCGTGGGCTGACCGTCTTTGAAGTAGTGCAGGTAGACCCAACGCCGCTGGGCCCCATCCGGGCCGGTGACCGGCGCGGTCGCGCTCCAGTTGGTGTCCTTGATCCCCGGGTCCTGGAAGATGACGCGTTGCAGGCGGCCGACGATGTAGCCGGCCTGCTGCAGCCGGTCCTCGGCCTCGCCGTCGAGGTTGACCGAATCCTTGCCGGGAGGCACTTCGGGCAGCAGGTGCCAGTCCTCAGGGGGGATCTCCACCATGTGGTAGATCCCGGGGTAGTCCCCGACCTTCATCTCCGCCAGCCGGAAATCCGGGCCCTTCCCGGTGTGCCCGGGCACGATGTCGTCGATGACGATCCCGCCGTGCGCCGCTGCCACCGCGCACAGGTGGCGGAACTCCAGCTCGCTGCCGAACACCCCGTCGATCTGGGTGCTGATCCGGTCGAAGTGCCCGTCAACGCTGGGGGTCGGTTCCCGGCCGAAGATCCCCCCGGCACGTTTCAGGGGGCCGGTGTGCACGGCATTGATCCCGATGGCCGCGAACACATCCCACAGATGCTCATCCCCCAAGGTGCCCAGGAAGGAGTGGCCGGGCTTTGGGATCATCGAGATCGGATAGGCGGTGAACCAGACCGACGACTTCTCCATCACCGCGGTGGGATTGGGGGTGGCGTATGGGCTCTGCCACACGTCTGCGATGCCTGAGAACCGCCCGGCGATCCTGCCCGCGTCGGCCAGCATGGACTGTTGCTGCAGCCAGCTGACATAGTCCTTCCGTCCGCTGCTGGGCTTGCTCACCACTCCGGTCCCTTACGGCAGTCGGGCCGGGCTACGGCCCGGTGTAGCTGGTTCGGCTGGCGGACTACCCACTGCCCTCGGCGACCACACCTGCTTCAGCGACGCTCACGCCGCCCGGGCTTCCCGTCGTCGTGCTGGTCCTCGACCTGCTCGGTGGTCACGTACCTGCGCAGCCGGGTCACCGCGCCATCGGTCGCCGGCTCGTCGCTGTCGTAGTCGAGGCCGTAGTGTTGCCACAGCTGCCGCTCCTCGGCCTCCGACAGCTGCTGGTCGGGGTCGACCTGAGGGGCGTCCCTGACCAGCTCCTTGTCGTAGAGGACAACGACGTCACGGTCGCTCTGGAAGGCCTGAGCGAGAGGGAAGAAGCTGGACCTGGTGCCAAACAGGCCCGTGTTGACCAGGGCCCACTCGGGCTCCCCGGTCCGGACGTCGAGGTAGATGGCGTCGATGATGCCGATGCGGCCACCGTCGCGGTCAAGCAGGGTGCGGCCCTCCCAGGTACCGATGGTCTCGCTGTCGGCCATCTGGCGTCCTTCCCGTCCGGTCCTCCCACTGGGCTACCTGCTGGTACTGACTCGTTGCCGGGTCACCCATGACGGGGTGGGGCTACCGTGCGGATCGGCGCTGGTCTTCCGCCGAAGGCTGCTCCTGGTCGGACCGCTGTGTCGACAGCAGCTCGGTGAACCCCCGCTGGGTCATCTCGAACACGGCCAGGGCCTCCACGAGGAACTCCGATGCCGCCTGGGCGATCTGCTCCAGCTCCTGGGGGCTTCTGTGGGTCTTGAGGACGTCCAGGAGCATGCCGTGATGGATGCGGGCCAGGTCGAGGACGCTCAACTGCTCGCCGATCGCCCGCCGGCCGAGCTCGTAAGCCGCCCGGCGGCCCCGTTCGCCACGCTCGGAGAGGTACTGGAGAAAGGCGGGAGCGTAGTCGCGCCGGAACCGCTCGTAGGCATCTCCGGTCACGGAGCGCCGTTCCGGAGCAGTCGTTGCAGGTACGCCAGGCCCTCTTCGAGGTCGAGCGCGGTGTGGACGTTGCCGAGGCCCATGCCCAGTCGCACCATCGCGAAGGCGACCGACGGCTGGATCCCGACGATCACCGTCTCCGCGCCCCGCAGCCGGGCCGCATGGGCCAGGTTGAGCAGGGTGCGGGAGCCGAAGGAGTCCATGACGTCGAGGGCGGCGACGTCGATGATGATCCCGCGGGCGCGATGGATGCCGATCTGCTCCACGACATCCTGCTGGAACTGGACGATCTCGCGGTCGTTCAGCGCCTCGTGGATCGAGGCGATCAGGTAGCTGCCCTGCCGCAGGATCGAAACCAGCATCGCGACCATCCAGTCAGTGCTGATGATTGTCGGCCGGATCGGATCTGGTCACATGGAATCCGAGCAGGTGTTCCGCCTCTTCGACGCCGCCCTGGAGGTCGCCGACGGTGTTCATCTTGCCAAGGTCGACCCCGATGGTCACCAGGGTCTGGGCGATCTCGGGTGACAGGCCGGTGAGGATCACGCTGGCCCCCATGAGCCGTGAGGCATCCACCGCCTGGACGAGGTGGTTGGCGACCTCGGAGTCGATGTCGGGCACGCCGGTGATGTCGAGCACCACCACCTTGGCCCGATGGCTGCGGATGCCGGCCAGGAGCTGCTCGGTGAACTGGTTGGCGCGCTGCTCGTCGAGGACGCCGATGATCGGCAGGATCAGGATCCGCTCACGGATCTGGAGCACCGGGGTGGACAGCTCCCGGATCGCATCCTGCTGCTGGCGGATGACGCGTTCGCGTTCCCGGACGAAGCTCACGGCCACGGTGTTGGCGATCCGGTTGGCGGCCGGCTCGTAGGCGTCCAGGACCCGGTTCAGCAGCTCGAAGTCCTTCTGGTACTTCTCGAACAGCGACCGGGCCAGGACGTCGCGGAGCAGCAGCACGATGCCGACGACCTCGTAGGTCTCCACGCCCCGGGGGATGATCCGCTCCGACAGGTCGCGGGCATAGGCCTGGAGGGCCTCGACGCTGCCGGTCTCCAGCACCTCCACATAGCTGTCGTAGACCGAGGTGGCCATGGAGAAGATCTCCTCCTCGGTCATGGCCGACAGCAGATGCGCGTTGGTGATCCGGTTCCCCCACTGCTCGCGGAGCTCGGTGCGGCGATCCCGGAGATGGGTCACCAGCTCAGGCAGCAACTCGAGGTCCTCCTCCCGGGCTTCCTGGACCACCGGGACCTCGTCCGGAGTACGTGTCTCCATTCCCGACTCCTTTCTCACGCGACCATCACGCGTCTTGTCGCCATTTCGTCATGGTGACGGTGGTTCCCTTGTCGACCTCCGAGGTGATCTCGAACTCGTCCATCAACCGCCGCGAGCCGGGCAGGCCCAGCCCCATCCCGCCGTAGCCGCTGTAGCCGTCCTTGAGGGCCCGCTCGAGGTCCGGGATGCCCGGACCGGAGTCACGGGCGACCACGGTCACTCCCTGACGGCTGTTCTCCCCGACCAGGCTGACGACGACCTCGCCGCGTTCGGCGAACATCACGATGTTGCGGGCGATCTCGGAGATGGCGGTGGCGATGATGGTGAGCTCGGTCGCCGAGAAGCCCGCTTGGGCGGCCAGCTCGCGGCCCTGCTTGCGGGCGGCCACCACGTCAGCGTCGGTCTGGATGGGGATCCGAACCTCACCGGCCACCGACGCCGTCCTCCTCCGGTCCAGCAGGGGCTCGCTGAGCCGGGCGCACCAGTCGCAGGCGAGCAGGTGACCACCGGCGTCCAGGTCCCGCTGGCGGCGTCGGTCCCCGGCCGACAGCGCGAGCAGCACCGGGCGACAACGGGCGGTCGGCGGTTCAGCTTGTTCCAGTTCGACGAGGTATTCCACCCGGAGTCTGGCCCGTGCCCGGCTGAGCTGCGCGGCGACCGCACCGGGGGTGGAGTCCCGGCTGCTGGCCAGCGTGGCGGTGTCGGTGCCCTCCACCTCGTGGGCCACCAGGGCCTCCTGGTCCTGCTGGGGCAGCCTGGCAAGAGCGGCGGTGATCGCCCGGCTCTCCTCACGGCGTAGTGCCTCATGCTCGGGAAGGATCGGTTCCCGCAGGTCGATGAGCCGATGGGCGTGGCGCCGGCTGCGGTCCTCGCTGGTCGCCAGGGACCTGGTCAGATTCCTGGCCGTCACCACCGCATAGGGGGCCAGGGTTCGCGGTTCGAGGCGCCGGCGTGCCGCCATGACCCGCGTGAGCGTCTCCTGTACCAGGTCCTCCACCACCTGTCGGTCACGGACGCGGGCGGCGATGACCCGCCGCAGCAGCGGGGCCAGTTCCGGGACGTCGTCATGCCAAAGCTTGCTGGTGGGCCGACCAGCGCTCAAACCCATCGCTCATGCGGCCGCAGGACGTCAACCCGGGGGGCGGTGGTTGCCCAGGACCGACCCGCCTGGGACGGCGAGGCCTCCGAGCTCCGACGGGCTTGTGTCATGGGTCGTCTCGCAACGGATCGCTTCTGGTCGAGAGCGCTGTCACCTGGACCTGGAGTCCCCGAGCAGTCCTGCCAGGAAACCGCGAGACGGAGTGGCCAACCAGCCGGCGCCTGATGACTCGTCAATGAGCTTGGCTCGTGCCCATTCCGCCGTGCTGGCGGCCTCCGAGCTCTCGTTGCGGGGTGCTTACCCGAAGTCGATGGTCGTCGTCGTGTTGCGGTCGCCGCGACCGTTGCCGTGCCCATTGCCGTTGCCGCCACCGTCACCGATCGTCGTGGGCGTGGTCGGGGTGGGTGGCTCGACGACCGTGGTAGGCGGGGAGGTTGGCGCGTCGCAGTCGGCCACGGGGATCGCCCAGGAGGCGTTGGTCGTGACCTTGCCGTCCGGCCAGGCGGCGGTGGCGTACACGGTCACGGTGGCATAGAACGCGAACGGCAGGGTGAACGACCCGGTAGCGCCGTCCGGGGCGGGCCCGAGGTCGTGGCTCGCCGCGAAGTCGTAGACGGATGCGTCAGCCACCCACCAGGTCTGGACGGACACCGGCGTCGAGGTCCGATTGGTCACGGTGTAGTCGACCACCGGCAGCCCCCCGGCACAGTGGTCGGAGGAGGCGGTCACCTCCAGCCGGGCTGGATCGGTCTGCGCGGCGGCCGGAACCGCAACCGCCAATCCCAAGGCGACAAGCACGGCGAGTCTGCGTAGCAACGGAGGTGGCCCCCCTCATCATCGTGGTCTTGTTCCGGTGGAACGCGGACATCCCCTCCATCCGAGAAGAGCGAGAAGCAGGTCGCCGCCGTTACACCGCGCCAGCTCGGGTGACACCGGCTGCCTCCGGGTCATGGGGCGACGGTGCCGTTGATGTAGCCCATGGTCCTGGCCAGGACGTTGCCGCCCACCTGCTGGCCGAGGTTGTAGCCGTGCTCGTCGCCGTCCTGGAAGTGGATGCCGCCCAGGCGGCGTGACAGCCCGGCGTCCTTGGCCGTCGCGGTCAACGTCGGCCAGGACAGCACGATGTTGGTGGGCGGGGTGCCGACCTGGGTGTCGGTCCGGGGCTCGAACAGGGAGCTGCCGGCCTCGATGGTCACGCTGGCGCCGAAGCTGTCGCTGCCGGTGAACTTGGCCAGGATGGCCGCGGCGGCCGAGCTGAAGGTGCTGTGCCCCGACACGTACTCCGGGAAGTTCGGGGTGACCACCTTGGGCGACTGGTAGGGGATCCACTGCTCCCCGGGGACCTGCCCATAGCCGCGGTAGGGCCCCAGCCAGGAGGTGACCTGCTTGCCCTTGTAGCGGTGGCGGATGGCGGTGATGGGGCGGACGAAGTCCCATTTATACTTGGCCGCCCAGGCGGCGATGCTGGCGTCCATGAGCGCGTTGCCGAGGGCGAAGAACAACTTGACGTCGTAGTCGAGACTGTGGCCCCGCTTGCGCGACAGGACCTGGGCGATCAGCGCCCAGTGGCCGGGGGGGGAACTCCGAGCGGGGTCCGTCGGCCCAGTACTCGGCGGTGACCTTCTGGCGTTCGGTAAGGTTCGAGGTCAGGGCGAGCAGGTTGTCGATGTGCTTGGGATCGAAGCTGTTCTGGAGCCGGTCGGGGCCGGGAGTGGTGAACTGCCAGGGGGACTGGAGCGCGAACCCCTTGATCTTGCCCCACTGCGGGGTGAGGGCGATCTGCTCGGGGCCGCTGCCGAGCGGCACCCGCAGCGGCTGCCAGCGCCAAGGGTCCACGATGGTGTCGCCGGTGTTGACCGGCTTGTAGCCGGTGGTGTCGGCGTAGCCGTTGAGCTGGTTGGAGCCGTCGGTATGGCGGTAGTCGACCACCGCCTGGGCGGCGGTGTTGCCCACCTTGGCCGGGGTCGAGGTGTCGGAGCCGTCGACCGCGTACCCGAAGGCGGCCATCTGCTCGGCGAAGTCGAACTGCCGGGCCGGGAACAGGTCGACCAGGGCCCGGTAGGCCGCGAAGCTGATCGCCTTGTTCTTGTTCTCCGGGGTGCGCTCGACGGCCGGACGCCGCAGCGTGCCCCCAAGACGGGTGCCCAGGGCCCGGACGTCATAGGCCGCCCAGGCGTCGAAGATGGCCGTGTGGACCACGCTGATGGCCCGGGCGACCACCGTCGGCCCCGGAGGCAGCGCCCGGACCGCCTGCAACAGCTCCTCGTCCCACTGCAGGACCACGTTGTCGTTCACCGACGGCGGGTACTGCTCGAAGGTGAACAGCGGGGGCGGGTCGGTCAGGTCGCCAGAGCAACGGCCAGGGTCAGAAGGAGAATCAGCGGCAACCTGTGCTTCACACGCTCCCCGCCTCTTCATGGACTGTGACGGCCGCGAAGACTATCTGTAATCGGCAGGTGGGGACAAATTCGCGAATTACGCCACATTGAGCGTTCAACTGACCACAGACTTGCAGGAAGCTGGCGGCGCTGCAGTGATCAGCAGGTCACGACCGACTGCGCCAAGAAACGGGGCTCGTCCGCGTCAACGCGACTCCAGAGCGTTCTGGCCTGTGGCGACAATCCGGTCCCGGCCGGCGTCTTTGGCCTGGTAGAGCGCGCGGTCGGCGCGGGCAACCAGCTCCTCGGAGATCTCCTGGCCATCCCAGCAGGCCAGACCGGCCGAGAAGGTCTGGTGCTGTGGGGTCACCGCGCGGAGCCGCTCCAGCACCTCGGCAGCCTGCTCGGTGGTGGCGCCGGGCAGGAGCACGCCGAATTCCTCTCCCCCTGGCCACAGGCAGCTCGCCCTCCCAGGCCCGGCGGTTGGGCATGCCGGTCAGCTCGTCGTGGCTGGCCAGTGCGGCGAGCCGGGCAGCCTGGTCCTCCACCTGCCTGACCAGCCCGACGATCCGCAGCACCACCAGCAGGAACAGCAGCATCGAGGCGGCGCCGCTGGCGAGCCCGTCGACCCGGCCGCGCGCGAGCAGAGTCTGGGAGACCAGCAGGACCGGGGCGATCAGCTCATAGAGCGCGTAGACGAGGTCGCCGGCGGCGATGCCGACCAGCCCACCGGCCAGCATCCACCACAGCCCCTGGCGGCGTGGCCGATGCAGCCTGACCCCGACGAGCGCCTGCGGCCAATGTCCGGCTACTTGCCTCTGTCCTTTTCCTTGTCCTTGCCCTTGTCCTTGCTCTTGCCGGGATTGTCGTGGCGGCCTTCCTTCTTCTGGTCGGCCTTCCCACCCGCCTGGTCGGCCTGGTCGGCCGCTTCGCCTCCCTGGGATCCGGAGGCATCGCTGCCAGCCGCCGAGTCCTGGGCACCGGCTCCTCCCGAGACAGGGGGTCGGCTGCCGGGCGGGCCGGCGGCCAGGACCGCCGCGCGCTCCGGGCCAGACGCCACGACCGTCCCGCTGGGGTTGGCGTTCTCGACGACCAGGGCCAAGCCGACGCCGAGCGCGGCCCCGAGCAGCGCTCCCATGACGACCAGGACCTGGCCGAGCTGGCGAAGCGATCGGTCCACGAGGCCTCCCAGGTCGAGCGGCTGACCCATGGATGCATTGCCGATGCCGCGGGAGCCCAAACTCGACCGCCGCAGCTTCAGCAACCGTCGCGCCGGCCGACCTCTCTTCTAGAGGTTGTGACCCACCCAATGCGGCCGCGAGGAGCCAGGCGTGCCTCGAACGACGAACGGCACCGGCGTCGATCGACAGCAGCAAGGGACCACAGTTGGCGCCGGACGGCAGCCGGGGCCGGCGAGACGGCGCCTGTACGTCTCGGTGACGGTGAAGTTCGTGGTCGCCCAGGTGCTGGCGCTCGCCTGGCTCGGCGTGTCGGTGCTGTTGTCACTGCCGTGGGTTCGTGAACTGGCCGCGGTGATCACCACGGTCCCGGCGTTCCTGGTCATCGGTCTGGTCGCCTACCTCCCCGGCTGGCTGGTCGCGTTCCTTGCGGTCAGCCTGCTGATGGACCGCCAGCCACCCCTGCGCAGGTCGCACCCGACCATCCCGGTCACGGTGCTGGTCGCCGCCCGCAACGAGGCCGACCGGATCCAGGAGACGCTCTCCTACATCGCTCGCCAGGACTACCCAGGACCCATCGAGGTCCTCGTGGTCGACAACGGCTCCACCGACGGGACCCGGGCCGTGGCCGAGGCGTACGGCGCCGCCACCGGCCAGCCGGTGCGCTGCATCGACGAGCCACGTCCCGGCAAGAGCCACGCCCTCAACACCGGCCTGGCGGCCGTCGGGACCGAGCTGGTCATCACCCTGGACGCCGACACCCTGGTGCATCCCTGGGCCGTCCGCCACCTCGTCGCCCGTCTGCTGAACGCCCCGCCCGATGTGCAGGCCGTCGCCGGGTCCGTCCTGGTCCGCAACAGCCGCGACAACCTCTGGACCCGGATGCAGGAATGGGACTACTTCCTGGGCATCGCGTCGGTCAAGCGGATGCAGGGGCTCTACCAGGGCACCCTGGTCGCCCAGGGCGCCTTCAGCCTCTACCGGACCCAGGCACTGCTCGAGGCGGGCGGCTGGCCCGACGCGATCGGCGAGGACATCGTTCTGACCTGGAAGCTCATGCGGCAAGGGGCCCGGGTCTATTACGAGCCGTCGGCGGTCGCGTTCACCGCCGCACCGAACCGGCTGGTCCATCTCGCCCGCCAGCGGGCCCCCTGGGCCCGTGGCATGATCGAGGGCATCCGCAGCGTGCGGCCATGGAACCAGCCGCGCTGGCTGCTGCGCTTCCTCACCGCCATCGACCTGCTCATCCCGGCCCTGGACGTCGCCTACGCGCTGGTGTGGCTTCCAGGCCTCGCCCTGGCGGCGACCGGTCGCTACTGGATCGTCGGGCCCTACACCCTGGCCGTGCTGCCCCTCACCCTGGTCGTCAACGCCATCCTCTACCGCTTCCAGCGACGCGGGTCTTCAACCTGCTCGGCCTCCGGATCCGGCGCAACACCCTCGGCTTTCTCGGATTCGTGCTGACCTACCAGATGCTGATGTCACCGATCGCCGTGATCGGCTACGTGCAGGAGCTCCTGGGCCTGCGCCGCCGCTGGAAATAGCACCCCGCGCGACGTCCCCTCACGTTGCCAGGAGGCGTTCGAAGAACGAGCGGTAGCGCTGGAAGGCGTCGCGGAGGTGGTCGGTGGGGACGTCGTCACCGCGATCCCATTGGCGCTCCAGCCGTCCCCGCTCATCGGCGAAGGTGCTGGCCAGGTGCTGCATGAGCTCGGCGACCAGGGCGTCGGCCTGCTCGACCGCCCGCCGGGGCTCGTCGACAAAGCCGGTCTGGATGTCGGTCCAGCGGGCGCGGAACCCCTCGGCGTCGTTGGTGGCAAGCAGCGGACCGGTCCTGGACACGGTGCCCCCGGTGCCGTGGTCGGGGGCGGTCTGCGCGGCGGCTGCGTCGACCGGCGGCGCCGCCGGTTCCTGGTCCGGCCGGGGCTCCTCGACCACGGTGGTGTCCCGCGACCGCTCCTCGGCGGCGACGTCCTCACGACCGAGCTCGTCGTCGGTGAGGTCGCGGCGCTCGACGTCGGGCGCCGCGGCGCGGTCGGGCGGGGCGGTGTCGGTGGGCTGCTGGCCGGCCAGGTCGGCGGTGCTCAGGTCTTCACGGCGCTCGTTCATCGGTAGGCCTCCTTGCGACCGTCACCTTCGACGTCCAACAACTCAGAGAACAGCGACCGGTAGTGGACGAATGCCTGCCGCAGGTCGTCGGTGCTGGCCAGCCCCTGCTCGTTGGCCTGGTGGACGGCATGGGCGGCCCGGTAGTTCTCGGCGACCTGGGGATGGTCGACCGAGACGTCGGCGGCCCGCTGGTCGAAGTCGTCCACCGGATAGCCCCGGTCGCGCATCACGTCGGCCACCAGCATGTCGGCCTCGCGGGTGGCCCCGGCCGGATCGTCGACGAACCTGCCCTGGGTCACCCGCCAGGCCTCCAGGTACCGGTCCCGGGCGGCCGGCTCGAGGGCCACGATGTTGAGCTCTCGGCGGCGCTGCTCGCGGGCCGCGAGATCGGCCTCCGCGCTGCGCTGGTCGCCGGCTCTGGCCACCGTGCGCTGGTACTCGGGGCCGAACTGCTCCTGCAGCCGCCCCGTGCGCCGTCGCTGCCCCACCACCACCGCCAGCAGCACGATCACCACGAGGACGACCAGGATCGCGATCACGATGCCTACGTTCATGGCTGCTCCTTTGCAGACCGGAAGAGCCAACCCTTCGTCGAACGCCTTACGGCGCGCCTACCCGGAGGCGACCGCTCCAAACGACAAACAGACACCCCGGCCTCCGGGGAATGGATGCGGCCGGGGTGTCTGTGCTCTGTCCTGCGCGGCACACACGCAGCAGTTGGTAAACCGTCTGGGCGCGCCAGGCGTTACAGCTCCGCGTTGGTGAAGCCTCTCGCCTATCGGGCCCGCGGCCGCGACCAGGGTGTGTCCGGCTTGGGCTGGAGCTCGCCGTCGACCCAGATGTCGGCCCGCTCGTTGTAGAAGGCGACCAGGTTGGCGATCTTGGGGCACTCAGGGATCGGGAACGGGTAGCTCCAGGCGATGTCCTCCTCGACCGTGTCGCCGACCGTGGCCGACCAGTAGCGGGCCGTCCCCTTGTAGGGGCATCGGGTCTGGCTGCCCGTCGGCGCCAGCAGGTCCATGCGGACATCCGCCTTGGGGAGGTAGTAGCGGGTGGGCAGACCCGTCTCGAACAGCAGCCACGGCCGGCGCGTCTCGGCCAGGGTCTGGCCGGCGGCCGCGACCCGGACGTGCCGGGAGCTGCTGAGCACGTCCACCCGGTGGTAGGGGTCGCGCGGGTGGACGAAGACCTCGTCGTCCTCCTCGAACCAGGCATCCATCCGGTCCCAGTACAGGGCCAGATAGCCCTTGATGTCGGCGCGCTCGGGCAGCGGGTCCTGGTAGCTCCAGACGGCGTCCCGGGCAACCCGGTCGCCGACCCTGACCGACCAGTAGGAGGCATCCCCCTTGCGCGGGCAGTGGGTGGAGGTGCCGGTCGGCTCCAGCAGCTCGGTGCGTACGTCCTGTGGTGGGAAGTAGTAGACCGGCAGGTGCCTGGCCTCGAGCAGCAGCAGCGCCCGGGTGGAGTCGACCACGACGACGCCGTCGAGGAAGGCTCGAACGCGGCGAGGGTACGGCTCGGTCCGGACAGGACGGTCGGTGGTGGGGCGGTTGCGGGCGACGGCGTCGAGGTTACGGTCCTCCAGCGCATCGGTCACGTCACGCCTCCCTTCGGCGCGCGGCGGCGTTGGACCATTGTCCCTCCCCGGGGACGGAAGCGGCCCGACCCCGCGGATGATGGCGCGGAGCCGGGCCGCCGCGGCCGGCGGTGGAGCCGGAGCTACTTGGCCTGACGGAGGGCGGCGATCAGCTCGTCCTTGGCCATCGCCGAGCGGCCCTCGATGTCCAGCTCCCGAGCCCGCTCGCGCAGCTCCTCGACACTGCGCTCCTCATAGGTGCGCCGGTCCGCCGGGCGGTCCTCCGTGGGCGCCTGGCTCCTGGCCGATCGGGACTTGCGGTGGCCGCGCAGGGCGGCGATCAGCTCGTCCTTGCTCATCGCCGAGCGGCCCTCGATCTGCAGCTCGGCCGCCCGCTCCCGGAGCTCCTCGACGCTGCGCTCCTCATAGGTCCGCCCGTCGGGCCGCCGGTCCTGGGCCTCGACCTGGTGGGCACGCTCACGCACCGTGCCCTCGAAGGTCTCCGCCGTGGTGTCCGCGGCCTCCACGGCGGTGTCGATGGTCCCCGCCGCCGTGTCGACCGCGATGTCGACCTGGCGGCTGGCCACGCCGGCCACGGTGAGGGCGAAGTCGCGCTGGGCGGCCAGGGTCTGCTCGGCGACGTCGAAGACGCGGTCGACGGCCTCGTTGAGGTCGATACGGGGCATGGGCAGCCTGAGGTCGCGGGTCAGCCGCTGGGTGATGTCAGTCCAGGCTTGGATCACGTCGATGACGGCGGCCTGGCTCTCGCGGACGGCGCTCAGCAACGTGCTCTGGGGATCGTTGTCCGGCTGGGTGGTGGGCATGGAGCTTCCTCTCGATCGGTAATCGTCCAGCTGCTCTGCAAAATATAGTAGGCATATGCGTAGTTCAGCAAGCAAGGTACCCGGCTCCGCCTGGTCAGGGTTCGATCAGCTGGCTGCGCATCCGGGCCAGGGCGCGTCGCTGCAGGCGGGAGACGTGCATCTGGGAGAAGCCGACCCGGGCCGCGATCTCGTACTGGTCCAGGTCCTGGAAGAACCGCAGGACGATGACCTCGCGTTCCAGCTCCGGCAGTTCTGCCACCAGGCCAGGCAGAGTCAGCAGGTCCTCCGGCTCCTCCCGGGCTCCCGACGCGGCCACCAGGTCACCCAGGCGCCCGTCGCCTTCGTCGCCGACCGGCTGGTCCAGCGACACCTCGAGCCGGCTGCCCGCGGCCGCCAACCCTTCCAGGACTTCCCCCTCCCCCAGCTCCAGGTGCTCGGCGAGCTCGGGGGTGGTGGGTGAACGGCCCAGGCGCTGGTGCAGCTCGTCGGCCGCCTTGCACAGCCGCAGCGCCAGTTCCTTGCGGGGGCGGGGCACGTGCAGTTGCCAGCTCGTGTCCCGCAGATAGCGTTTGAGCTCACCGACCACACAGGCCACGGCGTACGCGACGAACGGGGTGCCGTAGTCGGGGTCGTAGCGGTCGACCGCGGCGATCAGCCCGGCCCGGGCGGCCTGGCGCAGGTCCTCAGGGGTGGTCCCGCGGCTGGTGCGATAGCGGCTGGCCAGCCGGTCGGCCAACCCCACATAGGCCAGGATGATCCTCTCCCGCAGGCCGGGATCGCGGCTGGCGGCGTAGGCCTGCAGCCAGGTGTCGACCTCGGCCGCGGCAGCCTGGTCGCCGGGACGGAGGTCGACGACGGAAGGGTCGGGCGGCTGGGGGATGGTGGTCGACACAAGGCACCTCGTGGCACTGGTCGTCCACGAGGGCCAGGTGGACGGGCAGCAAGAAGATCCGAGCAACAGAGACCTCCCCTGCTCCGATGCTCTGCAAACCTGCTCGATCCCCGCTCGAGGTGCCTGAACCCGGGGTCGGCCGCGGGCGATCCCGCCGTCGGTCAGACCCCGGCGAACGACCCGGGTGGTGGCGGCGGCGGCGGGGGCGGCGCTTGCGTAACGGCGTCCGCCGAGGGCGGGCAGGGTGATCGAAGGCGGGCCGATCTGAGGTTCGTTCCCGGGCGCGGACGGAATCGAACAGGCTGGCGTTCGGCGCGGCGTCGTACATCGTCTGCAGCACCTGCCAACAGCCGGGCAATCAGGGTGGGGGCGTACCCCTTCGGGTTGTGGTTGGCCTGGGCCTGGTAGGTCTCGTCGGAGAAGCTGTCGTTGCGCAGGGCAAGGGCCGCGAGATCGTCCGGGTCGTGCCAGGTGGACTGGTCGAGGGGATCCTGCGGCCGCTGGCCCCTCGGCACGTCGATGCGCTGGGTGAGGAAGACATCCGAGGTGGTCGCGCCGGAGGAGGCGCCACCTGCAGCTCGACCTGAACTTGAGGGTTGGCTGCCTGGAGGTTGGCCGCGGCCTGTGCGGCCGCGCTCACCCGCGACTGGTGGCGCGGGTCGCGCGGGTCGAAGTAGATGCCGCGGATACCCTCGCCCGACGAGTACGAGTCGCCCACGACGACGATCTTGAGCGGCCGCTTCGACGGCGACGGCGGTTGCTGGCGACGATGCCCGGGCCCGGCTGTTGCGGGTCGACCCGCAACCCTGAGCCGCCGATCGATGCTGCAGGCTCCCCCTCGTGGGCTGTCGGCGGTGGATGCTGTACTACCACCGCGACGACGACAGGAGCGCTGCCATGCCGAAAGCCGAGAAGCTGGTCTTTCCCCAGGGGTACGGGCAGACGACCGAGACCCTGGCCTGGGAGCAGGTGCAGGCCCAGCTCGAACAGGCCAAGCAGTACTGGCTCGCCACCAACCGGGGGGACGGGAGCCCGCACGTGGTACCGGTCGACGGTCTGTGGGTCGACGACCTCTGGTACTACGGAGGCAGCCCGGAGACCACCCACGTGCAGATGGCGCGGGCGAACCCGCACGTGACCATGCACCTGCCGGACCCGTGGAAGGTCGTGGTGGTGCAGGGAGAGGTTCGCGTGTCGAAGCCCTCACCGGACCTGGCCCAGCGGCTCGCCGATCTCGCGAACGACAAGTACCCCGAATACGGCATCACGTTCGAGGCGAGCTCCTACTCCGAGCCAGGAACGCTGCACCCGCGGCGGGTGATCGCCTGGTCGTCGTTCCCCAAGGATGGGACCAGGTTCACGTTTCCCGGGTGAAACGGACGTCGCGGTCCCCTGTGGAAGCCGGGGACACCGCCACCGCCCATCAGGCGATGGTGGGCGTCGTCGAACGAGCGGTCGAGGAGCACCCGGTCTACCCGGTCTGGAGCTACGTCCTCCTCGGCGTCGACACGGAGCTGGGCCGCGAGACCCGGGCGCGGGTGACCTTCGGACGGCTGGCCGCCGAGGGCTTCCCGCTCTATCTGGAGATGCAGTGGTTGTTCGGCATGAGCCTGCTCCCCGAGCTCTGCCGCGGGGGTCAGTGTCCAGAGGCCTCGGGATCCTCGCCGCCACGATGGGCCGCTGGTCAGAGGCCGTGGAGCACTTCGAGCTCGCACTCCGGATGAACGCCGAGATGGCGGCGCGACCCTGGCTCGCCCATGCGCGGTACGACTACGCGCGGGCGCTCCTGCGCCGCGGCGAGCCCGGCGACCGCGGGCGGGCAGGGGAGCTGCTGACGGCGGCGGTCTCCGCTCGAGCGCTCGGCATGCGCTCGCTGGGGGGCAAGGTCTCCTCGCTCGGCTGAGCGGGCGCCCAACGCGCCGCCTAGAGCTCGACTTGGCCGCGCACGCAGGTGACCGTGCCGCCGCCCACCCAGATCGTCCCGTCGGGATCGCTGGAGACGTGCACGCGGCCGGAGCGTCCCAGGGCGGTCCCCTGGCTCGCGACGTACGGGACCCTGGCCCTCCCGGTCCGCAGCAGCCACTGCGCCAGCGAGGCGTTCAGGCTGCCGGTCACCGGGTCCTCGGCGGTGGCCCCGTCCTTGGGGAAGAACGCCCGGACCTCGAACATCTCCGGCGACCCCGGCGGGTAGGGGCCCACCACCCCCAGGTCCAGGTCCACGACGCCGGGGCGCAGGGCCAGGACCGCCTCCGCGCTCGTCAGCAGCACGGCCGCCCACCCGGGCCCGTTGTCGGCCCACTCGGCGTCCAGGATCCCGTCGCGCGGGATGCCGAGGATCGAGGCGATGTGCTCCACCAGCGGCTCCTCGACCGGCCCGGAGCGCACCAGCGGCGGCGCGGCGAAGGCCAGCCCGTCCGCCGTGCGGCGCACCGTGACCAGCCCGGCGGCACACTGCTGCACCACGGCGTCGCCGGCGGGCGTCCGGTCGCCCGCCAGCCAGGCGTGGCAGGTGCCCAGGGTGGGATGCCCGGCGAAGGGCAGCTCGGCGGTCGGGGTGAAGATCCGGACCTGGTAGTCGGCGCCGGGCACGGTCGGCGGGAGCACGAAGGTGGTCTCCGACAGGTTCATCCAGTGGGCGAACCGCTGCATCTGCTCGACGGCAAGGCCCTCGCCGTCGAGCACGACCGCGACCGGGTTGCCGCGGTAGGGCGTGGTGGTGAAGACGTCGACCTGGGCGAAGGGGCGCAGCATGGGCAGAGTATGCCAGGCACCCACAGGGATCCGGTTGGTAGGGTGGCGAACCAGGACGTCACGAGGGGTTGCTGGTGATCACACGACGGCTGGGCAGCACCGGTCCGCAGGTGTCGGCGATCGGGCTGGGCTGCATGGGCATGTCCGGCACCTATGGCCCGGCCGACGAGACCGAGAGCATCGCCACCATCCGGGCGGCCCTGGACGCCGGGATCAACCTGCTCGACACCGGCGACTACTACGGCATGGGCCACAACGAGCTCCTCATCCGCCAGGCCCTGGATGGCCGGGAGCGGGACGGGGTGGTCCTGAGCGTGAAGTTCGGCGCCCTCCGCGGCCCCGACCTGGCCTATGTCGGGTTCGACGGCCGGCCGGTGGCGGTCCGCAACTTCCTCGCCTACAGCCTCCAGCGCCTGGGCACCGACCACATCGACATCTACCGGCTGGGCCGCGTGGATCCCCAGGTCCCGATCGAGGAGACCGTGGGGGCGATCGGCGAGCTGGTCACCGCCGGCTACGTGCGCCACGTCGGCCTGTCCGAGGCCGGCGCCGGGACCGTCCGCCGCGCCCACGCCACCCACCCCGTGGCCGACCTCCAGATCGAGTACTCGCTGCTGTCCCGGGGGATCGAGGCCGAGATCCTGCCGACCTGCCGGGAGCTGGGCGTGGGCGTGACCGCCTACGGGGTGCTGTCGCGCGGGCTGCTCGGTGGCCGATATTCAGGGGGGCAGGCCGCCGCACCCGGTGACGTCCGCGGCCGCATGCCCCGCTTCCGCCCCGAGAACCTGGTCCACAACCTCGCCCTGGTCGAGGCGCTCGCCTCGATCGCCGAGGCCAAGGGCGTGACCGTCGCCCAGCTGGCGATCGCCTGGGTCCTGGCCCGCGGCCCCGACATCGTCCCGGTGGTCGGCACGACCAGGCGGGGTCGGCTCGCCGAGGCGGTCGACGCGCTCAAGCTGGAGCTGAGCGCGGACGACCTGGCCGCGATCGAGCGCGCGGCCCCGCCCGGGTCGGTGGCCGGTGACCGCTACGACGAGCGCCAGATGGCCATGCTCGACAGCGAGCAGGGCCGTCCCACCAGGGGCTGAAGCGGACCGGATCGGGCCTCAGGGCTGACGGAACAGCAGCCGCCGCAGCGCCTCCTCCACCGTCGCGCGCGGATCGTCTGCGTCCGCGGGAGCCCGCCAGGCGACCACGGCGTCCGGCCGCACGAGCACCGCGCCGTCGGGGCCGAGACCGTAGGTCTGGGCGAACGTGTCGCCCTTGTCGACCAGGTCGCCGTCCGGGGCCACGCGGTAGCCGCTCACCGGGCAGCCGAGCGCGGCGCCGGCCGGCGATGCGGCGTCCAGCCACCGCTGGCCGCCCGGTGCGGCCAGCAGGTCGAACCCGCGGCCGAGGACGTCGTGCACCGAACCGGGGGCGCCGTCGATCTCCACCGCCAGGTGCGGCGCCCGCACGCCAACCCGCCCGGTCGGTGTGCGGGGGTTCTCCAGCGCGGCCCCGTCGTCCCCGCCGTCGGGAAGCAGACCGGCCGACCGGTACACCGGGCCAAGCTCGATCGACGCGTCGTCCATCGGGTCGGCCAGGTTCTCCCGGGACAGCGTGGGGTCGACCCGCAGCACATAGCGCGTGTACGCCTGCTCGACGACGAGATCGCACACCGGACGACGCTCGGCGTCGTAGGTGTCCAGCAGCCCGGCGCCCGCGGTTCCGCCGACCACCGCGGCCAGCTTCCAGGCCAGGTTGTGCGCGTCGCCGATCCCGGTGTTGCCGCCGAAGCCACCGGTGGGCGGCATGACGTGCGCGGCATCCCCGGCCAGGAGGACTCTGCGGTCGCGGAAGCGTGAGGCGTGCGCCGCCGCGGCCGCCCACCGCTGCATGTCGTCGATCTCGACGGGGATGTCCGCACGGCCGAGCGCCTTGCGGACCAGCTCGGTCGCCCACGCCGCATCCATGGTCTCGCCGACGGCGGTGTTCTTGGTGCCGTCCGGGTTGAGGGTGGAGAACACCGCGAGGAAGCCGGAGTCGCCGGTGATGGAGAACCGGAAGAACCCGAGCAGCTCCGGGTGGTTGACGTAGACCACGCTGAGGTTGCGGTCCCCGATGAGCTCGCGCAGGTCCGCGCGGAAGTAGATGGTGACGCAGTCGGCGAACGCCCCGCGCCCGGCCAGCTCGATGCCGCAGCGCGTGCGGACCGGGCTGTGCGCGCCGTCGGCGGCGACCAGGTAGTCGGCGCGGACGGTCTGGGTCGGGCCGCCGTCCCGGGGACGGAGGACCGCCGTGACCCCGTCGTCGTCCTGCTCGAAGGAGACCAGCTCGGTGGCGTAGGCGTGCTCGGCGCCGCGCTCCTGGGCCGACCGGCGCAGCAGCGGCTCCAGCCCGATCTGGGTGATGAACAGCCGCGACGTGGGGCTCAGCGCCTCGACGCCCTCGTTGAAGTGCCGGAAGAAGAACTTCATCTCCGGGCTGGCCAGACTCTCCACCGAGACGATGGCGCCGTTCTGCAGGAACTCCTGCGCCGACGCGGACTCGATCTCCTCCTGGAGCCCCGCACTGCGGAAGATCTCCATGGTCCGCTGGTGGAACGAGGCGGCCCGTGGGTGGACCGCGGTGCCGCGGTGCCGTTCGACCAGCAGGTGTGGCACCGCCTGCGCCGCCAGCAGCAACGACGTCGACAGCCCCACGAGGCTGCCTCCGACGATCAGGACGGGTAGCTGGCGGTCGCTCATCGAGCCTTCCCCTCACGTCCTGCGGTCACGGACATCCGCCCAGCGTGGCGGCCCGACGACGCCGACAGGGCCACCCTGGTAGGGAGGGCCAGGGTGTGTCAAGGGCCACAACAGCAATGTCGCCTGGAAGCTCGACCACACGCCCTGGCGGCTACCCGCTCCAGGAGGCGCTGGTCACAGACCGAGATCGGTGAGGCCGGGATGATCCGCGGGCCTTGGACCACTGCGGTCCCAGTGGAACTGCCGCTCTGACTCGGGGATCGGCAGGTCGTTGATGCTGGCGTGTCGCCGGCGCATCAGGCCGTTCTCGTCGAATTCCCAGTTCTCGTTGCCGTAGGCGCGGAACCAGTTTCCCGAATCGTCGTGGTATTCGTACGCGAACCGGACCGCGATCCGGTTCCCCGAACATGCCCACAGCTCCTTGATGAGCCGGTAGTCGAGCTCCCGGTTCCATTTGCGTGTCAGGAACTCGACGATCTTGGGCCGTCCCTGGAAGATCTCGCTGCGGTTCCGCCACTGGCTGTCGACCGTGTACGCCAGCGAGACGCGCTCGGGATCGCGGGTGTTCCAGGCATCCTCGGCGGCGCGGATCTTCTGGATCGCGGTCTCCTCCGTGAACGGCGGGAGCGGGGGACGTGCCTCTGACATCTGGACCTGATCACCTGCCCTCGGTGTAGGCGTCGTGATAGTTCCACCACCCGTATGGCGGGGTTTGCGGGTACCCCTCCGGCGAGTCCTCCCATTCCTCCTGGCGGCCGAGCGCGGTGATGTCGAGGTAGTTCCAGGTGTTTCCCATCTGCTCGTCGCCGCGGGCGGTGATGAAGTAGGTGCGGAAGACCTGGTCGCCCTCGCGGGCAAACGCGTTGGTGCCGTGCCACTCGTCGACGTCGAAGTCCTTGTCGAAGTCGTCGGTGATCGTGTACCAGGGGATATGCTCCCATCCGTGGCGCTGCTTCAGGCCCTGGATCTCGGCCTGGGGGGCGCGCGAGGCGAACACCAGCGTCGTGTCCCGTGCGTTCAGGTGGGCGGGGTGCGCGACCTGGTCGGCGACGAACGAGCAGCCGACGCACGCCCGCTCCGGGTACGAGCCGCCCTCGGCGTAGGTGGTGACCTCGGGCCCGTAGAAGGCACGGTAGACGATCAACTGACGGCGGCCATCGAACAGGTCGAGCAGGCTCGCCCTGCCGTCGGGCCCGTCGAACTGGTACGCCTTGTCCACGGCCAGCCATGGCATCCGCCGACGCTCGGCGGCCAGCGCGTCACGGGCGCGGGTCAACTCCTTCTCCTTCACGAGCAGGTCCTGGCGCGCGGCTTCCCACTCCTCCGCGGCCACGATCGGGGGTGTCTTCATAGGGCTCCTCCGTGGCGCTCAGGCCTCGGCCCAGACGCCCAGTTCGTTCCCGCTCGGGTCGGTGAAGTGGAACCGGCGTCCACCGGGGAACTCGTACGGCCCGTTCACCACCTGGCCGCCGGCGTTCCTCACCGCCTCCACGGACTGGTCAAGGTCGGTCGAATACAGCAACACGAACGGGCCACCCGCCCGCACCTCCTGGTCCGTGCGAAGGCCGCCCACCTCGGGTGCCGTTTCACCCCGCGGGCTCTGGATGCCGGCGTACTCGGGCCCGTAGTCGTTGAACCGCCAACCGAACGCCTCGCTGTAGAAGCGCTTGGCCTGTGCCAGGTCGACGACCGTGAGCTCCACGTAGTCGATGGCATGGTGCTGGTGCGCAGATGGCTGTGACATGTCCTGCATTATGCCTCCCGGGTCCGACAGGGTCCTCGTCGAGGGCAGAGGGAAGGCGGAGTTGCATGCATCCCAACCAGCTGACGATCTCCCTGGAAACCGTTCGCAGGCTGGTGGATGCCCGGTTCCCGGGGCTGGCCTGGTGCTGTCGGATCAAGCGGCCGAGGTCTGCAGGTCGGTGTGCGGGGTGTCGAGGTCCAGGCGCTCCATGCACCTGCTGGGTCATCGGGGCTGCCTCTTCAGCTGGCCGCCGCGTCGAGCGTCAGCCGGCCACCGGAGCGCTGGCTGAGCGCCTGGCGCAGCGCTTCGCGGGTGATGAACCCAAACTCGGTGGAGGCCGTGTCGGTCAGGCGTAGTGCACTCGGCCCTGCCCCGCGGAAGCGCTGGCTGACACAGCCTCCGGGGAAGGTGTACATGCGGGTGGCCGAAACCTCCGTGCTGTTGCGGTCAATCCGCAGATAGCGCCGTGCCCCCGACTGCTCGGAGGTCACCTCGGTCGCCCCGGCCAGATCACAGGAAGCGGTCAGCTCCACCACCACCGCTGCGGCACCGGCCCGGTCGGTGTCGAAGTTGATGCGTGCGCGCCCGTCCTGGACCTTGACGGCGGCCAGCGTCCAGCCGACCGGCACCAGCTGCACACACGGCACCAGCGAGGCCGACGGGACCGCCTGCGCCATCAGCCACAGCGGCTCCCGGCTCTCGCAGTCCACGTCGCTGTACAGGGAGGTATCGACCCGGTCGGTCTGCGCGCTCCAGCTCACCGCCATCGGAATGACCACGGCCAGCCCGAGCAGGACCAGCAGGGACAACCCAACCCGGCGGACGCTCCAGCGCTGGATCGAGACAGGACGGGGCCGGGTGGGCAAAAGCTCCAGGAACTCGCCATGGAGATCGCGGCCCTGGGCCCGGATCAGCTGGCGCAGCTGCGACGGCATGGTCAGGCCGCGGGTGGCCGCGAAGGCCTCGGTGATCTCCTCGACCGAGAACTGGCGCAGGGCCCGCTGGTAGACCAGCTCGGGGCTGGACCGCAGGGCCAGGCACAGCATCATGTTGGCCAGGTCCACCGCCTGGCGCCAGGGGCTGGGCCGGGCCTCGGCGAAGGCCACGTCGATCAGCAGCACCCTGCCGTCCCGCACCAGCAGGTTGGCCGGCTTGATGTCGCGGTGGGCGAGGCCGGCGTCCCACAGTTGGCGGACGATCCCGAGACCTGAGTCGATGACGCGATCGTCGACCTCGGCCTCGCCCAGCTCCACCGCCCCGTCGAAGAACTCGGTGACCAGGAGATACTCCCGGTCCGGGGTGAGCTCCACGAACCCGTAGGGGCGTGGCGTGGGAAGGCCGACCAGGTGGAGCTTGTGCAGGGCGTAGTCCTCTTGCTGGACCAGCCGGCGCACGGCATTGAACGGCTTCTCGTCCTCCAGGCGGCCGTACAGCAGCTCCCGGCCCAGCTTGTACCAGCGGTCCGAGCGCAGGTGGCTGCGGGCGTACAGCTTGCCGAACAGGACCGTGGGCGGATCGCCGGCCACCTTGATGCGCAGCGGGGTCGAGCCGGCCGAGCCGGCCAGGCCGAACGGCTTGACCTCCTCGATCTCCAGGCCGAGCTGGTCGGCCAGGGCGCGGCGGATGGCCTCGCCCCTGGCCCCGCCCACGTCCAGGTGGGCGCTGCGACCCCGCCGATAGCTGACCGGAAAGACCTCGCCGGGGACAAACCAGCGGAAGGCCAGCAGCGGGAGCGTCACCCCAATGACCACCCCCACGAGCACGTCGCTGGGGGCGTCGACGCCAAGGACCATGCGGGCCACGGCGAGCAGGGCGACCAGCCCGGTGGCGACCCACTTGCCGGCCTGCCGCCAGCGTCCCTTGGGAACCAGGCTGTACAGCATGGCGACCAGGATCGCCGACAGGTAGGCAACCGGCCGCGACGGCATCGCCCAGCCAGCCCAACTCCCCTCCATGGCGACCCCAAAGGGCCGCGGCCGCCGGACCGCCGCCGAGAGGCCGATGGTGACCAGGCTGGCGACCTGCACCGAGACCAACGCCACCAGCAGATGCCGGAACCGCTTGGTGGCGGCCAGCACGATCAGCATCGTCCAGGCCAGCACCTTGATCGTCCAGATGGTCCCCAGCAGCGCCGACACCGCCAGCATGGCCCGCGTCAGACCGAATGCGCGCAGGGCGGCCAGCCGCTCCAGCAGCCAGACGTCCACGACGGTCAGGGAGACCCCACGGCCGGAGCGGCCAGCAGCGAGCACCAACAGTGACACCACCACCAGCGACACCGCGGCCACCAGCCAGCCAACGCCGCTGGCCTGTAAGGCCCGCGGCAGCGCCGGCGCCTCCCCAGTCGGCCGGCGCCGGCGTCGCGCCCGCCGCGTCCCCGCCGGCAGCGGCAGCGGCCGCCCCTGGTCCTCCAGGATCCCTGGCGTATCACCTGAGGTCGTCGTCACTGGGGACAAGCCTCTCTGAGGTCGTGGCGCTTGGAGGAAGGGAGGCTCCTCATGGTCGCGTCCCCGGTCTCGCGATCTGGGTGGTCGCGTTGTCCGGTGGACGCGATCCCAACCAGACGCTACCCTGCTTACTGACCGGTCGTCAAGGAAGGCGAGCCCCACCAATGGTAACCACCACAGACGAACCCATGGACCG
>Ga0307409_100000167_pt1 | contig 25550 bp, 22 predicted proteins | sample 322Ometagenome_2_FD_203888 | JGI IMG/M metagenome (GOLD analysis project Ga0307409, IMG submission 203888) | Maize rhizosphere microbial communities from greenhouse at UC Davis, California, United States - 322HYB-O-2 | ecosystem: Host-associated > Plants > Roots > Rhizosphere > Soil | place... | reverse complement strand
TTCCGCTGGGCCACTCCGGGCCGGATGTGCCATGGCGTCCGAGCCGGCCACCAGGCATGATGTGACCCATCCGGGCGATTTTCCCCGTATCCTGGCCCGGCAGAGAGGTGTTACTCGGTTAACTGGACAAAACACCCAGGCATGGGTGGGCCAGCCCGGTCGAGGTCGTAGGGGAAGACGAACCTCGACCCTGGAGGTAGGCCGTGCCAAGCCGTGGTGTCGTATACGTGCACTCGGCCCCGCTCGCCGTGGTACCCCACGTCGAGTGGGCGATCGCGCGTGTCCTGGGTTCGCCCGTACGCCTCGAGTGGTCGCCCCAACCCGTGGACCCGACGACGCGGCGCACCGAGTGCTCCTGGGCGGGCAAGCCGGGCACCGGTGCCGAGTTCGCCGCCGCCCTGCGCGGATGGCCCATGCTGCGTTTTGAGGTCACCGAGGAGCCGAGCCCCGGGTACGACGGCGAGCGGTTCATGCACGTGCCCGGCCGCGGTCTGTTCCGGGCCGTCACCGGCGTCAGCGGCGACCTCATGATCACCGAATACCAGATACGGAGCGTGCTGGCCTCCGCACGTGGCGGTGAGGCCATCGCCCACGCCCTGCACCGGTTGGTCGGCGGCGCGTGGGACGCCGAGCTCGAGCCGTTCCGTCACGCGGGCGAGGGGGCGCCCGAGACCTGGCTTACCCAGGTCAGCTGACGCCATGGCGACGTCCCAGCCGTCCCGGCGCGCGCCCTATCTCGCGTCGATCATGAAGTTAACGTCATGATCGGCGCGTTCTGGTGACGCCAAGTCCATGATCGTGGAAATCTTGGTGTTGGCGGGCATGGCGATCATGCGGTCACACGAACGTGACCGGGCGGGTGTAGGCGACCGGGCGTGCCGTGTGTGAAGGTGGACCGGTGCTCGCCATCCCTCGGCGCGTCGCCCGGGTCGCGACCGCCGGTCTCCTCGTGGCGCTGGCACTCGCGGGATGCTCCTCTCCTCAGGGCCCGTCCGTGACGGCGACCCCGTCCGGGCGGGCCTCGCCCACGCCGACCGGACCGGCCGTGCCCGGCGGCGCCGACGATCCGGCCGCCCGCGCCGCGGCACTGGTCAAGGAGCTCGACGACGCCGAACTGGTCGGCCAGGTGCTGATGCCGTCGGTGAGCATGTCCGACCCGGGCGCGGCCGACATCGTGCGGTCCTACAAGCTCGGCGGCGTCATCCTCATGGGCGACGTCCAGGACACGGGAGCCGGCGGGTCGGCCGGGCAGGTGCGGGCGTACACCGACCGGCTGCGGGAGGCGGCCGGTGACCGGGTCCGGTTCCTCGTGGGTACCGATCAGGAGTACGGCTGGGTCACCCGGATCAAGTCCGGCGTGGTTCAGTTGCCCAGCGCCATGGCCTTCGGGGCGGCGCGCAAGCCGGACCTGACGGAGGCGGCCTGGCGCGGGGCCGGCGCCGAGTTGGCCGCGGCCGGCATCGACATCGACTTCGCCCCCGACGCCGACGTCATCGGGTCGGCGGGCAACTTCATCATCGGCTCGCGGTCGTACGGGTCAGATCCGGCCGGCGTGTCGGGCCAGGTCGCCGCCGCGGTGCGCGGCCTGCAGTCGGCCGGCGTGGCCGCGTCCGTGAAGCACTTCCCGGGTCACGGGCATACCACCGTGGACAGTCATACCGGGCTGCCGGTGCTGCGGCAGTCGATGTCCCAGCTGACCGCGAACGACCTGCCTCCGTTCCAGGCCGGCATCGACGCCGGCGTGTGGATGGTGATGGCCGGGCACCTCGACGTGAGAGCCGTCGACCCGGGCGTGCCGGCGACGTTCTCCCGCAAGGTGCTGGTCGACCTGCTCCGCCAACGGATGCGCTTCCAGGGCGTGGTCGTGTCCGACGCGCTGAACATGTCGCCGGCCCGCAAGTATCCCCCCGGCGAGGCGGCCGTGCGGTCCCTCATGGCCGGCGTCGACCTGCTGCTCATGCCGCCGGATCTGACCGCCGCGCGGGCCGGCCTGCTCAACGCCCTCAACAAGAACCGCCTGCCGCGGGCCCGGCTGGTGGAGGCGGCCACCCGGGTTCTCACGCTGAAGTTGCGCCTCGACGCGACGCAGCGTCCCGAGGTGTCCACAGTGGGCAACGCGGCCAACCGGGCCGCGGCGTTCGCCGCGGCCGTCGGCGCCGTCACCGTCCTGCGTGGACCGTGCTCCGGCCCCCTGGTCCGAGGGTCCATCCGCGTCACCGCATCGGCCGGGCGCACACGGCAGGTGACCTGGTTGACCGACGCGTTACGCCGTAACGGCGTCACCGTGGTCTCCACCGGCGGCCAGCGGGTGCACCTGGTCGGGTACGGCGACGGCTCGGACGACCTCGTGTCGGGCGCCGCCGCCACGGTGGCCATGGACACCCCGTACGTGTTGCGTTCGGCCTCCTCGCCGGTACGGGTCGCCACGTACTCCTCGACCCAGGTGGCCATGGAGGCGTTGGCGGCGGTCATCGCCGGCAAGGCCGCCGCTCCCGGGCGCTCCCCGGTCGCCGTGACCGGCCTGCCCCGCTCGGCCTGCCAGGTGTGACTCTTCGATAACTGTCGGTGGCCATCCCTAGCGTTCCCGACATGCCCTCACCCACTCACCAGGCATTGACCGACTTGTTCCGCAACCGACCCGAGCTGGCCGCCGAGATGCTGGCCGAAACGCTGGGCTGGCCCTTTCTCGGGTTCAAGGACGCCACATTGGTGTCTGGCGACATCTCCGACCTGAATCCCACCGAGTACCGCGCCGACGCCGTGGTGACGCTGACCGACGCCAGCGGCGCCTTCTCCGCGATCGTCGTGGAGGTTCAGCTCCGCCGCGACAAGGACAAGCACTGGACCTGGCCGGTGTACCTGGCCACGCTGCGCGCCCGGCTCCGATGTCCCACCGTGTTGTTGGTCGTCTGCGCGGACCCGCGCACCGCCGATTGGTGCACCACCCCGATCGATATGGGTCACCCGGGCTGGACGCTGCAACCCGTGGTGCTCGGACCCGAGGGCATCCCACTGGTGACCGACGCCGGTGAGGCCAGCCTTGATCTCGAATTGGCGGTCTTGTCCGTCATGGCGCGCACGGACCATCCCGACTGGAAACGGGCCGCCGGAGCCCTGCTGACCGCGTTCGGCACCACGAAAAACCAGCACGCCCACGACTACTATGAGATTGTCCGCACGTTGCTGCCGGCGGCGGCGCGCCGCATCCTGGAGGCCATGGTGACTACGGGAACCTACAAGTACCAGAGCGAATTCGCGCGCCGCTACTTCACCGAAGGACAGGCCAGGGCCGTCCTCGCTGTTCTGGATGCTCGCGGCATTGAAGTGCCCGACGACGCCCGCGACCGCATCACCTCGTGCACGGACCTTGCGCTGCTTGAGGTCTGGGTGCGCCGGGCGGCCACCGCGACCTCGGTCGACGACCTGTTCGCCTAGTCAGGTCGGCCCGATCTAGTTCCATGGTCGGGTCAGACTGGAGGCGAATCATGACCACATCAAGGCACGACTACGAGAGCGACTTCCACTACCGGCGGGCGGCCGCATTTCGGGCAGCGCTCGTGATTCTGATGCTGGAGTCCCGCGATATCCCGGTGTCCGAAGACGCCTGCCTCCGGATCGCATCGTGTACCGACATCGAGCGGCTTGAAGGCTGGCTGTACCGCACGGTGAAGGTGAGCTCTGTGGACGACCTGTTCGCTGAGTAGCCGTCAAGATCTCCACGATCATGAGGTAGGGGACGCGAAAACCCGGGCGGTTTCAGGCGGCGGTTGCAACGAGGAAGCGGTTTAGGGCCTGGGCTGGATTCTGCCAGCCCAGGGTTTCGCGGGGTCGTCCGTTGAGCTGTCGGGCGACCGTGTCGAGGTCGTCTTGGGTGTAGAGGCGAAAGTCGGTGCTGCTGCGGGGGAAGTACTCGCGTAGTAGGCCGTTGGTGTTCTCGTTGCTGCCGCGCTGCCAGGGTGAGTGGGGGTCGCAGAAGTAGACCTTGCAGTCGGTGGCCAGGGTGAAGGCGGCGTGTTGGGCCATCTCGGCGCCCTGGTCCCAGGTCAGCGTCTTGCGCAGCTGTTCGGGCAGTCGCCACATGAGGTCGGTGAGCACGTCGATGACCTCATCGGAGACCCGGGAGTTGGGCAGGGCGCCGAGCATGACGTAGCGGGTCTTGCGTTCGACCAGGGTGATGATGGCGCTGGCTCCGCGGGCGCCGATGAGCAGATCGCCTTCCCAGTGGCCGGGAACGGCCCGGTCGGCCACTTCGGCCGGGCGGGTGGAGATGTGAAAGTCGCGCACCCAGGGCCGTTTGCTGCGCGCGGCCGTGGCCACCCGCGATTGCGGACGGCGACTGACCCGCCCCGAGCGCAGCCGCACCTGCCGGGCCAGCTCGTCGCGCATCCCGCCGCGGGCCTGGTAGAACACCGTCTGGTAGATCGTCTCGTGAGACACCCACATCTCCGGCTGGTCGGGGTACTCGCTGCGCAGCCACCGGGCGATCTGACGCGGGGACCACTTGTCTGCCAGTTTGTCCCGCACCAGCGTCCACAGCGCAGGCGCCCGCCCCGGCCTCCCGCGCGGCGGACGCAACTTGAACACCTTCGGTCGGCGGGCTCGCGCCTGGGCCCGGGCCTGGGCCCGCTGGTGGGAGTACTTCCACCGGTAGACCCCACCCCAGCCGGCCGGCCGGCCCCGTCGCGGGGACCGACCGCGGGGATGCCACGCCCCACCCGCATAGCCGGCCCCCCGGTGGGAGTTGTTCCGATTCAGTTCCCGCCACACGGTGCTGCGGTGCCGGCCGATCGCCTCAGCGATCTGCGGACACGACAATCCCTGGCCGAACAACACCTCAATCTGCGCACGTTCACTCGCCGTGAGTCGATCACCAGCCATGGACCAGATCCTCCAAGATCTAGTCCTCGTTGCAAGCACCGCTAGACTGCGCCCCGACGATCATGACCTTAGGGTCATGATCGACGGATATTGGGTCGGGTCGGCCGGCGGGTCGGGCTAGATTGGTCGCGTGGCGAAGTCCGCTCCCCATTGAGTCGGCACCGGCGAAGGCCGGTCCCGTGCCCGCCGGGTCGTCCGGCGGTTCTACGCCCTGCGCGCCCTCGACGAGGGCGTGCTCTACTACCCGCTGTACGCGCTGCTGTTCGCCGACGCGGGTCTGAGCGCGGCCGAGATCTCGTCGCTGTTGGCGGTGTGGTCGGCGACGAGTCTGCTGTTGGAGATCCCGTCGGGCGCCTGGGCCGACGCGTACTCGCGCCGCTGGCTGCTGGCCGCCGGCGCCGTGCTCCGCGCGATCGGCTTCGCGGTCTGGACGATGTGGCCCACGTACATGGGGTTCGCCCTCGGCTTCATGCTGTGGGGCATCCGCAGCGCCACCAGCTCCGGCACGCGCCAGGCGCTGCTCTACGACGAGTTGGCGGCCGCCGGCGCCCACCATCTCTACGTACGGGTCGCCGGGCGGGCGACCACGGTCGCGCTGGCCAGCATGCTGCTCGCGACGGCGTTGGCCGCCCCGGCGTACGCGGTCGGGGGTTATCTCCTCGTCGGCGCGGCCAGCGTGGCGGTCTGCCTGGGCAGCGCGATCGTCGCGCTGTCGTTTCCGAGGGCGGAGCGGGTCCGCCGGGTCGACGGTGGGTACGTGGCGCATCTGCGTTCGGGGCTACTCGAGGCTCGCCGGGATCGCCGGGTCCGCCGCGCCCTGCTCCTGGCGGCCGCCGTGCCGGGCCTCGCCTCGGTCGACGAGTACCTGCCGCTGCTGGCCCGGGCACTCGGTGCGCCGACCGTGGCGGTACCTCTGCTGTTCCTGCTGCCGGTCGCGGCCATGGCCGCGGCGAGCTGGTTCGCCGACCGGTGGGAGCGGGCCTCGCCGGCCGCCGTCGGCGCCGTACTGGGGCTGGCCGGAGTGCTGGTCGCCGCCGGCGCCGGGGCCGGTCATCCGGCCGGGATGCTGGCGGTGGCGGCCACCCTCGGGATCCTCCAATTCGGAACGATCGTGACCGAGGCGCGCCTGCAGCACACCATCACCGGTCCGTCGCGGGCGACCGTGCTGTCGGTGTCCGGCTTCGGGGCCGAGGTGTTCGCGATCACGGTGTACGCGGGTCTGGGCGCGGCCGCGTCGGTCTCGCTCGGCGTGACGAGTCTGGTGGCCCTGCTGGGCGTACCGATCCTGGCCGTCGGGCTGGCCGCGGCCCGCTGGTTGCCAACCGCGGCTGCTAGCGTGCGATCGTGATTCGGGGGGTGGAGCGGGCCGATCGGACGGCATTGGCCCGGTGGGCGCCGCTGGCCTTCACCGTCGCGTTCGCCGCCGCCATCCTGCTACGGGCCGGCACCTCGCCGCTGGACCTGCTGCGGTACGCGGCGTACGCGGTCCTCGCGGTGATCCTGCCGGGCACGCTGGTGTACCGGGCGCTGCGCCGCCGCCCGCACACGCTCGTCGAGGACCTCGCCCTGGGCGCCGCGCTCGGGCTGGCCCTCGAGGTGGCCGCGTGGGCGCTGTTCTCCGCGCTGGACCTGCGCGGTTGGGCGTGGTTGTGGCCGGCCCTCGTCGCCGTACCGTTCGCCGCCGTGCCGGGGTTGCGCCGGCACTGGCTGGTGCGCGGCTACGTCGCCGTACCGGTCGCCTGGTCGTGGGCCGTGGCCGCCGTCGTCTGCTTCTTCACCGTGTACCTGGCCATGGTGTTCATCGACCGCAACCCGATCCTGCCCACCTCGGAGGACACGCGGCAGTACCTCGACCTCGCCTATCAGCTCTCCCTGGCCGGGGAGGCGAAGCGCAACATCCCGCTCGACCTGCCGCAGGTCGCGGGGGAGCCCTTGTACTACCACTGGTTCGGCTACGTGCACATGGCGATGACGAGCCTGGTCGGGCACATCGACCTGCCCGTCGTGGCACTGCGCCTGGCCATCCCGGCGCTGTGCGCCTTGGCCATCGTGCTGACCGCCGTGGTCGGGTGGCGGATCAGCCGCCGGCCGCTGGTCGGCGCGGTGGCGGCGGCGCTGTTCTTCGCCGTCGGGGAATTCAACTTCACCCACCCGGTGACCCTCCCCTTTGGAACGCAGGTCACGTTCGTCATCTGGCACGGCATGTCGATGATCTACAGCTGGGTGCTGCTCATCGCCCTCATCGCACCGCTGGCCGAGATCGTGGCCCGGTCCGGCGGATCGGAGGACAGGACGCCACCCATGGGGACGCGGGGCGCGTTCGCGGTGTCGGGCGTGCTGCTGTTCGCGTCCAGCGGCGCCAAGGCCAGCTCGTTGCCGGTCGTCGCGATCGCCCTGCTGATCACCGCGATCGTGTTGGCCATCGCCCGTGGCCGCATCCCGTGGGGGGTGGTGGCGGCCGGCCTGCTCACCGGGGCGGCCCAGCTGTTCGCCCTGGCCGTGCTCTACCGCTTCCAGACGTACGGAGTCCAGTTAGGACCGTTGCAGGGGCTCGAGCGGTTCTGGACGCCCGACTCCGGCCCGCTGGTCGTCGCCGGCGTCTGGGTGGCGTTCGCGCTCAACATGCTGTTGCGTACCGCCGGCATCGTCCCGCTGGTGTGGCTGCGGCGGGGTCGCCTCGAGCCGGCCCAGTGGTTCCTGCTCGCCGGAGCCGTGGCCGGACCGGGCCTGTACCTGGTACTGAGCCAGACGCAGGACGGGAATCAGTACTTCGTGCGGTCCGGCTTCACGTTCGGGGTACTGCTGTCCGCCTGGGGCTACGCGATGGTCCTCGACCGGGCGCGCCTGTCCCGCGCCGGCCAACTCCTGCTGGGCGCGGGGACGGCCGTTTTCGCGTACGGCCTGGTGGTGATCCAGGTGCGGTACGCCGGGCCGGCTCCGGCCGGTGACCCGCTGGCCCCGATCCTGTGGTGGGCCCTCGCCCTCGGGGGAGCGGGCCTGGTGGCCGGCGTGCTGTGGTGGCTGGCGGCGTCGTGGTGGCCCGGGTTGCGCGGCCGGGGGGCCATCGTCGCCCTCACCGGCGTGCTGGTGGCCGGCGCCCCCGGACTGGTCATGGACGAGTACAAGTCGACCCAGAATCCGAACGGCGGGGCCTACGTCAACGTCCCGATGCCCAAGTCCAGAGTGGACGCCGCCCGGTGGGTGCGGGACCACAGCCGACCCGGCGACATCGTCGCCACGAACACGCACTGCATCGGGTACTGGGGCCAGCTGTGCGACGCGCGCACGTTCTGGCTTTCCGCGTACTCGGAGCGGGCCGTGCTCGTGGAGGGTTGGGCCTTCGCCCCGCGCCAGGCGACCGTCGGGCTCGCGCCGTTCTGGGACCCGTCGAAGCTGGCCGCCAACGACGCCGCCTTCACCGCCCCGACGGCCGACGGCCTGCGCGACCTCGTTACCCGGTACGGCGTGCGGTACCTCGTCGTGGACCGCGAGGTCGACCCGGAGTCGCCCGACCTGGCCACGCTGGCCGACCTGCGCTACGACAACGGCCGCCTCGCCGTCTACGAACTCCGCCGACAATGAATCGCTCCAGGATCCCCACGATCATGGAGTTGGGGACGCCAAAACGCGCCGATCATGGACCTAGGTCCATGATCGGCGCGAGGGTTTACAGGGGGATGTTGCCGTGGGCTCCACGGGCGGCGGGGGCGCCGGCGAGGGCCTCGGCGATGCGGCGCCGGGTCTCCGTCGGCTTGATCACGTCGTCGACGACGCCGATCTCCAGTGCCCGGCTGACCCCACCGGCGACCCGGATCTGATCCTCGATCAGCTGCGCCCGCAACTCCTCCCGCTTCTCGGCCGGCGCGGCGGCCAGCTTCTTGCGGTGCAGGATGTTCACCGCGGCGCTCGGGCCCATCACGGCCACCTCGGCCGTCGGCCAGGCGAAGACCGCGGTGGCGCCCAGCGAGCGGGAGTTCATGGCGATGTAGGCCCCGCCGTACGCCTTGCGGGTCACCAGCGTGACCCGCGGCACCACGGCCTCGGCGAAGGCGTGCAGCAGCTTGGCGCCGCGGCGGACCACGCCGTCCCACTCCTGGCCCAGGCCGGGCAGGTAGCCGGGCACGTCGACCAGCACGATGAGCGGTACGCCGAGCGAGTCGCACATCCGCACGAACCGCGCCGCCTTCTCGGCCGACGAGGCGTCCAGGCAGCCACCCAGGCGCAGCGGGTTGTTGGCGATGACGCCGACGGTGCGGCCGGCGAACCGGCCCAGCGTCGTGACGACGTTCGGCGCCCACTTGGCGTGCAGCTCCACGCCGGGCTCGTCGAGCACGCCGTTGACCAGTGGCTTGACGTCGTAGGCCCGGTTGGCCTCGGCCGGCAGCAGGGCGGCGAGGTCGCGACCCTCGCCGGAGGCGTCCGAGGTGTCGGCCGGCGTGACCCGGCCCTGGTGGCCCAGCAGCGCGGCCAGCTGGCGCGCGGTGGCGATGGCGCCGTCATCGTCCTTTGTGGTCACGTGTACGACGCCGGAACGGCGGCCGTGCGGCTCCGGGCCGCCCAGGCGCTCCATGTCGACCTGCTCGCCGGTCACGCTGCGCACGACCTCGGGCCCGGTGACGAAGATGCGCCCGCCCCCGCTCATCACCACGATGTCGGTCAGCGCCGGCCCGTAGGCGGCCCCGCCGGCCGCCGGCCCGAGCACGACCGAGATCTGCGGCACCCGCCCGGAGGCCCGGACCATCGCGGCGAAGACCTGGCCGACCGCGTCGAGGGCGACGACGCCCTCGGGCAGGCGGGCGCCGCCGGAGTGCCAGAGCCCGACCACGGGTACGCGTTCGCGCACGGCGAGGTCGATGGACTCGACGATGTGCCGGCACCCCTCCGTACCCATGGCGCCGCCCATGCGCGTCGCGTCGGTGGCGAACGCGATCACGGGCGTGCCGTCGATCTGCCCGCGCGCGCTCATCGCGCCGGAGTCGTCGCGCCCCGAGACCGGGCGCAGCGTGCCGGCGTCGAAGAGCGTCCGCAGGCGTACCTCCGGATCGCGGGGGTCGGTCGCCACCTCGTCGGTGACGTCGAAGGTCAGGGTCACGGCATCCTCCGGGGGTGTGGGGTCAGGCGCGAGCGAAGACGAGCGCGACGTTGTGTCCGCCGAAGCCGAACGAGTTGTTCAGCGCGGCGGGGATGTCGAGGTGGCGGGCCTTGTGGGCGACCACGTCGAGGTCGAGCGCGTCGTCGGGATCGTCGAGGTTGATGGTGGGTGGCACCACGCCGTCGCGGATGGCGAGGATCGTGGCGATGGATTCCAGCGCTCCGGCGGCGCCGAGCAGGTGTCCGGTCATGGACTTCGTGGCGGTCAGCACGGCATGCTCACCCAGCGCCGCCCGTAGCGCCACGATCTCCGCCATGTCACCGACCGGCGTGGAGGTGGCGTGCGCGTTGACGTGGACCACGTCGGTGTTGGCGACGTCGGCGTCGCGGAGGGCGAGCGTGATCGCCCGCGAGGCGCCCAGACCCTCCGGATGGGGCTGCACGATGTCGAACCCGTCCGAGGTCAGGCCGGCGCCGGCCAGCCGGGCGTAGACCCGGGCCCCCCGCGCCGCGGCCTGGTCGGCCCGCTCCAGCACCAGGGCGCCGGCGCCCTCGCCGAGTACGAAGCCGTCGCGCGCCTTGTCCCACGGACGCGACGCCTTCTCCGGCTCGTCGTTGCGGGTGGACATCGCCCGCATCGAGGCGAACCCGGCGATCGGCAGCGGGTGGATGACCGCCTCGGTGCCCCCGGCGAGGACCACGTCGGCCCGGCCGGAGCGGATGATGTCCAGCCCGAGTGCGATCGCCTCGGCCCCGGTCGCGCAGGCGCTCGCGACACAGTGGACTCCAGCCTTGGCGCCCAGCTCGAGACCGACCCAGGCCGCCGGGCCGTTGGGCATGAGCATCGGCACGGTGTGCGGCGAGACGCGGCGCGGACCGCTGGCCTCCAGGATGTCGTCCTGCGCCAGCAACGTGGTGGCGCCGCCGATGCCGGTTCCGACGCTGACCGCGAGCCGTTCCGGATCGAGGTCAGCGTCGGCCAGGCCCGCGTCGTTCCACGCCTCGTGGGCGGCGACGAGCGCGGCCGCCTCCGCGCGGTCAAGCCGCCGGAGCTTGACCCGGTCCAGCACCTCGGACGGCTCCACGGCCAGGGATGCGGCGATCCGCACCGGCAGCTGCTCGGCCCAGTCCTGGGTCAACCGGGAAACGCCCGACCGGCCGGCCAGCATCGCCTCCCAGGTCGAGGCGACGTCGCCGCCGAGCGGGGTCGTCGCACCGAGCCCGGTGACGACCACGTCGGAGCGTCTATCGGAGGATCGTGTCATCGCGAGAGGTCAGGAATTCTTGACGATGTACGTGATCGCGTCGCCAACGGTCTTGAGGTTCTGCACCTCGTCATCGGGGATCTTCACGCCGAACTTCTCCTCGGCCGCCACGACGACCTCAACCATGGACAGCGAGTCGACGTCGAGATCCTCGGTGAACGACTTCTCCTCGGAAACGTCGGCGGGGCTGACCCCGGCGACCTCCTCGAGGATTTCGGCGAGGCCGGCGCTGATCTCGTCACGTGTCATGACAGGTGTTTCCCTTTCGTTGGTGGGGTTGCTCGCGACTTGTGGTCGCTACGGGCAGCGGACAACCTGCCCGGCGTAGGTGAGGCCCCCGCCGAAGCCGAACAGGAGCACGGGGGCGCCCGAGGCGACCTCCCGCCGCTCCACCAGCTTGGACAGGGCCAGGGGGACACTGGCCGCCGACGTGTTGCCCGACTCCACGATGTCGCGGGCGATGACGGCGTTGGGCAGGTTGAGCCGCTTGGCGATCCCGTCGATGATGCGGGCGTTGGCCTGGTGCCCGACGAACGCGGCGATCTCGCCGGGGTCCACGCCCGCGCGCTCGCACGCCTTCAGGGCGATCGGGGCCAGCGCCGTGGTGGCCCAGCGGAAGACCGCCTGCCCCTCCTGCGCGATGTACGGGCGCCAGCCCTCGATCCGGACGGTGTCACCTCGTACCGGATCGGAGCCCCACACGACCGGGCCGATGCCGGGCGGCTCGTCCTCGGCGCACAGGGTGACGACCGCGGCGCCGGCCGCGTCGCCGAACAGGATGCAGGTCGAGCGGTCGGTCCAGTCGGTGAAGTCGGACAGCTTCTCCGCGCCGATCACCAGGGCGTTGGTCGCCGCACCGGCCCGCAGCGCGTGGTCGGCCGTGGCCAGCGCGTAGCAGAAGCCGGAGCATGCCGTGTTCACGTCGTAGGCGGCGGGGGCCGCGATGCCCAGCTTGTTGGCCACCCGGGTCGCCACGTTCGGCGAACGGTCCACCGACGAGCACGTCGCCACCACGACCAGGTCGATGTCGCCCGCGGTCAGGCCCGAGCCGGCCAGAGCCTTTTCGGCCGCGGCGCTGGCCATGTCGGCCACGGTCTCCTCGCCGGCGGCGATTCGCCGGGTGGCGATGCCCACGCGGTCGCGGATCCACGCGTCATTGGTGTCGACCAGTTGCGCGAGGTCGTCGTTGGTGAGCACCCGCGACGGCTGGTAGTGGCCGAGGCCGATGATGCGGGAACCGGTCATGTGGGTGTCCTTCACTGGTTGCCGATACGGGCGAGGGGTTGCCCGGACCCGACGGGATCGTCATGGTCGGCGAGCCACTCCAGCAGTACGCCGGAATCGTGGGCGGTGACCTCGGCACTGCCCTGGCGGGTCACGATGTGGCCGAGCACCTGGCCGGCCTTGATCGGGGTCCCCTCGTCGACGTCGGGCAGGCGCTGGAACGTCCCGGCCATCGTCGCCACGGCGAGCACGAAGCCCATGGTCGGCTCGTGGCTGGGCGCGTTCTCGTGCCGGGACACCAGATCCCGGGCCGCCTTCAGGTCGTCGGGCGTGTTGAGCGTCAGGATCTCGGGCTCGCGGAGGCCGCGGAACTCCCGCTTGGCCAGCCCCGCGAGGGTGCCGGCCGGCGGCAGCTCGATGATGCCGGTGATGCCCAGGTCGGCCAGCGTGCGCATGCACAGGTCCCACCGCACCGGGGCGGTCACCTGGGCCACCAGCCGGGCCAGCATGGTGGCGCCGTCGTTGATCCCGGCACCGTCCGCGTTGGACAGCAGGATGCGGCTCGGCGTGGACGCGTGCACCCCGCCGGCCAGCGTCGCGAGCGCCTTCTCCGCCGGAGCCATGTACGGAGTGTGGAACGCGCCGGCCACCTTGAGGGCCACAACTCGAGTTTTCGCCGGTGGCTCCGCGCTCAGCTTGGCCAGACCGTCGAGCGAGCCGGCGGCGACGATCTGCCCGGTTCCGTTGCGGTTGGCCGCGTACAGCCCGTGCCGGTCGATGGCGGCGACCACGTCGTCGGGCTCGCCGCCGAGTACGGCGCTCATCCCCGTCGGCTCGAGGGCACAGGCGGCGGCCATCTCGCGCCCGCGGGCCGCGGCGAACGCGATGGCCGACTCGGCGGTCAGCACGCCGGCCAGGGCCGCCGCGGCGACCTCGCCGATGCTGTGGCCGGCGACAACCCCGAGATCGTTGAGCGGAAGTTGATCGGCGGCCACCAGCGCGGCCGCGACGAGGAGCGGTTGGGTCCGGGCGGTGTCGCGGATCTCCTCGTCGCCGGCGACCGTGCCGAGCGCGACGAGATCCAGACCGGCGAGGGCCGACCACCACCGCAGCCGGGCCTCGACGCCGGGAAGGTCGAGCCAGGGGCCGAGGAAGCCGGGTTTCTGCGAACCTTGGCCGGGGGCGAGAACCGCGAGCACGAGTACGACTGTGACGCATGGTGGCGCCCGGGTCGCCGTCGCCACCCACCAAACCCTCCGACTGTTGTTGTGGGGTTCCTACAAAAGATCATCTTGAGGTTACTGGGGTGGGTGATGTTGGGGCGGGTGTTTGCGCAGGTAGAGCTACAGGTGATGGGGTACGGCGGACGGGGCCAACGGGTCGAGCCGACCCACCGTGAGGGCCACCCGGAGGGCGAACGCGTCCCTCGGAAGGAGGGGGGAGAGGCCTGTGATCTCTCCCACACGACGCAGCCGGTAACGCACCGTGTTCGGGTGCACGAACAGCGACCGGGCCGCGCTCTCCAGCACGCCGCCGGCGGCGAAGAAGCCGTCGAGGGTCTCCAGCAGCTCGCCGCCGGCCCGGGCCAGCGACCCGTACACCTCCTGGCGCAGGATGCGGCGCGCCTCGACGTCGCCGGCCAGCGCCCGCTCGGGCAGCAGGTCGGACGCGGCCACCGGGCGCGGCGCGGTGGGCCAGGCGGGGGCGGCCCGGAAGCCGGCGAACGCGATCCGGGCCGACTCGGTCGCCTCCTCCAGCGTCGGCACGGCGTTGCCGACCACGACCGGGCCCTCGCCGAATCCGCCGAGCAGCTTCTCGGTCGCGGCCAGCGGATCTGCCGCGCCGCCGAGCACGAGCACGAGCCGGGTGCCGTGCACGCCGCCGAGCACCTCCACCCCCATCCGGCGGGCCAGCCGGTGCACGGTGTGCAGGATCGCCGACACCTCCCCGCCGGGGGACTGGCCCACGGCGACGGCGACCGGCGAGCGGTCGTCCCAGCCGAGGGCGGAGGCCCGGCTGGCCAGCTCGTCCGGCGTACCGCCGCGCAGCAACGAGTCGACGAGCAGGGCCTGCAGCCGGGAGTCCCAGGTGCCGCGCGACTCGGCCGCCCGCGCGTACACCCGGGCCGCGCTGAACGCGACCTCCCGGGAGAACCGCAGGATCGCGTCCATCACGGCCCGCTCCTCGCCGGGCGCGGACAGCCGGGGCACCTGCTCCTCGACCACCTCGACGGTCACCTTGATGAACTGCACCGTCTGCTGAAGGCTGATCGACCGGGCCAGCGTGCGCGGAGCGGCGTTGAAGATCTCGTCGGCCGGCTCGTGCGGGCCGGGATCGCCGCCCTGGCGCAGCCACTCCACAAAGGACATCACGCCGGCCTGCACGACGAGCATGACCGACGAGCGCTGGTCGGCCGGCAGGCCGCGGAACCACGGCAGCTCGTCGTCCATCCGGGACACGCTCGCGGTGGTGAGGGCGCCGGCGGCCCGCTCGATCGCCTTGACGCTCGCGGCAACGCTCACCATCGCGTCCGCCACGCCTACGGCCGGTCCAGGGCGCCCGCCGTGGCCTCCGGGCGGACCGCGTCGCGCACGATCCGCAGGCCGGCCAGCAGGTGGTCCAACTGCTCGGTCGTCAACAGACCGGTGAACCAGCGGTCGATCACCTCGAGGTGCCCGGGCAGTACCCCGTCGAGCCGGTCCCGGCCGGGTTCGGTGATGTGGGCGAAGAGCCCGCGGCGGTCGGTCGGGCAGGCCCGCCGCTCCACCAGCCCGTCGCGCTCCAGGCGGTCCACCACGCGGGTGATGCCGCTCGTGGTGAGCTGGGTCTGGGCCGCCAGGTCGTTCATGCGCAGCTTCCCGCCGGCGGTGCGGGCCAGGCGCAGCAGCACCTCGAACTCGGTCGGGCTCAGGTCGTGCTCGGCCAACTGGGCGTGATACCGCGCGTTGAGCCCGCCGATCGTCTCGGCGAGCATCCCCATCGCCGTGATCCGGGGATCGTCGTAGCGCGGGTCGACCGGGCCGGCGCCGATCTCGCCTCGTCGGGGGCGAACCTGAGCTGTCACGTTCCCATTGTCCCCCGACACCCCCCAACTCGCCGATCATGAAGGCGGTCGTCCGTGTCGGTTCGTCCTCGACGCTCGTGACCGCCACCATGATCGCGATCCTGAGGACAATCGCGGAGCCCAACTGCACGTTTGTCCTGAGGATCGTGATCTCGCATGCTGTGCGTCCCGCGACCGCCTACCCGGCGCCCAGGATCCGCTCGATCATGGACTGAGCGGCGCCGGGGGTCGGGCGACGGGGGTGCCGGCGCTGACCTGGGCGAGGGCGGCCCGGAGGCGGGCGAGGGTACGGTCCCGGCCGAGCACGACGAGCGACTCGAACAGCGGCAGCCCGACGCTTCGTCCGGTGACCGCCACCCGTACCGGCGCCTGGGCCTTGCCCAGCTTCAGGCCCCGCGCCGCACCGACCGCCTCCATGGTGGACTTGAGTGTCTCCGCGTCCCATGAGGACAAAGCCTCGAACGCGGTCACCGCGTCGGAGAGCAGGTCGGCCGACCCGGTCATGGCCTTGTCCCAGGCGGCGGTGTCGATCGCGGGCTCGGGCCGGAAGAGGAAGTCCACATAGGTGACGATCTCGGCCAGCCGGGCGATCCGGGTTTGCGCCAGCGGCGCGACGGCCGCGAACGCCTCCGGGTCGTAGTCCTCCGGTTGCCACGGGGCCATCCGGGAGCCGCCGACCTCGCCGGTGAGCCAGGGCTGGCACGCCGCGATGAAGGCGTCTACGGGCAGGGCCCGGATGTACTCGCCGTTGAACGCGCGCAGCTTCCTCTCGTCGAAGAAGGCCGGCGACGGGTTGACGTCCTCCAGCCGGAACTCCTTCTCGATCACCGACCAGGGCACGATCTCCCGATCGCCCGACGGCGCCCAGCCGAGCAGCATGAGGTAGTTGCGCATCGCGTCGGCCAGGTAACCCTCGTCCCGGAACGCCTCCAGGGCGACCTTGTCGCGGCGCTTGGACAGCTTCTGCCGCTTCTCGTTGACCACGACCGGGACGTGGGCCCAGACGGGCGGGGTCTGGCCGAGGGCCTGGAAGAGCAGCTGCTGCTTGGGCGTGTTCGGCAGGTGCTCCTCGGCCCGGATGACGTGTGTGATCTCCATGGTGATGTCATCGACGACGTTGGCCAGCAGGAACAGCGGCGAACCGTCGGAGCGGGCGATGACGAAGTCCTCCAGCAGCCGGTTGTCGAACGTCGGTTCGCCGCGGATGAGGTCGACCACGCGCGTCTCGCCCTCATCGGGGGTACGGAAGCGCAGCGCCCGCTTCTCGCCCGGCTCCAGGCCACGGTCGCGGCAGAAGCCGTCGTACCCGCGCACGCCCGTGCCCCGGAGCTCGACGTCCTCGCGCGTGCAGTCGCAGTAGTACGCCTGGCCGGCGGCGTAGAGCCGCGCCGCGGCGTTGCGGTGCTCCTCGGCGTACGCGGACTGGAGGTAGGGGCCCTCGTACGTGCCGCGGGCGATGCCGAGCCAGTCCAGCGCGACCAGGATGCCCTCGGTCCACTCGGGGCGATTGCGGGAGGCGTCGGTGTCCTCGATCCGCAGCACGAAGGCGCCGCCATGCTGCCGGGCGAAGATCCAGTTCTGCAGCGCCGACCGGGCCCCGCCGACATGGAACATTCCCGTGGGAGATGGTGCAAACCGCACGCGTACCTTCACCCGTACAGCCTAGGTCGACGCCGGGGCATCACCTCAACGGGGTTTCGTCTGCACAAACGCACTAATCGGCACTAAACACCCGAGATTCTGGCGTCCACGCGTCACTGGCGGGCGCATGAGGTGTCCGCACGCTACCTTGGACCCTGCCGCGGGCACCACACGCGGCTATGCGGTGTTTAACGCGGTTCGCGGCCAAACGTTGCGAGCCGTGGTACGTCGGGGGAGGAGAGGCTATGGTCCGCGCTACCCGAAGTTGGCGTCTACTTGGTCTGATGCTCGGCCTCGTGGCGATCGGCGCTACCACCGCGTGCGGCGGTGCCCAGTGGCGCGCACCCGGCCAGACCGGGCCCGGCGACTCGACCGCGCCGCCGGCCGCATCCGCGCTCGCCGTGTCGCCGGCGACCGACGCCAAGAACGTCTCCCCCATCACCCCCGTCACCATCCAGATCGCCAACGGCACGCTGGAGTCGGTGTCCGTCACGAACTCCGAGGGCCGGGAGGTCAAGGGCGAGTTCGACACCGCGAAGGGCTCGTGGACCAGTTCCGAGGAGCTCGGCTACAACAGGTCGTACAAGATCACCGCGGTCGGCGTGGGGGGCGACGGCCAGCGGCACGAGCACTCGAGCACCTTCACCACCGTCAAGCCGAAGAACTACACGTTGCCCTATCTGCGGGCCAACGTGGGCACGCTGCTCGATGGGGGCAAGTTCGGCGTGGGCCAGCCGATCGTGGCCTGGTTCGACGAGCCGATCAAGGACAAGGCGGAGGCCGAGCGCAGCCTCACCGTCACCACCGATCCCGTGGTCGAGGGCGCCTGGCGCTGGATGGACGGCCGCGAAGCGCACTGGCGTCCGAAGGAGTACTGGCCGGCCGGTACCAAGGTGACCGTCGAGGCGAAGGTGTACGGCAAGCACCTCGGCGGCGGGCTGTGGGGTCAGGAGGACCGCAAGGCCTCGTTCACCATCGGCCAATCGAAGATCGCCGTCGCCGACTCGAACACGCACCGCATGAAGGTCTACATCGACGGCAAGCAGGTCAAGCGGATCAACGGGCGCGACGTCACCAAGGGCATTCCGATCAGCATGGGCAAGGGCGGCACGACAACCGGTGCCCGGGGCCAGATCATCGACTTCTGGACCCGCAGCGGCCCGCATGTGGTGACGCTCAAGTACGAGGTGTACCGGATGACGTCGGCCAGCTTCGGCATCACGAACAAGAACGACCCCAACTACTACGACGAGAAGATCAAGAAGTCGATCCGCATCTCGGGCATGGGGGAGTTCGTCCACCTCGCCGACTGGAACATCCCCGCGCACGGCGTGAGCAACACCTCGCACGGGTGCATCAACGTGGCGCCGGCCTACATCTTCTGGTTCTACGAGCAGTTCGGCGCCGGCGACGTCGTCGACGTGAGAAACACCCCGAAGAAGCTGACCCCGACTGACGGGCTTGGCGACTGGGTCATCCCGTGGAACGAGTGGAAGAAGGGCAGCGCCCTCGACTAGCTCCAAGATCCCCACGATCATGGAGTGTGGGACGCCACATCGCGCCGATCATGGACCTGAGCCCATGATCGGCGCGATTTTCTAGGCGGAGCGGAGGGAAGCGATCTTCTCGCGGTACCAGGCGTAGGAGGCCTTCGGGGTGCGGCGCTGCGTGGCGTAGTCCACGTGGATGAGCCCGAAGCGCTTGGTGTAGCCCTCGGCCCACTCGAAGTTGTCCAGGAGCGACCACACGAAGTACCCGGCCACCGGAGCCCCCTCGGCCACCGCGGCGCCGAGGGCGTTGATGTGCCCGTCCAGGAACGCGATCCGGTCGGTGTCGTGGACGACGCCGTCCGCGCCGGGCACGTCCTCGTACGTGCACCCGTTCTCCGTCACGTAGATGGGCGGCAGCGCCTCGCCGTACCGCAGGCGCAGCATCACCAGCGTCTCGCGCAACCCGTCCGGGACGACGGGCCAGCCGAAGTAGGTGGTGGGGTACCCGGCGAGCATGCGCGTGTCGTACGGGAGCGGACTGCCCGATGACGGGGCCCCGATGCCCGAGGGGTTGTAGTAGTTGACGCCGAGCGCGCTCACCGGCGCCGCGATGGTCGCCAGGTCGCCGGGGCGGACCAGTCCGGTGGCCGACTCCTCGCCGAGACGGTGGGCGCCGGGGAACGCGTCGAGGCCGGACGGGTACCGGCCCAGCAGAAGCGGGTCGGTGTAGAGCCGGTTGTGGAACGCGTCGAACGCCGCGGCGGCCGCCCGGTCGGCGTCGCCGGCGCTGTCCCGCTCGCCGTCGGGGCCGACCGCCCAGGCCGGGGAGTAGTTGTTGGCGATGCCGACCCGTCCGCTGACGCCGCCGGCCCGCAGCGCCGCCACGGACTGACCGTGGGCCAACAGCTGGTGGTGCACCACGGGGAACGGATCGTCGAACAGGTTCAGGCCGGGCGCGTGCATGCCCCAGATGTGCCCGTACACCGTCGTGATCACGGGCTCGTTCAGCGTCATCCACACCGCGACGCGGTCGCCCAGGGCGCGGGCCACGATGCCGGCGTACTCGGCGAACCGGTGCGCGGTGTCCCGCTCGGACCAGCCGCCGTCGTCCTGCACCGCCTGCGGCAGGTCCCAGTGGAACAGCGTGGCCATGGGCGCGATGCCGCGTTCGAGCAGCGCGTCGACGAGCCGGTCGTAGAAGGCCACGCCGGCCGCGTTGGGCTCGCCCTTGCCGTCGGGCTGCACCCGCGGCCACGCGATGGAGAAGCGGTACGCGGACACCCCGAGGTCGGCCATCAGCGCGACGTCGTCGCGGTAGCGGTGGTAGTGGTCACACGCCTCGTCGCCGCTCGATCCGTCCACGATGTGGTCACCGGAGTGCGAGAACGTGTCCCAAATGGAGGCTGACCGGCCGCCCTCGTTCACCGCTCCCTCGATCTGGTAGGCCGCGGTGGCCACGCCCCACTGGAAGTCGGCGGCGAAGATGGGTGCGGGTCCGGACACTGCGACCTCCACTGGTTGGGCGTCTGGTCGACACGTTAGCCCGTCCCGGGAACGTCCGAGGAACCGGCTCAGCGGACCGCCGTGATCATGAGGTGCCAGCCGATGGCCCGGCCGAGCATCCGCCGCGACCACAGGGGCGTACGCGTGCCGAGGGGACCGAACCCGAAGGTGAACGGGTACTCGGCCCGGACCGACACGTCGGAGAACTGCGCGAACAGCTCGCGCACGCCGCGGCGGGTGAACGTGTAGACGACCGGGCAATGGTCCTTCAGGTTCCTCGGTGACTCGTAGGGCAGCCGTAGCACCCGGTGCACGAGGTTCACCAGCGAGGTGCGGTGGTAGAGCATCACGTAGGCCGTCCCGCCCGGCTTCAGCACCCGCCGCACCTCGGCCACCGACTTCTCGATGTCCGGCGTGTGGTGCAGCACACCGAACGAATACACCACGTCGAAGCTCTCGTCAGCGAACTCCAGGCCCTCCGCGTTGCCCAGCCGGAAGTCGATGTCGGCTCCGCGATGGGCCGCGAACTCCCGGGCGACCGCCAGCGCGTTCTCGGTGAGGTCGACCGCGGTCACGTCGAAGCCGCACCGGGCCAGCTGGATGCTGTCGACGCCGATCCCGCAGCCGACCTCGAGGAGCTTGCCGCGGCTGCCCCGCAGCCGGGAGAACAGCTCGGCCAGGTGGTAGTGGTACCGGTAGCGACGCTCCTCGATCTGGCCGAAGTACGCCTCGGAGGCCCGACGCTCCTTTGTGTAGTACTCGTTGTTGACGTGCGCCTGCCAGAAGTCCTTGACGGTCTCCACCGTGGCGTCGGGTGGCCTCATTCTCCTCCGCTCCTTCCGCGTGATCCGGCGGGGACGGTCGGCGGCGCCGGCCGGGTTCCCGCGGTGAACGCCTCCTGCCACAACTCGACCCCGATCATCTGCCAGAGCAGGAAGTAGTGCCAGCGCAGCCGCTGGTGCGGGGCGGCCCGGACCACGCTGGCCACGAAGTCGGGGTTGAAGATGCCGGACCGGCGCAGTCGCTCGGGATTGAGCAGCTCCCGCACGAGCGAGCCGAGATCCTTCTTGTACTGCTCGACCGGGTCGAACGTGAAGCCCCACTTCTTCTTGTCCAGTACCCGATCCGGCAGCACGCCGCCCCGCAGCGCCTCCTTGAGCAGACCCTTCGGGCCGGTGGCGAAACGGATCCGGTCGGGAATCCGGGCGGCGAAGCGGACCAGCTCCAGGTCGAGCAGCGGGACCCGGGACTCGACCCCGTGTGCCATCGACATGGTGTCCTCGTTGTGCAGCAGGTCGCAGACCATCTTGGTGGCGAACTCGGCCCGCATCGCCTCGGCCGGCAGGGGCCGGGCACCCGGGAAGTACTCGTCGTAACTGTCCCGGGTGGACGTGCGCAGGCGGTCGGCGAACTCGGGAGTGTAGACGCGGCGGAGCAGCTCGGAGTTGAAGTCCCAGGCGTTGCGCAGCAGCAGGTAGTGCCGGGCCCCGTCGCCGGCCGAGGCGAGCCACTCCAGCTTGCGGGTCGCGAGGTCGAGCTGGGGCCGGCCGGTCGCCGCCGCCCTCCGGGCGATCCAGTCCAGCGCCGGTGCCACCGCCCGGATCGCGCCGGCCGCCGCGGGCGAGCGCAGCCGCCGCGACCGCGTGAGGTAACCGTAGAAGTCGTAGCCGGCGAACAGCTCGTCACCGCCCAGGCCGGACAGCGCCACCGTCACATGCTGGCCAATGAACCGATGGAGCATGTAGAGCTGCAACGAGTTGACCTTGGGCTCCTCCGTGTGCCTGATCGCGTCGCCCAGATAGTTGAGCGCCGGCTCGTGCAGGACGATCTCGTGATGGTCGGTCTCGAACAGCTTGGCGACGTAGCGCGCGTCGTCGAGCTCGTCGGTGGGCTCCTCGAAGCCGAGGCTGAACGTCTTGATCGTCCCGGTGTTGCCCCGGCGCAGCATGGCCACGATGGAGCTGGAGTCGATGCCGCCGGACAGCGAGACACCGACCGGCACGTCCGAGAGGAGTTGGCGCTTCACGGCCGCCTGGTAGTGGTGGCGGATGCCCTCCAGGCAGTCGGTCCTGGTGAGCGTCTCGTCGGGTGTCCAGTCGACCTCGGCGTACCCGAACAGGCGGGACCGCCCGGCTGTGCCGCGATGGTCGGCCCGGCCGACGGAGAACTCGAGCACGTGTCCGGGCGGGACCCGGCGGATGCCGGCGAAGAACGTATGGTCGCCGGGGACGTACCGGACGTTCATCGACAGGTGCAGGCTGGCCTCGTCCAGTTCGGCCCGGACCAGACCGCTGGCCAGCACCGCCTTGGCCTCGGAGCCGAAGGCCAGGCGCTCGTCCCTGATGGTGTACACCAGCGGCTTGACGCCGAGCGGATCGCGGACCAGGAACAGCGTGCGCTTGGTCCGGTCGTACAGGGCGAAGGCGAAGATGCCGTTGAGCCGGGAGAGGAAGGCCATGCCCTCGTCCTCGTACAGGTGCGGCAACAGCTCGGTGTCGCACCTCGTCGCCAGCCGGTGGCCCCGCCCCAGGACCAGCTCGCGCAGCTCCGGATAGTTGTAGATCTCTCCGTTGTAGACGGCCACGACCGAGCCGTCCTCGTTCCACATCGGTTGCGTCCCGCCCGGGACGTCCTGGATGGCCAGCCGCCGGTTACCCAGGAAGACGCCGTCGTCGAGGTGCATGCCCTCGCCGTCCGGTCCACGGTGGGCGATCGTGTCGATCATCTCCCGGAGCAGCGCCTCGCCGCCGAAGCCGACCGTGCCCGCTATCCCGCACATCGAACGTCACGCCTTCGGGAACTGGGACTCGAAGTAGTCGATCATCCAAGCCGTCACGTCGATCTTCTCCTGCAGCAGCCGCTGCCGGGCCGCCTGCCCGAACTCCCGCGGCCGGTCCGAACACAGCTTCTCGATCTCGGCGATCGCGAGGTCGTACTGGTCGTCGGTGAAGTGGCGCACCAACCCGTACCGGCGCTGCTGATCCTCGGTGTAGCCCCGGCCCGTGGTGGCGATGAACACCGCGGGCACGCCGAGAACGGCCGCCTCCGACGCCATCGTCGCCGACTCACCCACGCACAGTTGGGCAAAGGCCAGCAGGTGGTGCATCTGGCCGACCGGGCCCTTGACCTCCATGCCGGCCAGGCTGGGCGGCAGGGGCGCCTCGGACGAGATCAGGACGCGGATGCCCTGACTCTGGAGCACGTCGATGACGTTGTGCTTCTGGGCCGAGGACAGCCCCCGCTGGCGCCGGTCGTGGACGGCCTGCCAGGAGACGAAACGCAGCAGGGCGAACGGCTCGTCGGGGTCGAGCCCGAACTGCGACAACCGGCTGGGGTCGGGCTTGAACCGGCTTGGATGCAGGTAGGCCAGCTCGTGGTAGCCGGCGTAGGTCACGTGGCGGCCGCGGACCCGGCCCTGGTAGCAGTCCGGCGTGCAGACGCTGTGCGCGAGCGGGTACACGAACCAGTTGGTCTGCACCGCGAACTCGGTGTCGTAGAAGACCACCGCGGGCACCCGCCGGAGCTTACCGGCCACCGCGATCGACGGGCCCATGATGCCGGTCATCACATCGGGCCGGAAGGCTCGCATGACCTTCAGGAGCCGCCGCGTGCGCTGCGCCATCTCCACGGCCAGGCCACCACCGCCGCGGCGCTGCACCGAGATCAACTCGTGGGGCAGCCCGTACTCCTGCAGCAGCTCCACCGACCGGTCCTTGTCGCGCGCGGTGATGCACAGCTCGTGGCCGCGGTCGACCATCTCCCGGTGGAAGTTACGGAAGAAGTGAACATGAGCCGGGTGCAGGACGTCGATGAGGATGCGCATGCTCAGTCCATTCCGGACGATCCGCCCGGGCGCCGCGCCTCGGCCAGCACGCCGGCGCCCCAGCTGGGCCGGGACCACTGACCGAAGTACGAAAGGCCCAGCAGCGCCGGGAACGCCGCCCCGTACAGGAGTTTATTGCGCTGGTCCGCGCCGGTGATGAGGTACGAGATGTTGTTGGTGAACGTCTCCAGCGGGCCGTAGGTGTACTGGTGGCGGGTCACCTCGAAGCCGGCCTCCCGGAGTCGGCCGACCAGCTCCTCGGCGTGGTACCCGGGGCGGACGTGGCCGGGCACGTCGAAGTTGACCCGGCGGCCGAACAGCAGCCAGCGGCGCTCGTAGCCCGGCACGTGCGCCACGAGTCGACCACCGGGACGCAGGGCCGTCAGCAACGCGCGCATCGCGCTGACGTCGTCCTCGACGTGCTCGAAGTTGTCGACGCTCACGACGAGGTCGAACTCGCCGTCGAATTCAAGTTTCGTGACGTCTCCCTGCTCGAACCGGCAGTTGGTCAGGCCGGCGCGCCGGGCCACCTCGTTGGCCCGGTCGACCAGATGCTGCTCCAGCTCGATGCCCAGCACCTGGGCCTCGGGATGGCGCTTGGCCAGCTCGTAGCTGAAGATGCCGGACCCGCAGCCGGCGTCAAGAATGCGCTCGAACCGGCCCCGGGTGAACGGCAGCACGCGGCGCAGTCGGATGCGCAGGCCGTTGGCCGGCGCCCCGAACACGTTGGCGTACAGACGCTCGAACCGGCTGCGACTCGGGTCGAGGGACAGTTCCCGGCCGGGGAATCCTCTCATGATCGGTCTCCGCAGATCTCGAGGTGACAGGCGAGGGCCCACGACATCCAGCCCTGACACCAGCGGAGCTCGCGGATCGCGGTCCGGTACGCCCGCCGCTTCTGGTAGTAGAACCACCCGGACCGGGGGTCCCACATGTTGCTCAGCGTCCAGTCCATCACGGTACGCGCGAACTCGCCGCCCATTCCCTGGTGGCGCTGCTGCAGCGAGAAGGTGAGGATGCCCTGCGCGCACCCGTGGATGTCGATCGGGTACAGCCGGTCGTGCATGAACCGGGCGGCGCCGTCCGGCTCGAACAGCCGGCGCCGGTAGAAGTCGATTCCCCGTCGGTAGGCCGCCTCGAACTCGTCGCTGCCCGCCGCGAGCCCGTACCCCAGGATCGCGTCGAGGATGAACCCGGTGTGGTAGTTGTCGTGGGTGATATGGCTGGCCGACGGTGGCTCGGCGTAGAACCAGGCGCCCTCGTCGGTCTGCTTGGACACCACATAACGGACCAGCCGCCCGCCCTCGTGTATGAGGTCCTTGTCGTCGAGCAACGCGCCCAACCGGGCGGCCAGGCTGCCCGCGAGGGCGGACACGTCCATGACGATCCACGTGACCTTCTCATCCGGCACGTAGCTGACGCACCGGTGGTCGGCGTCCTCGAACAGTGTCTTCGGCGCGTGCAGCAGGAAGCGCACCGCCTGGGAGGCGGCGTCGAGGTACCGCGGCTCGCCGAGGGTCTCGTACGCGTCGAGCAACGCCTGCCCGACAAACGAGGTCACCACCCGGTTC
>Ga0307409_100000166_pt1 | contig 25619 bp, 26 predicted proteins | sample 322Ometagenome_2_FD_203888 | JGI IMG/M metagenome (GOLD analysis project Ga0307409, IMG submission 203888) | Maize rhizosphere microbial communities from greenhouse at UC Davis, California, United States - 322HYB-O-2 | ecosystem: Host-associated > Plants > Roots > Rhizosphere > Soil | place... | reverse complement strand
GTCCAGTTGGCGGTGGGGGGCCCCCCTGGCGGGGGGGGGTGGGGGGCCCCAAACGTTGCGGCGCTGGGGCCCCCACGACACTAGTGCCCCGAGACGAACAGCCGCAGTGTCTCCGGCAGGACTTATCGTGGCCCTGACTGTCGCCGTCGATTGGGGCAGGAGGGCCATGAAGCGTTCGGAGGCATTGGCGTACCGTATCCATGCCCAACAGCTCGATCGGCCCGAAACTGCGCGACCGATCACCGATGCAGCCGTCTTTGACTTCGGCGTTCAAGACACTGGCCCGGACGGGGCGAGTTGGGCGCTCGCCAACCGCGGTGTTCCGGTCGGAAATACCGCCGAGCTTGAGGCCAGCTCTGAGGTCGCGTTGGCGTGGACCTTGCGCGCCGCGCCGCATTACTACCGTCGTACGGATCTGCCGGAGGTTCTCATAGCAACCTCTCCGCTCTCGGATCGGGACGCGGCCAAGCGAGTGGTTGGTGCCGACAAGCCACTCAAGGAGGCCGGCATTCCAACTCTCGAGGGCCTCACCGAGGTCGCTATCCAGATGCGCCACGTCGTGGCCGGGCCAATGGTCAAGGGCGAGGTCTCCACCCGGCTCACCGGACGACTCGATGCTCCTTATCTTCGCTACTGCGGGTCTTGCAAAACTACCCATTCTTGGGAGGTGCCGTTCCGCGTCGGCGCCCTGTACGCGGGGCTGGAACTGGAGCCCGGCACCTCACCGCCGATGCTGCGTCCCATTCCAAACTGGCCGAAACGTACGCCTGGACCCGCGCCGGATCCGATGGCCGCGTCTGAATCGTTGCAACCGATCCGTAACTACCTCAGATTTCTCGGCCCGGCAACGCCGAATGATGTCGCAGCCTTCCTGGATTCGCCGGTCGCCGAGATCAAAAAGCATTGGCCGGAGGATGCGATCCAGGTGCAGCTGGATGGCCGAGAGGGTTGGCTGCTCGGTGCGCCGGGCGACATCGAACAAGATCAAGAGCTGCTTCGGCTGCTCGGTGGCTTCGATCTGTTTCTGCAGGGCAAGGATCGAGATCTGATCGTGCCCGATGCCAGCAAACACAAAGAGCTTTGGCCGGTTCTCGGCCGGCCGGGTGCGGTGCTCCATGGGACTGACATTGTTGGCACCTGGCGACCCAAGGCGTCCGGCAAGCAGTTCACGCTTCGGCTCTCGCCTTGGACCACTGTTTCCAAGCGTGCCCGGAAACAGCTTGAGATCCAGGCAGAGCGGCTGGCGGCGCATCGAGGCGCCACGTTTGCCGGCATCGTCGAGGAGTGATGATCATGTCGCCCAAGCCAGAGAATGCGGCTGAGGTAAAGGAATTCCGTGATGCTGCCGAATTTGAGGCGTGGCTCTCCGAGCACGTCGACCACAGCCCTGGAGTCTGGCTCAAGATCGCCAAAAGGGGCACTGGTATCGCCTCATTGAATGACGACGAAGCGGTTGATGTCGGCCTGTGCTATGGCTGGATCTCCGGCCAGCGGAAGGCATTCGATGAGCTGTACTACTTGCAGAAGTACGTCCCACGCCGGCCTCGGAGCCGTTGGTCTCAGGTGAACGTACGCAAGGTCTCCGAGCTCATGGCTGCGGGTCGGATGCGCCCGCCCGGCCTAGCCGAGGTGGAGGCCGCCAAGGCTGACGGCCGATGGGAGGCCGCGTACGAGTCACAGAAGGTGGCCACTGTCCCGACTGATCTTGCCGCTGCGCTGGCTGCAAGCCCGCAAGCGAGTTCGGCCTTTGAATCGCTCGGCAAGACCGACCGCTACGCCGTGATCTTAGACATTGTGACCGCCCGTCATCCGACGACACGGGCCGCTCACGTCAGCAGGGCCATAGCTGCGCTGGAAGCCGGAAGTGGCTAGATAGCGGTCTCCTAGGCGCCGGCTGGACGCTCCCACACGACCTCGTTTACTGATTTGTCGGTTCGCAGTCCGCGCCAGACCGGGTGCCGCAGCCGACCGGGCTCGGTGAGTTCCCCGTAGGTCACCTCGCCAACCAGCGATGGTGTGACCCAATGCGCATCACGCGCGTCCTCCCGCGGCACGTCGATGAACGGCGAAGTCTTGCGGCTGAGCTTGTCTAGCCTGGCCTGCATGTCGTCGAGTTGGCGATCATTGAACCCCGATCCCACCCGGCCGACGTAGTGCAGTCCGGCCTCCGTCGGGATTCCCATGAGCAGCGAACCCACTCCACCGCTACGGCGGCCCTGGCCAGGTCGCCAGCCGCCGATGACGACCTCCTGCGCGCGATGGAGTTTGATCTTGAGCCAGGTATGGGTGCGCCGCCCTGGCTGGTAGGTCGAGTTGCGGCGTTTCGCAACCACGCCTTCCAGCCGTAGTTGATCAGCGGTTGTCCTTGCCGCCTCTAGGTCACCGTCAAAGATTGGCGGCATCTGGATCCGCGAGCCACCCTTTGCGGGCACCAAGTCCTCCAAAATGGCGCGACGTTCCTCGTAAGTCCTCTTGATCAACGACTGCCCGTTGAGCTCCAGAATGTCGAACAGCATGAGCTGCGCCGGATAGGACTTTGCAACGCGCTCGATGTCAGCTGGTTTGGTGAGGTTGATCCGATGCTGCAGCAGTCCAAAGTTGGGACGCCCCGCTGAATCCGTGACCACGACTTCACCGTCCAAGATCGCTGTCTTGACGTTGATCTTGGTGAGCTCATCGGCCACGTCGAAGTAGGCTCTGGTGTCGTCGCGGCCTTTCCTGCTGAGGAGCTTGACGCGGCCACCGGCCAAGTAGGCGATGGTGCGTACGCCGTCCCATTTCATCTCGAATGCCCAACCCTCCTCATCCCCGAAGTGGGCGGCGTCGACCAGGGTCGCGAGCATGGGCTCGACCTGTTCTGGAAAGTTGATTTCTTCTGAATCGCGCTCTTCGATGGCAACGGTCGAGGGTCCCGGTAGATCCTCGGGATCGGTCTCCATCAGGTGCATCAGCCAGTTCTTCTCAGGCTGCGAATCTCCGCTGCCGGTATGGATCAACGCATACTTGCGCACTCCGCCCAGCCCGCCCTGCGGCTGACCAAAGAGAGTGACGATGACCTCTTTTCCCTCGCGCCACTTGTGCAATCGATAGCTGCCGGTGTCCCAGATCCGCATCGCGCCGGCACCGTACTGACCCTTGGGAATCGTGCCGTGGAACGTCAAATACTCCATCGGATGATCTTCGGTCCGCACTGCGAGGTGATTGATCTTGGGATCGGTCGGGGGCGCCTTGGGTACTGCCCAGCTCGCTAGCACGCCGTCGTGCTCGAGCCGGACGTCGTAGTGCAGCCGGCGGGCATGGTGCTCCTGAATGACGAATCGGAAGCCGTCGGCTTGTTGGTCGGGCGGCTCAGCCGGTACGGGCTCTGGCGTCTTGGCCCGGTCGCGCATGCTCCGGTAGGTCGCGAGGCGATCTCCAAGACTGGGGGCCAACGGCGCGAGTGGGTCGCCAAGATCGGCAATTCGGGCGACCACTTCTTCGTACTCCAGCTGCCGCAGGTCCGGATCTTCCAGTTCCTTCCAGGTTCGCGGCGCGGCAACCCAAGGGCGCTCGCGACCGCGCAGCGAGTAAGGCGAGACGGTGGTTTTGGCGCCGTTGTTCTGGCTCCAATCGATGAACACCTTTCCGTCCCGCTCGGAGCGTTTCATCGAACTGATCACCAGATCAGGATGATCAGATTCCAGCGCCCGGGCGAGCTCGCGCGCTACCTCGGTTGCCTGCTGCGTGGTTTGCGAGCCATCCAGCGGCGCGTACAAGTGAATGCCCTTGCTGCCACTGGTCACCGGCACCGGGTCGTGTCCGATGTCGCGCAAAATATCGCGGACGAGCTGTGCAATCCAGGCACATGTTGCCAGGTCCACGCCGGGGCCCGGATCGAGATCAAGAACTAGCCGGTCGGGGTTTTGTGGCTGCCCGTTTGGTCCGAACCGCCACTGCGGCACATGGATCTCGAGTGCAGCGAGCTGAGCCAGCCAGGTAAGGGTCGCAAGATCGTTGATCACTGGGTAGTCATTGTCGTGATCTTTATGCTTGATCGTCTGGCGCGGCACCCAATCCGGCGTGCCAGCGGCCAGATCTTTGGCGAAGAAGACCGTCGGTTTCTTACCCTTGATCTCCGCGACCCCGTCAGGCCAGCGCTTCCGCGTCGCGGGCCGATCACGCAGGTGTGGCAGCATCGTCGGACCGACCTGCGCGTAATAGGACAAGACATCGGCCTTCGTCGTTTGCGTCGTGGGATAAAGCACCTTGTCAAGGTTGCTGAGCTTGATCGTGTGACCCTCGACGGTCACCACCTGATCTCTCGACGCCTTGGCCATAGAGCCAGTATCGACTTATGAATCTGAAGTCGAAATGCACCTGCGCGGATTCCGGCAGGACGGAATGGGGTAGTAGACCATCATGAGGGCCATCTGGAAGGGAGCCATCACCTTTGGTCTGGTCAACGTGCCGATCAAGCTCTATCCGGCGACCGAAGACCACGACGTCAGCCTGCATCAGGTACACGATAAGGACGGGGGACGGATCCGTTACGAACGCCGCTGTGAAGTCTGCGGCAAGGTGGTCGAGTACGCCCACATCGACAAGGCGTACGCCGAGGGCAAGACCACTGTCGTGCTAACCGATGAGGACCTCAAGGCACTCCCGGAGGAGCGCAGTCACGAGATCGAGGTTGTTGAGTTCGTGCCGTCGGAGCAGATCGACGAGATCATGTTCGACCGCAGCTACTTCTTGGAGCCGGACAAGGGTGCTGCCAAGCCCTACGCGCTGCTGCGGCGAGCCCTTGAGGAGACCGATCGGACCGCGATAGCACAGTTTTCGCTGCGTCAGAAGACCCGGCTCGGCGCCTTGCGATCTCGTGGCAAGATCTTGATGCTGCAATCCCTGCTGTGGGACGACGAGGTACGCGAGGCTGACTTCGTAAGTCTCAAAGAGGACGTGCCGGTGTCGCCACAGGAGCTGAAAATGGCGTCGTCTCTAGTCGACAACATGTCGACCGATTTCAGCCCCGAAAAGTTCAGCGACGAGTACCAAGATCAGCTACGGCAGTTGATAGCCGCCAAGCTTGAGAAGGGCGACGCCGTGGACACTGCGGCCACCTTTGGGGAGCAGGAAGAAGATCAAGCCGATCGCGGTGAGGTGGTCGATCTTCTGGAGGCGTTGCGACGCAGCGTTGAGCAGAATCGCGCGGTGCGCAAGGGGTCCGGAAAGAAGACAGCAGCCAAGAAGACATCCGCCTCAAAGACGGCGGCAAAGAAGACTCCGGCTAAGAAGACGCCGGCGAAGAAGGCTCCCGCCAAAAAGGCGGGGGCCAAGAGAACAACCGCGGGGAGGTCAGCCAAGAAAGCTAGTTGATCGGTTGAAAAAGGAACCACTCCAACTACTAACCGGGGGTATAGAAACAGATGGGTATCGGAGTTGGCATTGCATTGATCGTCATTGGTGCGATCTTTCTCTTTGCGCTCAATGTCGATTTGCCATTCGTCACCGACGACACGCTCGGCATCATCCTGATTGTGGCTGGTGCCTTGGCACTGGTCATGGCGCTGGTGCTGCAGGCGCAGCGCAGCAGAACGCGACACGTGGAGGAGAAGCGTTACGACGGCGCTCCGCCAGCTGTCTGAGGTCTCTCTGGGACACACACCGTAAGCGCGCCGGGGCAGACCTCGGCGCGCAAACGGCGGCAGTCACCGATCACATCACCGTCGAGCTGATAAGGGTCTGGGTGCCTCAGCCGCACTTCGACAGACCTTCCGCGCCACTGATCAACGCGGTCGTCACGCCGCGGGCGCAAGGTGATCAGCCGGAGCAAGACGCGCAACCAATGAATCAGGCGACGGGGTGACGCCACGTAGACGTCCAACTGGCCGTCGTCGGGACTGGCACCGGGCATCAAGATCAGGTTTCCGGCCAGCTTGCCGACATTCCCGATGGCACAGATCATCGCGTAGCGGTGCTGCGGGCGATGATCATCGAGAGTAATCCACATATGAATCGGCGTACGACCGAGCGCCTTCGCCGCTGCGATGAAATAGGCGCCCGCACCGATAGTGTCCTTCAGATCGGGGCTCGTCTCATCCATGATCATGGCGTCGACTCCCAAGCCGGCGATAACCGCAAAGTGCTCGCTCGGTACACCGTCGACGGTCAGCTTGATCAAGTCGATGTCTCGGGTCTGCTCGCCGAATGCGACCGTGATCGCCTCAGCCTCGGTCAGCGGTACGTCCAGGTTCCGGGCGAGCAAATTGCCCGTGCCGACGGGCACCAGCGCCATCGGAATGCCGGATCCCGCCAGTTGGTCGGCAACGATACGGATTGTACCGTCGCCACCGGCGGCGATCACTCGATCGACGTTTGTCGATACCACCTCCGCTGCGATTGCCGGTCCAGGATTCTCCTCAGGAGTTGCCAACCAGACTGTGTCGTTCCAGCCCGTCGCAATAGCTTGCTGCTTGATCGCGTCACGAAGATCTTCCGACACCTTGATCGGGTTGTAGACGACCGCGCAGCGGCGTCCGAAAGCCTCATTCACTCCCCGTCGCTCCCATCGCTTCGAACCAGCGGCCTATCACACCGCCACAGCGGCTGGAAAACTCAGCCGACACGCGGCTTCGCGTCGCCCTAGCGTGATGAGCATGCCATCTACGATGGTCCAGATCTGAGGGCTGCTTCGATTTCCGATAAGCTTTTGCGCTCAGCGGAGAAATCTCATTCTTGGGGGAAAATCTCATGTCGGTAGAGGATGCGGCAGCGACCGTGTTCTCGGCCGATCGCGACGCGGGCGTAGCGCTCCTGCATATGCGAGCGCAGGGTGTCAGTCTCCTGCTGCAGCTCAATTCCACGGGTTTGCCGGTGATCTTGCATTGGGGTGCAAACCTGGGTGATCTTGATGGGCTGTCCACCCAGGCGCTGCTAGCCGCGTTCGGCCCGACCAGCACCGATCCGGTGCCGTCAATCATGTCCTCGGTGGTTCCAGAATCCTCGACAGGCTGGAATTCCCGCGCAGCTCTGGCCGGATCCCACGATGGACACACGTCGGCGGCTTCCTTTACCCGCAGTCACGCGCGGCTGATCAGCGACACTCCAGTCTTACCTGGACTTACCGAAGTGGGTGCTGACACCGTGATCATCCAAGCGGACGATCCGGTCAACGCGCTGACTCTTGATCTCGCTATTCAGCTCACCAGCATTGGCTTGGTGCGTTGTCGTGTCGGTGTGACCAATAAAAACTCGATGGACTTTCGACTCGAAGGACTGGAGCTCTTCCTGCCGGTCAGTGACCTTGCTACGCACCGGGTCGAGTTCGACGGACCGGTGCTATCGACGGTCGCCTTGCGATCGGGGTCCTGGTCTGTTGATCATGGAGTATTTGATGATCGACCGGCGCACCTAGCCCTGGCCGAGGCGGGAACCGGATTTCGCCGTGGTCAGGTATGGCAGGTACATGTTGCCTTCAGTGGCGCCGTACGACATCGCGTAGAACGAACCGCATACGGCAGGACCTACCTAGGCGGCGGCGAGTTGCTACAGGCCGGCGAGATTGTCCTCCGCACTCGCGACTCGTACCACTCGCCGTGGGTGATCTGGACTTGGGGCGATGGATTAGATGCAGCGGCTGCTCGGTTGCATCGGCATCTGCAACCAGAAGCACCGCACGAGAACCGGGTGATCTTTGACGCCGCCGCTGCTACGTTCGCGCATCATGATCGACAGTCGATGCTCGGCCTTGCCGAGTACGCGGCGGCAGTCGGGGCTGAGACGTTCCTGCTGGACATCGGATGGTGTTCGAGGATGGGCCTGGATCCGTACGCTGACAGTGCCGGAGGAGCCCCTGCCGGTTCGCCCGGTGATCTTGACGGGCTGTTGGCCCGAATTCGCGATTTTGATCTTGAAATCGGATTCGCGGTGCAGCTAGAATCGATTGAGACCGACTCCGCTATCGCCCGCGATCATCCAGACTGGTTATTGGTGGTGGAACGCAATGGCGTCATGCGGCAGGTGCTCGACCTTTCGGTACGCCCAGCGATGGTCTACGTCTGGGAGCGATTGACCAAGCTGCTGGACCGCCATCAGGTTTCCTTGCTGAGCTGGTCCATTACTCACGGTGCGCACCGACCAGGCGCGACGGCGACCCAACACAGCAACACGCTGGCCGCGTACCGGTTGCTCGATGCGTTGCGTGAGCGCTATCCGCAGCTCACCGTCCAGACCACGAGTCTCGACTTGGCGATGGCAGTACGCGCGGTTAGTGCCGACCTTGCTGGTGACTCGACTGCTCGGCATGCCGACTTTGCCGGTCTCGTGCAGCTGCTGCCGCCAGGACTGGTATGGCAGTCGGCGCTGGACGAGCCTGAGGAGGCGACCTCCACCGCGTACCGAGCAGTCTCTGCCTTCTTCGGTCGACTCGGCTTGGGTATTGATCTTCGAAAGCAGCCGCCGGCGAACCTGCGCTCCATTCATCGTTGGCTGGCGCTACACAAGCGTTTTCGCTCGCTGCTGCACTCGGGCACCACCGTGCGATCGGACGAGAGTGATCGAGGTTTCGTCGCCCACGGCGTGGTGGCTGATGATCGCGATGAAGCGCTGTTTGTGCTGGTCTGGCTGGAACGGGCCGGGGCTAGCAGACGGGTCCGCCTCGACGGGCTTGACCCGGCAACTTCGTACCGAATCGAGGACATTGGCGTCCGCCCCGGAGAGCCGCAGGCCATGACACCATCCTGGGCTCGGGGCACTCCGGTGCTGACCGGCCAGGCACTTCGCGCGGCCGGCATCCCACTGCCGCCGGCCCGCCGCGGGTCCGCACTGCTGCTGCACCTCGAGGCTGTCGCCTGACCTCTTGACACCCGGTACGAACGTCGTCCGCTGTGGGAGTCAGCGTCAGGTTGCTACTCCTCGAGCGCTTGCTCCGCTGCGGTCGCCGCTTGTTCGGCCGAGAGCGCAGTCTGGCGTAGCTCTTGATAGGCCTTGCGCGCGGCTCGCGCCTCATCGCGTGCCTCTCGCTCAGCGGCTTCGGTCTGCCGCAGCTGAGTGCGCAACGACTCCACCTGATCAGCAAGATCATCTGCGCGCTGCGTAGCAGCTTCGGCCGCATCTTCGGCTGATTCAGCAGCCTGGCGCGCTTCCGTCGCTCGCTCTCGGGCTTCGGCGGCAGCCTGCTCCGCCTCCCGGCGCTGCTTTGCATCGCGCTTCGGTGCTGGTGCCGGCGCCTCGGCTGGCTTCTCGGCTCGCCCGGCCGCCTTCGTTGGGAGCGTGCCCAAAGCGGCGGCAAGATCAGTTGAACCGAAACCCCCGTACGTCACGGCCTGCGTCAAGCGTCCGGCGCGTACCAGATCGGCAATCTGAAGATCGCCCAGCGCTGTCTGCAGGGTTTGGCTCACCTCCTGCAACGCAGCGTCGGGCGCCTCGTATCCCTGCGCTTGGCCAAGCTGCACGGCACGACGTGCCATCGCGTCCACCGTTTTACGACGCTCGGTAGAAAGCTGACGCAGTTCGTCGCCAGCCATTCGTTGCTGGGCCTGTTGAAGCGCGGCGCCGAGTTCGAGGAGCGCCGCGATGTTGTCCGGCTCCTCCCGAGCAAGAAGATTGATCAACCAGGCACTGCGAGTCGGTCGCCGCAGTTTGCCAAGCTCCGTCGCAAGCTCGCGGTTCTTCTGCTGCTTCGCCTCCGTAACCAACTGTTGCCGCCGCTCAATGAAGTCATCGGGCGACATGGCGTAGAGCTCATCGGCGGCGCTGTCGAGATCCACTTCGGATGCGCTTAGTTGATCTCCGACCACGGCGTCGGCGCGAAGTTGATCACGGTGTTGTCGATCAGCCGGGTTCCGCCGACCCGGGCCGCGACCACAAAGGTGGCCGGCCCGACATGATCATCTCCTACCTCGGCAAACGTCGCGGAATTGACGATGGTTGCGTAATCGAGCTCGAAGCAGGGCTCTGCTTCAGCACGATCCAAGACCTCGTAGGCCGCGGCTCGGGCCGAGGGAACCGAGCTTTGGGTTGCAGCTTTCTCCAATGCGGCCGAGAGGCTACGAGCGACGGCGCGCTCGGGAGCGGTAAGGAAGACGTTGCGGCTGGAGATCGCCAGCCCGTCGGGTTCTCGGATAATCGGTCCAGGAACGATGTTGATGGGGATGTTCAGATCCGCCACCATCCGCTGGATGCACGCGAGTTGCTGGGCATCCTTCTCGCCGAAGACCGCCAGCTGTGGCCGAATGATGTTGAACAGCTTCAGCACGACGGTAAGTACCCCGTTGAAATGACCCGGTCTGGACCTCCCTTCCAGCACCGAACCGAGAGCGCCCGCGTTTAGCGTCACCTGGCGTCCGGGCGGGTACAGGTCGGTGACGCTCGGCACGAAGATGACGTCGACCCCGTCCTCCTCGCACACCTGAAGATCATCATCGAGCGGCCGAGGGTAGCGCGCATAGTCCTCGCCGGGCCCAAACTGCAGCGGATTGACGAAGATACTGACCGCCACCAGGTCGCCAAGCGATCTTGCTAGTTTGATCAACGAACGATGGCCCTCGTGCAAGGCGCCCATCGTAGGAACGAAGGCCAGCCGCGGATCGGGAGATCTATCGAGTGTGCGGCGGAAATCCGCATACTCGGCGGTGCTATTGGTGATCTTCATGACTTGGCCTCAGTGCTAGGAAGCGTCGCAGCGAACGTGTGCTCTTCGCTCGGGAAGATACCCATTCTGACCTCGTCGACGTAGCTTGTGGCCGCGTCGCCGATGATCTTTGCCAAATTGGCATATTGCTTGACGAAGCGCTGCAGCCGGCCACGCCGCAATCCGAGCATGTCCTGCCAAACCAGGACCTGAGCGTCGCAGTCCGGACCGGCGCCGATGCCGACGGTCGGAATGTCGAGTTCGGCTGTGACTTGTCGCGCGAGGTCACCGGGAACCATCTCCAGAACGACGCCGAATGCCCCTGCTTCCTCGACGGCACGAGCGTCGGCGAGCAGCCGCTGTGCGTCATCGCCGCGACCCTGCACTCGATAGCCGCCCAGCTGATGCTCGCTTTGCGGAGTGAATCCGATGTGGCCCATGACCGGGATGCCGGCATCGGTCACCTTGCGGATCTGCGCGGCCACGCGTACCCCACCCTCGAACTTCACGGCGTGACAGCCGCCCTCTTTCATAAAGCGGATCGAGGTCTCCAGGGCTTGTGACGGGCCGTCCTCGTACGAGCCGAACGGCAGGTCGGCGATGACGAAGGCTCGCTTGGTGGACTTCACTACGGCGCGCACCAGCGGCAACAGCTCGTCTACCGTGACCGGGAGCGTGGTTTCGTACCCATAAACATTGTTGGCAGCCGAGTCGCCAACCAATAGTGCCCAGACGCCTGCCTCATCGAAGAGCTCGGCGGTGTACTGGTCATAGCTGGTGAGCATTGCCCAACGCTCATGCCGGCGCTTGGCCTTATAGAAGTCAGTGACCCGGATTCGGCGCACCGGCGCCGGGCCTGGGCCGCTTGACCCAAGTGCAGGACTGGACTCGGTCACTGCTGCAGCCTCATTCTGCAGAAACTAACGCATGGCTCCGCGCAGCGGGCCGCGTCCCTTCAGATGCGATGAGCTACAGGCGTGAGAGAACCAGTGAGGATCTGGTCCGGGAGACTCCTGGGTGGGTGCGGATGATGCCGAGGACCTTTTCGAAATGGGTCGTATCGGCGGCGCGTACGCGCAAGATCCCGTCTGCTTCGCCCGTTACCGTGTACGCCTCGGCAACTTCGGGAATGTTGCTGACCATCTCCCGCATCCGGTCCGGCGGTACGCGGCCCTCACAGTAGACCTCGACGAACGCCTCGATCGTCCAGCCCAGCGCTGCAGGCTCGACCTCGGCCGTAAACCGGCGGATTACGCCGCTGTGCCGGAGCCGATCCACCCGTCTTTTGGTCGCTGCCGTCGACAGCCCAATGTGATGCCCGAGCATGGCAAAGCTCTCCCTGCCATGCTCGGTCAATCGCGCAAGGATCTTGTGATCAATCTCGTCAAGACGCAATAGAGTCTCCTCGCTTTCATTGATCACACTATCGGACTTGCGCTCGTGGAACCCTACCCTTCAATGGTGACAACGCTCGCAGCTGAAACCGCGCTGAACCATGCTGGGCACCCGGTACGTCGGGTGCGGCTTCGGCACTATCTCATGTGTCCGCCGACATATTTCGACGTGGCGTATTCGATCAATCCATGGATGGATCCGACCCGAGATGTGGACCGTGACCTGGCGCTGCGGCAATGGTCCGGGCTCGTCGACGCCTATCGCGACAGCGGCCATCGTGTCGATGTGTTGGAGCCGGTCCCCGAACTGCCGGACATGGTCTTCGCCGCCAACGGCGCCACAGTCGTGGCCGGGCGTACCCTGGCAGCGCGCTTCGCCAACCCCCAGCGTGAGGCCGAGGCCGCGGTGCACACAGCATGGCATCGGCGCCATGGCATTCTCTACGGCGGCGGCGAGGTGCAGCGGCCCATTGCCGTCAATGAAGCCGAGGGCGATTTCGCCATGCTGTCGACGAGGATCCTTGCTGGCTACGGTTTCCGGACGACCGTGGATGCTCATCGAGAGCTCGCCACGCTCACGGGACGGCAGGTGATCAGCCTTGAGCTGGTCGAGTCACGGCTGTTTCATCTTGATCTTGCTCTGGCTGTGCTCGATGACGAGCGCGACCACATCGCCTACTACCCTGAGGCCTTCAGCGCGCACAGCCGGCAGTTGTTGGCTGAGTTGTTTCCCGATGCCTTGATCGCAAACGAGCATGACGCGTACAGCCTTGGGCTTAATGCGGTTAGCGATGGGCTGCACGTCTTCATCCCGTCCGGTGCGCGGCAGCTTCGGGAGGATCTGGCAGCCGCTGGCTACTGGCCGATCTCCATCGATCTCAGCGAGCTGATAAAGGGCGGTGGCAGTGTGAAGTGCTGCACCCAAGAGGTCAGGTCAGGAGCATCATCGTGACCACCATGGACGACACCCTGACTCGTGCCAGCCAACTGCTGCAGATCGAAGATGAGCACGTCGCGCACAATTACCATCCGCTCGATGTCGTAGCCTCCGGTGGTTGGGGCGCGGTGCTGACCGACACCGAGGGGGTGCAATATCTCGATTTCCTCGCCGCATACTCGGCCAACAACTTCGGCCACCGTCATCCGGCGCTGGTTGCCGCCGCCAAGCAGCAACTTGATCGACTGACTCTCACCTCGCGCGCCTTTCACCATGATCAATTAGCGCCGTTTGCCGACGGCCTGGCAACCTTGATCGGCAAGGACATGGTGCTGCCGATGAACACTGGCGCCGAGGCCGTCGAGTCCGGGATCAAGGTCGCTCGGAAGTGGGGGTACGAGGTCAAAGGCGTGCCCGACGGCCGGGCTCTGATCATCGTCGCGAGTGGTAACTTCCATGGCCGCACAACGACGATCATCAGCTTCTCCGATGACCCGCTGGCACATGATCACTTCGGGCCGTACACCCCTGGTTTTGTCATGGTTCCATACGGTGATCTTGAAGCCCTTCGTGAGGCGATTACCGACGATGTTGTGGCTGTGCTGCTGGAGCCGATTCAGGGTGAGTCCGGGGTACGTATTCCGCCGCCCGGCTATCTGGCCGGCGTTCGGGAGCTGACCAGTCGGCATGGCGTGCTATTCATTGCAGACGAGATCCAGTCAGGGCTTGGTCGCACCGGGCGAACGCTCGCCTGCGAGCACGAGAATGTCACCGCTGACGTAGTGCTCCTGGGTAAAGCGCTGGGCGGTGGCATTGTGCCAGTCTCGGCTGTCGTTGCTGATCATGATGTGCTCGGGGTCTTGCAGCCGGGTCAGCATGGCAGCACCTTCGGCGGCAACCCGCTCGCCTGCGCAGTTGGCCTGGCCGTCGTACGGCTGCTCCAAACCGGTGAATATCAAGAACGCGCGGCCAAGCTCGGGACGCAGCTGCGGGAGCGGTTGGATCGCATGATCGGTCGTGGTGTGGTCTCAGTCCGTTCGCGTGGACTGTGGGCAGGTGTTGACGTCGATCCAAGACTTGGCACCGGCCGTGAGGTCTGTGAGGTCTTGGCGCGACGGCACGTGCTGGCCAAAGACACGCACGGCTCGACCATCCGGATCGCACCGCCGCTGGTGATCAGCGAAAGCGAGCTCGATCATGGTCTCGACCAGCTCGAGCTGGCGTTGCAAGACCTGAGCTGACCTCACACCTCGCCCGATCCCTCTTTCTCCATCCCTGTCCGTCAGGATGGAGCCATGACGGCACAGGATCCGGACGAGGATGTGCGACGGCTATCGGGGGAAGCGCTTCTGGACGGGGACGCCACGGGCTGGTTCGAGCGGCTGTACGCCCAGGCGGCGGAGGGACAAGCAGTCGTTCCCTGGGATCGCCGCGCACCACACCCGCTGCTCGTGGAATGGGTTGAGCAGAATCCGACATTGGTCGGCCGCACCTTGGTGGTCGGTTGCGGGTTAGGCGATGATGCGGCTTACCTTGCGGCGCAGGGATATCGCGTCATTGCCTTTGACATTTCACGTTCGGCGATCGAGGCTGCGCGACTACGCTTCCCGACGAGTCCTGTCGACTTCCGGGTGGCCGACCTGCTGAACCCGCCGGCCGAGTGGAGTAGGCACTTTGACCTGGTAGTGGAGACCTACACGACGCAGTCACTGCCGATCCGGCTGCGCCCGACAGTGGTATTGCATGTCGGCCACTTTGTGGCGCCAGGTGGCACGTTGGTGGTGTTGGCTGTGGCGCGAGATCCAGGCGAGCCGATTGACGGACCGCCCTGGCCGCTCAGTCGCGATGATGTCGAATCCTTTGCGGTGGAGGGTCTGGCGATCGTGAGTGTGGAGGAGATCCGTGACCCGCCCGATACCCGTCGCTGGCGTGCCGTCCTCCGCCGTCCTCCCGCTTGACCGCTCCGCAAATGACCACTGTCGATCGGCGGAGCCCATAGGGTTAGCGGAGCAATCTAGTAAGGGAGGAGCTGGACGTGACCAGCAAGACCGTGATCACCTTCGGCACCTTCGACGTGTTCCATGTCGGGCACGTACGCGTACTCAACCGGTCGGCCGCCCTCGGTGACCGGCTGGTCGTCGGCGTGTCATCAGACAAGCTCAACTTCGCCAAGAAGGGCCGCAATCCGGTGTTCACGCAGGAGGAACGCCTCGAGATCGTGGCCAATGTCAAGGCCGTCGATGAGGTGTTCATCGAGGAAAGCCTGGAGCAGAAGCGCGAGTACGTCTTGGAGCACAAGGCCGACATCTTGGTGATGGGCGATGACTGGCAGGGCAAATTCGACTTTCTCAATGACATCTGTCAGGTCGTGTACCTGCCGCGTACGCCGTTGGTCTCCACCACCGCGATTATCGAGCACATTGCCAGCAACTCCTGACCTGCGGCGTTGACCGCAACGCGATGTTTAGCTAGCACGCCTCCGGGGTTTTAACACCTCTTGAGAGCAGAAAGTGCAGGGTGAGCGATCGAGATGACGGACCAGCGGGCTGCCGGCCTCGGCGATGATGTCGACCCGGCCGACGGTCGTAATGAGACCCTGAACGAACGGATGGATCGAAACTGGAACGAGATCCTGCAGGAACTGCGTGTTACCCAGACCGGCACCCAGATCTTCACCGGCTTTCTACTCACCATCGCCTTTCAGCAACGGTTCAGTGAGCTGACGACCTTTCAGGTTCGGGTCTATCTCATCCTCGTTGTGGCCGCGGTCCTTACGACCGCATTGGGGTTGGCACCGGTCAATCTGCACCGCGGCCTATTCCGCAAGGGCGCCAAGATGACCATCGTGCAAACCGCCCACATCATCATGCGGATAACGCTGGTGGGCGTCGCGATCATGCTGATCGGGACGGTCTTGTTGATCTTCGATCTAGTGATCGGTCGTCGTGCGGCGCTCAGCGTCGCCGGCGTGACGCTGCTCGTGGTGATCATCATTGCGGTACTGCCGATCGTTCTTCGATCAAAGGGGCAGCCCGCTCAAACTCAAGATGCACTCACCAAGATCAAGTAAGGAGACGATCATGCCGGGTAAGAAGAAGCCGGGCCCAAGTGTCAAGGACCCAAAGGTCTACGAGGAAGTTCGAGAGCAGGGCGGATCGAAGGAAAAGGCGGCTCGGATTGCCAATGCCGCGGCGGCGCGTGGCCGGTCCTCGGTCGGTAAGAAGGGTGGCAAGTCCGGCTCGTACGACGACTGGAACGTCGACGACCTGCGCAAGCGCGCCAAGGAGCTGGGACTCTCGGGCTACTCAGGAAAGAAGAAGTCTGAACTGGTCTCCATGCTCCGCAATCATTAGGCACTCGGCTACCAATCATCGCGCTGAGGGGAGGGGACCAGGTGGGAGTCTGGGCGCGGCTAGCCGGGCTCGTCTTCTTCCTGGTTCTGCTTTCCGGCTGCAGCCAACAATCCTCGGCAACAGATGATCTCATTCATGCGCTGACCGAAACGCACAGTGCCCTGGCGAGCAGCATCCTTGCCATCGAGCTGTATGACCAACAGCGATCCACGCAGGCCGTCACCGACACGGTGCTGGGTGACATGGCGAAGCAGGCGGTTGACGCGGAAAGCGCCTTGGAACCCGTCAAGGTCGACAGCGAGCAGCTCAAATCCGATCGCGATGCAGCCTTGGCCGCCATCCAGTCAGGTGTAGCGGCGCTGTTCACCAGCCGCGACAACTTTTCCCAGCGGGGGGCCGTTGATACAGCTGGTCTCGAGTCGGCTGATCAACAAGTGAACGACGTCCTGAACCAACTCCGAGGCAGCCGATGAAGCGGGTCTTCGGCCTCGCCTTGGGGATTCTGACTGCGATCGGCGGCTTCGTCGACATCGGGGATTTGGTTACCAACGCAGTCGTCGGCTCGCGCTTCGGGCTCTCGCTGGCTTGGGCTGTGCTCGTTGGAGTGGTCGGCATCTGCATCTTTGCTCAAATGTCAGGGCGGGTGGCTGCGGTCAGCGGCCGCGCGACGTTCGAGTTGATCCGGGAGCGACTTGGCCCACGAGTTGCCGTGATGAACCTCGGTGCCTCCTTCTTGATCAACTTAATGACCCTTACTGCGGAAATCGGAGGCGTTGCCCTGGCTTTGCAGCTGGTGAGCAGCGTCAATTACCTGTTGTGGGTGCCGTTTGCGGCGATCGCCGTCTGGCTTGTCATCTGGCGAGTGAAGTTCAAGATCATGGAGAACGTCGCGGGTCTCGTCGGACTCTGCTTGATCGGTTTCGCGGTCGGTCTCTTCCTGCTGGGCCCGGATTGGAACGAGCTAGGACGTCAGGTTCTCCAAGAGGTCTCGACCGGCACGGAGAAAGCAACCACATACTGGTTCTACGCCGTGGCGCTGTTCGGCGCAGCGATGACGCCGTACGAAGTGTTCTTCTTCTCCTCTGGTGCCGTTGAGGAAGGCTGGACCACGAAGGACCTCGCCGAGTCCCGGGCCAATGTGCTTGTCGGCTTTCCACTCGGCGGATTGCTCTCGCTGGCGATCGCCGGCTGTGCCGCGGTCGTTCTTTTACGCGAGCTCATTGGGGTAACAGCGCTGTCCCAGGTCATGCTTCCGGTTGCGATGGCCGGCGGCAAGTTGTTGCTGGCCTTCATCATTCTTGGTGTCGTGGCCGCGACCGCGGGCGCCGCTCTGGAGACCACGTTGTCGGCTGGCTACACCATTGCGCAGTTCCTGGGGTGGCCCTGGGGCAAGTTCCGACCGCCGGCGCAGGCGGCCCGTTTTCATCTATTGATGATCATCTGCTTACTCGTCGGCATCGGAACTCTGATGACGGGTGTCGATCCCATCCAGGTCACCGAGTTCTCGGTGGTGTTCTCCGCTGTTGCGCTGCCGCTGACCTATCTTCCGATCTTGATCGTGGCCAACGATCCTGAGTATATGGGTGAGCATGTCAACGGTCGGATCCTGAACGGCGCGGCCCTGGTCTACTTGGTGATCATCCTTGCCGCGGCGCTTGCCGCGATACCACTCATGATCATTACCGGAGCCGGCCAATGACTGATGACGACAATCAAGACCAGCGCTGGCTGGATGCCCAGCTGCACCTCCTCGACCGGCAGGTGCTCGACGTACATGGAGTGCCGATCGCGGTCGTAGATGATCTTCAGCTATCTGAGGTTCCAATGGGCGTCGAGATACCGCAAGACACGCCGCCGCCGGTTATCACCGCACTGCTGAGCGGACCGGCGCTGGCTAGGAGGATCTTCGGCGGACGACCCCCCGAGTCACGGATGATACATACGCCGTGGGTCGCTGTTCGCGATGTCGGCGTAGTGATCAAGCTCTCGGTCGGCCGGGATACTCGAGACCTTTCCTGGACCGAACGTTGGGTACGCGATCACGTCATCGGCCACATTCCCGGCGGTCGCCATACTCCAAAGGGTGAGAACAACGAGCCGGCCCAAAGCAATGAACGAGGTGGATCGTGATCATTACCGACCTGCTCGGTGCACGCGTCTACGGTCCAGATTTCCTTGGTTTTGTGAGCGACGTGCGGTTTCGTTTCGACACTGAATCGATAGGTCAACCTGCCCGACTCCATGGCATCATCGTGAGCCCGCACGCCCGCTCGTCCTCGCTGGGCTTCGAGCGTTCGGGTGTGCGGTCGCCCTGGCCAATCGCCGCCCTGGTGCGTTGGCGGCATCGCGGCTCCTTTCTGGCTACGTGGCCCGACATCGAGCGGATCGACGTGCGCCGGATCCAGCTCAGAGCAGGATTCGAGCGCGGCTCACCTGAGCTTTCTTGATCAAAATTCAGCAGCACGAATGACAGTGTGGCCTAATGGATGGCGGCCTGCCGCGGTTCGAGCGGCAGGACGAGCCGGAACATGGCCCCCATACCCCGTGGATCCTCGCAGCTGAGTTCGCCACCGTGGGCACGGGCATAGCCGCGTGCGATCGCCAAACCCAGACCAGAACCGCCGGTGTCATTGGCCCGACCATGATCAAGTCTCACCAGCCGTTCGAAGATCCGTTCGCGCTCCGACGGTGGTACACCGGGCCCCGAGTCCCAGACTTCGACGATCGCGAGATGATCTTGCTCGCGAACTAAGACGTGCACCTTCCCCTGCGGCCCAGCCGCTCGCATGGCGTTGTCGATCACATTACGCAGAATGCTGCTCACCTTGGCTGCATCGGCATGGGCCACCACCTCCGGGCCACTCATTGTCACTGTGGCTTCCGGATGGAGTAGTCGTACCCGATCAATCTCGCTGTGCACTAGAGTCCGCAGCGACACAGGAGCAAGATCAAGATCGACCCCGGCATCTAGTCGCGCCGCAGCGAGGAGATCCGAGATCAGCGCCCCGGCTCGCTCCGCTTCGCGAACCAGCAACGCCTGCAGATGCTGGCGTTCAGCGTGATCAAGCTGATCATCGTGATGCAGCAATGTCTCCGCTGCGGCTTGCACTCCCGCGATCGGGGTCCGCAGCTCGTGCGCGGCGTCGGCAAGGAATGCCCGAGTCCGTTCTTCGGCCTGCTGTGCCCGAGCCTCCGCACCTTCGAGTTCGTCCAACATCTCGTCGAAGGCCTGCGCCGTTTGGCCGATCTCGGTGTCGGTCCGGGTCGGCGCCAGCCGGGCGCCCCGATTGCCCTGGCTGACGGTCTTTGCCAATGCAGCCATAGAATCCAGCGGCCGCAACGCCAGCCTGACCGCCCCAGCGACCAGCGCGGCACTGACCAGCAGCGCGATCACATCGGTGATCAGGAGTACGCGGCGCAGCGTACGCCGGGCGTTGGAAACCACGGAGGTATCGACGGCCAGAGTCAACTGTGCGCCGTCCACCCGAGGTGTCGGCGGCGCATTGAGCGTGATGGTCGTGCTCTTGACGCTGGCGCCGGTAGCTATTGGAGTGCCGAATTCCGTCCCATTCCGGAGCACGAGGTGCGCCTGCACTCCGCCCACTGACACGCGGTTGACGATTTGCTGCGGGCCGGAGCCAGAGCGGGCGAGCTGGCGCGCCAGCTGCGTCTGACCCGCGAGCAGAGCATCGAGGTTTCGATTGGATTGGGCGATGAAGATAGCGCTCACCGCGATGCTGAGCAAGATCAAGATCACAGCAAGCACAGCCATAACGGCTGCAATCACCCGCAACCGCAGTGAGACTGTATTGAGCCGGTTCATCGCAGCCGCCGTATCAGCTTCGATTTGATCACGCTGTCGTTCCGAGTAGGTAGCCCCGGCCGCGTACGGTGTGCACCAGTCGCGAGCGCCCGCCGGCCTCGAGTTTGCGCCGTAGCGAGGAGATATGGACCTCCACCACGTTCTCGTCGAAACCGTCGTATCCCCACACCGCAGTCAAGATCTGGGTCTTGCTCACTACGCGGTCCCGATGCGCGGCCAGATAGCCGAGCAGCCGCCGTTCGGTCTCGGTCAAATCCAGCGATGCGCCGCCGCGTCGTACCAGTGTGGCGTCGTCGTTGATCACCAAATCATCGACAGAGATCGAGCTGCCGCCGGGGCGGCTGCGCCGGAGCACCGCGTGAATCCGTGCCATCAGCTCCGCCATCGCGAAGGGCTTGATCACGTAGTCGTCGGCGCCTTCCGTCAGACCCTGCACGCGGTCCGCGAGTGCGTCGCGCGCTGTCAACATCAACACCGCCGCGGTGCTGGTGCGGCGTACCACTCGAAGCAGCTCGAAGCCATCGCGGCCCGGCAGCATAATGTCCAAGATCACCAGATCCGGAGCAAAGGACGGCACGAGGTTTTCAAGATCATTGCCGTCGGCCACGGAGGTCACGTGAAAACCCTGCGCCGTAAGTGCCTTGGCGACAGGCAGCCGGATAGCGTCGCTGTCCTCCACAACCAAGATCCGAGCTCCAGCCACACGGCCATTTTGCCTGCTGCTCGGGACCACCGGGGTGCGCAGAACTAATGTTGCCGGCATGGCTGACACAACGAAACGGGTAGCAATCCTTGGTGCAGGAATGATCGGCGACGTGCATCGGCGGGCCGCAATACTTGCGGGGGCACGAATCCTTGGAGTGATGGCGTCCAGTCCGGAGCGCTCAAGGCAAGTCGCCGAGGCCTGGGGAGTCGAGCAAGCGTATGGAAACATCGACGAAGTCGCCGAAAGCAAAGCCGACATCGTGCACATCTGTACCCCGAACGCCTCGCATGTGCCTTACGCGGTGGCCCTGATGAAGGCCGGCAAGCATGTGCTCTGCGAGAAGCCACTCGGGGTCAGCCTGGGCGATGCCCGCCAGGCAGCACAGGTCGCCGAAGACACCGGCGTGGTGAACACCATGCCGTTCGCGTACCGGTTCCATCCCATGGCGCGCGAGATGCGAGCCAGGGTGCAGGCCGAGGATTTTGGTGCGATCAACCTGGTGCACGGAAGTTATCTGCAGGACTGGCTGCTCAATCCGAAGTCCACGAGCTGGCGAGTCGATCCGAAGGCCGGCGGACCGTCACGTGCCTTCGGTGACATTGGCTCACACTGGTGTGATCTTCTGGAGTTCGTCACTGGTGATCGAATTGCGCGGCTTGCTGCTACGACGTCGATCACGATCAAGCAGCGACCCGCCGCGACAGCTGCCACCTTCAGCGCAGCAGAGAGCGATGCGCCGCTGGTGGATGTCGAGACTGAGGATTCCGCCTTGATCTTGTTCCGTACCGTGAATGACGTCGCCGGCTCAGCGGTGATCAGCCAGCTCAGCGCTGGCCGCAAGAATCGCCTCTGCATCGAGGTCGACGGTATGCATCAGAGTGCGGTTTTTGATCAAGAACAAGCCGAGCAACTGTGGCTCGGGAGCGAGGCAGGCGCCCAAGTACTGGTCCGTGACCCAAACCAGGGGTCGGCGGAGCAGCGCCGGCTCTCCACACTGCCCGCAGGCCATACCCAGGGCTATGCGCAGTGCTTCGAAAACTATGTCGCCGACTCCTACGCCGCGGTGGATGCCTATGCGGGCCATGGCCAGGTGCCGGATGGACTGCCGACCTTCGCCGACGGCGCTCGAGCTGCCGAGATCTGCGACGCGATGCTGCGGTCCGCTGCCAACGAGGATTGGGTCAGCGTCGGCTCGGCCTAGCAAGTCATGGGCACCTACGTTCGACAGCTTGCAGACGAGGGCCGGGGCCTATCTGAGCTTGGTGGCAAGGGCCAGTCGCTTGCCCGGCTGGCATCAGCCGGCGTGCCGGTGCCAAACGGTTTCCACATCACCACGGCCGCGTACGACGACTTCGTCAGCCAGCACGATCTCGAGGGGTTCATCAAGGAGCAGCTTGCGACTGTTGAAGGGTCGTCGGCGGACGCGACCGACCAGGCCGCCTCAGCGATTGCACGACAGTTCGCCAAGCACGAAATCGGCGCAGAAATAGCAGCCGACGTAACCCAGGCCTACCAGCAGCTTGGCTCGCCGCCAGTCGCGGTGCGCTCCTCTGCTACGGCGGAGGATCTGCCGGATGCCTCGTTCGCCGGACAACAGGAAACTCTTCTCAACATCTTGGGTGAAGATCAACTTTTAGAAGCCGTACGGCGGTGCTGGGCTTCGCTGTGGACCGCCCGTGCTATCAGCTATCGCGCCCAACACGACATCGCCGCGGAAAAGATCAGTCTCGCTGTTGTGGTGCAGGAGCTTATCGACGCCGATGCCTCAGGTGTCGTGTTTACCGCCGACCCGGTGACCGGTGACGACACCATGATCGAAATCAACGCTGCGTGGGGTCTTGGTGAGGCGGTGGTCGGCGGCCAGGTTACTGCGGACACGATCACTGTAGAACGGTCCTCTGGCCGGATCATGCGTACCGTGATCAACACTAAAACGATCATGACCGGACTTGCGGCAAGCGGCGTGACTTCCCTGCCAGTGCCGGAGAACCGGCAGAACGTGCCTGCCCTTGGCGATTCACAAGCTGTGCGGCTCGTTGATCTTGCGACCAAGATCGAAGAACTCTTCAAGGAGCCAATCGATATTGAGTGGTGCCGCAAAGGTGATCAGCTCTTTGTGTTGCAGGCCAGGCCGATCACTAGCGCGATCCACCCGGATCCATGGAATGACAGCCGTTCGGGCGATTTCTTGTGGACCAACACCAATGTTGGTGAGGCGATTCCCGATGTCATGACACCCGCGACCTGGTCGATGGTGCAGGTTTTCCTTACAGATGCCATGGCGACCGCCTCCATTCCGCCGTACGTCGGCTATGGCCGGATCGGTGGAAGGATCTACCTCAACGTCAGCGTGATGATGACGTTGTCCGCGGCTGTCGGTGTTAGCGAGGCGCGCTATCGCAACCTGACCGAGGAGGTCTTCGGAAAGCTGCCGCCTGATCTTGAGATCCCGCCAGTCAAAGTGCGTCGCCGAGACATTCTTCGGGCGGTGGTTCCGATGGCTCTGCACGTGGTCCGTGAAGCGCGTCGCGATGTGAAGCTGCTCGATGCCTATCTTGCCGCCCATCCAGCGCTCTGCGATCGCCGCAGGGTTGAGGTCGCAGCGATCGCGACGCCGGTCGAGCTCGCTGATCTTTGGAGCAACGTGCTCAGTCCAGAGTTTCATCGAGTGAGCTGGATGTTGTCGGCGGCCACTCGATCCAGCGGTGCCTCGTTCATCACCACCCGGAAGCGACTGCAGAGTCTCGTCGGCGATGCCGCTGCCAATGCGCTGACCGCCGGACTGCGCGCCCAAGCAGGCCAGCTTGCGAGTCTGGGGCTACTCGATGGCCTCGACCAACTTGCCGCTGGTGAAATTGATCGCGACATCTTCAATCGGCGCTATGGGCACCGCGGACCACACGAGTTTGAGATATCCCTGCCACGCCTCGGCGAAGATCCCGACTGGATTGACCGACAGCTTGCAGAGCGGGCGCAGTCGGCGACCAACTACCAGGAGCTGCTTGCTACTCAAGAGCAGAAGCGAAACGAAGCCTGGGCCGAGCTGGAGCAGCGGCATCCGATGCAGGCAAGGATCCTGCATCACCAGCTACAAAGGTGGGCCAAGATCTCTCGAGATCGGGAACGGGCTCGATCGGAGGTGATCAGATACTTCTGGGTTTTGCGCGCGTACGCCTTGCGGGCTGGTGAGCTCACCGGACTTGGCGATGACATCTTCTTTCTCGATAGGGCGGAGATCGTACGGGTGCTGCAGGGCGAAACGATCAGTTCAAAGTTGATCAAGCAACGCCGCGCGGCGTACCGGGCTTACTCAGCGCTGCCGCCTTATCCGACCTTGATTCGTGGCAGGTTCAATCCCTACGTATGGGCAGCTGATTCCAAGCGGCGGTCGGATCTGTTCATTGAGGGCAGCGTGAACGAGGCAGACGTTGCCGTGCGCGGCTTCCCGGGATCCGCCGGCGTTGTCGAGGCGCGAGTACGGGTGCTCCATGACGCAGCTGGTGGTGCTGCATTGCAGCCGGGAGAGGTCCTCGTCACCACGGTGACCAACGTCGGCTGGACTCCGCTGTTTCCACGGGCCGCGGCGGTGATCACCGACGTTGGCGCGCCGCTTTCACATGCTGCGATAGTCGCCCGCGAGCTGGGCATTCCGGCGGTTGTCGGTTGCGGCAACGCCACTATGCGGCTCAAGACCGGTGATTTGGTAAGGGTTGATGGGACGGCGGGGACAGTTGAGGTGCTCGAGTGATTCCGGATTTATGCAGTCCTGTGGAGGATGTGGCGCCGCGGCTGCTGGGCGCGGTGATCCGGCACGGACCGGTGGCGGTCCGGCTCACTGAGCTGGAGGCGTACGACGGTGCCACTGATCCCGCATCACATGCCTATCGCGGACGGACAGCGCGTAATGCGGTGATGTTTGGGCCGCCAGGTCATCTGTATCTGTACTTCACCTACGGCATGCACTGGGCAGGAAACATCAGCTGCGGGCCCGAAGGGTTCGGCTCTGGAGTCCTGATGCGAGCTGGCGAGGTCATCGAGGGAGTCGAGGTGGCAAGATCACGACGCGGACGGGCCAGCGATCGTGATCTTGCACGTGGTCCCGGCCGGCTCACGCAGGCATTGGGTCTGCATCCTGAGCACAAGGGCTGCGATCTGCTTGACGACGGACCGGTCCAGCTCGAAGGCCCAGCCGAGATGCCTGAGATAATCATGGTCGGACCACGGGTCGGCGTCTCGGTGGAGGCCGATCGGCTCTGGCGGTTCTGGATCGGCGATAGCTCCTTCGTCTCCGACTACAAGCGCAGCCCTCGAGCGCCCCGCGCCATCGCCGGAAGACCTATCGGGAGACGGTGGGAGCCATGAGCGGGCGGATGCGCTGATTTCGCCCGCTGTCTGCTCGATTCCGATCCGAGGGTCGGCTACTACGAGATTGCGGTGGGCAGGGGTTCGTCGAGGCATCGGTGGTGTTCGGCGTCGGGCAGGGTCCAGTCGACGCCGTTGTCGTTTCTGGTGCAGGCGAGCCAGGCGAAGGTTTTGCCTCGGTGGTGTCTTCGGCAAAACGGGTCCTCGTTGGTTGCTGAGGTGGGACCGTGCGGGTGGGGCTGGTGATGATCAAGGTCGCAGCGGTCGGCGGGTACGGTGCAGGTGGGGAAGCGGCAGGTGCCGGCGCGGATCTTGATTGCTTCGGCGAGCCGGGTGGAGGCGTGGCGGCCGAGTTCGGTGGTGTCCAGCAGCCGGCCGCCGTCGTCGGTGAGGAGCCGGGTGAACAGCACTTCGGTGCAGCTGTTGGTGTCGAGGGCG
>Ga0307409_100000164_pt1 | contig 25740 bp, 20 predicted proteins | sample 322Ometagenome_2_FD_203888 | JGI IMG/M metagenome (GOLD analysis project Ga0307409, IMG submission 203888) | Maize rhizosphere microbial communities from greenhouse at UC Davis, California, United States - 322HYB-O-2 | ecosystem: Host-associated > Plants > Roots > Rhizosphere > Soil | place... | reverse complement strand
AGCGTCCGAGCAGGGGCGGCAGGGCGGCGACGAGACGCTCGAGATCGTCCCGGTCGTTGTACGCCGCCACCGAGACACGCAGAACGCGTCCGCCCCGCCACAGGTTGACGGGAACCTCGATCGCGTGCTCGGCGAAGAGCCTCTCCTGGACCCGGGCGTCGGTGCTGGGCGGCAGCAGCACGCTGACCATCTGACGGAACATCGGTGTGCTGGAGACCGGCGCGACACCGGGCAGGGCCAGCAGGTGCTCGTGCACATACCCGGCATCCGACGCGCATCTCGCCCGTACCGCCGGCCAGTTCCGCTCGTCCTGGAACCGGACCGCCGCGGGGACGCTGAGCATCGCGGAGAAGTCGTGAGTGCCCGGCCAATGGGCCCGCTCGGCCAGCCGGCTCTCGTCCCAGCCCCAGCTGACCACGAGCGGATCGACTCGGATGTCGACGCCGCCGCGGGCGTAGAGGAAGCCGGCGACCTTCGGCGAGCAGAGCCACTTGTGACAGTTTCCGATGTAGAAGTCGGCGCCGAGGGCCGTGAGGGCGAGATCGATCTGCCCGGGACCGTGCGCGCCGTCGATCACGGTCGTCGCGCCGACCTCGTGGGCGAGCCGGCAGACGTCGTCGACGGGGAGCACGATGCCGGTCGGTGAGGTGATGTGACTGAGCGCGACCACGCGCACCGTGTCGTCGAGGACGCCGGCGAACGCGGCCAGGACCTCGTCCGGGCCGCGCACCGGCACCGGCAGCCGGCAGCGCACGAGGGTGGCACCGCTTCGCTGGCAGACCAGTGCCCACAACCGGTCCATCGCGCCGTACTCGTGGTCGGTGATGACGACCCGATCGCCCTCGGCCAGCGGCAGCGACCGGGCGACCATGTTCATGGCGTGCGTGGCGTTCGGCACGAGCACGATCTCGTCGGTGGTGCATCCGACGTACCGGGCCAGCGCCTGCCTCGACTCCCGCATCAGGTCGCCCGACCGGCGGGCCAGGAACTCCACCGGCTCCCGCTCGAGCTCGCGCTGCCAGGACTGGAACGTCCGCATGACCGGCTCCGGGCACGCTCCGAACGAGCCGTGGTTGAGGAACGTCACCCTCGGATCGAGCAGGAACTCCTTGCGCAGCTCCCGCGCGCCCGGTTCGTCCATCCGGCCAGCCTACGGCGGCCACCGGGGCTCAGGCCGGTGACGGTGGCTCGACCGGCTCGTAGTCGAACCAGTCGAATCCGACGGTGCCGCCGGCGGCGTACATTCCGATCACCCGACCGGTGAAGCCGCCGGCCACCTCGGTCGACAGGTACCGGCCGTCGAGTTCGGACAGTACGTCGAAGGTGGCGTCCGCCCTCTCGATGCCCAGGCGCACGACGTCGGGCTCCCGGCGCGGATGGGGGTCGTCCAGCGGGGAGGCGAGCACGTCGATCCGCAGCCGGACCGGGCCGGCCGCCGGCCGGGTGGCCAGGCTCGCCCGCACCGAGCCGATCCGGGCCACGACCCGTACCTCGCCCCCGCCCGCCTCGATCCCGTAGTGGTGCTGCTCGTCGATCCGTACCGCGAGCCCGCCGCGGCCGCCGGCCGGGTCGACCAGGGCCCGGGCCCGGCACGAGGGATGTTGCTGGCGGCGACCGACGAACGTGACGTCGGTGGCGTCCATCGAGTCGCCGCGCGCCCGGAGGCTGAGCCAGCCGGGCCGGTCCCTGGTCGAGGCGTAGGCGGCCGGTCGGGACCGGATCGAGATCCAGTTCGGACGGAGGTCGTCGGAGTCGAAGTCGTCCCGCACCGGCGGCCCGGCCACCGGGTACGGCCGCCACGGCGGCGCCGCCATGACGGGAGTGACCTCGCCGACCACCGGCCAGCCGTCGACCCAGGTCACCGGGGCCAGGCAGGTCTCCCGGCCCAGCCCGTGCCAGCCGGGAGTGCCGCCACCGGGCCGAACCGCGAGGAACACCATCCACCACGACCCGTCGACCGCCTCGACCAGGTCGGCGTGGCCGGTGTTCTGGATGGGCCGGTCGGTGCCGCGGTGGCTCAGGATGGGATTGGCCGGACACGGCTCGAACGGACCGTCCGGCGCCGGCCCCCGGGCGACCGAGACGGCGTGCCCGCGTTCGGTCCCACCCTCGGCGATCAGGAGGTACCAGACCTCGCCGATCCGGTACAGGTGCGGTGCCTCCGGCGCCTTGGCGCCCGGCGTGCCGGACCACAGCCGCCGCGGCCGCCCGTAGCACCGGCCGGTGGCCGGATCGATGCGCACCTGGGCGATCCCGGCGAAGGTGCACCAGCACCGTCCCTTCTCATCCCAGGCCAGGTCCGGGTCGATGCCGGTGATCTCCGGGATCGTGACGGGATCGGACCATCCACCGGCCGGATCCTTGGTGTGGAACAGCATCGTGCCGCCACCCGGGGCGATGATGCTGGTGATCAGCCAGAAGCGGTCGTCGTGGTGGCGCAGGGTCGGCGCGTAGACGCCGCCCGACGATGGTGTCGCCGCCGGCAGGCGCAGCTGGGTCTCCCGGTCCAGCGCGTTGGCGACCTGCTCCCAGTGCACCAGGTCCCGGCTGTGGAAGATCGGCACACCCGGGAAGTACTCGAAGCTGGAGCAGGCCATAAAGTAGTCGTCACCGACCCGGCACACGCTCGGGTCCGGGTGCATGCCGGCGATGACGGGGTTGGTGAACCCGCCGCCGATCCAACCATCCATGCCGTCGAGTATCCGGCTACCGGCCGGCGTCCTGCAGCGCCTTGGCCAGCAGGGCCCGCGCCTCGTCGCCGCCCCGCTGCCGCCACTCGCGGACCAGCGCGTCTACATCGGACATGGGCCGCCGGCCGCGCAGCACGTCGGTGAACTTGTCCTCGAACGGCACCTGGTTGGCCTTGAAATCGGCGGGCATCTCCAGCTTGATGCCGATCCACGGATTGGACTCCACGTGCGGGGCCATGGCGTTGAAGTACCGCATGTACTCCGGGTGGTACCACGACACGTCCGGCGTGGGTTGCTTGACCGGCCGGCGGCCGCTGATGAAGAAGTACTGGTTGGCGATCTCCTTGAAGCCGAGGTCGGTCTTGACCGGCCCTCGCCGTACCCAGCCCAACCAGGCCGATGAATCCTCGGCGCGATGTCATCGGTTCTCCCGCTCCCGTCAGGTGGTGTTGCCGGTCACCGTGGTGCCGGACCTGGTGATGATGTACGTGATCTGCGTGCCGCTCCAGAAGTGGAAGGTCAGCGTGACGCGGCCGTCGTTGACCTCGTTGAAGAACTCCGGCTTGAGGATGATGGTGTTCGCGGTGTAGTCGGGCTGGAAGTGCTGCCAGAACTCCTTGAACGTGGTCCAGTTGGCCGGCCCGGCCGGGGTGCCGTCGGCGTACCGGGCCTCCATCGTGGCGAGCTGGTCGCCCCGGAACTGGGTCGGGATGGCGAACGAGCTCGTGGTCCCGCTGGCGGCCGCCTGCGTCGGCGCGTCGAAGGTGGCGATGCTGATCGGCCACGGCACGCCCGTGGAGAAACGCGCCTCGATGGTGGCGTTGACGCCGTAGGCCCGGCTCCCGACCAGCCGGGTCAGGGCCGCCGGCGTGAGCGTCAGCGTCGTACCGGACACGGTGTAGTCGGTGCCGTTGGCGAGGGTGGTGCCGCCCTGTCGTAGGCCCTGGAACGAGGTGCCGTTGAGGTTGAGCGTCAACGACTTACCGGTGATCGCGCCACCGCGCGGCACGTACACCTGGTCGGATGAGGCCGTGCCGGAGCGGGTGGTCCAGCTTGCCCGGATCATCTCGTACAGCCCCTGGTCGCGCCAGCGCAGCTCGGTGCGGTTCAGGAACTGACCGGCGTCCCAGATCATGGTCGTGACTCTTCGGGTGCGGGCGTGGTAGCCGACGGCCTCGAGGAACTTCAGGAACTCGCCCCGTTCGATGACGCCGGGCCGGTTGTGGTCGTAGTTGAGCAGGGCCCACTCGCCCATGATCACGGGGATGCCGCGGGCCACGAACGCGTTGTTCACCCGGTCGAACGTGCCCACGAGGTCGGCCTCCACTTCGGCGTTGTAGCGGGTGAAGCCGGCGATGTTCACGCTGAACGGCCAGAACCCGTAGAAGTGGACGGTCGCGGCGAGGTTGGGGTCACGCAGCTGGTTGAGCGTGGCCGTCAACGCGTCCAGCCGGCCCTGGTCGGCGTTGGTGAACAGGGTGGGCAGCACCAGCACCCGGGTCGAGTTGCCGCCGCCGGAGGCGCGGACGACGCGGTGGAACTCCACGTTGAGCTCGTGCAGCAGCTGGTAGCTCTGGTCGTCGCCGGAGGTTCCGGCGAACTGCGGCTCGTTGATGCTCTCCAACAGCAGCCGTGGCGAGTGGTTGCGGAAGGTCGTGGCGATCTGTGTCCACAGTGCCTGGTACCTGGCCAGCACTCCCGCGCGGTCGGTGGGGAATGTGTTGATCCACTGCCAGGAGTCGTGGTGAAGGTTGAGCAGCACGTAGAGGTCCTCGGCCAGCGACCAGTCGACGATCTGGCGGACCCGGCTCAGCCAGGCCGGGTCGATCGTGTAGGTCGGCGCCGGGCCGTGGTGGTTGCTCCACGTCACGGGGAGCCGGATGCTCCGGTACCCCTGGGACCGCACGTGGCGCAGCAGAGCCTGCGTCGTGAGCGGGTTGCCCCAGGCGGTCTCGTCGGGAATGGCGTCCAGCGTGTTGCCCAGGTTCCAGCCGGGCTGCATGGCGGCCACGGTCGCCATCGCGTTGCCGGGCGGCACCGTGGTCGTCGGCGGCCCGGTCGTGGGCGGCACCGTGCGGGTCGGAGAGATGGTGGTCGGCCGGGTGGTGGTCGGCGTCGTCGAGCCGCCCACGTTACCCGTGCAGGCGACACCGTTGAGCGTGAACGCGTTCGGTGCGGTGTTGGTGCCCGACCAGGAGCCGTTGAAGCCGAAGTTGACGGTCCCGTTGGTCGCGATGGTCGGGTTGTAGCTCGCGTTCACCGCGGTGACCTGGGCGCCCGACGCCGTGATCGTCGCGTTCCAGGCCTGGGTGACCTGCTGCCCGGACGGGAACGTCCACTCCAGACGCCAGCCGTTGATCGGGTCGCCGAGGTTGGTCACGTCCACGTTGGCCGTGAAGCCGCCGGGCCACTGGGCGGTGACCGCGTACGCCACGCGGCAGCCCGCGGCCGCGCTCACGTTGGCCGCCACCGCCATCCCGGCCACCAGAAGCGCGGCCACGGCACTGGCCACCATGCCGACCCGCAGGCGGCTTCGCCGTACGTCCATGAGGCCCTCCTTCTGTCCAGCTCGACCGGAATGCCCGGCAACTTTCCAGACATTGACGCTGGATAGTTTCCGGTTCAGCGGGACGGTACGGGTTCCTTCGACCTCCGTCAATGGCGATGGTCCGGCCGGCCCCTGCTGGTTCGCCGATGGCGCGTGGATCCGAGGTCACCCATCCATCCGGCCGGGCCGGCCGGCGCTCCGGGGGGGCAATGTCTGGAAAGTTTCAGGGCGACGCGCCGACCAGTGGTACATTCGCTGCCACCGATACCGGCCGATGGAGGGAGCGGGATTGACCTCCGGTGAGCGCGTCGACCCGGCCCTGCCCGTGACGATCTCCTACATCGCGGAGTCGGCCGGGGTGTCCATCCCGACGGTATCGAAGGTCATCAACGGCAGGGCCGGCGTGGCGGCGGACACCCGCGCCCGGGTCGAAGCGCTCATCACGCGGTACGGGTACCGGAAGCCGGCTCCGATCAACCGCAGCCGGGTGATGGAGGTCGTCTTCGACGAGCTCGCGGACATGTGGGGCGTCGCGATCATCCGTGGTGTCGAGCGGGTGGCCCGCGCCCACCGCGTGGGTGTCGTCCTGACCGAGTTCGGCCCGCAGCGCAACACGATCCGGTACTGGATCGACGACGCCGTCGCGCGGCGTCCGGCCTGCGTCGTGACGGTGGCCCAGTTGTCGGACGAGCAGCGCGGCCAGCTGCGGGCCCGGGGCATCCCGTTCGTGGTGTTCGATCCCACCGTCGAGCTGCCGGCCGACGTGCCCTTCGTCGGAGCGACCAACTGGGCCGGTGGCCGGTCGGCCGCGCGCCACCTGATCGAGCTGGGGCACCGCCGCATCGCGGTGATCGGTGGCCCGGAGACGGCCCTGTGCTGCCAGGCCCGGCTGGACGGCTTTCGCTCGGCCACGGCGGCCGCCGGGCTGGCGGTGGATCCCGGTCTGGTCGTGCAGGAATCCTTCACCCAGGAGGGCGGCCACGCGGCCGCGCTCGACCTACTGAGCCGTCCGCACCGCCCGACGGCCATCTTCGCCGGCAACGACCTGCAGGCACTCGGCGTCTACCGGGCCGCGCGGGCGCTCGGGCTGCGGATTCCCGCCGACCTGAGCGTGGTCGGGTTCGACGACCTGCCGATCGCCGCCCTGCTCGACCCGGCGCTGACCACCGTCCGGCAGCCGCTGACCGAGATGGCCGCGGCCGCGACCGAGCTGGCCCTCACCCTGGGACGCGGGGTGGAGCCCCCGCAGATGGGACTGGAGCTGGCGACGACGCTGACGGTTCGCGAGAGCACCGCACCACCCGGGTCCTGAGGCGCACACCCGCACGTTTGGCCGCTCAGCCGAGCAGGCGCCGGGCGTCGGCCTCGACGTAGAGCGCGGCCGACCGGCCGGTCGTGGCCCAGGCGGCGATCACCCGCAGTTCGACGAGGACCCAGTACCCCATGGCATGCCTGACCGAGCGCTCGCCGTCCGCGTCGCGCACCCGTACCTCCCCCGTGTCGATGTCGCGCATGGCTCGGACAGTACGCCAGGACACCGCCGGCGTACGGTCGGGACATGGATCCCGACCTGTCGCGCCGGCGGGATAGCCTGCCCTGATGTCACTGAGCTGGTCGCGGGCGCTGGCCTGGCGGATGCGGCGGCACCTGCTCGATCCGGTCGGCACCGAATCGGTGGCCGGCGTGGTCGGCCGGCTGGGCGCGGTCCCGGCCCAGCCCGACGCCGGGGCCGAGCTGGCCGTGCGGTCCCGGCGTCAACGGTCGCGGGCCGGCGAGGTGGCTCGGGCCCTGGCCGAGGGCCGGATCATCAAGACGTTCGCCTTTCGCGGCGCCACCCATTTCATGACGCCCGAGGACGGCGGCCCCTACCTCGCCCTGCGGGCGGCCAGCCGGATGTGGGAGCTGCCGAGCTGGCAGAGCCACTACGGTCTGGCGCCGGCCGATTGGCCACACTTCCGGGCGACCGTCCGGGAGGCGCTGGCCGCCGGGCCGATGACCCGCGACGAACTCGGGGCGGCGGTCACCCGCAAGGCCAGGTACCGGCACCTGGGCTTCGCGTTCGCCGACAAGTCCTGGACGTTGCTGAAGCCGCTGGCGTGGCAGGGCGACATGAGCTTCGGTCCGCCGCGGGACGGACGGGCGACCTTCCAACGCCTGGACGGCAATCCGCGCTGGGCGGGCGTGCCCGATCTCGACGAGGCCGGACCGCGGGCGGTCGAGGCCTACTTCCGGGCCTACGGGCCGGCGGCGGCGGACCGCGTCCGCTACTGGCTCGGCGAGGGCTTGGGCGCGGGCCGCAAGCGGATCCAGGCCTGGATCAACGGCCTCGGCGACCGTCTCGCGACCGTCGACATCGACGGGCAGCCGGCCCACATCCTGCGGGAGGATCTCGACGAGCTGGTCGCGACGCCGGCCTCGACCGCCGTGCGACTCCTGCCGGCATACGACCAGTGGGTCCTCGGTCCGGGCACGGCCGACGCCCACGTCGTCCCGCCGGCCCGGCGGGCACCGGTCACCCGGGGGGCGAACATCGCGATCGCCGGTGGCGTCGTGTCCGGCACCTGGTCGCTGGCCGATGGCCAGGTCGTCGTGGCCTGGTTCTCCGAATCACGGCCACCCGACAGGAAGGCCCTGACCGACGAGACCGCCCGGCTCGCCACCACGCTGGGTCGACCCCTTCAGGTGACCGTCCAGTCGGTATGAAGGCCAGCGCCGGCCGATGTTGGTTGATCCACGCTGGGCCGGCCTGCATGATGACCGCGTGGCCGCACCGCTGCTCACCCGGGACGCGCGTGACCTGCGGCTGCTGGCCCGGCCGCGGTGGCAGCGGCGCGCGCTGGCGTGGGCGCTCCCGGTCGCCGCCGCCGTCCTGACCGGGCTCCACGTCTGGGCCGCGGGGCCGGCGGTGTGCACGCCGCGGGATCCGTGCCAGCCCGATCTGTTGGGCTCGGTCGCGATCGCGCTCCTGTTCGCGGCAGCCGTGTCCGGCTTCGTCCTCCCGGGACTGGCGATCTGGTTCGCCAGCGGGTTCGTCGCGTGTCTGGTCTCCTCGGAGCGCCTGCTACGACCCGCGATCGTCTCGCCGGTCTGGCTCTATGTCGTGGACGTCGGCTTCGTGGGTCTGTGCGCCCTGCTGTCCCGTGTGGATTCCGACCGGCCGCCCACCGATCGGGCCTGGCAGTGGTTGGCGGGCGTGCGGCGGGAGCGACCCCCGGCGGTGACATGGCCCACGCCGGGCCGGCTGTGGCGGGGGATGGGATGGGTCCTGGCGGTCGCGGCCGCGGCCGGCCTGACGTGGGGCTGGCACGCGCAGCGGCAGGCCGACGCCCGTCAGCGCGTCGCGTCGCGGGTGGTCGCCGAGGTGTCCGCCCACCCCGACGAGTTCACGGTTCAGGTACGCCTACCCACCGGGACGACCCGGATCGGTGTGCTGGAGGCGGCCAACTACCCGGTGGGCGAGCCGATGGAGCTGTACGTCGACGACCGGGGCCTGCGCCAGCCGGTCAGCGAACCGTACGACGCCACCGGGTGGAGCTTCCTGGGCGTCTTCCTGGCCGCCGTCGCCTTGACGCTGCGCGCCCGGGGTGTCGCGCAGGGACACGGACAGCGGCGGTGGCTCACCGAGCCGCAGCCGGTCACGGAGGTCTGGGCGCTGCCGGGCCTGGGCGCGGTCGCCGTGTATGCCGGCGACGCCCGTCCGGGCGAGCCGGCCGTCCTCGAGATCGCGACGATGCCCGTCGTGTACACGGACGAGGACCTGAGCCGGTTGCGCCTGACCGGTGCCGACCTGGAGCCGGGCCTGCACCCGGCGTCGCTGTACGGGACGCCGGCGCCGGGCCACTGGTGCGTGGTCGTGGTCGATGGCCGGCCGGTGGCGCCACTGCGACCGCTGTCGACGAAGCCGGTCGCCGCCCCGCCGTACGGCTACTCCGTCGGCGCGGGCGAGGACGGCCCGGAGCCGCCGCGCCTGGCGGATCTGCCGCTGCGCGCGGAGGAGCTGGCGGCGCTGCGGCCCGCCGACCGGCGGCCGATGGCCGGCGAGGTGCGGGCGCATGTACGCAGCCCGAGCGTCGGCTACGTCGTGGCCGCGGCCCTCTCGCTGGTCCTGGTGGCCCCCGGTCAGTTCCTGCCGGATCTGTCCTACGGCCTGGCGCTGCTCCTCGCCGGTGCGGGGTTGGCCGGCTCGTGTGGGCTGTCGTGGTGGTTGTTCATGCGGGGCCGGGTCCTGTGGAACGACCGCGGCATCGCCGCGCTCGGCGCCGTCGGCACCCGCCGCGTCGACTGGCGCACGGTCCGCGAGATCGAGCACGACGGCAACAGCGTCACCATCCACACGGGAGACCGGAGCCTCATCATCGGCGCCGGCCCCGTGTTCGGACTGCTCGGCCGGCGCGATCGCGGCCCGGAGGAACTGGCCCATGCGCTGCGACATGCGCGCGGCGCCGCCCTGGCCCGCGACCGCGACCCGGTCGGGCCGGGCCGGGACGACGACCTGCCTCACCTCGATCCGCCCCGCCGGCCGGCCGGGCTCTACCTGCTCTGGTTGTTCGGTACCCCGGTGCTGGCGTGGATCCTGCAGGTCGCCGGATGAAGGTTCGATAATCGGTGGCCGCCCGATGTGGATGGCCGTTGGATGGTACGGATGGACAGCGCGACGCGCCGCGAGCGGGCCAGAAGGCTGCTCGATGAGCACGGCTATGTGAGCGGGCCGACGGCCGGGCCGCAGGCGACGGCGCGGGCGCTGGCGAAGGTCGGCGAGGCATCGGCCGTGGTGCTGGTCGAGGGCATCAGCGACCAGATCGCTCTGGAGACCCTGGCCGTTCGCCGCGGACGGGACCTCGCCGCGGAGCGCGTCGTGGTCCTTCCGGTCGGCGGTGCCCACGCGGTCCGGCACTACCTGACCCAGTTCGGACCCGCCGGTGCGGATCTGAAGCTGGCCGGCCTGTGCGACGTCGCCGAGGAGAACATCTTCCGGCGAGGGCTCGCCGACGCCGGTCTCGGCGAGCCGCGGACCCGGGCCGAGATGGAACGCCTGGGCTTCCACGTCTGCGTCGCCGACCTGGAGGAGGAGATGATCCGCGCCGTCGGTGTCCCGAACGTGGAAGCGCTCTTCGACGCCCACGGGGACCTCGGATCGTTCCGGACCCTGCAGAGCCAGGTCGCCTGGCGTGGCCGGCCGGTCGACGCGCAGATGCGGCGGTTCCTCGGCAGCGGCTCGCGCCGCAAGAGCCGGTACGGGCGCCTCCTCGTCGAGGCGGTCGACCTCGACCGGGTGCCGCACCCGCTCGACGCCGTCCTCGCCGACGTCGACCGGTGACGCGCCGCCTCTACCCGGAGGCCGACGTGCGGCGCAGACTGGAGGTCGTGAGGTTCGCGGGCGTCGTGGGCGAGGACGCGCCGGATCCGCGTCTTCAGTGGCGTGACCAGGCGCGGCAGATGCCCGTGCCGGTCCTGGGCCTGGCGGCTCAGCCCCACCTCGAGGACTGGGGCGCGATCGGCGTCGGCTCAGGAACGCGCGACGGGGAGCTGGAATCCTGCGAGGCGAGCGTCAGCTACACGCTCTGGCGCAACCCGGACGACCACGCCGACCCGGTCAACCTCGCCGAGCTGGACGAGCGGCAACGCGCCGCCCTCGATGCCGAGCCGCCGTGGCCCCGCCCGGCCTGGCTGCTCGAGGAGATACGGCGGATGCGCTACCCGATGCTCTGGGAGTGTGTGAGCACGCGGTGGTTCCGCGCACCGGGCGAACATGACACGGTCCGGGCCGTGCTGGTCTCGCACGTGAACCACATCCTCACCAACCGGTTCCGCGAGACGCGGGTCATGGGTGACGCCCCGCCGTTCGACCTGGACAGCCCGGTCGACGACCGGTGCGTCGAGGCCGGCGTCCCGGTCCTGGTCGACGGGACCGTCCGGGACGGCGTTCGTATCGACACCGATCCGGATGTCTACGGGGTGGGCGTCGACCTCGGTACCCACGCGGTCGTCACCGCGGCGATACCGCGCGACGCGCTGCGGTACGTCGATGTCGCGTTCGCCGTCCGGCCCCTCTGAGCCGGCCCTCTGAGCCGGCCCCTCTGAGCGGCGTGTGGCGCATCAGCCGCCGATGTCGGTGTACAGGATGCCGCGGCCGAACGTCGCCGCGAACAGCGTGCCCGTTGCCGCGTGCAGGTGGATGTCGTTGACCGGCACGACCGGGAACGACCGGCCGACCTTGTGCCACAGGCGACCCATGTTCGGGCTGAAGAACACGCCCATGTCCGTGCCGACGTAGAGCCACTGGTCGTGATCCGGGTGCCGGATCACGTCGTTGACCGGTGCCTGCGGCAGGCGGCCGGAGATGTCGACCCACGTCGTCCCACCGTCCTGGGTCATCAGGACGTGCGGCTGGGTCTCGCTCTCCCACTTGAACCCGGAGTACGTCACCCAGGCCAGGTTCGGGTTCTCCGGGTCGACCGTCACCCGCGTGACCCAGCGGTCGGGCAGATCCGGGTCGACCAGGCGGGTCCAGGTCCCGCCGCCGTCGCGGGTGACCCACAGCCGCCCGTCGTCGGTGCCGACGTACACGATGTTCTCGTCGGTCGGCGCTATCCCGATGGTGGTGATGGTGCCGTACGACGTGGTATTGCGCGGCGTCGGGCCACCGGTCAGGTCGGGACTGACCGCCCGCCAGGTGACGCCGCGGTCGTCGGAGCGGTTGAGGATGTTGGAGCCGAAGTACACGGTGTCCGGCTTGCCGGGCGCGATCTCCAGGGGCGACACCCAGTTGAACCGCGTCCCGGCGAACCGGGGGCGGATGTTGGTGATCGTGTCCCCGCCGTTGTCGGACCGGACGCAGGCGCCGTTCTGCGCGCAGGCGTACACGTTGAACATGTCGACTGGGTTGATCCGGTTCATCATCCCGTCGCCGCCGCGGTAGTTGTTCCAGTCGGTGCCGCCCCACGACCGCAGCGAGCCGTTGTCCTGGGTGCCGCCGGAGACCCGCGTCACGTCCTGCGCACTGGCGTCCATCGCGTAGAACTGCATGTACGGCTGGAACTGCGACGCGGTCCAGGTGCCGACCACGTTGCCGTTCTCGTCCGACCAGTACAGGCCACCGTCGTTGCCGACGTAGACCCGGCCCGGCGTGTGCGGGTCCCAGGCGAGCGCGTGCTGGTCGACGTGGATGCCGCGGCCCTGGATCCACGTCGCGCCGCCGTCGCGGGACTCCATCATCGGCACGCCGGCCGAGAAAAGGTGGTCGGCATCGCCCGGGTCGACCCACAGCCGGCCGAACCACCAGGCGAACCCGCCGTCCGCGGCGTCCAGCGCCGCCTCGCCGGTCCCGGGCCGGACCCACGTCGCCCCGGCATCGGTGGAGACGAAGAAGCCGGTGAGGTTGCCGATGCGGTCATTGGTGATCGCGTACGCCCGGAGCGGATCGCTGGGGGCGAAGGTCACGCCGATGCGGCCCGGCTCGCTCTCCGGCGTCGGCAGCGGGTCACCGATCCGCCCCCAGGTCCGACCGCCGTCGGCCGACCGGTAGAGGCCGGAGCCCGGGCCGCCGTATTCGCGCCCGTCGGGGAAGCGCAGCTTGTCCCACAACGCCGCCAGGACGACGTCCGGGTCGCCGGGGTTGATGGACACGTCGATCGCGCCCGTGGAGCTGTTGAGGCCGTTGAGCACGCGCTGCCAGGACGACCCGCCGTCCACCGAGAGGTACAGGCCGCGGTCACCGCCGGTGTCGAACAGGCGGCCCTGGGCCGCGACGAAGATCCGCCGAGGGTCGGTCGGGTCGATGCGGATCCGCCCGATCGCCCCGGTGTTCGTCAGGCCGAGGCTGTGCCAACTGCGTCCACCGTCGGTGGAGCGGTACACACCGGTGCCGTAGTACGAGCCGCCGCCGCCATGGTCGGGCTCGCCCGTCCCGGCGTACAGCGAGCCGTCGGGGGCGATCGCCAGCGCTCCCATCGATTGCGGTAGATCATCGGCCCAGACGCTCGCGAGCGTGACGCCGCCGTCGGTGCTCTTCCAGACACCCCCGGTGCCGGCCGCCACGTACAGGGTGCCGGGCGTCCGGGGATCCATGACCACGTCGATCAGCCGGCCGCCGATATTGCTCGGGCCGAGCGACTTCCACCGCGCGCCCAACAGCTGCGGGGCGCTGCGACCGGTGGTGCTCTCGATCTGCCGGCTCCGGGCCAGGGCGTCCCGGTACGCGGTGGCGGGAATCGAACCGTCGGCGTTGGCCCGCTGGGCCCACATCCACTCCTCGGGCTCGCCCGGGTTCTCGTTCTCCTCGGATTCGATGCCTCCGGCGGCGGGAGCCGGGTCGCCGGCCATGTACACCGTCGCGACCAGGAGCGTGGCCGCGACGGTGGCCGCCGCGGTGCCGACCAACCGGTGCCGCCACCGCCTTGTGAGCCTGACGCGCATGTCCTCACCCCGCCGGGCCGTGGAGCGGCATCGTCGCCGCTCGATGCCAGCCAGCGTACGCAGCCATGGACGACCGTGGAAGGGCATGCGGAAGCGGTCGGCCGGTTGCACACCGACCGACCGCCCCGGTGGGATCAGAAGTCGAACTGGTCGATGTTGCTGGCGTTGAAGGTGAAGGGGTCGCCGAGGAGGACGGTGGCGTTGGCGCCGACGGTGTATTCGCCGAGTTTGCCGGCGGTGAAGGTGTCGCCTTCCTTGCCGGTGATGATGCCGGAGGCGAGGGCGGCGCCGGCGTAGGCGGCCAGGTAGCCCAGGTCGGCCGGGTTCCAGAGGGCGAAGGCCTTGCAGGTGCCGTCCTTGATGTAGGCGCGCATCTGGTTGGGGGTGCCCAGGCCGGTGAGTTGGACCTTGCCTTTGTAGGTGGAGCCGGACAGGTAGCGGGCGGCGGCGGCGACGCCGACGGTGGTGGGGGAGATGATGCCTTTGAGGTTGGGGTATTTGGCCAGCAGGCCTTGGGCTTCGGCGAAGGATTTCTGGTCGTCGTCGTCGCCGTAGACGGTGGCGACGAGTTTGAGCTTGGCGTGTTCGGGTTTGGCCAGCTCGGTTTTCATCATCTCGATCCAGGCGTTCTGGTTGGTGGCGTTGGCGGTGGCCGAGAGGATGGCGATCTCGCCGCCGTCGGCGCCGATGGCCTCGGAGATCAGTTTGATCTGGGAGGTGGCGATGCCTTGGGCGGTGGCCTGGTTGATGAACAGGTCGCGGCAGGTGGGGTTGGTGTCGGAGTCGTAGGTGACCACCTTGGCGCCGCTCTGCCGGGCCTCCTGCAGCGCGCCGCAGATGGCGTCCTTGTCGTTGGCCGAGACCACGATGACGTCGACCTGCTGTTGGGAGAGGGTGTTGATGTAGCTGACCTGCGCCGACGGGCTGGCCTCGGACGGTCCGGTCTGGGCGTAGACACCCTTGACCTCCTCCACGGCGACCTTGCCGCCCTTGTTGTCGGAGGTGTCGAAGTACGGGTTGTTCACCTGCTTGGGCAGGAACGTGATCTTCAGCCCCTCCTTGATGGTGCCGGCGCCGGCGGTGGGCGTCGCACCACCGCCCGGGCTCTGCTCCGAGCACGCCGTGGCGGCCAGGGTCAACAAGGCGAGTGCCGCGACGATGACGCGGGCGCCGCGAGTACCAGCTCTCATGGTCGTTCCTCTCAGATCTGTGGCCGTCAGCCGGCCGATGGGGTAGTGGTGGAAACCGGGCGGTGTCGGCGTAGACGGGCGCGGATCATGCCCGCGACGTACGGCGCGACGACCGAGATGATGAGCAGAGAACCCGTGATGATCGTGAGTGTGTTGGCCGGCACGTACGCGAGCTGCAGCGTGTTGCGGAGGGTGGCCAGCAGCGCGACCGCCGCCACCACGCCGACGAGGCCGCCCCGGCCGCCGAAGATGGACACGCCACCGAGCAGGACCGCGGCCACGACGGCCAGCTCCAGGCCGGTGCCGTTGTCGGCCCGGGCACTGGCGAACCGCAGCGTCCAGAACACGCCGGCCAGCGCCGACATGACGCCGGTGACCACGAAGATCCAGAACTTGGTACGCCGGATCGCGATGCCGGAAAACCGCGCGGCGTCGGCGTTGTTGCCCATCGCGTACACGCCACGCCCGATCGGGGTGGCGTGCAGGAGCACGCCGAAGCCGATGGCGAGCGCGGCGAGGACGAGCACCGCCCACGGGATCGTGGTGCCGGGAATGGCCCGGATGGAGCCGAGGGTCCAGGCGGGCGGATAGTCGGCCACCGCGCGGTTGCCGAGCACGACGGAGGCCAGTCCCCGGTACAGCGCCAGCGTTCCGATGGTCACGGCCAGCGAGGGCAGCCCGAACCCGGTGACGAACAACCCGTTGACGGCGCCGAGCACCGCCCCCAGGGCCAGGCACACGAGGATCAGCAGAGGCAGGGAATCCACGCCCCACGCCCACATCTGACCGAACGCCGTGCAGGTCAGTCCGAGCACGCTGGCCACTGACAGGTCGATCTCGCCGGTGATGATCACCAGCGTCATCGGCAGTGCGATGAGCCCGATCGGGATGATCTCCAGAATCACGAAGCGCCAGAAACGGGGAGTGCCGGCACCGTCGACCGCAGCGGACCCGACGAGTACCACGAGGACCAGCCCCAGCAGCACGGCCGCGTCCCAGGACCGCAGGCCCGCCCACAGCGGCCGCGTCCAGGCGCCGGTCCCGGTGGTCGTCTGGTTGCCGGCGTCAGACACCGCCGCTCCCTCCGCGCAGGCGCCGGGCCAGTCGGGCCGACAGCGCCCGGTCCAGGCCGATGGCGGCCAGTATCAGCACGCCGACCGCGGCCCGCTGCCAGAACGGGTTGACCCCGAGTACGGGCAGGGCGCTGCCGATCGTGACCAGCAGCACGGCGCCGATCGCCGCCCCGTAGACGGATCCGCTGCCGCCGAAGATGGCCACACCACCCACCACGACGGCGGCGATGACGTTGAGTTCGAAACCGAGACCCGCGTTGGCATCCAGCGTCCCGAACCGCGCGGCGTACAGGACGCCGGCCAGCCCGGCCAGGGCACCGCTGGCGACGAACGCGCCGAAGACGCGCCGGCCGACCGGAATGCCGGCCAGGTGCGCGGCGTCCGGGTTGGAGCCGATCGCGTACAGCTCGCGGCCGCTGGAGTACCAGCGCAGGTAGAGCCCGGCGGCCACGAGCACGACGATCGCGAACATCGTCAGGACCGGCAGGCCGAGGATCGTCCTGGTACCCAGGCGCAGGAAGGCGGGCGGCATGTCGGCGGCGTTGATCTGCCGACCGGTGGCCCAGGTGTAGTCCAGCCCGCGGAACACGTACAGGGTGCCGAGCGTGACCACCAGCGCGGGCACCCGGGCGGCCGCGATCAGCGCGCCGTTGACGGCCCCGCAGACCGCGCCGAGTCCGACTCCGGCCAGCAGCACCACCGGGATGGGCAGGTCCGGCGAGGCGACGAACAGGCTGCCGGTCGCGAACGCGGCCAGCCCCAGCACCGATCCGACGGACAGGTCCACGTTGCGGCTCACCACCACGATGGTCTGGCCGACCGCGAGGATGGCGAGAATCGTCGAGCCCAGCAACAGGTCCTTGACGCTCTGCGCGCTCAGGAACCGCGGGTTGACGGTCGCCGTGACCGCGACCAGCAGGACCAGGGCCGCGACGATGCCGACCTCCCGCACCACGAGAGCCCGGCGGACGACCCGGGCGCCGGCGGCCGGGCGCGCCGGGCTGTCCGGCTCGGCCCGCAACGCCGTCGAGGGGGGCGGGCCCGAAGGGCTGGGGGGCGGGGACATCATGGCTCGCCCCGCTGGCCGGTCGCGGCCAGCATCACCGACCGCTCGTCGGCGCGGGCGCGAGGGATGTCGGCCACCAGCCGGCCCTCGTGCATGACCAGGACACGGTCGGCCATGCCGAGCACCTCGGGCAGCTCGCTGGACACCATCAGGACGGCCACCCCGTCGGCCGCCAACCGCGACAGCAGACCGTGCACCTCGGCCTTGGTGCCGACGTCGATGCCCCGTGTGGGCTCGTCGACGATGAGCACGCCCGGCCGCGTCGACAGCCACTTGGCCAGGACGACCTTCTGCTGGTTGCCCCCGGACAGCGTCGACACCGGATCGGTCACCCGGGCCGTCTTGACCCGGAGCCGGTCGGCCCAGGTGCGGGCCGACCGGCTCTCGGCTCCCGCGAGCAGAAGTCCGAACCGGCTCAGCGACCAGCGACGGGGCAGCGTGAGATTGCGGGCGACGGACAACTCCATCACCAGGCCCTGGGCCCGGCGGTCCTCCGGCACCAGCGCCAGGCCGGCCGCGATCGCGGCGGGGGTGTCGCCCGGAGGCAGCCGCCGCCCGTCGACCACCACCTCCCCGGCGTCGAACCGGTCCACCCCGAACACGGCCCGGATGACCTCGGTGCGGCCGGCGCCGACCAGGCCGGCCAGCGCCACGATCTCTCCACCGTGGACGGTGAAGCTCACGTCGCTGAAGGCGCCCGACCGCGTCAGGCCGCGCACCTCCAGCCGGGCCGGGCCGGCGGAGGCCTGCGACTTCGGGTACATCGCGGAGATGTCGCGGCCGACCATCCGGCGCACCAGGGAGTCGACGGTCAGGTCCTCGGCCGGGTCGGTGGAGATCCAGTGTCCGTCCCGCAGCACCGTGATGCGCTGGCACAGGGCGAAGATCTCTTCGAACCGGTGCGAGATGAACAGGACGGCCGCGCCGGCGTCCCGCAGCGTCCGGGCCACCGAGAACAGGCGCTCGACCTCCGCGCCGGACAGCGCCGACGTCGGTTCGTCCATGACCACGACCCGCGCGTCGAAGGAGAGCGCCTTGGCGATCTCGACGAGCTGCTGGTCGGCGATGGACAGCCCGCGGGCCGGCCGGTCGGGATCGAGGTGTACGCCGAGGCGCGCGAACAGTTCCCGCGTGCGCGCGCGCAGGGCCGCGCCGTCGATGCGGCGCAGACCACGCAGCGGCTGGCGGGCGATGAAGATGTTCTCGGCCACCGACAGGTCGGGGAACAGTGCCGGCTCCTGGTAGATGACCGCGATGCCGGCCGCCCGGGCATCGGCCGGACCGGCCAGCACGAGCTCGCGACCGTCCAATGTGACGACGCCGCGGTCGGGGGCGTGCACCCCGGCCAGGATCTTCACGAGCGTCGACTTGCCCGCCCCGTTCTCGCCGACCAGGCCGTGGACCTCGTGCCCGCGCAGCTCCAGCCGGACGTCCCGCAGGGCCGCCACGGCACCGAACGATTTGCTGACCCCGGTGAGGGCGAGCAGCGGTTCCACCGGGGCCTCCCTCCGCTCGGACCTGGTTGCCTGGTGGCGATGAAACGTTTCATAGGCCGGTCCATCTGACGCTAGGTCGAGCGGGATGGCCGGGTCAAGGTTTTCCAGGTGGTTACCCGATTGTTATGTTGGCCGGACCAGAGCCGGGTCGCACCGCGTTCATTGACACGATTCAAGATGGTTCAACCGCAGGCCGCAGTCACCGGGTCAGGCGCTTCGCGATCCGGCCGGCCTCCTCGACCGCTATACGTATCGCCCGGGCGGCCAGCGGCGAGTGCGTGCGTCCGGCCGGCCACAACAGGTAGATCTCGCGGGGCGTCAGGGCCGGTCGCAGGTGGTGCAGTCGCAGCGCCGGTTCGGACCGCAGGTCGACGCCGTGCACGGACAGGCGCGGCAACACGGCCGCCCCCAGGCCGGCGCGGACCATCGACAGCACGGCCTGGTTGCCGCCGGTACGGAAGACGATCCGCGGCCGCAGCCCGTGGCGGACCATCTCCTGCTCCACCCGCGGCTGGTCGCAGATGGGCGGCGGTGCCACGATCGGCACGCCGCCGAGCCGGGTCAGCGGCACCGGGCCGGCGGGAAACGCGCCCTGGCGGGCCACCAGCACGTACGGGTCGTCGAACAACTTGAGGTGGTCGACGTCGCCGTCGACCCGGCCATCGAAGAACACCAGGTCCAGTCCCTCGACCCGGGGCGGGTCGGACTCCTCCTCGTACAGCCGGATGTCGCAGCCGGGATGCTCGTCACGCAGGCGCCGGACGATCACCGGGAGGATCGTGTTGGAGATGCTCTGGAACGTCCCCAGGTCGATCCGCCCGTCGCCCGCCTTGAACCGGTCGACGGCGTCGCTCAGCGTCCGCGCCCCGGCCAGCAGGTCGAGCCCGTGCCGGAGGACCACCGAGCCGAGCGGCGTGATCCGCACCGGCTTGGGCCCACCGGGCCGGTCGAAGACGGCGCCGCCGACGGCCTTCTCGAGCGTCGCGATCTGCTGGCTGACGGTGGACTGGGTGAACCCGAGCCGGGCCGCGGCCCGGCCGAACGAGCCCTCCTCGGCGATGGCGGCCAGCGCGGCCAGGTGGCGCAACTCGATCTCCGACATGCCATCATCGTACAATCCGATTGACTCGACCAGGAATCATCGTTGTACGCGATGACGATGCCGGCCTAGCGTGGAGGGCATGACACGGTCCAATGGCGAGAGGCTCCTCGAGGCCAACGGAGTCGAGCTCTGCGTGGAGACGTTCGGGGATCGGGCACACCCGGCGATCCTGTTCATCGACGGCGCGGCCGCCTCGATGCTGTGGTGGGAATCCGGGCTGTGCGAACGGATCGCGGCCCGCGACCGGTTCGTGGTGCGCTACGACAACCGGGACACCGGTCGGTCCACCAGCTACCCGCCCGGGCGAGGAGAGTACACGTTCTCCGACCTGGCCCGTGACGCCGTCGGCATCCTCGACGTGCTCGGCGTCCGGCGCGCCCATGTCGTGTGCCGGTCGTGGGGCGGTGGCATCGGGTACATCGCCGCCGTCGACCATCCGGATCGGGTCGCCTCGATGACGTTCGTGTCCACGTCGACCGATGAGCCGGGCCTCCCGCCGCCCTCGCCGCGCCTCGCCGAGCGGAGCGCGCCGGCTCCCGATCCGTCCGACCGGACGGCCGTCGTGGACTACGTCGTCGCGACCGCACGGGCCTACGCCGGCGACTCGGTGTACTTCAACGAGTCCGCCACCCGGGCGCTGGTCGAGCGCGATGTCGCCCGCACCCGCGACATCGCCTCGATGCTGGCCAACCATTACGGGGCCGAGTTGGATGGGCCGACCGGCGGCGGCTACGCCGACATCACCGTGCCCACGCTGGTGGTGCACGGTGACCGCGATCCCGTCTTCCCGCTGCCGCACGCCGAGGCGCTGCGCGACGCGATCCCGGGCGCCGAACTGCTGGTGCTGGCGGGCGTCGGCCACGAGTTGCCCGAGCCCGTGTGGGATGTGTTCGTCGAGGCCCTGGTCGCGCACACCGACGGCGGCCGGTCGTGACCGGCCCGCGCTGGGCCATCTGGCTGCCGCTCTTCGAGGAGCTGGCCGATCCGCGGGTGGTGACCCGCCTGGCCGTCGAGGCCGAGGAGCACGGCTGGCACGGCCTGTTCGTGTGGGACCAGATGCGCTGGCGGGCACCCGTGCAGCGGGTCGCCGATCCGTGGATCACCCTGGCCTCGGTCGCCGCCGCCACCGAGCGCCTGCGGCTGGGCCCAATGGTGACGCCGCTGGCCCGGCGCCGCCCGGCCAAGGTGGCCCGGGAAACCGCGACTCTGGACCTGCTCAGTGAAGGCCGCCTCATTCTCGGAGCGGGCCTGGGCGGCGACCATTTCGCCGGCGAGTTCTCCAGCACCGGCGAGCAGCTCGACGACCGCATTCGCGCCCGCATGCTCGATGAGGCCTTGGACATCCTCACGGCGGCCTGGTCGGGCGAGGAGGTCAGGCACCGCGGCGAGCACTACACAGTGGACGGCATCCGGTTCCTACCGCGGCCGGTGCAACGGCCGGCCGTGCCGGTCTGGATCGCCGGATCTCCCGGCCGCGTCCGGCCCCTGCACCGGGCGGCCCGCTACCAGGGTTTCTTCCCGATGAACCTGGAGCACCCGGATCAGCTCGCCGAGGCGGTGGCCACCATCACCCGGCTGCGCGGTCCGGCCGCCGGGCCGTACGACTTCGCGGCCGGGGTGGCCTCGGACGCCGACCCGACCCCGTACCTGCAGGCGGGGGCCACCTGGTTGATGCCGGAGTTCGATGTGGAACACGCGACGCCGGCCAACGTCCGCGCCCGCATCCGCCAAGGGCCAGGCTCCGGATGAGGCCGACGCGTAGAGCTTGACCGACGCGCGGGCGGCGTCTGCCTGGCCAACGCCACCAGCTGCGCCCCCTCCGGCGGCAGCCCCGTCGTCGGCTACGCGGCCCGCAACCCGTACGCCCAGACCGCCCCGAACAACTTCACGCTGGAGCTCTGGTTCAAGACCGGTACGACCGTGGGCGGCGAGCTGATCGGCTTCGGCAATCAGCAGACCGGGCTCTCCACCTACTACGACCGCATGATCTACATGCGCGACGACGGCCATCTGGTGTTCGGCGCCTACACCGGCACGGAGGCGACGATCGCCAGCACGGCGGCCTTCAACGACTCCCAGTGGCACCACGTGGCGGCCAGTCTCGGCAGCGGCGGCATGCGGCTCTACGTCGACGGCGTGCTCCATGCCTCGGACGCCACCGTGACCTCCGGGGAGTATTTCACCGGGTACTGGCGCATCGGCGGCGACCGGCTGTATGGCTGGCCCAACCCGCCGTCGTCGTTCTACTTCGCCGGCCACCTCGACGAGGTCGCCGTGTACGGCTCGCAGCTGACCACCGAACGGATCCAGGCGCACTATCACGGCCGCGACCGATGAGGACCGCCTCCGCGCTACCATAGTCGGTTCGAGCACACTGACAGGTTGGGGTGCGGGGAGGCGTGTTGTCGGACTCGTCGGTCGCGACCGATCTTGACCACGAGCAGGCGTACCTCACGATGCTCTACGGCCGCCTCGACGCCCTGCGGGCCCGGGCCGCGCAGCGCCTGTCCGACCTGCTGCGGGACAACGGCGGTACGCCGCAGGCGCGTTCGCAGCGGGACGCCACCGCGGTGATGTACGCCGATCGGATGGCGCAACTCGACGCGGTCGAACATGGCCTGTGTTTCGGCCGCCTGGACTTCCGCGATGGCGGGTCCGTCCACATCGGTCGGATCGGCATCTTTGACGAGGAGCGGGGCGGGTACGATCCGCTGCTGCTGGACTGGCGGGCTCCGGCGGCCCGGCCGTTCTATGTCGCGACCGCGGCCTCGCCGGACGGCGTGACGCGGCGCCGGCACATCCGCACCCGGCAGCGCGTCGTGGTCGGGCTCGACGACGAGGTGCTCGACCTCGAGGCGGCGGCCGGCACGGGTACCCGGGCCCTGACCGGCGAGGCGGCCCTGCTCGCCGCGCTGTCGGCCACCCGAACCGGCCAGATGCGCGACATCGTCGAGACCATCCAGTCCGAACAGGACGGCGTGATCAGGGCCGACCTCGGCGGCATCCTGGTCGTGCAGGGCGGCCCGGGCACGGGCAAGACGGCCGTGGCGCTGCACCGGGCCGCGTACCTGCTCTACACGTACCGCCGCCAGCTGTCCGCGCGGGGCGTGCTGATCGTCGGCCCGAACGCGACGTTCCTGCGCTACATCTCGCAGGTGCTGCCGTCGCTGGCCGAGACCGGCGTGGTGCTGGCCACGCTGGCCGATCTGTACCCGGGCACGACCGCCCGGCGCGCCGAGACGGACGCCGTCGCCGAGGTGAAGGGCCGGCGGGACATGGTGGGCGTCCTGGCCACGGCGGTGCGCGACCGGCAGCGCGTGCCGGACGAACCGATCGAGATCGAGGTCGACCACGAGGTGCTCCGGCTCGACCGGTACACCTGCGAGGCGGCGCGGATCCGGGCGCGCCGGTCGGGCCGACCGCACAACCTGGCCCGCCCGGTGTTCGCGGCCGCCGTGGTCGACGCGCTCGCGGCCCAGGTGGTCGAGCGGATCGGCCTGGATCCCTACTTCGACGATCCGCTGGGCGGCGACGACGCGCCCGGCGATCCCAACCTGCTCGACGCGGCCGACCTGGCCGCCGTCCGGGAGGACCTGGCCGCCGATCCGGCGGTCCAGGCGAGGCTCGACGACCTGTGGCCGGTGCTCACACCCCAGCGCCTGCTGGCCGACCTGTTCGCCTCCGACGACGCGCTGGCGTCGGCCGCGCCGGAGCTGTCCGCGGCCGATCGGGCGCTGCTGCTCCGCGACCCCGCCGGTGGCTGGGCACCGTCGGACGTGCCCCTGCTCGATGAGGCGGCCGAACTGCTGGGCACGGACGACCGCGCGGCGCGGGCCCGGGCGGCGCGACTGCAGGAGGCGCGCCTGGAGTACGCCCAAGGCGTGCTGGACATCGCGGCCGGGTCGCGGGCGATCGACCTGGACGACGATCCCGAGGCGGAGATCGCGAACGTGGCCGACGTCCTGGACGCCGAGGCACTGTCCGACCGGTACGCCCACGGGCCCCGGCTGACCGTGGCGGCCCACGCGGCCGCCGACCGTTCGTGGGCGTTCGGGCATGTGATCGTGGACGAGGCGCAGGAGATCACGCCGATGGCGTGGCGGCTGCTGCTGCGCCGGTGCCCGACCCGGTCGATGACGGTCGTCGGAGACCTCGCGCAGACCGGGGCGCTGGGCGGGCCGGAGTCGTGGGCCGAGGTCTTCGAACCGCACGTGGCCGACCGCTGGCGGCTGGCCGAGCTGACGATCAGTTACCGGACGCCGGCCGAGGTCATGGCGGTGGCCGCCGAGGTGCTGGCCGGCATCGACCCGAAGCTCGAGCCACCGCGGGCCGTCCGGCACTCCGGCATCGAGCCCTGGGACGAGGCCGGTTCGGTGGATCGGCTGGCCGACCTCGTCGCCCGCGAGGCCGGCGCGGTCGGCGAGGGCCGCCTGGCGATCATCGCCCCGGCCGGCCGGTTGCCCGAGCTGGCACCATTGCTGGCCGAGCGGCTACCCGGTCTTGCGGTCGGCGAGCAGCCGGAACTGGAGCGGACCGTGGTGTTGCTGGCCGTTCGCCAGGCGAAGGGGCTGGAGTTCGACGGCGTGGTCGTGGTCGACCCGGACGGCATCGTTGCCGAGTCGCCGCGCGGCGCCAACGACCTCTATGTCGCCCTAACCCGGGCCACCCAACGGCTGGGCGTGTTCCGCCCGCGCTGAGGCGTCACCGGCCCAGCAGCAGGGTGTCGAGCCCGCGGACCAGACCGGTGCGTCGCCGCGCGGCCCGGACGGCCATGAGGGTCCCGGCGACGTACGGGGTGGCCGACCCGCCGGCGTCGTGACGTATCACCAGCCGCTCGTCCGGCAGCGCGAACACCACCTCGGTGGAGACCGCGAAGCTGGGCAGGCGCAGCGAGTGCACCCGCGTTCCGGCGATGGTCGTGCCGCGCGCGTCGGGTCGCCCGGCCGCCACGGGTACGGCCTCCGGTGCCGCCTCGGCCGCGGCACCGAGGCGCTCGGCCAGCTCCCGGGCCGTCCCGCTGGGGGCATCCCGCTTCCGGTCGGACGCGTAGTCGATGATCTCGCGATGCGGTAGGTGCGGCGCCACTAGCAGGGCGGCCGCCTGGGCCAGCGCGGCCGTCAGCGAGAAGTTGCCGGCGGCCACCACGCCCACTCCTTTGCCGTCGGCCGCCTCGGCGATGCGGGCGTAGTCGTCGGCGCCCAGCCCCGAGGTGCCGATCACGACGGCGACGCCCCGGTCGATCGCCGTCAGCACGTGCCCGAGCACCGCCTCGTGTGAGGTGAAGTCCACCAGCACGTCGATGCCATCGAGGGCGTCGGCGACCCGGCCGTGGACCGGCACGCCGATGGGGGCGCCACCCCAGGCCGCGCCGAGGTCGCCGCCCGCGGCCGAGCGGGCGACCGCCGATCGCAGCGTGAGGTCCTCGGCACCCTGGATCGCCTCGGCCACCGCGCGACCGGCCCATCCCGTCGCGCCGGCCACACACACAGACATCGTCATGCCGCCACTGTATGGCCGACGTGATCGCGAAGGATCGGTGCACGCCGGTGTACACGGATCCTTCGCGATCAACACGCCCGCGCTCGGCCGGCCTCGAGCATCGGCGTGGCGGCCGGTCAGTCGCCGCTCGAGAACGCCGCGTCGAAGGCGGCCGTGGGCGGGTCGAAGGCGAGACGGCGTACGAACGCCAGCGCCTCCGGGGCGCCCACCAGCCGGTCCATGCCGGCGTCCTCCCACTCGATCGAGATGGGCCCCGAGTATCCGATCGCGTTCAACGCCCGGAAGCAGTCGGCCCAGGGCACGTCGCCGTGGCCGGTGGAGACGAAGTCCCAACCGCGGCGCAGGTCGGCCCAGGGCAGGTGGGACGACAGCCGACCGCGACGGCCATCGCCGGTGCGGACCTTGGCGTCCTTGCAGTCCACGTGGTAGATGCGATCGGCGAAGTCGAGGATGAAGTTGACCGGGTCGAGGTCCTGCCACACGAAGTGGGAGGGATCCCAGTTGAGTCCGAACGCCGGCCGGCGGTCGAGTGCGTCCAGTGCCCGCGTCGTGGTCCAGTAGTCGTAGGCGATCTCGCTCGGGTGCACCTCGTGGGCGAAGCGGACGTCGACCGAGTCGAAGACGTCGAGGATCGGGTTCCACCGCGCCGCGAAGTCGGCGT
>Ga0307409_100000163_pt1 | contig 25750 bp, 27 predicted proteins | sample 322Ometagenome_2_FD_203888 | JGI IMG/M metagenome (GOLD analysis project Ga0307409, IMG submission 203888) | Maize rhizosphere microbial communities from greenhouse at UC Davis, California, United States - 322HYB-O-2 | ecosystem: Host-associated > Plants > Roots > Rhizosphere > Soil | place... | reverse complement strand
CCGCCATCCGGTCGACACGCTGCTCTTGCCGATCCGGACCACGGCCGAGTTCTGCGGCATGGCGTACGCGCCGCCGCTCGTGCTCTACGACGTGCCGAACGTGCCCGGCCTGCCGCTGCCGCCCGCTGATCCCGCGCGCGTCGACGCGTTCGCCAGGCGCTACCGCGAACGGATCGAGCGTCCGCAGACGCGCGGCTGGGTCCCGTGAGGCTACAGCAGCCGGAGCACGAGGTCGGGATACACGGCGATGGCGATCGTCGGCACGAGGCAGGCGAGGCTCGCCACCAGCGCCATGCGTCTTTCCTGCCCGAGCGCCTGCGCTTCGCCGACGGGGCTCATGAACATCAGCTGGATCACGCGCAGGTAGAAGTAGATGCCGAGGTAGCTCGCGACGAGCCCGAGCACGCCGTACAGCGTGTAGCCCGCGTCCATCACGTTGCGGAACACGAGGAACTTGGCGACGAACCCGGGAAGCGGCGGAATGCCGGCCAGCGACAGCATCGCGATCGCGAGCGTGACGGCGGCGTACGGGCGGCGCGAGAACAGGCCTTTCAGCGCATCCAGCCGGTCCTCCCACCCATCGCCGTCCACGCCGCGCGGCAGCGCCGCGAACGCGAGCAGGTTCATGAGGCCGTAGGTGACGAGGTAGAACACCACCGCTTCGTAGCGGCCCGACCCCTCGCCGAGCAGCGCGAAGAACAGATAGCCGGCATGCGCGATCGACGAGTACGCGATCATCCGTCGGAACGTCGGCTGGCGCATCGCGGCGAGGTTGCCCCACGCGATCGACACGAGCGGCAGCAGCGCCAGCAGGTCCACCAGCGGCCGCTCGACCGGCACGGCATTGAACAGCCGCAGCGCCGCGAGCAGCACGCCGGCCTTGACGATCGTCGCCATGTAGGCGGTGACCGGCACGCTCGCCCCTTCGTAGGCGTCCGGTGCCCAGGCGTGGAACGGGACGATCGCCGCCTTGATGAACAGCGCTGCCGTGACGAGCGCGAGGCCGGCCGAGCTCATCGGATCGCGCGAGCCGAGGGCGTGCGAGAACGTCGACAGCGCGAGCGTCCCGCTGCCGCCGAAGAGCAGCGCCGCGCCCATGAGCAGCGTGGCCGACGCGGCGCCGCCGAGGACGAGGTACTTGAGCGCGGCCTCGGCGCTCTCCGGTCGCCGCCACGCGAGCAGCACGAGGACGTACACGGGCAGCGACATGAGCTCGATCGCGAGGAACAGCGTGAGGAAGCTCTGCGAGGATGCGATCAGGCACGCGCCGTACAAGGACGACAGCACGAGCACGTGGAACGGCCGTCCGCTCGCTTCGTCGCGGGCGAGCAGCAGCACCGGCAGCGCAAGCGCGAGGACGAACGCCTTGGCGATGGACGCCGGCCGGTCGACGGCGAGCTCGTACGGAAACGGCTCCGCCTGGTAGCCGGAGAACGCGAGGGCGGCCGCGGCCACGGCGGCGGCGAGCACCGCTCCGAGTGCGATCGACAACGCGGGGCGCTCGGCGCGGCCGACGATGTCGAGGACGATCAGGAGCACGATGCCGGCGAGCAGCAGGTGCTCGGGCAGCAGGGCGACGAGCAGCGTCGACGCGTTCATGGCTGGGCTTTCACGAGCGACGCGCGCGGCGCGAGGCCGCGGCTCGCCACGTCGACGCGGGACGCGCTCGCGAGCTGCTGGTACGCCCGTGCGGCGAGCTCGGTCTTTTGCATCGCCTGCTCGGGAAACAGGCCGAGCGCGAAGATCGCGATGACGATCGCGACCAGCACCGCCTTCTCGCGCGCGTCGAGGTCGGTCGGCGTGCCGTGCGGCGCCTTGGCCGCGCCGAACAGGAAGCGGCCGGCGAACGTGAGCATGTAGAGCGCGCCCAGCACGACGCCGGCGACGGCGGCGCACGCGGCGACGAGCGGCAGTGCGTCGCCCGACGCGTGCGACTGCCATCCGGCGCCGAACGCGCCGAGCAGCACGAGGAACTCGCCGGTGAACCCGCTCGTCGTCGGCAGCCCGATCGACGCGAGCGTCAGGATCATGAAGAACACCGAATAGACGGGCACGACCTTCGCGAGACCGCCGTAGGCGGCGAGCTCGCGCGAGTGGCAGCGCTCGTAGATCATGCCGACCATCAGGAACAGCCCCGCGGCGGTCAGGCCGTGGCTCACCATCTGCACGACCGCCCCCTGGATGCCGATGAGATCCAGGCTCACGAGGCCGAGCATCACGTAGCCGAGGTGGCTGATCGACGAGTAGGCGATGATCTTCTTGATGTCCGTCTGCACGAGCGCGAGGCAGGCGCCGTAGAGGATGCTCGCGACGGCGAGCACGAGGATCGTCGGCGTCAGCACGGCGGTCGCGTCGGGGAACAGCGGGAACCCGAGCTTCATGAAGCCGTACGTACCCATCTTGAGCAGCACGCCGGCCAGGATCACCGACCCCGCCGTCGGCGCCTCGACGTGCGCGTCGGGAAGCCAGGTGTGGAACGGCACGACCGGCACCTTGATCGCGAACGCGAGCCCGAACGCGATCAGCAGCAGCAGCTGCGCGTTGGCCGGCAGCTCGCCCTGCACCAGGTCGGCGAACGCGAACGACAGCGTGCCGGTCGCGTTGAAATTGGAATGCACGAGATAGATGACGGCCGCCAGCATGAGGATGCTGCCGAACGCCGTGTACAGCACGAACTTCAGCGTCGCGTAGATGCGCCGCTCGCCGCCCCAGATGCCGATGATGAGGAACATCGGGATCATCATCGCTTCCCAGAACAGGTAGAACAGGAACAGGTCCTGGGCGAGGAACGTGCCGAGCATCGCGAACTGCAGCGTGAACAGCATCGCGTGGAACAGCTTGACCTCACGCGTGATCGACGTCCACGACCCGGCGACCACCAGCGGCCCGAGGAACGCCGTCAGCACGACGAGCAGCAGGTTCACGCCGTCGAGCCCGACGTCGTAGTACACGCCCCAGTCGGCGATCCACGGCACGCGCGTCTCGAATTGCAGCCCCGCGACCGTGCCATCGAAGCGGGCATACAGCCACGCGGCGACGACGAACTGTGCGAGCATCACGACAAGCGACGCGCGGCGAATGCCCGCGTCGTCGTCCCGGCGCCGCGCCATGACGAGCGCGATGCCGGCGAGCGGCAGCGCGAGCAGCAGGTTCAGCAATGTGGCGTCAGCCATGGCGAAGCATCCAGGCGAGCGACAGGATGAGCCCGGCGACCGCGAACAGCGCGTAGAGCTGCAGCGGCCCCGCCTGCACGCGGCCGAGCACGAGCGCCCCGCGCCGCGCCAGCGCGGCGAGCCCGTTCAGCGACCCGTCGAGCAGCACGCGATCGCCGAGCCGGAGGAAGACGCGGTCGGAGATCCACGCGAGCGGCCGCCCGAGGAGCGCGTCGTAGGCCTCGTCGACGTAGTACTTGGCGGACAGCACGCGGTGCAGCGACACGAAGCGGTTACGCAGCGCGTCGGCGCGCGCGAGGTTGCCGAAGCACCAGGCGGCGGCGGCCAGTCCGGCGAACGCGACGGCGACCGACAGCGCAACGACGACCACGTGCAGCGCCTCGGTCCCGGCACGAACGTCGGGCAGCGGTAGCGTCGGTTCCAGGTAATGCGGAACGGCGAGGAAACCGCCGACCGCAGACAGCACGGCGAGAACCGTCAGCACGCCGGTCATCGACACCGGCGACTCGTGCACGTGGTGCGATGCCTGAGGCGAGAGGCGCGAGGCACCGAAGAACGTGAGCCACAGCAGCCGGAACATGTAGAACGCCGTGAGGAGCGCGGTCAGCGTCGCCAGCGCGAACAGCGCGACCGAACCGCCGTGACCGCTCGCGAGCGCGAACCAGAGGATCTCGTCCTTCGAGAAGAATCCCGCGAGCGGCGGGATGCCGGCGATCGCCGCGGTCGCGATGGCGAACGTCGCGAACGTCACCGGGATGCGCCGTGCGAGACCGCCCATGCGGCGCACGTCCTGCTCGCCGCCGAGCGCGTGGATCACGCTGCCCGCGCCGAGGAACAGGCAGGCCTTGAAGAATGCGTGGGTGACGACGTGGAACACGGCCACGCCGTACGCGCCCACGCCGATCGCGACGAACATGAGCCCGAGCTGCGAGATCGTCGAATAGGCGAGCACCTTCTTGATGTCGTACTGCGTGACGGCGACCGTCGCGGCGAAGAACGCCGTCGCAAGTCCCGTCCACGCAACGATCTGCGAGGCGTCGAGCGACGCGAGATAGATCGGCGACATGCGGGCCGTCATGTAGACGCCGGCGGTCACCATCGTCGCCGCATGGATCAGCGCGGACACCGGCGTCGGCCCCGCCATCGCGTCGGGCAGCCAGACGTGCAACGGGATCTGCGCCGACTTGCCGGTCGCGCCGACGAACAGCGCCAGCGCGACGAGCGTCGCGGAGAGCCCCGGCGGGGCACCGTTCGCGAACGCGGCGTTGATCGTCTCGATGTCGAGCGTGCCGATGCCCTGCTGCAGCAGGAACATGCCGACGAGGAAGCCCGCGTCGCCGATGCGGTTGGTGATGAACGCCTTGCTGCCGGCCGCCGCCTTCGCCGGATCGTCGAACCAGAATCCGATCAGCAGGTACGACGCGAGTCCGACGCCCTCCCAGCCGACGAACACGACGAGCAGCGACTTGCCGAGCACCAGCAGCAGCATGAAGAACAGGAACAGGTTGAGGTAGGCGAAGAAGCGCGCGTACCCCGGGTCGTCCTTCATGTAGCCGGTCGAATAGACGTGGATCAGCGACCCGACGCCGGTGACGACCAGCAGCATCACCGCCGACAGCCGGTCCAGCCTGAAGGCCACTTCGAACGCCGTCGTGCCGACCGTCGTCCACGTATACGCCACGTCGACCAGCGCCTGCCCCGAGCGCTCGAGATCGACGATCGCCCCGATCGCCAGCAGGAAGCTCGCGATCGGCAGGCCGCAGCCGATGACGCTGACCGCCGACGGGCCGATCCGCTGCCGTCCGAGCGCGGTGCCGCCGAGCCCGTTGACGACGAAGCCCGCGAGCGGCAGCAGCACGATGAGCGTCAGGATGTCCATGTCGCCCTCGATGCGCCGCCCCGCAACCACGGGGCGCCGCCGTGTCGGCCATCGGAAACCGCGAGCGTGGCGCGCATATTCATCCTAGCCCTTGAGATCGGCGTAGGCCGCGACGTCGAGGGTCCGCTTGGCGCGCGCGAGCAGCAGCACGATCGGGATCGCGAGCGCGATCTCGCAGGCGGCCACCACGAAGATGAGGAACACGAGCACCGCGCCCGCCTGCGAACCGCTGTCGCGCGCGAACGTCACGAGCGCGAGCACGACGCCGTTCAGCATCAGCTCGAGGCACATCAGCATGACGAGGGCGTTGCGGCGCACGACGACGCCGACGAGTCCCGCCGAGAACAGGACGCAGGCCAGCGTAACGAGGAGTGTCGTCCTATCCACGCGAACGCCTCCCGGCACCGACGACCGCGACCGCGGCGACCGCCACGGCGACCAGCAGCACCGACACGAGCTCGAAGTGCACCCAGTAGTCGGCGAGGAAGGCGATCGAGAAAGGCTTCACCCCAAAGCCGGCCACCGATTCGCCGACGGCGAAGGGCCCGCCGCGCTGCACGCCATAGGCGAAGGCGGCGATCAGCAGGACCAATGCAGCGGCGCCCGGCAGCAGCCATGCGGAGAAGCGCTCGCGCAGCGACCGGTCGGCGGGATCGAGCAGCATGATCACGTAGACCATGAACACCATCACCGCGCCGACGTAGATCAGCACCTGGAACACGGCGACCGCGTGCATGCCGAGCATCGCGTAGACGCCGGCGAGCGACAGCATCGTCAGCACCAGCGCGAGCGCGACGCGCATCGGATGGCGCGCGAGCAGCATCGCGACGGCGCCACCGAGCGCGGCGAGCGCGAACGCGAGGAGCAGCAGCGAGTCGATCATCGCGATTCTCCCGGCGACCGGGCGCCGATCTCGGCAGGGGCCTTTGCGGGGTCGCGGCGCGGCTGCCAGGTCATCAGCTCCTCCTTCGCGAGCCACATGTGGTCGCGGTCGAGCGCTGGCAGCGCCGGCACGTCCTTCAGCATGCGGATCGCGTCCTCCGGACAGGCCTCGACGCACAGCCCGCAGAACACGCAGCGCGAGTAGTCGATGACGAAGCGCGCCGGGTACTTGGGGTGCGCCGGATCGTCGAGGTCCAGCGCCGCGTCGATCTCGATGACCCGGGCGGGGCACACGGTTGCGCAGAGGTTGCACGCGATGCACTGTGGCTTGCCGTCCTCGCGCTGGACCAGCACGTGCTTGCCGCGGTTGTTGGCCGCGTAGTCGGCGCGCGTCTCCTCCGGGTAATAGGTGGTGAGCGCGCCCTTGCGAAACGTCATCCACTTCGCCATGTTGCGCAGGAACACGCCTCCGGTGATCGTGAGACCGCGCACGACCTCGGGCAGGTAGGATCGCTCCCACAGCGTGAGCGACCGCTCGTTCCAGTAGCGGGACCGTGGCTCGCTCACATCGACCTCAGCATCCACACGGCCACCGCCGACACGAGCAGGTTGGCGAGCGCGAGCGGCAGCAGGAACTTCCAGGCGAAGCGCAGCAGCTGGTCGTAGCGGAATCGCGGCAGCGACCAGCGCACGAGGATCTGGAAGCTGCACATGAACATGACCTTGGCGAGGAACACGACGACCTGCGTGACGAGGACGACGCCGTGCGGCAGCGTCACGACGCGGTGGCCCGGGAAGATGAAGCCGGCGTCGTTCATGAACGGCAGGTTGTAGCCGCCGAGGAACAGCGTCGTGAACAGCGCGGCGACAATCGCGATCTCGATGAACTCCGCGAACATGAAGAGGCCCATCTTCATCGCGCTGTACTCGGTGAAGTAGCCGGCGATGAGCTCGGACTCGGCCTCGGGCAGGTCGAACGGGATGCGCTTGTTCTCCGCGGTGGCGGCGGTCAGGAACAGGATGGCCGCGAACGGCTGGTAGAAGACGCCCCACGCCGGCAGGAAGCCGAACAGCGTCCCCGACTGGCGGCGTACGATCATGTCGAGGTCCACCGTCCCCCAGACGACGACCAGTCCGAGGACGCTCAGTCCCATGACCACTTCGTAGCTGATCATCTGCGAGCCCGCGCGCAGCGCGCCGAGCAGCGAGAACTTGCTGCCGGACGACCAGCCGGCCAGCATCGCGCCGATGATCGACAGGCCGCCGAACGCGAAGACCAGCAGCAGCCCCGCGTCGAGCTTCGCGATCTGCAGCGAATAGGCGCGGTCGCCGAACCAGTCGACCAGCAGCGGCACGCCTTCGAAGAGCACGGCCGGCACGACCGTGCCGCCGAAGGGGATGACGGCGAACACGAACAGCACGGGCGCGAACGTGATCCACGGCGCGAGCTCGTAGCCGAGGCGGTCGTAGGCGTTCGGGCGGAAGTCTTCCTTCAGCAGCATCTTCATGCCGTCGGCGAGCCCGTGGAACAGGCCCCACCAGACGAGCTTGACGCGCGTGAACGGCAGGCGCAGGTAGGCCCGGTTGGCGCCGATCCGATCGGACATGATCGCCGCTTCCTTGCGCTCCACCCACGTCAGCACGAGGCCGAACGTCATCAGCACGCCGATCGCGTAGCCGATGAACACGAGCCCGACGGCGAGGTCCTGGATCATGCGGCCACGCCGATCCGCTCGGCGATCGCGGCGAACACCTCGCTCGCGTGCGCCACGCCTGCCGGCTTGTCGAAGCACGCGGAGAACGCGCCGACGCGGCCCTCGAAGTTGGTGTAGTGACCGTCGCGCTCGGTCTGCAGCGAGATCGGGATGAACACGCCGGCGCGCAGCGGCCGGTCGCTTTCGAACGCGCCGAGGACGATGAGACGCGTGCCCGGCGCGACCGTCGACGTGTCGAAGCCCTCGCCCCAGACGATCAGCGTGTCGGCCGACGCATCGACTCGCACCGTCTCGTCGAACGCCGGGAACCGCGCGAGCGCGCCGGTGCGGTTCGGGTTCTTGTCCGGCCGGATGAGGAGGTCATCCTGGACGATCTCTCCCGGTACCGGCCGGTGGTCGCGCTTGACGTACGCTTCGATCCGCTCGCCGAGCGCACTTTCGAGGGCGTCGAGCTCTTCGTTGCTCGCGAAGCTCGACACGAGGACGACGATGCGGCGCGATGCCGAGACGATGTCGCGCGCGGCAGCGAGCGCGCTCGCGAGCGGAGCGGGCTCGCCATCGACGCTCGCGTGGAGCGCGCGCCGCCGGCCGAAGTAGGCGGGCAGGTCGCGCCCCTTGTTGCAGATCCAGCGGCCGTCGTCGGGCGATCCCGCCGGCGTCACCCGGACGATCGCGCGGTTCTGGCGCGCGTCGAGCTCGCGCAGGCGCCACTCGGGCTTGCGATGCCAGAGGTCGACGGCGCAGCCGCGCTCGCACCCCGGGCAGACCGAGCGCGTCGGCTGCAGGTACCAGACGCGCGCCTGGTAGAGCGTCGCGCGCGACAGCAACGCACCGACGGGGCAGAGGTCGATCACGTTGTCCGAGTAGGCGTCGCGGTCGAACGCGCCGTCCTCGGTCGCTCGTACCAGCGACGCGTCGCCGCGCTGCACGATGCCGAGGCCGTGCGATCCGGACACCTCGCGGGTGAAGCGCACGCAGCGCGAGCACAGCACGCAGCGCTCGTTGTCGAGCACGATCCGCGGCGACAGCGCATGGAACTTCGTCGCGTGCACTTTCGCGTCGATCGACGTCGACGGCCGGCCGTTGTGCTCGTAGTGGTAGTCCTGGAGCGTGCACTCGCCGGCCTTGTCGCAGATGCCGCAGTCGACCGGGTGGTTGAGCAGCGTGAGCTCGATCATCTCGCGGCGACGCCGCTGCACGTCCGGCGACATCGTCGAGACCCGCATGCCGTCCGCGACCGGCAGGTTGCAGGCGATGTCGAGCCCGCGACCCTCGACTTCGACCATGCACAGGCGGCAGCTTCCCGACACCGACAACGCCGGATGCCAGCAGAAGTGCGGGATGTCGATGCCGTGCGCGCGCGCGACCTCGATCACCGTCTGGCCGTTCTCGGCCTGCAGCGGCCGGCCGTCTATGAATAGCTCGGGCATTCGAGGTTCCCGTCGCAGCGCGAGCGCTTGTGCTCGATCCAGTAGTCGAACTCGTCGCGGAACTTGTCGAGCATGCCGACGGTCGCGTAACCGGCGGCGTCGCCCATGCCGCAGATCGTCGTGCCGTCGTTCGCCCGCGAGATCGCGTAGAGGCGATCGAGGTCCTCCGGCCGTCCGGCGCCGGCGACGATGCGGTCGATGATCCGGTGCATCCAGCCGGTGCCTTCGCGGCACGGCGTGCACTGGCCGCACGATTCGTGGTGGTAGAACCGCAGCATCACCTGGAGCAGGCGCACCATGCACGTGCCTTCGGCGATGACGATCATCCCGCCGGAGCCCATCGACGATCCGGCCGACTCGAGCGACTTGTTGTCGAGCGTCAACGGGCCGATCTCCGCGCCCTTCAGCACCTTGGTCGAGATGCCGCCCGGGATCACCGCCTTCAGCGCCCGCCCGTCGACGATGCCGCCGCACTCCTCCTCGAGGAAGCGCGCGAACGATTGCCCGGTGACGATCTCGTAGACGCCGGGGCGCCGCACGTGTCCCGAGACCGAGAGAAGGCGCGTGCCGGGGTTGTCGGCGACGCCGATCGCCCGGAACGCGTCGGCCCCATCGCGCACGATGCCCGTCACGTTGGCGAGCGTCTCGACGTTGTTGACGACCGTCGGCCGCTGGTAGAGGCCGCGCACCGTGAGCCGCGGCGGACGATTGCGCGGGTAGCCGCGCCGGCCCTCGATCGACGTCAGGAGCGCCGACGCCTCGCCGCATACGTACGAGCCGGCGCCACGATAGACGATCACGTCGCAATCGAACGACGAGCCGAGCACGCCCTCCCCCATCAGGCCGGCGGCACGCGCTTCGTCGATCGCCGCGGACAGCCGCCGGTACGGCAGGTCGAATTCGCCGCGCAGGTAGATGAACGCGTGGCGCACCTGCAGCGCGTACGACGCGATCAGCATCGACTCGACGAGCAGGTGCGGCGCGTTCTCGAGGATCCAGCGATCCTTGAACGTTCCCGGCTCGCCCTCGTCGGCATTGGCGCACAGGTAGTGCGGCTGGCCGTCGTTGAGCTTCACCACGCCCCATTTCCGGCCCGCGGGGAACGCCGCGCCGCCGCGTCCCTGCAATCCCGAAGCGGCCACCTCGCGCGTGACGTCTTCCGGACGCATGTCGCGCACGACCCTGGCGAGCGTCGCGTAGCCGCCGCGCGCGCGGTAGTCGTCCAGCGTGTGCGAGGTCGCCGTGACCGGGAACGTCATGATGCGGCGGCTCATCGCGGTCATTCGATGCGATCGAGCAGCGCGGCGATGCCTTCGGCGCTCGCATGCTCGTGATAGGCGCCGTTGATCATGACGACCGGGGCCGACCCGCACGACCCGAGGCACTCGCAGGTCCCGAGCGTGAAGCGGCCGTCGGCGCGCGTTTCGCCCGGCGCGACGCCGAGCTTCGAGGCCAGCCGGTCGAGCAGCGACTCCGCGCCGCGCAGCGAGCAGCTGACGTTGCGGCAGACCTCCACGTGCCAGCGGCCGACCGGCTCGCGGCGAAGCTGCGAGTAGTACGACAGCACCTCCTCGATCTGGATGCGCGGCACGCCGAGATAGGCGGCGAGCGACGCGATGTCCACGTCCTCGACACGGCCGTGCACCTCCTGCAGGCGGCGCAGGCACGGCAATACCAGCGAGGACGAGAAGCCGGGCGGAAAGCGCTCGCGAAGCGCTTCGAACTCCGGCACGAGGTCCTCGAAGCGAACGGCGGCCGGCGCGTTCATCGATCGCACTCCCCGCCGATCATGTTGACCGAGCCGAACGTCGGGATCACGTCCGCGAGCTGGTAGCCTTCGAGCAGCCGGTGCAGGCCGCCCATGTGCACGAAGCTCGGCGCGCGGCAATGGACCTTGTACGGCGTGCCCGTGCCGTCGCTGACGAGGAAGAAGCCGAGCTCGCCGTTGGGCGACTCGTGCGCGACGTAGACCTCGCCGGCCGGCACGCGCGGTCCGTCGATGATCAGCTTGAAGTGATTGATCAGCGACTCGATCTCCCCGTAGACGAGCGGCTTGGGCGGCAGCGTGCAGCGCCGGTCGTCGACGTTGATCGGTCCTTCGGCGAGGCGCGGCGCCAGCGTGCGCATCATGCGCACCGACTCGTCCATCTCGCGCATGCGGACGTAGTAGCGGTCGTAGTTGTCGCCGTTGATGCCGACCGGCACCTCGAAGTCCAGGCTCGCGTAGGACAGGTACGGCGTGTCCTTGCGCAGGTCGCGCGGCACGCCGGTGGAGCGCAGGATCGGCCCGGTGAAGCCGAGGTCGATCGCTTCGGCGGCGCTGATGACGCCGACGTCGCGCGTGCGATCGATGAAGATGCGGTTGCGGTCCATCAGCCCGTGGATGCGGGCGGTGAATTTCTCGTACTCGTCGAGGACTTCCGCGAGGCGCGAAAGCCAGCCGTCGGGCAGGTCGCGCGCGAGGCCGCCGATCCGACCGTAGCTGTGCGTCACGCGCGCCCCGGTCAGCTGGGCCATGTGCTCGTAGATGTAGTCGCGCACCATGACGAGGTAGAGGAACGGCGTCATGGCGCCGAGCTCCATCAGCGACGCGGCGATGCAGGTCAGGTGGTCGGCGACGCGCGAGTATTCGGACAGCAGCGTCCGGAGGTCCCGGCAGCGCGGCGTGATCTCGATGTCCATCAGCGCCTCGACCGCGGCGCAGTAGGCGAAGTCGTTGATCATCGCCGAGCAGTAATTCAGGCGATCGACGTACGGGATCAGGTTGTGCCAGGTATGCGACTCGCATTCCTTCTCGAAGCCGCGGTGCAGGTAGCCGCAATGGACGTCGGCGCGCGTCAGGCGCTCGCCGTCGAGGCACGCGATCACCTGGATCGTGCCGTGCGTCGCCGGGTGCGACGGGCCGAGGTTGACGACGACCTCGCCGTCGCCCGCGTCGTCGAACAGTGACCGCACCGGGCTGTTCAGCGGGACGTGATCGCGCGGCGTCATGGCGTGCGATCGCGGTAGCGCACCAGCGGCTGCTCGCGGTCCTTCGGATAGTCGCGGCGCAGCGGGTGACCGACGAAGCCCTCGTAGAGCAGGATCGGCCGCGGGTCCGGGTGGCCGGCGAAGACGATGCCGTACATGTCGCGGCATTCGCGCTCCATGAACCGCGCCGACCCGTAGAGCGGGACGAGCGAGTCGATCGTCGGATCCTGCTCGGGCAACCGGGCCTTCACGCGCACGCGGTCGAAGTACCGGGTCGAATAGAACTGGTGCACGGTCTCGAACCGCGGCGCCTGGCCGATCCAGTCGATGGCGGTGATGTCGACGAGCAGGTCGAAGGCCAGGTCGTCCCGAAGCCGCGTCGCGATGTCGACCAGCGCGGTCGGCGCGATGCGGAGCACGAGCGCGTCGCGCGCGCTCTCGATCGAAGCAACGCGATCGGTCAGCGCTTCTCGAACACGGTCGGCGATGCGGTCCATGGGGTCAGAAGCGCTCGTTGACGATCGGATGGCGGGAGCGCGCGATGTGCTCCTGCAAGAGCATGATGCCGTCGATCACCGTCTCCGGTCGCGGCGGGCAGCCGGGGATGAAGACGTCGACGGGGATGATGCGGTCGATGCCCGCGACGGCCGCGTAGTTCTGGTAGAAGCCGCCCGACGTCGCACACGCACCGAACGCCATCACCCACTTGGGCTCGCACATCTGTTCGTAGACGTGCAGGAGGATGGGCGCCTGCTTGTGCGTCACCGTGCCGACGACCATCAGGAGGTCGGACTGGCGTGGCGAGAAGCGCGGCAGCGCCGCGCCGAATCGATCGGTGTCGTACGGCGTCGAGCTCACCGCCATGAACTCCATCGCGCAGCAGGCGGTGACGAACGGGTAGGGAAACAGCGAGAACTTCCGCGCCCAGCCGACGAGCTCGTCCTTCTTGGTCGTGAGGTACTCGAGCGCCCCCCTGGCCGCTACCGGCTGCGAGGCGCGATCGAGTCGAATGGGAATCGTGGCGGCCATGTCACTCGGTGACGGCCTCGACGAGGCGCGCGCGGTAGACGTAGAGGAGGATCAGCACCAGCAGGGCCGCGAACAGGAACAGCGTCGCGATCATGAAGCCGTCGAGCGGGTCGGCGCCGAGCGCCCAGACGAACAGGAACACGGTCTCGAGATCGAACAGGATGAACAGCACCGCGATGCCGTAGTACTTCACCGGCACCTGCGTCACCCGCACCGGCGTCGCGTCGGCGACGCCGCATTCGAACGGCTGGAGCTTGGCCGGCGTCGACGCGGGCTTGGGGCCGAGGGCGCGGTTCAGGAACAGCGTGAACCCGACGAATCCAAGGATCGCGAGCAGGTAGACGAAGAGGATGACGTAGGCGTTCATCGTGGCCGCCCGGACGCTGCACCCGGGGCGCTCGCCGGACTTCGCCGGCTGCCTGCACGTTATCGCGCGCTGCGTCCGCGCGATTGACGAGGATCAATCGCACCACCGCAGGCGACGCATTGCGAGCACGACGATCGACGCGGGATCGAGCAGCGCTTGGAAGCCGCCGATCGGCGAGGGGCGCGCGATCGTCCGCGACACGAGGCGACATCCGGTCTGGCCGACGTGTCGATCGCTGTCACCGATGCTTTGAGCGCAACGGCCGCGGCCGACGTCGCTCGCGTCGGATCGCCGTGCGGCAGGACGCGCGCCGACAGCGACGCTCGTCGCCAGGCATTCGCTCTCGCGGGGCATCCGGGCGGATCCGCCCGGGCGCACGGGCGCTCGGACGCCTTGCCTGACCAGTCGTCGGCGCTAAGGCGCGAACAGCGGCGCGGGATCGCTGTAGATCTGGTAGTCGGCGACGCGCCGGCCGCGCATCGACATCACGTTGCAGAACGGAACCTGCACGACGCGCGCGTCCTGGCGCGTGTAGGTGACCGTGCCGCGGCACACGAGCGTGTCGCCATCGCGGTAACTGCCGGTGAGCTCGTGACGGCACGCGCGGATGCTGGAGAAGAAGCCGCGCACCATGGCCGCGATCGCCGCCTTGCCGACGGCGGCTTCGGCATTGCCGAACACGAACCGGGCGTCGTCGGTCAGGTGCTCGACGAAAGCGTCGGCGTCGCGCGCGTCGATCGACGCGAACAGCAGCGCGAGCATTCCCGCGTCGGCGTCGTGCTGCCCGGCCGGGCGTGTCGCTGCCGCTTGATCGTTGCTCATCGCGTGCCCCTCAATAGCGTCCATGCTGCTTGAACACGTAGTTCGACAGCTCGAGCGCCTGCAGCGACAGGCGGCGGTGCGTCTGGTGCGCCCGCCGGATGATCGCGCACAGCACGTGCCAGACGAGCCGCGGGCGCGCGTCGAGCTCCCGCTCGAGCGTCGCGCGTGACAGGGACAGCACGCTCGCCGCCCCGACGGCGACCAGCGACGAATGCCGCTCGCTGCCGTCGATGAACGCGAGCTCGCCGGCGAGATCGCCCGGACCCAGCATCGCAACCGTGGTCCGACCGCCGATCTCGGCCTGGCGGACGACGGCCAGCTTGCCTTCGGCGACGACATACAGCCGATCGTCGGCCCGCCCCTCGGCGACCAGCGTTTCGCCGTCGGCGAGCGCTCGTCGCTCGACGATGCCGGCGAGCGCGGAGAGCTCGTCCTCCGCGAGGTCCGACGCGAATGCCGACGCGCGCAGATCGGCGAGCGTGCGGTCGTCCGCCATCGCGATCACAGCCACCGCGCCAGCACCAGCGCGGCGGCGAGCAGCGCGCCGTGCAGCGTGGCCGAGGCGATCGTCAGCGGGATCGCCGGCGCGAGTCGCGCCGGGCTCGCCGCTTCGCGCCACACGATCGACGCGGCCTTGTACGAGAGCAGCGCGGGGAGCAGCGCCGCGAGCGCGACCACCGGCAGCATGCCGCCGATCACCGCGACGGCGACCCAGCCATACGCGATCGCCGCGATGAGCGCATAGACGACGCGCGACCGCTCTACGCCGAGGCGCACGACCCAGTGCCGCTTGCCGACGGCCTCGTCGGCCCGCCGGTCGGGGAACTGGTTGATGAACAGGATGTTGGTCACCAGCAGCGCATACGCCGCGGCCGCGATCCACGGCGCGGACGACAACGTGCCCCGCTGCACGAAATCGCTGCCGACGACGATCAGCGCGAAGCCGAACCACACGCACAACTCGCCGACGCCGCGACTGTTGAGCTTGAGCGGCGGCGCCGAGTAGGCCCAGCCGACGATCAGCCCGGCGAGTCCGATGCGCACGAGCTCGGGGCCGGAATGCGCCGCCAGCCACAAGCCGGCCGGCACGACGACCGCGAAGAGCGCTGCGCCGAACAGGCCGGTCTCCCGCTCGCTCAGCACGCCGTTCTGGATGAAGCGGCTGCCCCCGGTGAAGGGAAAGATGCGCTCGGTATTGATGGCGTCCGTGCCGTTGCGCGCGTCGTAGTAGTCGTTCAGCACGTTGACGCCCGCGTGCGCGACCAGCGCGAAGACGACCGTCAGGAGCGCCGTCGAAGGCGAAAGCTCCACGCCGGTCCAGAACGACACGGCGAGGCCGATCAGCGTCGCCACGAGCGTCACGGACAGGAACGGCAGTCGCGTCGCGAGCAGGTACCGAAGCGCGGGATTGGGCAGCGCAGCGAGCGTCGGTTCGGCAGTCGGCACGTCGGTGGACCTCTCGGGATGGCTGCCGGCGATGCTATCCGGCGCCAGGTGGCGCCGCTTGACATCCGTCAACCGGCCAGACGGCGCACGCTACGCGCCCCCGGCGCGGGACGCGAGCCCCGCGCCGCACGGTATACTAGTCGTTTTGCCCGGAAAAACAGCAGCATGCGCTTCTCCCGCTTCTACGTCCCGACGCTGAAGGAGGCCCCTGCCGAAGCGGACGTCACGAGCCAGAAGCTCATGCTGCGCGCCGGCCTCATCAAGAAGGTGTCGGCCGGCATCTACTCGTGGCTTCCGCTCGGGCTCCTCACGCTTCGCAAGGTCGAGGCGATCGTGCGCGAGGAGATGAACCGCGCGGGCGCGCTCGAGGTCTACATGCCGCACGTCGTGCCCGCCGAGCTCTGGCAGGAGACCGGCCGCTGGGACAAGTTCGGCCCGCAGCTCCTCAAGATCCGCGACCGTCACGAGCGCGACTTCCTGTTCGGTCCGACGCACGAGGAAGTGGTGACCGACATCGTGCGCAAGGACATCCGGAGCTATCGCCAGCTCCCCGTCAACCTCTACCAGATCCAGGTCAAGTTCCGCGACGAGATCCGGCCGCGCTTCGGGGTGATGCGCGGCCGCGAGTTCCTCATGAAGGACGCGTACTCGTTCGACGTCGACCGTGATGGGCTGATGCGAAGCTACCAGGCGATGTACGACGCGTACGTCAACATCTTCACCCGCCTCGGCCTCCGCTTCCGCGCTGTCGAGGCCGACACCGGGGCGATCGGCGGCTTCGCTTCGCACGAGTTCCAGGTGCTCGCCGATTCCGGCGAGGACGCGATCGCGTACGCGCCCGAGTCCGGCTATGCCGCGAATGTCGAGCAGGCCGAGGCGGTCGCACCGCGGGCGACGCGCGCCCTCCCCGCGGAGACGATGCACAAGGTGCCCACGCCGAATCTTTCGACATGCGAGGACGTGACGGCGCTTCTCGGCCTGCCGCTCTCGCGCAGCGTGAAATGCCTGATGATCCACGCGCAGGACCAGGTGCAGATGCTGCTGGTGCGCGGCGATCACATGGGCAACGAGGTGAAGATCGGCAAGCTGCCCGGCATCGGACCGTGGCGCTGGGCAACGGACGCCGAGATCGTTTCCGCCACCGGCTGCCCGCCCGGGTATCTCGGGCCGGTCGGCCTGCGCGCGTCGGTGCCGTTGATCGCCGACCGCAGCGTCGCCGTGATGAGCGATTTCGTGTGCGGCGCGAACGAAAAGGATTTCCACCTGCGTGGCGTGAACTTCGGTCGCGATGCCCGCGAGCCCGACATCGTCGCCGACATTCGCAACGTCGTCGAAGGCGACGCTTCGCCGGACGGCAGCGGCACGCTCAAGATCCTGCGCGGCATCGAGGTGGGACACGTGTTCGCGCTCGGCACGCGCTATTCGGAGGACATGGGCGCCACCTACCTGGACGCGCAGGGCCAGGCGTGCCCGATCGAGATGGGCTGCTACGGCATCGGCGTCACGCGCGTCGTGGCGGCGGCGATCGAGCAGAATCACGACGAGCGCGGCATCGTCTGGCCGGAGGCGATGGCGCCGTTCGCCGTCGCCGTCGCGGCCATCGGCTACGACCGCAGCGAGGCGGTGCGCGAGGCGGCGGATCGGCTGCACGACGAGCTCGAGGCGGCCGGCGTCGAGGTCCTGCTCGACGATCGCGGCGAGCGCCCCGGCGTGATGTTCGCCGACCTCGAGCTCATCGGCATCCCTCACCGGGTGACGATCGGCGAGCGCGGACTGAAGAACGGCTTGGTCGAGGTCCAGGGCCGGCGCGAGACGGCGGCGACCCAGGTGCCGCACGCCGAGATCGTCGGCTGGCTGACGAACCGCCTTGGGGCGGCTGCCGGACGGCGGTAAGCTTGGCGCCGATGAAAAGCCGAGGGGCCTGGGATCGCCGCGCGCCGCGTGCGCTGAGGGCAGCGATGCTCGCGGCGGCGCTCGCGCTCGTGCCGCCGGGCGCGCTGGCCGGCTCGCAGGCCGAGGAGCACCTCGCACCGTCGGTCGCGTCGCTCATGTCGCGTGCCGTGTCCGATCGCCCGGTGCCCAACGACTACGCGAGCCGCGCCGACGTCGCCCCGTGGATCGACGACATGTCGCGTCGGCTGGCATCGCGCATCGCCGACGCGGTCGAGCGCCGCGAGCTGCTCGCCACCGTGCACTACGAGGCTACCCGCGCGGGCCTCGATCCGCAGCTGGTGCTCGGCGTCATGCACCACGAGAGCGGCTTCAAGAAATACGCGGTGTCGGTGGCCGACGCGCGCGGCTACATGCAGGTGATGCCGTTCTGGACGAGGCTGATCGGCAGCGCGGAGCACAACCTCTTTCACCTGCGCACCAACCTCCGCTACGGCTGCATCATCCTGCGCCACTACCTCGACCGCGAGAACGGCGACCTGTTCCGCGCGCTCGGCCGCTACAACGGCAGCCTCGGCCGGGCCGAGTATCCGAACGCGGTCGCCGCGGCGATGCAGCGATACGAGTTCGCGCAGTCGGTGCGCGTGGCCCCGGTCGTTGCGGTATCGCTTGGCGCGCCGCGCGCGAACTAGCCGCTGAAGCCGCCCGCCGTCGTGGGCGGTCGGGACGCGTGACCGTCGTGCTGGGCATTCACTGGCGAAAAGCGCGCCCTTGACCACGCCCACGGGGAAGGCATGACGCACGCGGGCGTTGTCGAGTAACGCGACGCCGAAACGGGTGCTTCGCGTCCAGCTTCGCGAAGTGCACGGCGTGCCGGATTCAGAAGACTGCGCGGGTTGACCGCTGTCCACGCGCGGCGTCCACGCGATCGCCGTGGCGCTGTCGCCGCGTCGCGGCCACTTCGTCGCCGGGCACGCAGCTGCGTCTCCTGGTCGATCGACGCCATCCCCCGATGCTGCGCCCGCAGGAACGGCGTTCCCCTTGCCGCGGATCGGGCACGGCTGCCGCCGCGGGCGGTGTTGCCACGGCACAGGGCGCCTTCAGCGGCATTGATTTCGTGCAAACGGGCCGCGATCGCCGTCTGGCATAGTCGCGCTGCCCGTGTGCATTCCCCTCTCGGACATGCACGCGAGCGCCAGAACAAAAGGGAGATCCCATGTCGAATGGCACGACGCCCGGCCGGCGCAAGGCCCTGGTGCTGACGCTGATCGTCGGCATCGTCGCGGGGATTGCGGCGATCGCCGTGACCAACGCCGCGGTGCACTGGTCGGGAAGCAACGAGTTCTGCTCGAGCGCCTGCCATTCAATGCAGTGGGCGGCCGAGGCGTATCGGCGCAGTCCGCACTATGCGAGTCACAGCGGCGTCACCGCCGGCTGCGGCGATTGCCATATTCCCTATCACAGCACGGACCCGGGCGCGCTGCAGTACGTCGCCATGCTTGCGTACAAGGCGAAGGTCGGCACGCGCGATGCGATCGCGCAGGCGCGCGGCGTGATTGACACGAAGGACAAGTGGGAGAAGGCGCGCGCCGGCTATTCCGAGGAAGTCAAGGAATGGATGGCGGGCAACGGCTCGCTCACCTGTCGCGGATGCCATGATCTCGAGAAGATGGGCGGCGGGAAGGCGCAGCCCGCGATCGCCGAGATGCATGCCGGACTCGCGAAGGCCGGTGCCGTGAACTGCCTCGATTGCCACGCCTCCGTGGGGCACGTCTACGAGACGGCCGCCGCCGGCCCGGCGTCGCCCGCGAAGACGAAGTAGCCGGGCGTCCTGGTCGGGAACCGATCCGGGCCGCGCCAACGAGGCGCGGCCGGAAAGCGCACGCCATGTCGTTGCCGCGGCGCTGCTATCCTCGTCGGTCGCCATTTCGCATCACCTGCCCGTGCCCGCTGCCGGAACGCCGCGCGGACGCTTCGCGCCTTCACCGACCGGCCCGCTGCATTTCGGATCGCTGATCGCCGCCGTCGCGAGCTATTGCGATGCGCGCGCGAACGGAGGCGACTGGCTCGTTCGCATCGAGGACGTCGACGAGCCGCGCACGCGCGACGGCGCGGAGCGCGAGATCCTCGACGCCCTCGTCGCGTACGGTTTCTCGTGGGATGGCGAGGTCGTCCGGCAATCGCAGCGCACGGCGCATTACGAGCGTGCGCTGGCGACGCTTGCCGCGCGCGGGCTCGTCTACCCTTGCGCGTGCACGCGCCGTGAGATCGAGAGCGCGCCGGTCGGCGCCGGCGGCGAACGCGTCTATCCGGGCACCTGTCGCAATGGCGTGCCGTCCGACCGGGCGAGGCGCGCCGCGCGCGCGTGGCGAGTTCGCGTCGACGACGCGGTCGTCGAGTTCGTCGATCGCGCCCAGGCCGTGCAGCGACAATCGCTCGCACGCGACGTCGGCGACTTCGTCGTCAAACGCGCGGACGGACTCTTCGCCTACCAGCTCGCGGTCGTCGTCGACGACGCGCTGCAGGACGTCTCCGACGTCGTGCGCGGCTGCGATCTCCTGCCGTCGACGGCTCGCCAGATCTTCCTGCAACGCGCGCTCGGTCTCCACGAGCCACGTTACCTGCACGTGCCGATCGCCGTCGATGCACGGGGCGACAAGCTGTCGAAGCAGACGCGCGCACCGGCGCTGCCGCGCGATCCGGTGCCGGCGCTGCTCGCGGCATGGCGCTTCCTTCAGCAGCTCGATCCCGCCGGCGAGCCCGGCGACGTCGCGTCGTTCTGGCGCCACGCGCTGGCGTCCTGGGACGCGGCGCGGTTGCCGCCGGTGCCGACGCTTCCCGCGCCTTCGCGTTACGCCGCCTGAGCGCTGCCATCCGCCGAATTCGCGTACCGGTATAATCGCGGCTCGACGCGCGCACGTCGTCGGATCGACGACGCTGCCACGCCGAGCCATCCCGTTCCCCGCATTGCCGCCGGCCCGGTGTCGCGGCCCGCGTACCCCCCGACCGACCCGCATGACCACGCTCGTCGCCGTGCGCAAGCACGACCAGATCGCCATTGCCGCCGATTCGCTGACGACGTTCGGCGACGTCCGGCTCGCGTCGCATCACGACCGCAGCTACGACAAGATCGTCGCCTATCGCGGCAACTACATCGGGCTCTGCGGCTCGGCCGCGCACCAGCTGGTGTTCGAAAGCCTGCTCGCCGGTGGCGGCGAGTTCGACTTCAGCTCCCGCCTCGCGATCTTCGAGACGCTGCGAAAGCTGCACCCGATCCTCAAGGACCAGCACTTCCTGAACCCCAAGGAAGAGGAGGACGACCCGTACGAGTCGACGCAGATCACCGCGCTGATCGCGAACGAGCGCGGCATCTTCGGTGTCTACTCGATGCGCGAGGTGTTCGAGTACACGCAGTTCTGGGCGGTCGGGTCCGGCAAGGAAGTGGCGCTCGGCGCGATGTGGGCGCTGTATCCGAAGCTCAAGACCGCCGAGGCCGTCGCGCGGGCCGGCGTCGAGGCCGGCGCCGCGTTCGATCGCAATTCGTCGCTGCCGATGACGCTCTACACGCTGACCGTGAGGCCCGGTTCATGAGCCAGCCGGTCATTCCCGACTCGCTGTCGCGGTTCGTGTTCGAGGGTGCGTCGGTACGCGGCGCGCGCGTGACGCTCGCCGAAACGACGCGCACGCTGCTCGCCCCGCACGACTATCCCGCGCCGCTCGCGCGCGTGCTCGCCGAGCTCGCCGGCGCCGCCGCGCTGCTCGCCGCGACGCTCAAGTTCGACGGCAGCCTCACGCTGCAGGTCGTTGCGACCGGCCCGGTCCGGCTCATCGTCGTCGAATGCAATCCCGGCCTCGCGCTCCGAGGCACGGCGCAGTGGGACGATGCGCGCTTGCGCGAAATGAGCGCCGACGCGACGCTGCGCGCGCTCGCCGGCGACGATGACCAGGCGCGGCTTGCGATCACGCTCGACCCGCGGCGCGACGGTCCGCTGTACCAGGGCATCGTGTCGCTGCAGCCCGCCTCGGTCGCGAGCACGATCGAACATTACCTCCGCACGTCCGAGCAGATCGTCTCGAAGCTCGTGCTCGACGCAGGCGACGGAACGGTCGCCGGCCTGCTGGTGCAGCGCATGCCCGCGTCGGGGCCGGAGGACGATTCGACGTGGCAGCGCGTATCGGCGGCGCTCGGCGCGGCGACGCGCGAAAGCGTCGCGAGCGCCGCGGAAAGCGACGCCGGACTGTCGGCACTGTTCCCCGCGGACGACGTGCGCGTCTTCAAGCCGGCGCATCCGCGCTTCGCCTGCACGTGCTCGCGGCCGCGCGTCGAGGGCGCGCTTCGCATCGCGGGCCGCGACGAGATCGAAGCGGCGCTGTCGCACGATGGCGAGGTGGACGTCCGGTGCGAATTCTGCGGCACGCACTACACGTTCACGCCCGGCGAGGCGCGCGCCGTCTTCGACGCACCTTCCGGTCCCTCGCCCACGCGCCACTGATCGCATGCACGCCGACGACGACGACGCTGGCGCGAAGCTGCGCGTCGACAAGTGGTTGTGGGCCGCGCGCTTCTTCAGGACGCGAAGCCTCGCGACCGGCGCGGTCGAGGCGGGCCAGGTGCGCGTCAACGACGAGCGCGTCAAGCCGGCGCGCGCCGTACGCGTCGGCGACCGGGTGACGATCCGCAAGGCGGGGTTCGAGTGGAATGCGGAAGTCACCGCCCTCGCCGAGCGACGCGGTTCCGCCAGCGACGCGGCGAAGCTGTACCGCGAGCCGGAAGCGAGTCGCCAGGCGCGCGAGGAGGAGCTCGCGCGCCGTCGCGCCGCCGCAGCGGCAGCGCCCGATACGCCGGGCCGGCCGACCAAGCGCGACCGGCGCAAGCTCGAGGACTTCCTGAACGAGCCTTAGCGCTCGTCGTCGGGCGGCGATTCGGCGGTGCCCGGCGCCGGCATCAACTTGCGCAGTGCGTAGGCGACGAGCAGGCACGCGATGCCGGCGATGCCCAGCGCGGAGACGATCGTCATCCGATTCTCGAAGGCGAGCACGGGCGCGATCGCGAGCGCCGCGCCGACGAGCGCGATGCCGGCCACGCCGAAGACGCGGAACAGCGTGCCGATCACCGGCGGGACGCGACGCCGTGGCGCGTCAGCAGAGGACGAAGGCGCGCGTCAGATCGATGACCATCGCGGGATCGCGATACGCGCGGAGCACGAGATAACCGAGCAGCGCCGCGATCAGCGCCACCGCGAGGCGGAGCATCCGCTGGCGCGACCAATGCAAACGGCGCGGGAGCGCCGCGCCGTCGGGTCGGGAAGGAGCGGTCGTCACGCTCCCATGGTACCGCAGCGGCTATCCGCGTCCGTTCTGCGGGTCGGGCAGCATGCCGACGAGCGACACGGGCGACAGCGGAAGCACGCCCAGCTCGCGCATCGTGCTCATCACGGAGCTGAAATCCGCCGCCGTGCGCACGCTCGGGATCGGCTTCGCGAGCAGGTTGACGGCTCGCCCGCTGACCACGAACGGCAGTTCGGAAGGCAGCGCGGTGCGGAGGCCGCGGATCTCCTGGCCGGCGATCTTGCCCGAGATGCCACGATCGAACAGCAGCACGACCAGGTGAACCTTGTACGCCTTCGCGGCACCCGCGATCTCCTGCGCGGGCACGCCGGCACCGAGCGTCAGGCAATTGATGCCTTCGGTGAACAGCAGGAGCTCGAGGATCGCGAGACCGAGCTGGTTGGGATCGTTCGGCGGCGTGGCGAGCAGGATCTGCCGCGCATCGCGCGTCGGACGCACGAGCCTCGTCACGTCGCGCAGCAACCGCTGCGCGAGGTCGGCGAACCGAAGCTCCTGGAAGTTCTGCATGTCGCCGCGCACGACGCGCTCGTGCACCGCTTCGTTCAGCGGGATCAGCGTCTGCTCGAGGAACTTGCGCAGGCCCTGCCCGACGAGCAGCTTCGACAGGTGGTTCTGCAGCTCGCCGACGCGATGCTGCGCGAGGAGCTTGACGGCGTTCTCGATCTCCGCGGGCAACGGGGCCGGCTCGGCGGCCGTGAGGCCGAGCATCGACTGCAGCGCGCTGTCGGCGAGCGGCACGACGGCGCCGGCGCGCCAGCCTTCGGACAACAACTGCTTGATGAGCTTGAGGCGTGCGACCTGGTCCGGCGGATAGACACGGTCGCCGAAAGGATCGCGCAGCGGCGATGGGAAGCCGTAGCGGCGCTGCCACATGTACAGCTGCTCGCGCCGCAACCCGGTGATGCGCACGACCTCGCGGATATGCAGCGCGCCGGTCAGGTCGGCGGTGGCGTCGTTCGCCTCCACCGGCGGGGTTCCCGGCTCACGGTGGCGCGTCGGCGCCTTGATCAGAATGCCCATCGTCGTCGGTTCCTGTACGTTCTGCGGCAGTCTACGAGCCGCAGTGTGCTGCACAAAGTATAGAAGGTTGTTCTTCCGGCCGTGCTGCGCCGGCTGTGCTGGACGCCGGGTGTCATGCAGTTTGCGTGCCAAGCGGAATGGGCGGTACTTGTCCGGCTGCAGCTTATCCGGGATCATCGGCGCGGCGCCGGGACGTCGCCTGTTGGCGACAAAAGCAGCCCCCCCAACGTCGTAATTGCACGGCCCGCTTCTTGCGAAGCTGCGTGAGAGTCACCCAGGGACGCGTCGATGTTCGGCTTCGGCAAGACGATGAAGGATCCGCTGGCGGACGCGAAGTCGGCGGAGCGCTGGCTCGCCGCGTTTCCCACCGGCGACCCGCTCGCTGCGCACGCGGCGCTGCTGACCGAGCTCGGCCGCGTAGCGGACCGCGGCGTCCGGCGCACGCCCGCCCAGCTCGAAGCGGTGTTCGCGCTGGATGCGAGAACGCACGAGCTGCGCCGCTCGTTGACGACGCAGTACGTCGAGCACGCCAATCGCAGCAGCCGCATCGAGAACCAGCTGTGGTCGGCGCTGTTCGATCTCACGCAGGCGTTCCTGCTCGCCTACCAGGCCTACGGCCGCGAAGTGTCGGCGAACGGCGCTTCGGCACGCTGGCAGCACCTGCTGCCCGAGCTCGTCGCGCGCCAGATCGTGCATCTCGGCATCGACGCGAAGATCCGGCTGTATCGCTACGAACAGTGGATCCCGGCCAAGTGGAGCGAGCTGCATGGCCTGTTCTCGGTCGCGTGCAGCAAGCAGATCGAGCGAGCGCTCGTGACGCTCGATGCGGGCGGCGCGACGACCACGATCGAGCACGAGTACGTGCTCGTGCTGATGCTGCAGCTGATCCATGCCGGCAACATGACGCCGAAGCATCTCGAGTACGTCGCGCACGAGCTGCCCGAGTGGGCACAGCCGCTGCGGCTGACGCTCGAGGCGTCGTCGGTCACGTCGTTCTACGTCGATCTCGCGAGCCGCGAGGGATTGAAGCGTCGCACGCCCGCGCCGCTCGAAGGCCGCGTGCTGTTCCTCGATACGCGCCACGTGCATGCCGTTCTCATGCAGCACATCGTCGTGCTGGAGCAGAAGCTCAAGTCGCAGCCGCTGTCCGAGCGCACGAGCAAGCGCACCGAGCAGCTCAATCTGCTCGCCAAGCTCGCCGCACAGGTCGATCCCGAGTTCAAGCCGTTCGCGCGACGCGGCGAGCGGACGGCGGCCGCCGGCACCGTGGACGCGATCGTCGGCTTCCAGAACATCGCGACCTATCTTCGCGACGAGGAGCGCAATCCCGTGTCGCGCGCCGATACCGGGAAGAGCTTCGGCGGCACGATGGAGCTCGCCGTCTTCGGTCGCGTGCTGAACGAGCAGGATCGCATCCGCGAGCAGGGACGCCGCCGTCTCGCCGCGGCCTGTGCGCCCGGCGGCCCGTGGGAAGTGAAGGACGTCTCGCAAACCGGCTTTCGACTGGTCGCGCCGATGATGGTCGCCAATGCCGTCACGCTCGGGACCGTCGCCGCGCTGCGCGCGCACGGCGACCATGGATGGACGCTGGGCGTCGCCCGGCGCATCCGGCGCCTGACCTCCGACCGCGCCGAGATCGGGCTGCAGGTCATCGCGTCGCAGCTCCTCGGCGTCGATCTCGTCGAGCAGCGGAAAACCGACGCCGGCGACTACTCGATCGACGGCGAGGTCACGACGATCAACGGGCGCGCGTTCGCCGGGCTGCTCCTCGCGTTGCG
>Ga0307409_100000162_pt1 | contig 25840 bp, 18 predicted proteins | sample 322Ometagenome_2_FD_203888 | JGI IMG/M metagenome (GOLD analysis project Ga0307409, IMG submission 203888) | Maize rhizosphere microbial communities from greenhouse at UC Davis, California, United States - 322HYB-O-2 | ecosystem: Host-associated > Plants > Roots > Rhizosphere > Soil | place... | reverse complement strand
TCGTGATCGCAAGCTTTGCTGGCGCGGCCTGAAACGGCATCGGAAACCCGATCGTCACCTCCTTTTCCTCAGCAGCCCGGTTCTGCATTTGGAATTGGGCGGAGAGCTTGCACGGGGCCCCCAGTTGATCTCAACGATTGCCGACTCCATTTCAATGGAAGTGTTCTCCGTCGTCGATATCCCCGATCCCGAAAACTGCGTCGGCGCGATGTCTGCCCAGGAACAGAGCATCAAGGAAACTGAAGCAGTCAGCTGCAGGAGGAGGAGTTGGCTAGTCTTCATCTTTTCAGACCGATCATGTAATAAGCCCGGGCTCGGAAAGGAAGAGCCAATGCGCTACCCGGGTGGAATCAGAAAGAGCAACTTTTTGGTTGCGCATCTGTCGAAGCTCGTGCATTTGTTCAGCAACCTAATGGCTGCCTATGAATGACGTCACCGATCGCATCGAGAAGCAGATGATCCTCCGCTCACCCCGTTCCCGCGTATGGCGCGCCATCGCGGATAGCCAGGAGTTTGGCTCTTGGTTCGGTGTCGAACTCGATGGCCCTTGGGTTGCCGGCAAACCCATCAAGGGCCGCTTCAAAGGTGAGTTCAACCAAGAGATGATCGATGAGTGGCTGAAGGAACTCGGCCTTCCACCATCGCCCGTCGCGAAGGTGCTGCCGGAAGTCTTCTGCATCGTGGAAGCCATCGAGCCCGAGCAACGTTTCGCCTTCCGCTGGATTCCCTTCGGCATCGACGCGGGCATTGATCCCGAGACCGAACCGAAAACCCTTGTTGAGTTCCACCTTTCCGATGAAGGAGACGGCACTCTGCTGAAAGTGGTCGAGTCCGGCTTCGACAACGTCCCTCCCGCACGCCGCAAGCGCGCCTTCCTGATGAATACCGGCGGCTGGGAATCGCAGTTGGAGAACATCGCCAAGTATCTCGAAAAAGAGAACGAGAGCGCCTCCTGATGCCCAAGCCACCCCCACGCCCCAGTGACCCGGCAATGTCGCGTGTCTTCTCCGCACTCGGAGATGCCACGCGGCTTCACCTGGTGAATCGCCTTGTCGAACGCTCGCCGCTTTCCGTGAGCGAACTCGGCGAAGGGCTGCCCGTGACGCGGCAGGGTGTGACGAAGCACCTGTTAGTTCTGGAGGAAGCGGGCGTGGTTTCCGCGCGCAAGGAAGGGCGCGAGCGTCTTTACACACTGGAAGAAATCCCGCTTCGCCAGGCCCGGGAATTCCTCGCTGGCATCTCCGCCGGCTGGGACCGCGCGCTCGTCCGCCTGCGGAAGCACGTCGAGAAGGATTGATTTAGAGAGAGTCGTCTGAGGGATCAGGCTCAGGGTGCTCGGAACGCCAAGGCGCACTGAGAGCGCGGCATTCATTTCCCCGCAAATGCCTTTCATCACAGGCTCCTTGCTTTTCCCGGCATGATAAGGGCCTCATTGGTCCATGAATCCCCGCCCCACGCTGATCTCGACCATCGCCGGCCTTGCTCTCTGCGCAGGGGCGTTCGAGGCCCGAGGCCAGGAAACATCCGCCGTCACCTATCACAACCCGGTGGTCGCCGGGGACTTTGCCGATCCGAGCATCATCCTCGTCGGCGATACCTACTACGCCACGGGCACGTCTTCCGAATGGGCACCTCACTACCCGGTCTACACCTCAAAGGACCTCGTCAACTGGAAGCAGGTCGGCAATGTCTTCGATAAAATGCCGGAGTGGACGTCCGGCAGCTTCTGGGCGCCTGAGCTGTATCATCACAATGGCACCTTCTATGTCTACTACACCGCACGTAGGAAATCCGACAACGTCTCGGTGATCGGGGTCGCCACAAGCGATGATCCGGCGAAAGGATTCACAGACAAGGGCATCATCCTCGAGTGGGGATCCGAGGCCATCGATGGCTTCGTCTTCAAGGACAACGACGGCAAACTTTACTTCTCGTGGAAGGCTTATGGACTTGAGAAGAACCGCCCGATCTCGCTTCTGGCCAGCGAAATGACCGATGATGCCCTGAAGCTGAAGGGCGAGCCCTTCGAGCTCCTCCAAGAGGGTGGCAAACCCATCTCCGCCGAAGGCCAGGTCATGAGCCGACGCGGCGATTGGTATTACCTCTTCTATTCCACCAAGGGCTGCTGCGGCCGCGGCTGCGACTATCAACTCGAAGTCGCTCGCGCCAAAAGCGTGAAGGGCCCGTGGGAGCCGTCTCCGGTGAATCCCATCCTCACCGGTGGGGACGAGTGGAAGTGCCCCGGCCACGGCACCCTGGTCACCCTTCCGGACAAGCGCGACTACTTTCTCTATCACGCCTACGACGCGAAGGAGAACGTCTACACCGGCCGGCAGGGCCTTCTCGGTGAAGTCGTCTGGCAGGACAATGGCTGGCCGGTCTTCGCAGGTGGTCCAACGCCACGCGCCACGGGAACCTCGCCTTTCGGCAAGCAGCAGGCAGCGAGCCCCGCGGATTTCGTGGACTCTTTCGATGGCTCCAAGCAAGACCTGTCGTGGCAATGGGATCTCAATTACCCGCCCGTGGCCAAGATCTCTGATGGCACACTTCATCTCGGCGTGTCGGATACTCCCGACGCAAGCCTGGCTGGAACCTTCTTCGGCGTTCGTGTCCAGCAAGGCGACTACACGCTCACCGCCACCATCGACCCGAGCGGACCAGCTCAGGAAGGAATCGCCATTTATGGTGAAGCGAAGAGCGCACTCGCCCTCCGGATCGAAGACAAAGAGCTGGTGGTCTCGAAGGTGGAGAAAGGACAAGCCGCAAAGCTCGCCACCGTTCCTCTCCCTGAAGGCGAAAACCTGCAGCTCCGCATGACCGTGCGCGAAGGCCACAAGTTCCGCTTCTCCACCAGCACCGACGGCAAGGAATGGAAAGTCATCGGCGATAACGAAATCGACGGTGCCTTCATTCCTCCATGGGATCGAGCACCGCGCGCCGGCGTCATCGTTGCAGGAAAGCCCGGAGACATCGGAAACTTCGATTCGGTCGAGCTTCACTACGAACGGCCCTGAGTGGCCCCCGCCTCAAGCGAACACGGTTTTCGGTCAAAGAGGCAACGCCGTGGTCGGGGCGTCTCAACGTAGCAATGGCGGAACAGCCCGGGACGGTGACTACTGAGCGGTCGCCTTGAGCGCCGCGACGAGGGCGGAGGTGGCCGCAGAGGTTTTGCCGCGTTGCCACAGCACGATGAAGTCCCAGCGCGCCTTGGCATCAGTGACTGGCACGAAGGTGACGCCCGGATGGCTGGTCGCCCTGAAGTAGTCCGGCAGCAAGGTGACCGCCGATTCGGAAGCCACCATCGACAGCACGTGTGAGATCCCGTCGATGACCGACAGGAAGCGCGGCTTGAAACCGGCCGATCGGCAGAGGGAAGCGATCCAGCGGTTTCTTCCCGGCATTTGGTCTTCATCCACGCCGATGAAATCACGTCCGGCGAGATCCTTGATGGCGATCCGTTTCCGCGATGCCAGCGGGTCCGCGGAGGAAAGCGCGGCGCATACGCCGAGGGAACAAAGCTTGAGGCTGTGGAAATCCCGCGCGGCGACCGCCCCTTCCTGGCCAATCAGCGCGAGATCGATCTGCCCGGATTCCAAGGCGTCGATCTGCTCCCTGGGCGACATGTCGTGGAGCTTGAGCTTGATCTCCGGATGGGTGGTGCGCAGCTGCTCCAAGGCGGGAGTCAGGATCGGCTGCGCGGCGGAGATCAGGAACCCCACCCGTAGTTCGGAACGGAAACCGCGCGCCTGGCGCCGCACATCGGCCAGCGCCGCATCATAGGAATCGACGACGGGACGCATGGCCTTCACCAGCGCATGACCCAGGCCGGTGGGTGTCACACCGCTGGATCCGCGCTCCAGCAGCCGCCCTCCGACCTCGGATTCCAGCAGTTTCATCTGACGGCTCAGGGCGGGCTGGGTGATGCGGAGCCGGACCGCGGCGCGGTTGACGCTTCCCTCTTCAATGACGGCCAGCAACGAGCGGATGCGATCAATCATCGCCGCATGGTATGCCCATCCGGCATAGCTGCAACAGCGAAGCGGCATTATCCACGGCGCGCGGATCACGGCAGGATACGCTCGTTAACCGGGAGCCAGTCCCGCGAGCACGAGCAAGCCATCCATCGACCATGAAAACAGCCGTCATCATCATCAGCGATCCCAAGGCCGGAGAAGAGGCCCTTGCCCGGGCATTCAATGCACTCGCGGTGGCCGCCGAAGGCAAGCAGGCCGGGGACGAGATCGAAGTCAGCTTCATCGGCACCGGCACCCGCTGGCCCGAGGAGCTTTCGAAAATCACTCATCCGGCCAATGCCCTCTACAATGAAGTGCGCGACCAAGGGACTGCAAGCCTGCGGCGTCCCGGAAAAGAAGGACAACACCGCGGCGGGTCCCACTGGCCTTCTGAGCCTGCGGCCCTACCTCGCCGCCGGCTGGCAGGTGCTGGTGTTCTAACCACCTCAAAATCCAAGCTGCCGCGTGGCAGGCGTTCACCGGCTGCCCCATCCAATTCGGTTCAATTCAATCCAAACCATTCCCACCGCCATGGCCGACAAATTCCTCGAGCTCGCCTTCACCCCGGCGGTGCGGGCCGCGCAGCAGCACTACTACGGCCGCTCCCAGTCGCCGGCCCTAACGACCCAAAACGATCCGCTGGGGCCGGATGAGATTGATTTCATCGAATCGCGCGACAGCTTCTACCTGTCCAGCGTCAGCGAGACTGGCTGGCCGTATGTCCAACACCGCGGCGGCCCGGTGGGCTTCGCGAAAGTCATCTCGCCGAATGAAATCGCCTTCGCCGACTACAAGGGAAACCGCCAGATGCTCAGCACTGGCAATCTCGCCGAGAACGACCGGGTATGCTTGTTCCTGATGGACTATCCTCACCGCGTGCGGCTCAAGCTGCTCGGCCACGCCGAGGTGCTCGACGCCCGCGACCATCCGGAATTGGTCGCCAGAATCGCCGAGCCGGAAATGGTGAAGCTGACCGAGCGCATCTTCCGGATTCGGATTGTCTCCTATGACTGGAACTGCCCGAAGTACATCACCCCGCGCTACACCGCCGCCGAGGTCAATGAGGCGATCGCCCCTCTCAAGGCACGCATCGCCGAACTCGAATCCCGACTCCATCCATCGACATGAATCCACGCCCGCCACTCCCGCCCTTCACCGAAGAAACCGCCCTCCAAAAGGTCCAGGCCGCCGAAGACGCATGGAACACCCGCGATCCGCAACGGGTCTCCCTCGCCTACACCGAAGACACCGAATGGCGGAATCGCACCGACTTCCTTCACAGCCGCGAAGAAGTCGTCGCGTTTCTCACGAAGAAATGGCAGCGCGAGCTCGACTATCGGCTGAAGAAGACCCTGTGGGCCTTCACCGGCAATCGCATCGCCGTGCGCTTCGAATACGAGTGGCACGACGAGGCCGGCCAATGGTGGCGCAGCCATGGCAACGAGAACTGGGAGTTCGATGAACACGGCTACATGGCACGCCGCTATGCCAGCATCAACGATCAGCCCATCGCCGAAGCGGAACGCAAGTTCCGATGGTCGCGGGAGTCGTGACGCGTCATGGGGAATCGCAGGAAAAGCGTTCGGCCCGAGAAGGAATCTTCGCTACGAGCGTCACTGAATCGTCTCAGGTCGCTCTGAGATCAGGATGATGACAACTCCGGCCGAAAGGCCGGAGCATTAGGCCTTTGTATCCGAACCTTGGCAAGCTGCCGCTAACAATTCGCAATGTGGGGTGAGTATTGGTCCGGGACTTTCCCCCAGCTTGGAGCTTTCCCAAGCTTACATGAATCACCCTGCGCACCGCACCGACTCAGGCGAACCTTCCCTTTCCCACGATCTTTGGAGGCAGAAACGATTCCGGGTGCTGCTGCCGGGAGTTGTTGGAGCGATCTCGTGCGTAGGGCTTGTTCATGCAGAGGCCGCTCCGCCATCAGAAGGCGGCCAACAATTCGACACGATGACCGTGACGGGGACCAGGGACCAAGATGGCAAGATCCTCGACTACAATACGGAGAGTGCCGCCGTGGGCACCAAGACGGATACCCCTCTGCTCGAAACGCCGCAGTCGATCTCCGTGATCACGCAGGACCAAATGGTCATACGGAACGCCCAAGGCGTCGCCGAAGCGCTGCGCTACACTGCCGGCACTTCCACCGAAACCTACGGCCAGGATCCGCGCGGTTACGATTGGGTGACCATTCGCGGCTTCGATGCTTTCAACAGCCGCTACCTCGATGGCCTGCGTTTGCAGAACTACGAGTTCCCCGAAGTCTTCGGGCTGGAGCGCGTGGAAGTCATGAAGGGGCCGAGCTCGGTGCTCTACGGGCAATCGACGGCCGGTGGCCTGATCAATGCGATCAGCAAGCGCCCGAAAGACGTCGCATTCGGCGAGATCGCCGCGGAGATCGGCACCCACCAGTCCTACGAGACCACCTTCGACTTCGGCTCCCCTCTCAACGAAGACGGCTCGCTGCTCTACCGGCTCACCGGCTTGTTCAAGGACAACCAGGAGGACAGCAATGGTTTCCCCGTGGATGCCCGGCGCTACTACATCGCCCCCGCCTTCACTTGGAAAATCTCGCCGGATACCAAGATCGATTTTCTCCTCAGCTATTTCCACACGGATAGCACGCAGGTGCCAAGCTACGCCGCGGCTCCGAATGGAGCCCCGACGGAAGTCAGGGCCTTCGGCTACAAGCAGTGGGATTTTGAGAAAAACGACATCCTCCGTCTGAGCTATCAACTGGATCACACGATCACGTCCGACCTGAAGTTCCGCCAGAATTTCAACGCTTCGAGCTACGACGTGAAGGACAAGTATGTGAATTCACTGGGTTACTCGAGTGGCACGATCATGGACCGCTCCGCTTCCATCTGGAATAGCGACTCCCGTTCGATCGGCTTGGACAACCAGCTCGAATACAAAATCCAGGGCAAGCGCATCGAGCAAACCCTGCTGTTTGGCTTCGACTATTCCTACGCCTCCGCCGACACCGTCTACTACGAGGACGCGGCTCCGAGCATCGATATCAGCGCACCTGACTACACGCTCCCCATCCTGGCACCGACCACGCTTCTTTCCGATAGCTTCCAGAAGGTCACCCAATACGGCCTCTACGCCCAAGATCAGGTCAAGCTCGACTCCAAGTGGGTCGGAACTTTCAGCGCCCGTCAGGACTGGGTGGAAAGCGATCTCAAGGAACGCACGACCGGTGGCACGCATGACATCCAGAAGGACGAGGCCTTCACCGGCCGCGCCGGCATCACCTACCTCGCCGATAACGGTCTGGCACCCTACGCCAGTTATTCCACCTCGTTCTATCCGAACTCTGGGACCGATTCCTCCGGCAATACCTTCGATCCCACCGAGGGCGAGCAGTTCGAGATCGGCCTCAAGTACGCGCCGAAGAACTTCCGCGGCGGAGCAACCCTTTCCGTCTTCGATCTCACGCAGGAGAACTCGCTCACCACGGACCCGGCCAACACCGCCTTCTCCAAGGCAACGGGAGAGATCCGTTCCCGCGGCGTTGAGTTCGAAGGAAATCTCGGCATCACCGGGAATCTCGATCTGCTCGTGAATGCCAGCTACGACCATGTGGAAATCACCAGCAGCCAGGATGGCGACCAAGGGAATACCCCCGCGCTGACTCCGGAGAAGGCCGCATCCGCGTGGCTCAATTATAACTTCCACGATGGCACGCTCGAAGGCCTCACCCTTGGCGCAGGCGTCCGCTATGTCGGACCCAGCTATTCCTCGAACTTCAACACGTGGAGAAACGAGGACTACGTGGTCGCCGATCTGGCCGCACGCTACGTTTGCGGCCCTTGGACCTACGCCCTCAACGTGAACAATCTGTTCGATGACGTGGAGTGGATCAGCACCGATTACCAGTACAACAAGACGGCTGGCAATTCGGTGAATCTCTCGATGGCCTACCACTGGTGACCACCCGATTGATGACGAAGCAAATCTGGAAGCTCCACTCCTGGCTCGGTCTCGTCGCCGGGCTGGGATTGATCGTCATTGGCGTGAGCGGCAGCCTGCTTGTCTTCCGTGATGAGATCGATGGTCTCGTCGACGCGAAGATCATGCGGGTGGAGCCGACTCCGGAAGGCCGTCTCTCCCGGGACCGGCTATATCACTCCGCGGTGGAAGCGTGGCCGGACTATCGTGTCGTCGGTCTCGGCTCGCGGCGCAGCACGGGTCTCGCGGACATCGTGTATCTGAAGAAACCCGGCGATCTTCGATACTTCGGGGCCACTCTGAATCCCTACACGGGCGCGGCGCTCAGCGGACCGATGACCGAACGGCAAACGTTCACCGGCCTTCTGTTAGAACTTCACTACACGTGGTTTGCCGAGCATGTCGGCATGCTCATCACTGGCATTTTCGCGGTATTGCTCTGCCTGTTAGGCGTGAGCGGCGTCTGGCTCTATCGGGGCTTTTGGAAGAACTTCTTCCGCCTGAGATGGAAAAGCAGCGCGCGCATCTTCTTCTCCGGCCTGCACAAGATGACCGGCATCAGCAGCGTCGCCTTCAATCTCATCCTCGGCTTTACCGGTGCTTACTGGAACCTCGCGCACGTGGCCGAAGATGGACTGGGGCATCATGAGGAAGCGCCGGAACAGTCTGTCGCCTCGGGAATCGCCGACTCTATTTCGTTCGATGCGTTGGAGAAAACCGCAGCCGTTGGAATGCCCGGATTCAAGGCGACCTGGATCTTCCTTCCCGATGGTGAGGAGAAGGAGATCTCGCTCTGGGGAACAGTTCCGGGCGCTTGGTGGCTCAGTTCCCCATCAGGTAGCTCCGCGCTCTTCGACCCGCAGACCGGAGCCGTGATCTCCACTTCGGATCTACGCAAGGCGGGCACATGGGAGAAGATCACCGACGCCTTCACCCCGGTTCATTTCGGAAACTTCGGCGGACTTCCCGTGAAGATCCTGTGGTCCGTCCTCGCGCTGGCTCCCGGAGTCCTGGCGGTGAGCGGTTTTGTCATTTGGTTCCGCCGCCGGAGCCGCTGACATCCTCGACTCCCTCGGGCGAGGTCATCCTTGATTCACGTCCGGTTTGAAATCGAGCGCCGGGCGGTCCGGCGCGTCCATCTTCTCGATGCTTCCCTTCTCATCCTGCACCGGCACGACCTTGATGTCCACTTGCACCGGCACGGCGCGGAGACCTTCGATGATGGTGCGGAGTTGCTCGACGGTTTGGTCGGCGAGTGACTGTGGCGCGGCGTAGCGTTCGCCGGCCCGCGAGATGCCGTCCTTGATGGCTTCCAGGCCGTCGTTGAATTGCGTGAGCTGCGCGACAACCCGGGCGACCGGGTCATTCTCGCCGCCGGCACCGAGCAGCTTGCGCTTGCCGAACTCCTTCTTGATCTGCTCCCAGCGCGCGGCCTGCTTTTCATCAAGGAGGCCTTCCATCTCATAGAACTTCAGCAGGTTCGCCTCGGCGGCGGTGGTGAGATTCTGCGACTCGCTGCGATAGTGATCGATCACGATCTGCCGCACTTCTTCCGGCGTCATGAGCGGCAGCACCTTTTCGGCGATGCGGTTCATGTTGCGGTAGGAGCCTTGGAGCTTGAACGGCGGCTCAGCGCGGTAGGCGTCTTCCTGTGCGGCGCTGGCGATGTACTGCAGGTTCACGCGCAGGATGGTATCCCGCACCGAAAGCAAGTGCTTCACGACGGCCAGCATCTCTTCCACTTCGGCGGGCGTGTAGTTGCCTTCGAAATCCGCACCATCGCGGCTGCCGGTTTCAGCAACGCGGATGAGCATCAGCACGTCCTTCTGGGAACGGCTGGCGAGCTTCGAGAGCGTGGCGTTCGAGGTGAGCGAGTTCTCGATGTAGCTTCCTTTGAACGCCGCCTCGTGTCCGCCGAGGATGTCGCCGAGATTGTAGGTGTCGGCGCGGTTCGCAAGCATGTCCGGGATCTGGAACTTTCCGCCGCTTTCGGTGTACGGGTTGCCGGCCATGACGACGGCGACCTTTCTACCGCGAAGATCATAAGTCCGCGCCTGGCCCTTCCACACCCCTTCGATCTTCCGCTGGGCATCGCAAAGGCTGATGAACTTTTGCAGGAACTCGGGATCGGTGTGCTGGATGTCGTCGAGGTAGAGCATCACGTTGTCGCCCATCTCCAGCGCGAGGTTGGCCCGCTCGACTTCCATGCGCGCGGAGGCATTGGGCGCTTCCGCGGGGTCCAGCGACAGCACGCGGTGACCGAGTGCCGGGCCATTGATCTTCACGAAAGTGAGGCCGAGACGATTGGCCACGTACTCCATGATGGTCGTCTTGCCATAGCCTGGCGGCGAGATCAGTAGCAGCAGGCCCATGCGGTCCGTGCGAGTGTTCGCGCCCGCGGTGCCGAGCTGCTTGGCGAGGTTGTCGCCGATCAGTGGTAGATAGACCTCGTCAATCAGGCGATTGCGGACGAAGGCGCTCATCACCTTCGGCTTGAACTCATCGAGCCGCATCGCCTGGCGTTTGGCGCCGGTGAGCTGCGACTTGCGCTCGGACAAGGCGCGAAAGGCCGCGGCATCGGTACGTTCATGTCGATCGATCCGATCAAGAAACTCGCTGTAGTGAAACTCCAGCGCGCCACCAACGATCCGTTGATGGCTGGAGCGCAACCCTTCCACGCGGAACGATAGGGACACGGACTTCACTGCACGCTGCTCAACGCCGCCGCGGGAGAAATGAACGGCCGCCTCATCGATCATCGCGGACAGCAGATCAGCGGGCGTATCCGCAAGGGCCTCCGGATGATTCACCGCGAATCCCGCCAGCCAGTCACGAGCAATCTCATAGCGGACGAAGGCAGGCGTCTCCTGCTCACCTAGTAGTTCCTTGAACACACCCTCTGCCCGCTTCGCCACCAATGCGTGATGAAACTGGCGACTCAACTCGGCCGCGGCGGCGGAAACGAGGAAGACACCTCCGGCCGCAAGTTCCTCTGAGAGATAGTCACCCACCTTGGTGCGGTGCACGTCAACGAACAGGCCGTGGTCGGTGCTCCATTTCGCGAATGCTTCTGCAAGGCGCTTCTTCCACGATTCAATCTCATCGCCTCCGGCGAACAAACTACGACGCTTCCCGTAGGACGCGAATTGGCCCGCGAGCCGGACCTTCGCTGGATCGCTCCACGATTCCCAGAACAACACCGCCGCCGCCCGGTCGCGCGGTCCAAAGCGCAACAACCCGGCTTCGGCATGGATTGGCAGCAACTGCACGAGGGTCTTCGCCGCATCTTCGTCGTGGATGCCCTTGGTGTAGCCCTCCGCATAACGCGGCTGCATGAAGGCCTGCACACTCGCCAAAAGATCGTTCGAGGCTATCCCGTGATGAAGGAACTGCCACACGAGATACTCCACCCTCGCCACTCGCGGACTTTCGCTCGGCACTTCCAGATCCCAAGCCTCGCGAGTCGCAAGGAACTCCTCATCGGTGATCGGTTCATAGAATTTCGTGCCCGTAAGGTGGAACGCCATCGCCTCGTCGTGAGGCACGATGGCCATCTCCAACGGCTGGGTGTTCACGTTGAAGGAATTCTTGCCGAAGCGGATCACGTTCTCACCATCGACGTAGAGATCCTTCTTGTCCTTGAGCTGGCGCACGCCGTCCTCGCGAAGCGTCTTGAGGCGGGTCTGCAGGTCATCCGCCTTCACCGAGTCGCCGAGCTGCTGGAGCTGGCCGATCAGGTCGCGGACCTTCTCGATCATCGGGTCGGTCGCGAAGTAGGAGTGGATCTCCTCCACCTCGCCGAAGGACGCGACGCGATTGCGAATGCCGGCAAGGATGCGCTCGGCGGACTTGAAGAATGCGCCCGCCCGTTTGCCCCGGGCTTCCACGAGCTGGGTGCGGCGGCCTTCGAAAGCATCGTAGATCTCCTCGCGGCGCGTGGCGATCTGCTCGATGTACTCATCGAACTCGGCAAACTTTCCTTCCAGCTCCTCGACCTGAACCATCAGGCGGGTCAGCGATTCATCGCACTTCTCCGGCGTGTCGCAGAGGTCGAGATAGTTCGCCAGCGCCTGCGACAGCAGCTTCATCTGCGCGGCGAACTGGGCCTCGCCTTCACTGCGCGCGAGTTCCTTGCGTTTGTTGCGCAAAGATCCGCGGGTGCCATTGAGGCGCGCATAGAGCGCAGAGATCCGCTCGATGATCGCGGTGGTCTGGGTCGCATCGGCGATCTTCAAGCCACCCACGATCTCGATGAGCATCTCAAGCTCGGTCGCCGCTTCGTCAAGGGCCGTAGCAACTCCATCAGCCTCCGTGACCTTCGCGATCTTCGCCAGCGCGGCGTCCTGGGTATCGATGGCCGCGGCGTATGACTTCAAAGAATCCTCACCTAAAAGGAAATCCACTGTCCGTGCCGAAACGGAGTCGGTGGTCTCAACAACTTCCTTCTCGAATTCGCCGATGATCGCGGCATCCGTGTAGCGGACATCGCGCAACGCAATGATCTCACCACGAAGCTTCCGCAGGCCGGCGAGCTGATGGACGAATCCTTGCAGCGCATCCGGCGGCGAACTCTGCGTTTCGCGAACCAGCTTCTCCACCGCTGTGCGAATCAGCCCCGTACGCTCGGCAGCGACGGCACGCAGTTTCTGGACTTTCTCGAACTCACCAATGGCCGCCTCGCCGGCCTTCTTGATCTCGCGGACCGGCGCGGCAAGCGATTGGCACTCGGCGCGGTCGAGCCAGAAGTAGGCATCGAGCAAGTCGCCGGAGCGTTTGACGATGTCGAGGTAGAGACCGGCGAAGGAATCGTCCTTGTTCAGCAGCGTGAGCAGCTCGCGCGCCTCCGCCATGCCACGGACCAACTCGGGGTTCCCGATCTTGTAGAGGAACGAGTCCTTGTTCGTCGCGGCCGCGGTGCTCGTCTCATCGTCCAAGTACGGCGTTTGCCAGATCTGCAACGCGTGATGCTTCTGCGGTTGGCCGTCGCCACGGAACAGCACGAGTTCGCCATCGCCAAAGAGGGAGTAACCGGAACAGACGATAGGCGTCTCCACCGACTGTTGGATTCGATTGTAGGAAAGCAGGACGTAATCGCCCACGGCGCGGTTGTAGAAGGAATAGAGGACATCCTCGCCATTCGAACTGGCGACCTTGCGCTCAAAGCGCATGTCTAACAGACCATGGTCGAAGGTCTTCACCTCGCCGCTTTGCAACAAGTAGCCGTTGGCGAAAATCAGCCCGTGGTCATCGGGCAACAGCACGCACGAATCGCCAATGGCATCGATGCGGTGGACCGTCTTGGTCTTTTCGTTGAAGACCAGGTGACGGTGAAGACTTTCGCGATAGGGTAGGATCTTAAGGAGGATCAGCGAGCCGACGGTGGCGTAAAAAATCTCTGCATCATCGAGCGTCTGGTCGCTTTCGCTGACCGGCTCGGAGTAGATCCCCTGCCCGGTGGCAGTATTGTCCTCGATCTTCACTGTCAGGTCACCGCCGACTGTTTCGACGAAGACGCGGTCTTCGATCGAAATGTGCGGGTGAATGCCGGCGCGGTGCATGCCGCGGTGGGCGCGCTGCCATTGGAACTCTTGTTGTGCGGGGAAGACGCATTCGTGATCGAAGCGATTGCCAAGGTATTCGAGCGTGCCATCGCCAGCGAACCGCCACTTGAAGGCCTTGATGTCGTCCACGGTCTTGCCAGCCCGCATCACCAGGTAGAGGTGCGGGCCGATGATCATGAACTTCAGGAAGACCGCCTCACGGTAATACTTGAAGAGATACGCGAAGTCCTCGGCAAAGCGCGAACCGGCGAGCACTTCCTCCACTGGCAGCGCCGTGAAGACACGCGACTGCTGATCGAATTCGTACGCGGCGAAGACGTCCTTGATGTCGGTCGTCTGCTTGAGGCCGAACTGGATGTTGTAGCCGAACAGAAAGCGGCGCTTGCCGATCGCGACCAGATCGCGCGCGACGCAGTTGTGTTCGGTGGACACACGCTCAGTCGCAAGCAGCGCGGTCTCGATGCCACCGAACACCTCCAGGCGTTCGGCATTCAGCGCATCAAGGCCGCCACGCAAGGTCGCGGCATGCTTGTCCAACCGGGCGCGAATGACTTCATACGCGCCACCTTCGAGCTGGTCGGGCTTGGGGGTTTCCTCAGCCATATCATGGAAAATGAAAGCCGGAGACACGCGGCCATTTGACCGCGTGTCCCGAAATCAACCATTTAGCTAAGCACCTTACCGGCATTCTGGTCGGCCAGGCCGAAGCGGTCTGCGGCACCTAACAAGCTGATCAGCTTGCTTCGGGTCTCACCATTCGCGCTGCCGAGGAATTGGGCGATGGCGGCACCCACCGTGAGGTTTTTCACGTCCTCACTGGAGATGCCGAACTGGCCGGCCCACTCGCGAAGCTGGGATTTGAAGTACTCCGGGTCGCCATTGAAGAAGGTCTCCTTCACGTCGTGCAGCACTTCGCTGTGCGCGACCATGCGGTCCACCGACTTGCCACGGGAAATGGCTCCAGCGATCTGGTCGAAGAACTTGCTCTCGCCACCGATGATCTCGATCTTGGCGGACTTCAGCGCCTCGCCCATGACCTTGGCCTGCGCTTCGGCGATGTCCTTCTGAATATGGATGCCGGCGAGTTCGATTGCTTTCTCCTTCTCCAGCGTGAGCTTGAACTCCTCGTGAGCCTGGCCGGCGGACTCGAGCAGCTTCATCGCCTCGGCCTTCTTGTTGATGCCTTCGGCTTCCGCTTCGAACTTGAGGCGGCTGACCTCCGCTTCGGCCGTGCCTTGCTTCTGCGCGGCATCGGCCTTTGCGATCATGACCTCGGCTTCGCCCAGGCCAGGCGCGGCGGTTTCCTTCGCGGTGGCTTCGGCGAGTTGCTTCTTGGCGATTGCCAGCTTCTCGCTCGCCGATTGCTCGGCCTCGGCAGAGATCACGACCTGTTCGGCCTTGAGCTCGGCAGCCCTCTTCTCGCCTTCCGCGGCTTTGACAAGCCCGTAAAGTTCCTGATCGGCACGCAGTTTGGCAGCTTCCTGCGAGGCTTGGGCTTCCTTCACCTTGCGGATCATCTCCTCCTGGGCCACCGCCTCAGCGAGGGTTACCTTGACCTGCTTCTCGCGGTCGGCACCGGCAAAGGCCTCCGTATCCTTGATCCGCTGCTGCTCGACCACGACGAGCTTCTCGACCGCAACGCGATCCTTGATCACGTCCTGGATCGCCTTCTTCTCCACCTCCACGGCCTTTTCCTTCTCGATCGCCTTGAGCGTCGTGATGCGCTCGCGCTCGATGGACTCGAGTTCCTGGTCGCGCTTCACGCGCTCGACCTCGACCACGTCCGTTCGCTCCTTATTGCGCTGGGCGACGAGTACTTGGCGGTCCTTGTTCTGGGTAGCCACGTCGATTTCTTCCTGGGCCGCGATGCGCGCGCGCTCGGCCTTCTGGCGCTCTTCTTCCTGCACCTTCATCGTTTCCGCCTGTTCGCGGGCACGCACGCTCTCAACCTCGCGCTTCTGCTTGGCCTCCGTTTCGGAAAGCTGGCGCTCCAGTTCGAGAATCGCTTCACGCGCCTCCACGTCCTGTTGCTTGATGACTTTCTCCTTGTCGCGCTGGATGTGGTTCGCGAGCTTGGCCTGTGCGGCGGTGAGCTCGGTGATCTTCTTGATGCCCTGCGCGTCGAGGATGTTGTCCGGATCGAGCGCCTCGATCGGCGTCTGTTCCAGATAGTCGATCGCGGCGTCATCGAGCACGAAGCCATTCAGGTTGGTGCCGATGATCTTGATGATCTCATCGCGGAAGGTCTCGCGCTCTTCGTAAAGCTCTGTGAAGTCGAAGCGCTTGCCGACGGTCTTCAGAGCCTCGGAAAACTTCGCATCGAACAGCGAGCGGATCTCCTCCGTATTCGATGCGCGGTCGCAACCAATCGACTGAGCCACGCGCAGCACGTCCTCCTCCGTCTGATTCACGCGGACGAAGAAGGCGACCTTGATGTCGGCACGCATGTTATCCTTACAGATCAGGCCGTTCTTCGCGGTCCGGTCGATCTCCACGCGCTTCAACGAAATGTCGATCGTCTCCAGACGGTGCAGCACCGGGATGATTCCCATGCCATTGAAGCTGACCTTGGTGCCGCCGACGCCGGTGCGGATCAGCGCCTGTCCGCGCTGGGCCTTGCGATAAAGCATCGAGTAAACGACACCCACGGCGAAGAAGAGAACGAGGAGCGCGCCCACGACAAGGGCGACGATCATAACGGATTTCCCGGCGGGAGAGCCGGATTGGGCGAGCAGGGATGGCAGGTTCATTTCGATTGGGGTGGGCTAGAATCGCAAAGGGAACGGACGGTATAGACACCGGATTCGGGATTGTGGCTGATGACAATCACCTCGGTGTTCTTGGGCAGGGAAAAGGTGCCGGTGGCGACCCGGGCATTCAGCAGAAGCGGGGCGCCTTGCATCTCGATTTCGACTTGGCCGGAGCGCTCATCGACCCAGGCAGTCCTCACCGTGCCGGTGCGTCCGATGACCGGAGGATGCTTCTCATCATCGGCGCGGATCAGACGGAAGAAGGGCTTCATCGGCGCGACCACGAAGCGCGTGAGGATCACCGCAGCGAAGAAGGCGGCGACCGCGATGATGCCGCCGGTCATGCCGGACTGCTGGGCATTGAACCACAGATTCCCGATCATCGAGCCGGCCCACAACAGAATCACCAGCACCGACAGCACGATCATCACCGGCACATCGGTCGCGTTCACGAAGCGCAGCGCGCCGTGGAACCAACTGTCATGCGAAGATGAGTCGTGGTGAGCGTCATGCGGATGACCCGCGTGAGTGTCGAGATCCACATCGAGGAAATCGAGATCGACCGCGCCCAATACATTCAGCAGCCAGTAAAGGGCAACCGGGACCAACAGGATGGTCAACGGCAGCACTTGCGGGCTGATGGCGAGGTTCCAGATCTCCTTCACGACGCCATCATTGCAGACAAACCAACCGAAACGCGCGACTATAAAACCGTCTCCGGTTTCGAGGCAGGGCCGCAGATAACAAAAGCCGGGCCGTGGGGACTGACCGGACAACCGAAACGGGACGGTGCGTCGTGTTAGAGGTTCCGTAATGATTTCGCGGCATCGCTCCGCGAGGCAAAGAACGCCGGCACGAAAGCCGCCACCGAGCACAGCAAGAAAGCGGCGATGGCCACGACCACGATCTCGTACGGCTTGATCTGCGCCGGCAGCACATCGAATCCAACGAAGGCACTCTGGAATGGATCGAAGCCGACCTGACGCAGTGCCTCCTGCAGGTTACCACGGAAGCGGATCACCAGCAGACCGAGCCCGGTTCCCAGCAACGCACCGACAAAGCCGAGGATCATCCCCTGGTGCACGAAGACGCGGATGATCTGCCCGGGTGCTGCACCGAGCGCCTTCATCACGCCGATCTCGCGACGCTTCTGAATCGTCACGGTGAACATCACCGCCATCATCGAGAACGCGGACACAAGGATGATGAACGAGAGCGCGAAATACATCATCATGCGCTGCTGGGCGATCAGACGCGAGAAGTCACCGAGCTCCTCGGTCCATGTGATCGCGCGCCAGCCTCGCGGTAGCTCTTTAATGAGCGCATCGGCAACCTGCTCCGCTTGATACGGATCGTGAAGGCGCACCGAGATTCCCTGCACCGCACCCTTCAGACCTGCCAATTCCTGGGCCAATGGCAGCGGCATGAAGATGTCCGGCGTGAGCGCCATCTGCGATGCCTTGTAAACGCCGATGACCGTGGCCTCCTTCGGCAGCACGAGTTCCTTGATGCCCTTCAGGATGCCGGCATCCATCTGCTCCACATTCGTCGTGTCGAGTTCGGCGAGGATGTCCGAAAGCTGCTTCGGAACGCCGGCATCAAAAGCGAGACCACCTTCCACCGCCTCGGCTTCATCGATAATTTTCAGAAGGCGTCCGATGATTTCCTTCTCCGGCTCGCGCACATCCTTGAGATAGACCTCCTCATAGAGCGGGGTGTAGATCGCATCCACGTCAGCATCGGCGAGAAACAGGCGCTCGCCGCGCTTCTCCCACGGCTTGGCGATCAGCTCCTTCGCCTTCGCCAGGATCGGCGCGAATTCCTCCCGCACCGGCGGGCGTGAGGTGATGTCATAGACGTGCTTCACCTGCTCGAAGTTCCGTGCCGAGTAGAGGCTCATCTTGCCTCCAACGGTGACCCCGAATTGGCGGGCGATGATCGAAGAGATCACGATACGGTCATCCAGACCCATGTCGGCGCTCCCACCGGGATGCTCCTTGTGATCGAGCATCGCCGCTATGCCTTCCACCTGCGACGCGTCATGGGTATCCACCCCACGGAAGAATGCCGGCCGCTGACGCGACTCCACGTCGATCAAGGCGTAGTCCTGCATGAACGCGGTGGCCGACTGGACGCCCGGCACCTTGGTCACCGCCTCGGCAGTCTCGCGCCACTGTTCCAGCGGCTCACGGAAGCCACCGAAGGGCATGAACTCCAGCCGCACGTGCGGCGTGAAGCCGAGGAAGCGCTCCTTCACCTCTTTCTCGAGGCCCGCCATCACCGACATCACCACCACCAGCACCAGCACGCCGAGCAGGACGCCGGTCACCGAGATGAGCGTGACGGCGGAAAGCATCGCCCGGCGCGGATTGAGGTAGCGCCAGGCAAGCATCAGGCTGAAGGAACGTCGGGCCATGCGCTTGCGTAGCCGCGATATCTCCGCCCGGCAAGGCAGGCTTGCCCGCTATTCCTTCCCGCGGCGCCAGCACACCAGCGGCGACTTCGCATTCTCCGAGACCACGAAAATCGCCTCGCCGTCACGCGAGAAGCAGACCGATTCGGCCTGACGCAGGCGATGCGGGTCAAGAGTCGCCGGTTTGCGGGCAAAAGCCGCCTCCCAGCTCTCGCCCTCGGCCCGCGAGAAAAGGAAAACCCGGAAATAAGTCACCACCGCGGCCATTTTCCCGTCCGGGCTCAGGTCAAGCGCACAGGGCTGCGTGCCGTAGGGTATCGGCGGAATGCCTGCCGCCAGCGGTTCGACGATCTTGCCGATCTTCCGCGCCACCAGGGGCTTATCGTCAGCCGGTTTCAGCGGTAGCTCGTAGAGAAAAGGCGGCGTGGTGCGCTTGCTCAGCAGCAGGATCTTCCCGGCCTTCTCATCGACCGCCACCGACTCGCAATCGCGCGGGCCATCCTCATACGTGAAAGGAATCGTCCAAGCGACCGCGACCTCTTGGTCCTTTTTCTTCGGCTCGGGGACGATGTAGAGCTGGGACTGCTGCCGGATGGAGCCGTTATCGCCGGTGTCGGCGATTAGCAGGTAGGGCTTGCCGTCGAGGACGAAGGAAGAAAGGTCCTCCCAGTCGATATTCTTCACGCCCTGCACGACGACTTTCCCGTGATCGGCACCATCAACGCCCGTTCGGTACAGGTCCCCCGCGCAGCCGCTGTCATTGACGACCCACAACCGGTCGGGATGCGTCGGTGAAATCGCCAGACCGCTGGCCTCGTCCACTGCGGGCGCGCGAAGAGAGACGGTCGGCTCCTGTCGCACGTAAGGCGGTCGAGCCTCTTCCGCTCCGATGGGCAAAATCGTCAGGCAGATGAGGGGGAACCGGGCAAGCATGGCGAACATCCGGCCGTGCTTCTAATCACCGGACGAGGTCGCCGCAAGCCATCGGACGGCCTGAGAACCTAGCAGCCGAGAAACTTCAGATATCCGAATTAATTCTTCCGGCCTGTCCGGTGCGGCTGATAGCCTCCGGAAAGCGCCGGGCTACCGGCCTGTGCACCGATGGGGCTCCTTCGAACACCCGCATCCGACCAACCCCGTAGCCGCAGCCATCTGCTCGAGGTGTTATTCCTCGCGACGCTGCTGGCGGTGGTCTGCGTCGTGGCATGGCCCGGCATGACTTCCGAACCGCTGGTGGATGACTACAGCACGCTGCGCCACGTCACGGGGTTCAAGGATTGGACCGATGCCTTCAAGCCCGATGCCTTCCAGTACTTGCGGCCGTTCAAGACTCTCGCCTTCTATTTCTTCCATCTTCACGGGATCCCCTCGATCCAGGCATGGCACATGGTGCCACTGGGAGCCTACCTGTTAGCCACCGTTTCCGTGTTCGCGTTTCTCCGGAGGATCGCCGGCACCACGGTGGCCTGCCTCGGAGCCGCGGCCTGGGCTTTAAGTCCCACGAACACTAGCACGGTGGTCTGGATGAGCTGCCTCCATATCAGCATCGCGGTGATCTTCGTCGCTCTGTTTCTGCTGGTTTATGACCGGGCGCGCGAATCCAAGCGGCCGCTCTCCTTTTGCCTGTCGCTGCTTTTGCTCTTCCTCGCATTGGCCTCCTACGAGACCGCGATCTTTGCCGTTCCGCTCGCAGCGGCACTCGATTGGTTCCGGAAGCGGGCCGTCTTCAAAAAGGAATCGCTGATCCGCTACGCCTGCCTCGGCGCGGTCACGCTCGCCTTCATCCTGCTCCGTCAACAGGGCGGCAGCACCCTGAACAGCCGCACGATCAATCAAGGATTTGCCCCGGACATGCCGGCCTGGCAATTCACCGCCGCGGCCCCGTGGTTCCTGTGGCGGCACTTCTCGATGTGGTTCGTTCCCTTCGGCCGCACTGAGTTCTGCAGCACCTTTATCTGGGGGAAATCCGCCACGCCGCTCGATCTCGCCGGCGGATGGATCTTCCTCGTCGCGCTGGTAGCCTTGGTATTCCTGACCGCGCGAAAGCTTCCTCTGTTCGCCTTTGGGGTCATTTGGTTCCTGGTCGCCAGCTTCCCGACCTCGAATCTCATTCCGCTCGGAACCGGGCCGATCGAAGACTACTACATGGTGCTTCCGGGCATCGGGCTGGCCATGTGCATCGCTGGTCTGGCCGAGGGACTTCTTTTCCGACGCGATGTTGCTTCCAACAAGCCTTCGAAACTCCGCCCATCTGCTGCCGCTTGGAGCGTGGTGGGTGCGGTCTGCCTGCTGAAGCTCGCTGGCATTCCATGGTTCTTCCATCAGGCGAGCCTCTGGCGAGATCCGCTGCTGCTTTACGTGAAATCGGGAGAAACCCGCTCCGCCCAGTACCTCTGCAAGACCTTCGCCGCGAATATCTGCTACTCCCGCCAGCAATGGGCAGAGGCGAGGCAGCTCTCCGCAGCCGCCCTGCAGGACGCGCCATGGTTCCACTCGGCAAGCATGACGCTGGCGGAAGTGGCCGTGAAGGAAGGCGACTTTGCCGGTGCGCTGAAGATCACTCGGGAAGCGATGGAGAAGATCACGCCCGCAAGCCGTCAGTTCAACCGGGCCCTCGTCATTCAAGCGAAGGCGCATTTTTACGCGGGAGCCTTGGGCCAAGCGCGGGAGGTCATCCTGCCAATCCTCCCCAATCCCTCCTCCCCGATGCACTTCGAGGCGACGCGATTGCTCGCTGCGATCTATCAGAAGCAGGGCAACAAGGAGAAAGCCGCCCAGACGCTGGCCAAGTCGCTCGCGCTGCATCCCGACGCCAAGGACGTCATTGATGCGGCCCTAGAGAACCTGCGTTCCGATCAGCCGATCTCGCTGGAGGATTCCTGAGAATTCAGCGAACGACGGAACGCAAAAGCCGCCCCGGTTTCCCGAGGCGGCTCTTTGATGAAGTGAGTTGAAGGGACCACTCTTCCGCACACGGCGTGTGCGGACCACTTTGTTAGAAGTGGATGGCGTGGCCTTCGGCGGCGAGGGTCGCCTCGTGGATCACCTCGCTCATCGTCGGGTGAGCGTGAATGGTCGCGTGGATTTCCTCGGCGGTGAGTTCCTGGTCGAGTGCCAGGCCCATCTCGGCGATGAGTTCGGTGGCATTCTCCCCGATGATGTGCGCGCCGAGCAGTTCGCCGTGCTTCTTGCCGTAGAGCAGCTTGGCAAAGCCGTCTGGCTCGCCGGAAGCGATGGCCTTGCCGATGGCGACGAACGGAATCTTGCCGACGACGTACTCGATGCCTTCTTCCTTGAGCGCGCGCTCGGTCTTGCCGACCGAGGCGACCTGCGGATGGCAGTAGGTGCAGCCCGGGAAAACGGTGACCTTGCGCGGGGTGTGGCCGTCGACGTAGAGGCCCTCGACGCATTGGATGGCCTCGAAGGACGCGGTGTGCGCGAGCAACGGCGGGCCGCTGACGTCACCGATCGCATACACGCCGGGAATCGAGGTCTCGTAGCGGTCGCCCACCTTGATGAAGCCCTTCTCGGTGAGTTCCGGCTGGATACCACCAGGGCCGGTCAACACCGGCGAGACGCCGATGGCGACGAGCACGACGTCCGCGGAAAGCACGCCGTTTTCCTTCGCGCCTTCGACCGTGACTTCGACATGGGTGCCCTTGTCCTCGGTCTTGGTGATCTTGTGGTTGGAGAGGCAGCGGATGCCCTGCTTGGTGAAGGACTTCTCAAGCGCGTCACCGATTTCGTCGTCTTCCACCGGCACCAGGCGCGGCAGCATTTCGACGACCGTCACCTTGGTGCCGAAGGAATTGTAGATATAGGCGAACTCCACGCCGATCGCGCCGGCGCCGATGATGATCATGCTCTTCGGCTGCTTCTCGAGGATCATGGCCTCCTTGGAGCCGATGACCGTGGTGCCGTTGAAGGGCAGCGGCGGCAGCGGGCGGGACTTGGCTCCGGTGGCGATGATGATGTGCTTCGCTTCGGCCGAGGACTTCGAGCCATCAGCGGCGGTAACTTCCACCTTGCCGGGGGCGACGATCGAGCCGAGGCCTCGGATGTAGTCCACCTTGTTCTTCTTGAAGAGGAACTCGATGCCACCGGCGAGCTTGTTGGAAACGGTGCGCGAGCGGCCGATCACCGCGGACCAGTCGTACTGGAGGTTATCGAAGGAGAAGCCGAACTCCTTGGCGCGGTGGGCGAGCGTGTGGAACAGCTCGGCGTTCTTGAGCAGGGCCTTGGTCGGGATGCAGCCCCAGTTCAAGCAGGTACCGCCGGCGCGGTCAGCCTCGACGCAGGCGACTTTTTTGCCGAGTTGGGCGGCGCGGATGGCGGCGACGTAGCCGGCCGGGCCGCCACCGATGACGATAAGATCGTAGGCCATGGTGGGATTGCGTTATGCGATAGGGAGTTCGCGCGGAGGGTGGTCGGGGGTTCCCGGATTGTCAAAGGGCAAGGTAAGGTGGGCCACCGCCTCCTACGGGAATAGGCCCTGAAAGGGGTTTTCGCCGTATTTCTCGGCCAAACGGGGCGCTCGGCTGCCCTCAGGCCACCACATTCCAGCCCGTCGCCTCGTCGAAACGGACGCCCTCGCTCGCCAAGCGCAGGGCGTAGCGGCCGTCGTCACCGAGGCTGGCAGCGGGATCTGGCAAGCGAAGGGTCAGCACAGACCCGGTCGGCGCCGGGGGTAGCTTCAAAGGGATCTCGAGACTGCCGGTTTTCCCTTTCAGATCCTCCGAAGCGGTCACGACGTCACTGGCGAGCCTCATGGTCACGGGATCAAACCACGCGACTTCCAATTTCCGAGACGTGTAGAACGGCGCAAATCCGGTGTTCTCCAGCGTCACCCCTGACGGCCCCGCCTTTCGCAGCACCCAGCGATGCCCAAGCCGCTTCTCCACCTCACCGAAAATGCCGTCCCGCTTCCAGCGGTTGAGCGTTCCGCCGTGGTAGCCGCGGTTCAAGTACGAGATCCGTAGGAGTTCCAGCTCGCGCAAGACCTGCACCGCGCTGGTGACCTCACTGTCAGGCACGGTTTCCCCACCGAATGGCGTCTTGAGGTTTTGCTGATGGCTCCATTCCAGCTCGCGGGCCCTGTCCCAACCAGACTCGGAGTAGGTGCCCATGTCATCGGGATTGGCGAGCAAGGCATCATTGTGCCAACCGGTGCGGCCCTGTGGCGTGGGGAAGAGATCGCGGACGAACATTGCGCGCCGCACCTGCACGGAGATCTCCGCAGGCAGCCCTTCCAACCACGCGTTCAACACCGTGCGGCGCGCATCGAGCGAAGGCGGATTGCCATGATTCGAGCCATGCCATTCACCCCATGGACCGAGCATGCCAGCCTGCACCGTCCATACGACGGGGGCATGGCGAGCCAGCACGGAAGACATCCACGCGATGTGTTTCCGCACGAGACCGAGATCGAGCGGATCGACGCGATAGTCGGCATCCGTGAAGCCATAGGCCGCGCGGAAGATCACCTTGAGCCCGGCCTCACGCACTGCCTTCAAGGCGAAGTCGAGGCGCTCCAGCTTCGCGTCATCCAAGGGCCGGTCGCGGTAGTGGCGGAGATCCAGCGTGAGCAGCAGCAGGCTGATGCCCTCTTTGCGAATCGCTGTCAGATCACCGGGATTCTCCGCGGCGCGTTGAAAGTAAAAGCCACGCTCGGGATTGAGCACATTCCCCGGCAATTCTTTGAACTCGCGGACCGCAATCTCTTTCCGGCACCCCGCAAGCGCCATGCCCGTCGCGGCGGCCAACCACTCACGCCGCTTCATTTCCCCCTCCTCGCGTTGCGGTAGGGCTGATTGATGAAGAGCAGGCTTTCGCGATCCCGCAGCAGGTGCTCTTCCGCCACAGCCGATGCGGGGAAGCTCACCCGCAGGATGCCACCGCGGACTTCCCACGAGGCATCTTGGAAATAGTCGGAGGGCGTGTCATCCACCCACAGCGAGCAACTCCCGTCCGCATGAAAGAGGCGGCGGTAGCGATGGCCGTCATGCACATAGTCCCATGGACCGGCGAAGTCCTCCCCCGAGGCATCGAGCGCCGCGCCATTTTCGAACATCAGGATTCCCTCGCTGTGCCCGCCCTCGGCGGCTTGCACTGGCCACGCGCGCAAGGTCCAGCGACCCCGCTTCCAGGCACCCTCGGCAACCCGGAGCCGATAGACATTTCCCACGGTGCTGGTGAGATGACCCACACTGCACGGGTGCTCGTCCACGCCGACGACCTCGCCATCTAACAAAAGCTCCATCTTCCGCAAGTTCACCGCCTCGGGACCGCTCATCCACTTCACCACACCGAGGTAGTCCCCCGCGGACCAAACAAGGTGGCTGACGTCCCATTCCATCGCGCTTTCCCCACCGCGGTAGAACCACGGCAACTCGCGCGTAGGCAGTTGGCGAACGAAACGATCCTGATCAAAAGGAATCGAGCGCAGCCCCGTGGTCGAAGCCGGGGCCGTGCGCACCGCGTGACCGGTGTAGAGCGGTGTTGCCTGGCTGGCCGCAGTGTCGCCCTGCTGCACCCGCACCTCGCCGCGGAACACGCCGACTTCCGCAGGGCCATCGTCCTCGGGCGCATCGACTGCGAACTCGGTGCCGAAATCGACCACCTTGCCGTTCGCATACTCGACGACATAGCCCTCGGCACCCGGCGGGACCTCGGCGACCAGCTTGCCGTATTTGAGACGGCCGGCATTCGGCCCTGTGACCTCGTAAATTGCGGGCCCCTCGATCAGCAGGCGAGTGCCGGAGCGATGCGTCAGTTCCGCGAGCCCGGAGGAAAGCGCGACCACGCTGCCATGGCCGAGTTTCTCACCGGCGGCGTAGGTCTTCTCCTTCCAGACGACACCGACCTCATTCGTCAGCCGCGCCTCTCCACCTGCCGCTGCAGCGCTCTTCGAAGATTCCTCCCTCTTGATAGAAAAAAATGTTAGGCCAGTCGCAACCACCAGCACCGCGGCAGCGGACAACCAGAGCGGCCATTTCACCGGGTTCTTCCGGGGCAGTTCCACCAGTGAGGCGGCCTTCTCACCACAGATGTCCGCCAGCAGTGCCTCCTGCCCCGCGAGCGTGAGGTAGTAATCCATCGCCCGCGGATCCGCTTCCATCCGCTCCTCCAATCGCGCCG
>Ga0307409_100000158_pt1 | contig 26022 bp, 22 predicted proteins | sample 322Ometagenome_2_FD_203888 | JGI IMG/M metagenome (GOLD analysis project Ga0307409, IMG submission 203888) | Maize rhizosphere microbial communities from greenhouse at UC Davis, California, United States - 322HYB-O-2 | ecosystem: Host-associated > Plants > Roots > Rhizosphere > Soil | place... | reverse complement strand
AGGCGACGCCGCAGAGCCTCGTCATCCTCGACGAAATCGGCCGCGGCACATCGACCTATGACGGCCTCGCAATTGCCTGGGCCGTGGTCGAGGCGATGCACGATCAGGTGCAGTGCCGGACCTTGTTCGCCACGCACTACCACGAGCTGACGCGGCTTGCTGGACGGCTGGACTGCTTGTCGCTGCATCACGTCCGCGCGCGCGAATGGAAAGGCGACCTGGTCTTGCTGCACGAGGTTGCCGACGGCGCTGCCGACCGCAGCTACGGAATCGCCGTTGCGAAGCTGGCGGGGCTTCCTCCGAAGGTCGTGGCGCGAGCCAAGTCGGTACTCGCCAAGCTCGAAGCCGGCCGCGACGCGACGGGAGGAATTGCCGCCGGTCTGGACGATTTGCCCCTGTTCGCTGCCACAGCCGAACCGGAGCATGCCGCCGACCCACTTGCCGAAGCAGTGGACGCCATCGAACCGGATAGCCTCTCGCCTCGCGACGCCTTGCAATTGCTCTACGACCTCAAGCGGATCCGCCAGTCCAACTAGCCGATTTTTAAGGCTGCCGCTGTATCGCGGCGGCCATGGCAGAGTTCGCGTTCTTCCTGCTGTTCTATTCGGTGCCGTTCCTGGCGCTGTTCCTGCTGCCCCGGCTGAGCTGGCTTATCACCGGCGCGACCGTCGCGTCGCTCATAGTCGGCGGCCTGTTTGCGGCCATGCAGCGGAGCAGCGGCGACGCGGGCATCGGAGCCTACCTGATTTTCTTCGTCGTCACGCTCGGCTTCGCGTCGGGTGGAGTCGGCAGATTGGCGCTGCTTGCGCTCGGACCGAAAGGACGAGGACGCAAGGCGACCTTGCTGGCCGCCGCTTTGTCGTACGTCACCCTTCCGGTCTTGATCGTCGTCCAGTCCAAGGTCCGGGAGGCACAGCACCGCAGCCGCTACGCTCCGCCGTCGGACGAGTGCCGCTCGCGATTGCACGAGGCGAAACTGGGCGAGTCGCGTGTTTACCTTCCGTTGCTGACCGGGATCCACCTCAGCGAAGGCCGCAGCATCGAGAAATGGAGCAGTTTCTACCCGCGGCACCACCTTTCTCCGGGCAAAGACTCGTCCCGGCGCGCTGTCGCCGTGGGTCGGGAGATGCGTGCAGCAATCGTCCACGGCCAGCGACGAAATCATCTGGCGCTGCTGGGCGGGCTATCGCCTCAGTCCCACGGTGGGTCTCACCTACAACTTCGAAGCTGGCATCGACACGTTCGCCGAGGATACGCGCCGGATCGATGGACAGGTCTTCGCCATCGCCAAGAGCCTGATGCAGGACGAAGGGCCCGTGCCAGTCCGGAGATAATCGGGCATAGGAACGCAAATGGTCGAATTGCGTCCCGAAAACCCGCGAGCGATCATCGACCGGCGCGGAATTGCCGATGCGCTTGCGTCGCTTGCCCCTGGTCCGGACCGCAACGGCTTTGCCGGGAAGCTCCTGCGCGGAGCGATGGAGCAGGGGCGTGCGGAAGTGGCGCGTCGCCTTTCGCTCCAACCCGACCGCGGACGAGCGGCGGCGCGCGCAACCGCCTACCTCCACGATCAGCTGGTCCGTCTCGCCTATGACTTCGTCACCGCCGGCGAGCCCCCGGAGCCAATGGCGCTCGTCGCCTTGGGTGGGACCGGCCGCGGCGAGATGGCGCCGTTCAGCGATCTCGACCTCATGTTTCTGACCGCCGAGAAGCCATCACCGGCGCAGGAGAAAGCCGTCGAAGCCTTCCTCCATCTGTTGTGGGACCTGAAGCTGAAGGTCGGCCATTCGATCCGCTCCGTGGCCGACCTGATTGCGCTTTCCAAAACGGACATGACCGTTCGCACGGCATTCCTGGAGGCCCGGCTGGTCTGGGGCGAGCAGGCCATCTTCGACCAGGCGATGCAGCGCTTCCGCGTCAAGATCGTCAACGGCACCGCCGCCGAGTTCGTCGCCGCGAAGCTCGCCGAGCGCGACGAGCGTCACCGCCGCATGGGCGACACGCGCTTCGTGGTCGAGCCCAACGTGAAGGACGGCAAGGGCGGCCTTCGCGACCTGCATACGCTCTATTGGATCGGGAAATATGTGCATGGCGTGGAGGAGCCCGCCGACCTTGTCCGCGTAGGACTGTTCACGGCCGCCGAGTTCAAGAAGTTCGAGCGCGCCGAGCGCTTCTTCTGGGCGGTGCGCTGCCACCTGCACCTGACTGCGGGCCGGGCGGAGGAACGCTTGGGCTTCGACCACCAGCAGCAGATCGCTGAGGTGATGCGATACGCCGACCGGCCCGGGAAGTCCGCCGTCGAACGCTTTATGCAATTCTACTTCATCAACGCGAAGGCAGTCGGCGACCTCACCGGCATCTTCCTTGCGCAGCTCGACGAGCAGCTCGGCAAGAAGGGCTTCCGTTTCGCGCTGCCGACGATCCGGCGGAAGCCCAAGCGCCTGTCCGGCTTCGTCCTGGATCGCGGGCGCCTGTCGATTCCGCGCGACGATTACTTCGCCGAAGATTCTGTCCGGTTGCTAGAGCTGTTCGCGCTTGCGGCCCGCGAAGGCCTGGAGATCCATCCTGCTGCGATGCGCGCCGCCGCGCGCGACGCGAAGCTGATTGACGAGAGGGTGCGCAGGGACCCGCGCGCCAACGCCTTGTTCCTGGATGTGCTGAGCTGCGTGAACTCGCCCGATCTCGTGCTCCGATGGATGAATGGGGCGGGTGTGTTCGGCCGCTTCGTTCCCGACTTCGGACGCGTCGTCGCGCAGATGCAGTTCGACATGTACCACCACTATACGGTCGACGAGCATTCCATCCGTGCGATCGGCCTGCTCGCTGCCATCGAGCGCGGCGAGCTCAAGGAAGATCACCCGCTCTCGACCGCCTTGTTCAAGCAGATCGGTTCGCGTCGCACGCTCTACGTCGCCGTCCTTCTTCACGACATCGCCAAGGGGCGCGGCGGCGACCACAGCGTGCTCGGCGAGCAGATCGCGCTCAAGCTCGGCCCGCGCTTCGGTCTGGAGCCGGCGGAAACGGAGACGGTCGCCTGGCTCGTGCGCCATCACCTTCTGATGTCCGCGACAGCCTTCAAGCGCGACCTTGCCGATCCCAAGACCATCGAGGATTTCGTCCGGCAGGTGCAAAGCCCGGAGCGCTTGCGGCTGCTGCTGATCCTGACCGTCGTCGACATTCGCGCGGTCGGCCCGGCCGTGTGGAACGAGTGGAAGCGGACGCTCCTTCGCACCCTGTTCGAAGCGGCGGAGGAAAGGCTCCGTCTCGGCCATAAGCAGCGCGGCCGGCGTGAGCTCGTCGAGGAACGGCAGCGAGAGCTGGCGAAGGCGCTCGGCTGGAAGGCAAGCGCCGCCCGCGCACACGCGAAGCGGCTGCCCGACAGCTATTGGCTGGCCGAGCCTGCGGAATGGCAGCTCGCCAATGCCCGTCAGGTGGCGAGGGCCGAAGCCCATATCGGCGAGGCGCAGCCGAACGTGGTCGCGGAGGACGATCCGGAGAGCGGGTCCACTCGCATCAGCGTCTTCACGCCGGACCGCGAGGGCCTCTTCTATTGCATCTGCGCCGGACTTGCGGCGGCGGGCGCGAACATTATCGACGCGCGGATCCACACGACGCGCGACGGAATGGCGCTCGACAATTTGCTCGTGAAGGACGGGCAGGGGCGCGCTTATGCCGACCGCCGCCTGCGCAACCGCCTTATCCGATCGGTCGAGAATGCGTTGACATCCGAGGCTTCGCCGCCGCTCCCGCGCGCGCCGATCCAGGGAAGGACCGCCGCATTCCGGGTTGCCCCCTTCGTCGCCATTGCCGAGCGGGCTTCGAGCCGCACCACCGTCGTCGAGGTCAACGCGCGCGACCGTTCGGCACTGCTGGCAGGATTGGCGCGGGCGATCCACGACTGCGGCCTGACCATCCACTCGGCGCATATCGCCACTTATGGCGAGCGCGCTGTCGACGTCTTCTATCTCACGCAGGGCGACGGCTGGAAGCTGGGACCGGAGGACATCGACCGCCTCCGCACCGCCTTGCTCGAAGCGGCTCGCGAGGTTGGCGAGGCAAAGGCCGCCTAGACTTTATGCTCCAAAGAAAAGGGGCCCGCCGTTTCCGGCGAGCCCCTGATTGACGTTGCGCCCGATCAGCCTCGTTCTGGCGCCGGCGGAGGGGGAGGCGGTGGCGGCGGCGGGGCCGGACAGGCCTCCGTCGCCAGGATCACCGATCCGTCCGCGCAGGTCTGCGTCGCCGGCGGCGGCGGAGGCGGAGGTGGCGGAGGAGCTTCGGCGGCCACGGGCCGCGGTGCATTGAAGCGCGCCCGCAGCGTCAGCCCGTAGGTCCTCGGCTCCGCGAGATAGGACGAGAAGATCTGCCGTCCGCCCGGGAATTGCGGGTCCGTGAACGGCGCTCCTGCAGCGCCCTCCTGGAACGGTGAGTTGAAGGCGACCTGCTGGTAGTTCTTGTCGAGCAGGTTCTGCGCCCAAAGCTCCAATGCCCAATGCTCGTCGGGACCAGTGACCCCGATGCGGCCGTTGACGATCGTGAAGCCGTCCTGCGACTTCTGCGGGAACAGGTCGGAGCCCGTGTTGAACCCGCTGCTGCGGCGGGCGTCGACGTAGAAGAGGCCTTTGAGGCCGCTTCCGCCGATCGGTGGGGTCCAGGACAATGATCCGGTGACCACCGTCGACGGCGCGTTCGACACTCGGCGGCCGGGCAGGCGACGAAGCGCCTGGTTGAGCGGCGCTCCGTTGTCCGTACCCACGAGGTCCCCGCGATAGCGCGTGTCGGCATAGGTGATGCCGGCATTGACGCGCAGGTCCGGAGTGACCCGCGCCGACGTCTCGATCTCGACGCCTTGCGAGCGAACGCCGTAGCCGACGTCACCGTCGTCGCAAACGCCGCTCGCCGCCGCGGCCGGGTTGAAGTTCGGGGCCGTCGAGAACTTCGACTGGTCCTCGTCGAGTCCAGCGAGGTCCTCTTCGCAGCCGTTGATGTTCTGGACGATGAACACCGTGCCGTCGAACGTGTTCAGCTGGAAGTTTTTGAACTCCTGGCGGAACAACGCGAAATTGAAGAGAATTCCGCCGGCCGAATATTTGCCGCCGAGTTCGAACGCGTCGACCGTTTCCGGGTCGAACTGGAGGTTGCCGACCAGAGCCTGCGCGCCGCCCTGCGAAGCGAAGGTGAAGATCGGGATCTTCAGCGCCGAACGGTCGAGGTTGAAGCCACCCGCCTTATAGCCGCGCGAGTAGCTGGCGTAGAGCAGCATGTCGTCGTTGGGCTTGTAGGACAGCACGCCCGTGCCGGTGAGCTTGTTCTCCTTGCGCTTGTCGTCGATCGAAACGCCGTTGAGCTCGGCGGTGCTGTTGCCCTGGCAGCTCAGGCCGAGGATGCCCTGAACCACCGGGGACAGCGCAGCGTTCGTAAGGAAAGGAAGCAGCGCGGCCTGGTTCTGCGTGCAGACGACATTGTCGTTTCCGAAGGTGGCGTCGAGCTTCTTGCGCTCGTTGGTGTAGCGGAGGCCGACCGTGACATCGAACTGGGGCGTCACGTGGAAGATGTTGTGCGTGAACAGGGCCCAGTTCCGGCTGTTCTGCTTGTACGTGTCTCCCGTCGCGCCCAGGTCGTTCAGCGAATCGAGCCTGTCGATGGCGGCGAGGAAAGTAGGGCCAAGCGGACCGAAGGGCGATGGTACCGTGGGCACCAGGCCTGCGATCACGGCCCTGCCGGTCGCGCTGAGACATCCGGTGTTGGCGGGATTGTAGAGGCTCGTCAAAGCGCTGCCCGTGACGAGGCGGCACGTCGCGAAGCGGCCGTACTGGTCGCCGAAGCGAAGCTGGTCCTTCAGCGTCAGATCCTCGTCGGCATAATATCCGCCGACCAGCCAGTCGAGCTTGTCGCTGAACAGCGTGCCGTTGACCCGGATTTCCTGGCTCAACGTGTTGAACTTGCGCGACGAGCTGCCGTCCGCCGGACGGTAGAGGATGTCCACCGTGCCATAGTCGAAGTCGCCGCCCTGGTCGGCCTTGTAATAGCGCCAGCCAGTGATCGACGTCAGCTCCGCCCCTCCGAGGTCGAACTTGCCCTCGAGTGAAAGGCCGCCGTCCTTCGTCTTGCCGGAATAGCTGCGGCCCGGGGTGACGGAAACATTGCGGTCGAAGCCGTCGTCGAACGCTGCGAGGTCCTGGCCCAGGTCGCGAAGGACGCGGATGATGTTGTTCTGCGCGGGGTCGTTGAGGCCGTCGATGTCGTCGTTCATGTCGTCGTTGACGTAAACGGCGGCGCAGCAGCGCTCCTTGCGCCACGTGTAGTCTCCGATCAGGCGGAAGCTCATCGCGTCGGTCGGCTCGAACAGCAACTGGCCGCGCGAGAAGATGCGGTTGCGGTTGTTGATCGTCGTGTCGTTGGCCGCGTCGTCGTAGTAGCCGTCGCGCTTCACGTAGACGACGTCCAGCCGGCCAGCGAGCGTGTCGGAGAAGCCGCCGGTGACTCCGCCAGCAAGGCGGCGAAGGTCGTAGTTGCCGATCGTCGCTTCGCCATAGCCTTCGAAATTGTACGACGGCCGCTTGCTGATGATGTTGAGGAGGCCGGCCGAAGCATTGCGGCCGAACAGGGTGCCTTGCGGCCCGCGAAGCACCTCGACGCGGTCGAGCTCGCCCATTTCGTTGAGGCCGATGCCGGAACGGGAGCGGTATACGCCGTCGATGAACACGGCGACCGAGCTTTCCAGACCGGGGTTGTCGCCCACGGTGCCGATGCCGCGAATTCGGGCGGAGCCGTTGGCTTCCGTACCGGTCGAGGAGACGAGCAGCGACGGGGCGAGCTGGTTCAGCTGGCGAATGTCGGTGACGCCGGAATTCTGCATTTCGTCGCCGCCGATGGCGGTGACCGCAATCGGAACGTCCTGGAGGACCTGGCGGCGGCCCTGGGCGGTGATGATGATCTCGCCCGAATCGGCGTCGGCCGCGGCTTGCGCCTCAGGCTCGACGGCGGCCTGCTCCGTCGGCGATGGCTCGGTTCCCGCCGGGGCCTGGCTCGTATCCTGAGCGTAGGCGGGACATGAAAGGGCGACGATGCCTGCCGAAAGCAGCCACACGGACTTGCGCATAATTCCTCCCCTGTGCGCCGCTCTCCCTGCGGCGTGAATGAAGGAAGCTAATCCAGCAGCAGTGGCAAGGAAAGCAAAGCTGCCTTCACAGGCCACAAAATCGGCTCAGGTTGCTGCACAATTGCAACAGCAGGATTCGGTTATCGTGGATGCCGTAGCGTCAGCTTTAACCCCGGAGAGGCTTCAGGCGTAGCTTTCCAGGTAGCCGCAGCGCTTGCAGCGGTATGTGACGACGTCGTGCGGCGCCTTGCCGCGCAGCTTCAAGCCCGTCCAAATGCTCCGTTCCGGTTCGCCGGCACCCATTTGGCGACCGTTCGCGTACCGTAGCCTTCGTCCAGGATGTAGCCCGATTCCATCGATCCGGAGCAGCGCGGGCAGCTCAGCGATCGATGCAGTTCAGCCATTATTTCGGTGCCAGGACCATCAACATCTGGCGGCCTTCCATGCGCGGATGGGCCTCGACTTTGGCGATCTCCGCCGTCTGCTCCTGAACGCGCTGAAGAACGGCCATTCCGAGCTGCCCGTGCGCCATTTCGCGGCCGCGGAAGCGCATGGTGACCTTCACCTTGTCGCCATCCTCCAGGAACTCCACGACCTTCTTCATCTTCGTGTCATAATCGTGGTCGTCGATGTTCGGACGCATCTTGATCTCTTTGATCTCCTGCGTCTTTTGCCGCTTGCGCTGCTCGTTGGCCTTCTTCTGGGCCTCATACTTGAAGCGGCCAATATCGAGGAATTTGGCGACCGGCGGGTCGGAATTCGGGGAAATCTCGACCAGGTCGAGGCCGACGCCCTGCGCCTGTTCGAACGCCTCGCGAGTAAACATCACGCCCAGGTTTTCGCCGTTCTCATCGATCACCCGAACCTTTTGGGACTGGATGAATTCGTTGTAGCGTGGGCCGGTGAATGGCGGCGGCGTCTGCGCTCTGCGCGGATAGGGCGGGGGTATAGTCGAGTCTCCAGTCTGCTATCTTAGAACAGGGGCGAAGTAAGCGTTCGCTAGCGGAATGAAAAGTGCGGCGCGCCCCGGGTGCGTCGTTTTTGCCGCCACCTGTGGCGGAGAGTCGTCAGGACTCACCGCTTCAGGTCGGGCGCGATCGCTTCCTCGACCATCATCGAGATCGCCTCGTCCACCGACATCACCAGCTGGCGCTCTTCGGAGCCGAGCCGGCGAATGGCCACCGTCCCCTCATCCGCCTCGCGCTTGCCGACGACGAGCAGCAAGGGGACCTTTTTCAGCGAGTGCTCGCGTACCTTGTAGTTGATCTTCTCGTTCCTGAGGTCGGTCTCCACGCGGATGCCGCGCTGCACGAGCTTCGCCGCAACGTCCTTCGCGTAGCTGTCGGCATCCGAGACGATGGTCGCGACCACCGCCTGCACCGGGGCCAGCCAGAGCGGGAACTTGCCGGCATAATGCTCGATGAGGATGCCGATGAAGCGCTCGTACGACCCGAAGATCGCCCTGTGCAGCATGATCGGGCGATGCTTGGCGCCGTCCTCCGCGATGTAGGTCGCGTCGAGCCGCTCCGGCAGGACGCGGTCCGATTGGATCGTGCCGACCTGCCAGGTGCGGCCGATCGCGTCCGTCAGGTGCCATTCGAGTTTCGGCGCGTAGAAAGCGCCCTCACCCGGCAGCTCCCCCCAGCCGAACTCCTCCGTGGCCATGCCGGCGGCCACGACGGCGTCGCGAAGCTCGGCCTCCGCCTTGTCCCAGTCCTCGTCGCTGCCGAACCTCTTGTCCGGCCGCAGCGCGAGCTTCACGCCATAGCTGGAGAAGCCGAGGTCCTTGTAGACGCGGTCGGCGAGCTCGCAGAACGCCCTCACCTCCTCGACGATCTGGTCTTCGCGACAGAAGATGTGCGCATCGTCCTGCGTGAACTGCCGCACGCGCATCAGGCCGTGGAGCGCACCGTGGGGCTCGTTCCGGTGGCAGCTGCCGTTCTCGTACAAGCGGATCGGCAGCTCGCGGTAGCTGGTGATGCCCTGCTTGAAGACCAGCACGTGGCCGGGGCAGTTCATCGGCTTCAGGGCCATGAGGTCGGCTTCGCCGGACAGGATTGGACTGTCGTCCTCTTCACCGTCTTCAGGCGCGTGCGGGATCTCATCCGGCACGATGAACATGTTCTCGCGATATTTGCCCCAGTGCCCCGAGCGCTCCCACTGCCGCGCGTCCATCAGCTGCGGGGTCTTGATTTCCTGGTAGCCCGCCTCGTCGATCCGGCGACGCATATAGGCTTCGAGCTCGCGCCAGATGAGATAGCCGTTGGGGTGCCAGAAGACGCTTCCGTGCGCCTCCGCCTGGAGGTGGAACAGGTCCATCTCCTGGCCGATTTTGCGGTGGTCGCGCTTGGCGGCCTCCTCCAGCCGCACGAGATGCGCGTCGAGCTGCTTCTTGTTCAGCCAGGCGGTCCCGTAGATGCGGCTCAGCATCGGGTTCTTGGGGTCGCCGCGCCAGTAGGCGCCCGACACGCGGGTCAGCTTGAACGCATTGGGGTCGAGCTTGCCGGTCGAGGCGAGGTGAGGTCCGCGGCACAGGTCGATCCAGTCGGCCTCGCCGTGGCCGGTCTTGTACATGGTGATCGGCTCGCCCTCGGGCAGCTCCATCACCCACTCGGCCTTGAAGGTCTCGCCATGGTCGATGAAGAACTGGCGGACCCGTTCGCGGTCCCAGACTTCGCGCACCAGCGGCTTGTCCGCGGCGATGACGCGCCGCATCTCCTCCTCGATCGCCGGCAGGTCCTCGTCGGTGAACGGGCCGCGGCCGGGTGCCGGAGCGAAGTCGTAGTAGAAGCCGTCTTCGGTTGCCGGGCCGAAGGTGATCTGAGTCCCCGGAAAGATGTTCTGCACGGCTTCCGCGAGCACGTGCGCGTAGTCGTGTCGGACGAGCTCGAGCGCATCCTTCTCGTCGCGTGAGGTGATCAAGGCGAGGTTCGCGTCACCCTCGAACGGGCGCATGATGTCGCGCACCTCGCCGTCCACCTTGGCGGCGAGCGCGGCCTTGGCGAGGCCCGGGCCGATGGCGGCGGCGACGTCCGCGGGCGTCGAGCCCTCCGGCATCTCCCGCACCGAGCCATCGGGAAGCGCGATCTTGAACATCTTGGTCATGGCACGGCGCATGTAGCGAGCGCGGCCAAGCCTCTCAACCTTGACAAGAGTTGCGGAAAAGCGGCCACTCACGCGGCTTTCGCGGGAGCGGCACATGGGGGCATGGCTCGCATTGGCAGTGGCATATGCGGTCTCGGCGCAGCCCGCCGGCGGCGGGGACAGCAAGCGCGCGACCCGTCTCTTCAGTGAAGATCAGCCGATTCGAGCGACGATCCGCGGACCGATCTCGGCAGTCGTCGCCACGCCGGCTCCCTCGCGCACTGCGCGGCCTGCTACGCTGGAGCTCACCATTCCAGCGGTGGAGAAGCATGCGATCCAGCTTTCCCCGCGCGGACTGACGCGCCGCCAAAAGCAAAGCTGCACTTTCCCGCCGCTCAGGGTCGAGTTCACCGGAAAGCCCGACAATGCCTCCCTCTTCGAACGGCAGAAGCGGCTGAAGCTTGTCACCCACTGCCGCAACGCGACCAGCCATCAGCAGTACGTCCTCCTCGAATATGCCGCCTATCGCATGCTCAACCTGCTGAGCCCTTCGGGACTTCGCGCCCGTCTCGGCTCATTCGATTATGCCGACACGGGCGGGCGAGTGACCGAATCTCGGATCGGCTTCTTCGTGGAGGATCCGGACGACGCCGCGAGCCGCAACGGCCTCAAGGAAATCCGCACGACCGGACGCATTGCCGTCGCCCAGCTCGATCCTGCCGCCGCGGCGCGAGCCGCGCTGTTCGAGTACATGATCGGCAACACCGACTGGTCGATGCGCGCCGGCCCGCAAGGGGACATCTGCTGCCACAATTTCCGGCTGTTCGGAGTCGCGGCCAACTCGCAGGGAGCGATGGTGCCGGTCCCGTACGACTTCGACGCCTCGGGCCTCGTGAACGCGCCTTATGCCGTTCCGTCGGAAGAGCTGAGGCTGAGCTCCGTGCGCGACCGGCAGTATCGCGGCTATTGCGCGCACAATGCACAGGCGCTTGCCGCCGCCGCGGACTTCCGCGCAAAGCGGTCGCAGATCGTCGGCGTGCTCTCGACCGTCCCGGCGCTGGACGAACGCCGTCGCGCGGGCGCTGCGGCCTATCTCGATACCTTCTTCCGCGACATCGCGAGCGACGAGACCCTCACCAAGCGCGTGCTCAGGACCTGCATTAACTGACCGGAGGAGGCTCCTCCGCGACCGCCGCCTTCTCCTCCTCGTGGCGACCGCCGGCGTCGGCCATGTACCGCCGCTTCGCGCCCTGTCGGTCGCCATAGTCGGTCAGCCAGAGCAGCAGGAACGTATAGTTGAACATGACCGTCATCACGATCGCGAGCTCGAGCGCGCCGATCCCCGCGGATAGCCCGATCCCGACGGCGCACAGAATGAACAAGGCATCGCCCGAGCTCTTCAGCGAATTGCGGAAGCGGACCGCCGCCGCGATGCCCGCAATGGAGAAGGCCAGCGCCAGCGAATTCTGCACGATGATGATGATGCTCGTCACCACGATCGGCATGATGATGATCGTGTCGACCAGCGACTGGTCGTAGTCCTTCGAATTACGGATCGCGATATAGACCCAGCTCACCGGCAGGGCGGTCAGCAGTGCGCCGGTCACCGTGATTGCCAGCCAGAACAGGCTCTCGCGCAAATTGCCGATGTCGGCAGCGTTAGGTGCGAGCATGTTTTCGATGCCGGTTCGCGGACTGGCCATCAGGGCCTCCACGCCGCCGAAGGGCATGAACTGGTGAAGGTTGGGAAAGAGGCTGAGCGCGCCGATAACGACCAGCGTCACCGCGAGATAATAAGCGGTTAGCTTCGCAAAGAGCCGCACTGCCAGCACGGCGGGTAAGGTGACACAATTTGCGTCAACGAAGAAGCGCAGCCGCCTTTCGGTGGCCGCGCCTCTGTCGTTGATCCTTGTCGCGCCCGGATAAGCGCGAAATATGCTGTCTTTAGAACAGGATGATCAAAAGGATGATCAGGAGAATGAGGCCGCCGATACCGATATACATCGCTTCGCTCCCACTGTTTCAGGTTCGGGGGCTGTAACGATTGCAGCGTCCGCGAGGTTCCGGCGAATCGCCTCTCAGCAGCCGGTAATGACGGCCGATCCCTGCGCCTTCACGGTGCAGGCTCCGCCGCCGGCGACTTCGATGCTGGAGACGCCGCGCGCATCCACTTTTGCACTGTTGGTGGCGGTGACGCGAACCTGTGCCGGCCCCTCGGCGCCGACGGTCGCATCCTTCACCGCAAGGCGCGATGCATCTAGCGACGAAGTGCCGCGGACGATCGCCGTAAGTTTCGGCGCCGATCCCGCGATGCTGACGGTTCCGACCCCGCTGATGGAGATCTTCATCTGATCGACCTTCGCGTCGGCAATGGACGCGGATCCGGAGCCCTGGACCGAAAGGTCGAACGACAGGCCCTTGATCCGGTTCACCTGCAGCGAGCCCGGGCCGTTGACATAGGCCGCGGCCAGGTCCTGCGTGCCGACCGAAATCTCGACCGGACCGCGCGATTGTCCCGGGTTGCCGCCCCAAGCGGAAGGATTGCCGCGGACGATCAGGGTCTTGCCCTGCTGGTCGACGGACACTGCGTCGATGGCTGCGGCCGAACCGCTGACCTTGGCGAACGGCGAGACGCCGGTCGTCAGCCGCACGCTGTAGGGGCCGTCGATGCGGACCTTGTCGAAGGTGGTGACGCTCAGGGTCCGCTCCGCCGCTGTCGCCGATGACGCGGAAAGGGCTGTGGCGCAAAGGGCGAGAATGGCTTTTCCGTTCATGGCGCCACTCTCGCCCGGGATGGTTAAGATGTCACTAGGAACAGCGGGCGTTGCCGGACCCCGCCTTGGACACCGTGCACTTGGCCCCGCCGGTCAGCCCGACGTTTCCCGATCCCGAGATGTTCACCGACGCGGTGCCGGTGGCCTGCCCGTCGACATTGCCCGATCCGGCGATCGACACGGATGCGGTTTCCGCCGCAACGCCCCGGGCGTCGATGCCGCCCGAGCCGGAGATGCTGTACTCGGCGGACTTTGCGCGGCCATTGGCGGCCTTTGCATTGCCCGACCCGCCGATCGACATCTTGAGCTTGTTGACGTCGACGCTGCCGACGGCGAGGTTGCCGGAGCCGGCGATCCCTCCGTCGAAACTGTCGCCCGCCACGCGATCGATGCGGATGTCGCCCGATCCGGCGATCTCCGCCCCACGCAGCGCAGGCACGGTCACATCCAGTGCGACCTTGCCGCTTTTGCCCCAGCTGAAGCCCATCTTCTTCTTGCTTCGGATGACCAGCGCGCCGTCCTCGATCACCACTTCCAGGTTGTCGATGGCCTTCTGGTCGCCGCGCGCATGAACGCTGATCGCGGACCCGGTGCGGACCGTCGCATTATAGGGTCCCGACAGCTCGATGCGGTCGAACTCTCCGACCTGGTAGTTGCGGTCGACTGCCGGGCCCCCGTTCTCGCTGCGGGCCTCGGTGCAGCCAGCGGCCGCTATTGCCGCTGCCGTCATTCCAAGCGCGATCGCCTTCTTCATCGATAGCCTCCTAGCCGTATTACGAGACTAATACACCAAGGCAATTGCGCCGGGCAAGCCCAAAAGGAGGGCCGGCGAAGCAGGAAGCGGAGGTCGGAAAGCCGGACTAATTGTGACGGCCGGGATCGTGGCCAATCACTTCCATCGTGAACAGGACCGACCCCTTCTCGTCACTGACGGTTAGGAAGAGATCGCCGCGCGCCCAGAAGGTCCTGGCCTCATCGTGGATAACCTGCCCCACAAAGCGCGCAGCCTCGCACTTCGCCTGTTCGACGTTTGGGAAGTGGCTCTCCGCGACTGGTGCATCTGCCATGCTGAAGAAAAACTGCGGCATCGAGTCGGTTGGACGACACTAGGCCGCTCACCGGCTGGTTCCACGTCATACGTTAAGAAGCCGCAACGACATTGGATTCGCCAAAGGCGATGCCAGCGGCAGCGGAGGCTGCTAGTAGTGGGGCCCGCGCCGCCGGAGGTATGGAGCCACCACGGCGCGAGTCCCAAAATGGGACATAACAAATCTGGAAATGTCCGCAATCGCCAAAGAAAACGGCCCGGACGCTTGGACGCCCGAGCCGCTATAACCGAGGTGGGACCCGAGGCTCGGAGGTGTCGAATCTACGCAACCTTCGAGTCCCGGACTAAAAACTAACATATGTGAGATTGTCCGCACCTTACCGAAGGTTAAGCGGCATCTTGTTTGTAAAGTATACAATCGCCAAAAGAAAAGGGCGCGTCCCGGAGGACACGCCCTTTGATCTTTCAGAAAGTGGAACGCTTAGGCGTTCGCGGCTTCCTTCGGCTTGTGGTGGATCACCGCAGCCTTGTTGAGGATGTCGAGGATCTTCGCCAGGGCACCCTTTTCATCGGTCTGCTCCATGGCGCCGAGCTCGCGCGCCAGGCGCGAGGAGGCCGCCTCGAAGATCTGACGCTCGGAATAGCTCTGCTCCGGAGCATCGTCCGGACGGAACAGGTCGCGGACGACTTCCGCGATCGACGTCAGGTCGCCCGAGTTGATCTTCGCCTCATATTCCTGGGCACGGCGCGACCACATGGTGCGCTTGACCTTCGGCTTGCCCTTGAGCGTCTCGAGAGCGTCCTTCATCGTCTTGTCGGACGAGAGCTTGCGCATGCCGACCGAGTCCGCCTTCAGGACGGGGACGCGCAGAGTCATCTTTTCCTTCTCGAAGCGCAGAACGTAGAGATCGAGGCTCGTGCCGGCGATTTCAGTGCTTTGCAGTTCGACTACGCGACCGACACCATGCTTGGGGTACACCACATAATCGCCAACGTCGAAGCTGAGCGCCTTCGCAGCCATTGCTATCCTTTCCGTTGTGGCAAACTAGAGCCGACACGTTTCTCGTATCGTCCCCCAAAACGACCCGACGTGGTCGCGGCTCTGTGCCTGTTTCCGGTTCCTGCAAAAAAGCCCCCGCCGATCGCGGAAGCCTTTCCATTACAATTTTATATCACAACTGATCTCGGAAAACCACCCCGAGTCGATTCTATCCCCAGGATCATCCCCATCTAATTGCTGTTAGATGGCCAGTCCAAGCTGGCGGGGCTGTTCAATCTCTCCCTCGACAAGGTTGTGCAGACCGAGGCCAAGCAATCTGATGCCCTTGGGGAGCGGGTGCAACGCCGCGAGGAGGGCTTGGCCTGCGGCTTCAAACTCGCAACGCCCCAGCAGGGTTCCGAAGCTCTTCGACCGCGTAATGATCTCGAAGTCGGCGAACTTCACCTTCAGGGTCACGGTGCGCCCGCCGACCTGCGCCCGCTCGATGCGGTCCCAGGCATATCCGGCGATGCGCGTGAGCTCCGACGAAAGGCGCTCCGCGTCCCGCAGGTCCTCGTCGAAGGTGCGCTCCGCGCTTACCGATTTGTACGGTCGTTCGGAGCAGACCTCGCGCCCGTCGATCCCGCGGCAGATCCGCCAGTACCAGCGGCCGGAGCTTCCGAACCGCGCTTCCAGCTCCGCGAGGCTGCGTTCCTGAAGGTCCGCGCCGGTGTGGATGCCAAGCCCTTCGAGCTTGCGCGCGGTGACCGGGCCGATGCCGTGGAAGCGCGAGACGGGAAGGGCGGCGATATAGGCCTGCGCGCGCTCCGGAGTGATGACGCATAGGCCGTCGGGTTTGTTCTGGTCCGATGCAAGCTTAGCGACGAACTTGCAGTAGGAGACGCCGGCCGAGGCGGTGAGACCGGTCTCGTCCCTTATCCGGCGGCGAATCTCTTCTGCGGTCGCACGCGCAGTGCCGAGCCCACGGAGATCTGCGCTCACGTCCAGATAGGCTTCGTCCAGGCTCAGCGGCTCGACGAGATCGGTGTAGTCGGCGAAGATCGCCCGGATCTGGCTGGACACTTCGCGGTACACGTCGAACCGCGGCTTCACGAAGATCAGCTCGGGGCATTTCCGCTTGGCGGTTACGGAGGGCATCGCCGAACGTACGCCGAACGGCCGGGCCTCATAGCTGGCGGCGGTGACCACTCCGCGATGGCCACCGCCCACCGCCACCGGCTTGCCCTTTAACTCCGGATTATCGCGCTGCTCGACCGACGCGTAGAAGGCGTCCATGTCGACATGGATGATCTTTCGGACAGGCTTGTCGGCGTCGGCCACGGCTCGAATCTTCTGTCCTACAGCACCCTCTGGAGTCTAGCGCGGTCGAGGTGGGTCCGACGGAAGAAGATTGGCGGAAAAATGGGCTTCGTCAGTGTGAACTTCGTGAACATTCGGCTCGTCAGTCCGTCTTTGCACGGGAGGCTCAATCTGCTTAAGGGCCGAGCGCAATGAACATCCACGAATATCAAGCCAAAGAGCTGCTTGCGAAGTTCGGCGTGCCGGTGCCTGCCGGTTATGCCGCCATGTCGGTCGAAGAAGCGGTCGAGGCCGCGAAGAAATTGCCTGGGCCGCTCTGGGTGGTGAAGGCGCAGATCCACGCCGGCGGCCGCGGCAAGGGCAAGTTCACCGAGTTAGGACCCGAGGCCAAGGGCGGCGTCCGCCTCGCCAGGTCGATTGAAGAAGTGCGCGCCTATGCCGAGGAGATGCTCGGCAAGACTTTGGTCACCGTCCAGACTGGTCCTCAGGGCAAGCAGGTCCAGCGGCTCTACATCACCGATGGCGTCGACATTGCGAAGGAATTCTACCTAGCGCTGCTCGTCGACCGTGAGACGGGCCGCATCGCCGTAGTTGCCTCGACCGAGGGCGGCATGGACATCGAAAAGGTCGCCCACGACACGCCCGAGAAGATCCAGACGCTCACGATCGATCCTGCCACTGGCCTGATGCCGCATCACAGCCGCGCGGTGGCCGCGGCGCTCGGCCTGAAGGGCGATCTCGCCAAGCAGGCGGGCAAGCTGATGCCGCAGCTCTACAATGCATTTGTCGGCACGGACGCTTCGCAGATCGAGATCAACCCGCTTGCCGTCACCGACGACGGCAAGCTGCTGGTGCTGGATGCCAAGGTCGGCTTCGACAGCAATGCCGAGTTCCGACATCCGGAGCTCGAGGCGCTGCGCGACCTCAGCGAAGAGGACCCGATGGAGATCGAGGCGTCCAAGTACGACCTCGCCTACATCAAGCTGGACGGAAACATCGGCTGCATGGTGAACGGCGCCGGCCTCGCCATGGCGACGATGGACATCATCAAGCTCCACGGTGCCTTCCCAGCCAACTTCCTGGACGTCGGCGGCGGCGCTTCGAAGGAGAAGGTGACGGCCGCGTTCAAGATCATCCTGAGCGATCCGGCGGTGAAGGGCATCCTCGTCAACATCTTCGGCGGGATCATGCGCTGCGACATCATTGCCGAGGGCATTGTCGAGGCGGCTCGCGAGGTGGATCTCAGGGTCCCGCTGGTGGTTCGCCTCGAAGGCACCAACGTTCAGCAGGGCAAGGACATATTAGCGATGAGCGGGCTTCCGATCATTGCAGCCAACGACCTTGGCGACGCGGCGAAGAAGATCGTCGCCGAGGTGAAGCAGGCGGTCCCCGCCTAACCTTTTCGGGAGTGATGCGATGAAGGTGCTGGTCGCCGTAAAACGGGTGATCGACTACAATGTGAAGCCGCGCGTCAGGATGGATGGCACGGGCGTCGATCTCACCAACGTCAAGATGAGCATGAATCCCTTCGACGAGATCGCCGTCGAAGAGGCGATCCGCCTGAAGGAAAAGGGCGTTGCGACCGAGATCGTCGCGGTGTCCATCGGTCCGGCCAAGGCGCAGGAAACGCTTCGTACCGCGCTCGCCATGGGCGCCGACCGCGCCATCCTCGTCCAGACCGACGAGGAGGTCGAGCCGCTCGGCGTCGCCAAGCTGCTCGCGAAGATCGCCGGTGAAGAGCAGCCGCAGATGATCATCCTCGGCAAGCAGGCGATCGACGACGACAATAACGCCACGGGCCAGATGCTGGCGGCGCTTCTCGGATGGCCGCAGGGCACCTTCGCATCGAAGGTCGATCCATCCGGCGGCGAAGTCAGCGTGACCCGTGAAGTCGACGGCGGTCTCGAGACCGAAAAGCTGAAGCTGCCGGCAGTGATCACCACCGACCTTCGCCTCAACGAGCCCCGCTACGCATCCCTGCCGAACATCATGAAGGCCAAGTCGAAGCCGCTCGCGACCAGGACGGCCGACGAGCTCGGAGTGGACATCACTCGTCGTCTTGAAACGCTGAAGGTGGCGGAGCCACCGAAGCGGCAGGCGGGCGACAAGGTCGGCTCCGTCGACGAGCTGATCGGCAAACTGAAGACTTTGGGGGTGGTGCAGTGAAGACTCTCGTCTACGTCGAGCACGAAGGCGGCCAGATCAAGGACGCCACCCTTGCCGCGGTGACTGCCGCTGCGAAACTGGGCGAGGTCCACGCGCTCGTTGCCGGAAGCAATGTCGGGGCCGTTGCCGACGCCGCAACGAAGATCGCGGGCGTCGGAAAGGTGCATGTCGCCGATGCGCCGCATCTCGACCATGGCCTCGCCGAGAATGTCGCGCCCGTCGCGGCGAAGCTGATGGAGACGCACGACGCGCTCGTCGTTCCGTCGACCACCACTGGCCGCAACATCGCTCCGCGGGTCGCTGCGCTTCTCGACGTCATGCAAATCAGCGACATCCTGTTCGTCGAAGACGAGAACACCTTCACGCGGCCGATTTACGCCGGCAATGCGATCGCGACTGTCCGGTCCAGTGATGCGAAGAAGGTCATCACCGTTCGCGGAACGGCGTTCGAGAGAGCCGCTCGCGAGGGCGGCAGCGGGTCTATCGAGCAGGTCGATGCGGGCAGCGATGCCGGCGCCAGCAGCTTCGTCGGGCTGGAAGCGTCGGAGAGCGAGCGTCCCGAACTGACCAGCGCCAAGATCATCGTCTCCGGAGGCCGTGCCTTCGGCTCGTCGGAGCAGTTCCACTCGCTCCTCGATCCGCTCGCCGACAAGCTCGGCGCGGGTGTCGGCGCGAGCCGCGCGGCGGTCGACGCGGGCTATGCGCCCAACGATTATCAGGTCGGCCAGACCGGCAAGATCGTCGCGCCGGAGGTTTATATCGCAATCGGTATCTCCGGCGCGATCCAGCACCTCGCGGGGATGAAGGATTCAAAGGTCATCGTCGCCATCAACAAGGACGAGGAAGCCCCGATCTTCCAGGTCGCGGACATTGGCCTGGTCGGCGACCTCTTCAAGATCGTGCCGGAGCTGACCGAGAAGCTTTAGGCTTAGCTCGGCCTTAACCCTCTCAGTTTACAGCGCTCTCCCGCAGTTCGGGAGTTGCGGCGATGAAGCACGAGCGTATCGAAGAGGCGAAGCCCTCGATGCGGGAACGCATCGAGCACGGGCTCGAATCCGTGCTGTTCGCAAGCCGCTGGCTGATGGCCCCATTCTATTTGCTGATGGTCGCGGCGCTCGCCATGCTCCTGGTGAAGTTCGCGCAGGAAAGCTGGCACATCGTCACCCACACTTTGGCAATGACGGAATCCGAAGCGGTGCTCGCCGTATTGTCGCTGATCGACATCACGCTGACCGGCAATTTGCTCCTGATGGTCCTTTTCGCAGGCTGCGAGACTTCGTCTCGAAGATGGACATCGGCGAGCACAAGGACCGGCCAGACTGGATGGGCAAGGTCGACTTCGCCGGTCTGAAGCTCAAGCTGGTCGCCTCCATCGTCGCCATTTCCGGCATCAATCTGCTCAAGAACTTCATGGCGCTTGAGCCGGGTCAGATGAATGCCGGTAAGGAGCATCAGCTGTTCTGGATGGTCATGATCCACCTGGTCTTCATCGCATCCGGCGTGATGCTGGCCTTCATGGACAAGATCGTCGCGGCGACCAGCGCGAAGCACTGATCAGAACCCGCTCAGAAACTCCGCGACGTTCTGCCCAAGCGCTTCGACCGCGTAGCCGCCTTCCATTACGACGAGCGTCGGCAGACCCAATGAGGCGATACGGCGGGCCATCGGCGCATAGTCGCTGGTCTTCAGCTTGAAGTGGCTGATCGGGTCGCCTTCGTAGGTGTCCGCACCGAAGGAGACGACCAGCAGGTCCGGCTCGTGCCGCTCGATCCAGTCGAGCGCCTGGGCGAGCGCGGGAGCATAGCCGGTCCAGTCGGTCCCGCGGGGCAGCGGCAGGTTCAGCGTTGCGCCTTCTCCTTCACCGGCGCCCGCTTCGTCCGCATGGCCCCAGAAGAAGGGATAATCGGTCGCCGGATCCGCATGGATCGAGGCGAAGGCGACGTCGGCGCGATCGTAGAAGATGTTCTGCGTGCCGTTGCCGTGATGATAGTCCACGTCGAGAATGGCGACGCGTCGTCCGGCAGCGACGGCGTGCTCGGCGGCGATGGCGGCGTTGCTTAGATAGGAATAGCCGCCGAGATAGTCGGCGCCGGCATGATGGCCCGGCGGGCGGCAAAGGGCGAAGGCTGTTCGATCGCCACCGATCAAGGACTCCGCGGCGGCAATCGCGGTCTGCGCCGCCCAATAAGCGGCATCCCACGTTCCCGCTGCGATGGGCGTCGACGTGTCGAAGCTGAACTGGCCGAGCAGTGCGTCGATGCGACTGAGGTTTAGAGGACGCCGGCCGACGACGGGGAAGGTGTAAGGGAAAGCGTCCCCATCGCGGCCCGCCGCGCGCCACGCATCATGTGCCGTGCGCAGGAAGTCTAGATAGTCGGCCGAGTGAACCCGTGACAGCGGTCCCATGCCGGTATCCGCTGGCGTTTGAGTCGGACCGATGGCCTGCAGGATCGCGTCGACCCGTCCCGGATGCTCGGCCGGCGGATGCATCGCGCCGTTGAAGAACTCGCCGGCCGGCGCATGCGCGCGCTGCCGATCGTCCCAGAAGCATTTCATCGCGCCGGTCTAGCGGCGTCGGGCTCCCTCGTCAGTGCGGATGAAGCGCTCAAGCTCTTCGAAGGCCTCGTCGTCCGTCATCTGCTCGGGCGGATGCTTGCAGAAGTAAGCGGCGGCGGGCTTCACCGGCCCCGCAAGGCCGCGGTCCTTTGCGATCCTCGCGCAGCGGATGAGATCGATCGCCACTCCGGCGCTGTTGGGTGAATCTTCGACCGATAGCCTCAGCTCCAGGTTCATCGGCACGCCGCCGAACAGCTGGCCCTCCATGCGCAGGAAGCAGACCTTGTTGTCGTTCTGCCAGGGCACATAGTCGGACGGCCCGACATGGATGTTCTCGGGATCGAGCCGATGCTCCGCGACGGACTGGACCGCCTCGGTCTTGCTGATCTTCTTCGATTCGAGCCGGTGCCGGTTGAGCATATTGAGGAAGTCGGTGTTGCCGCCGGTGTTGAGCTGGTAGGTGCGGTCGAGCCTCACCCCGCGCTTCTTGAAGAGGTCGGTGAGAACGCGATGCACGATGGTCGCGCCGAGCTGCGACTTGATGTCGTCGCCGATGATCGGGACGCCTGCAGCCTCGAACCTCTTCGCCCATCCCTGATCGCTGCCGATGAAAACGGGAATGCAATTGACCATGGCGACGCGGGCTTCGAGCGCGCACTCCGCATAGAATTCCGTGGCTTGCTGCGAACCCACCGGCAGATAGTTGATTAGGACGTCTGCACCCGTTTCGTGCAGCGCACTGACGACGTCCTCTTTTGCCGGTTGCGGGGCGTCGGCGAGCACGAAGGTGCGGTCATTGTCGTGTCCGGCCATATGCTCCGCGATGCTGTCGAGGATGCACCCCATGCGCACGATGGTGCCGCTTTCGGGAACATGGTCGCAGAACACGGTGGTGCAGTTCGGCCGGGCGAAGATCGCTTCGGCAACGTCCCGTCCGACCTTGCGAGCATCGACGTCCCATGCGGCGACGACGTGGATGTCTTGCGGACGGTATCCGCCGACATCCCAATGCATCAGGCCGATCTGCTCGTTCGCGCCACCGTTCTGGTAATGCGCGATGCCCTGCACGAGCGAGCTTGCGCAATTGCCGACGCCGACGATTGCGACATTGATGTCGGTGCGCTTGGGATCGTGCCGGCTCATGCGACCGCTCTTTTCCGCTCGGCGGGCGCGTAGCGTTCGATCATCCGCCCGCAGAATTCCGCGAACGCTTCCGGATGCGTTGGTGGGCAGGTGTGGTGGCCGCTCACGCCCTGGCAGTCGGGCGTGAAGCAGAAGGTCACCGTCGTCTCGAAATCCTCGAGCGCTTCCATCTGCCGGTCGAACCAGTCCTGCCAACCGGGGCGATAGCTGTCGGCCCAGCTGAGGCCGGTGCGCAGGTGCGTGACGCCGAGATCCTTCATCCATCGAACAGCGCTGTCGAGCCTGGGATCGTGGAAATGGAACCACTGCATGATGCCCATCTTGGGCGCGTGTTTCCGAAAGTGATCGAGCGCGAGCTTGGGCGCTCCGTCTTCCCGGATGAGGCCCATGTAGAAGTGGCGGTAGTAAGAGGAGCCTTCCGCCTCGCGGTGGCGCGTCGTCGCTCCCCATTCACGCGGCAGGTCGAACAATGAGTACCAGAAGACGCGGGGCACGCGGTCGAGCAGTAGTTCCGCCGTGCGATCGAGGCCGAAGACCTGCACCTCCTCGGCGCCGAAGCTGCCGACGCCGACCTCCGTCACCCAGACTTCGTGGTCCGGAACGACCGCTTCGATCTCGGCTATCCGCTGCGGCCATTCGTCGATCGGCCACAGGTTCCAGTCGAGGGGGAAGCCGTGCACCGCGACCACATCGACATGATCCAGCGCGCCGAGCCCGCCGAGATTGTTGATGAAGTGCGGATCGATCGGCGAGATTCCGCCAAGTACGCGCGTCACCTCGGGGTTCACGGATTCGATCGCTCGACCCGCCTCGGCGACCGTGCGCGCGTAAACCGACCAGTCGGGATCGAGATCCGGGTCCCAATGCGACTTGTTGTTGGGTTCGTTCCAGATCATCGCCGCCTCAATCATTGGCCCTCCCGCTCGCCGGATAGACAACAGCCGGCCCGTGCTTCGCAAAGGGGCGCGCAGTGACGCGGCAGAGATAGACTTCCTCTTCGATCCGGCTTTCGATGCTGAAGCCGGCGGAACGAAGCATCGCTTCCGTGCAGGCGCGGTTGGGCACCCACCAGTTCGTCCAGTCGGAGCAATATTCCTGCTCCAAGAAATGGAGCTTGGGATAGCTCGCCTCGAAGAAATGATCGGTCGCGGTGAACGGATAGTCGGGCTCGACGTGCAAGACGTTCTTCGATCCGCGCTGCATCGACTGGAACAGGAGCAGATCGCTCGCGACATGCTCGCGGATGAGGTCGAGCGCGAGCAAGGGGTGCCGCAGATGGTAGAGCACGCCCATGAAGATCACGAGGTCGAAGCGCTCGCCGATCGCCGCGACGTCGTAGACGTCAAGCCTGGCGAACTCGATGTCGCCGAAGCCGAGCGCCTCGCTCGCCAGCTCGGCCTGCGCGAGATAACGCTCGTCGCTGTCGATGCCGAGAACGCGCGCCGCTCCTCGCCGCTTCATCTCGATCGAATAAAAGCCTGCGTTGCAGCCGATATCGAGCACGCTCTTGCCTGTCAGGTCGGTGGGTAGCCGACCGGCAAAGCGCCTGAACTTCGCGCCTGGATAATCGCCCAGGAAGTGGTCGGGGGCCGTCCAGATGCCGTCCAGCTGCATGTTGTGGAACCAGGGATTCAGAGCGCGAATGCGCCGCTCAAGCCCGGCGCGCGGAACGGCTCGCAGTTTCGGTTCAGCCGCGCTCATGCGCCAGTCAAGCAGGCTCTGAAGCAAGTCATTACGGCTGATCAACAGCTACAAAGCTTTGTTTGTTCCTACGGCTGTTCAATAGAACGGCTGTTGGAACCACGAAAAACGGCCAGTGTTCGTGTTCTGTGAACCAAGAACAACAATCGAACAACAGTAAAACACTAACGTATACTAATTTTTCGGACGATCTTAGCTGGCTTACCGACGACCTCGCGGTAAGCGGCTGCTTCGGCGAGGCGGACGTGGCTCGGCTCGCCGACGAGCATCTCATCCGCGCCGTCATCGACCTGCGCGACGAGGAGTGCGACGAAGCCGCAATCCTTGCGCGACATGGGATCGCACTGCTTCATCTGCCCACGCCGGACATGACCGCAGCGACACAGGCAATGCTGGATCGCGGCGTGGCCTTTGCGCGCGAGCACCTGGATCGCGGCAGTCGCATCCTCATCCACTGCCAGCACGGCGTCGGGCGCTCGCCGCTGCTCGCTCTGTGCGTGATGGTCGATTGCGGCATGGAGCCACTCGAGGCGCTCACTCAGGCGAAGAATCGGCGCGTCCGCGTCTCGCCCAGCGAGGCGCAATATCGCGGGTGGGCCGAGTGGCTCAAACGGAACGGCCACGCGGTGCCGGATTACCATTCCTTCGGCTGCATCGCTTACCGTCACCTCGCACCGTCCTGATGCTGGTCTACGGCGATCGAAGCGAGCGCGCTGACCCGAGCGAGCGGCTGGACGCGGTCGACCGCGATCTGCGCCAAATTGAATCGCTCCCCCCGGGCGGCGAACGTCATGCGCGGTTGCGCAACGCGCTGATCGAGACCGGGCGCCTCTTGCAGGGAGTAGCGGACGCCGAGTTCGCAATTGCGGAATGCGACCGGCCGTCTGAAGCGTCCGACGCAATCGGAGACTTGCTGCTCCTGATCGCGCAGGCTCTTTGCCGATCGTGGAGCAATTGCTTCCAAGGCGAGCTGCGTCTCCCCACCGTGCCGCACGGGCTCAGCATGCCAGGCGCAGTGGAGCTGAAGGTGCCGGAAGGCTATTCCTTCTATGCCGTCTATCCTGAGGCCTACGCGCAGGCTGCCAGGTCGCTTGAACTTCGCCGGGACGCGCGCGTCATTGGCATCCGCAGCATCGGGGCGAGCCTTGCGGCGATGACCGCGGCAGCGATCGGCGCGCCGCGTCCGGTGACGATGCGTCCTTTCGGGCCGCCTTACGAAAGACGCATCGCACTGTCGGACGAGCTCGCTCAGCACCTGCTCGATGCCGGTGATGCGGACTTCCTCATCGTCGACGAAGGACCGGGCCAGTCCGGAAGTTCCTTCGGTGGCGTTGCCGATTGGCTGGAGGCGCACGGCGTCGCTGAAGATCGCATCATCGTCCTGCCGAGCCACGGCGGTGGCCCGGGACCGCAAGCGAGCGAGCGTCACCGGCAGCGCTGGTCACGCGCGCGCTCCGTCGTCGCAGATTTCAGCGGGCAGATCCCGGCGCTTCTGGCCGCCGGAACCAAATTCGAGCGGCCCCCCGTCGATATCTCGGGTGGGCAGTGGCGGCAGCATGTCTTTCCACGAGAGGAGGATTGGCCAGCCGTCGTAGCGGCATGGGAGCCCCGTAAGTATCTCGTGCACGCCGACGGCCTCGTCCGCCTGTACAAGTTCGCTGGGCTTGGCGATGCGGGCCGGCGCAAGCTGGAGAGGGCCAGAAAGCTCGGGGCCTTCCACTTCGTCCCGCAAGCCGTCGGGCTCGTGCACGGCTTCCTTGTCGAGGAGTGGCTCAAAGAGGCTGAACATCTTGCGTCCGATGCCAAACCGCTGAACGAAGTTGCGCGCTACATCGGAGTGCGGGCGAGGCTGCTCCCTGCCCGGGCAAATGCGGGAGCGTCACTCGAAACGCTGTTCGAAATGGCCGTTCGGAACATCGGTCTCGCTCTGGGCGAAGCCGGCGTCGAACGGCTCAAGGAATGGCGCAAACGGATTCCGGAACTCGAGCGACGTGTCTTCCGGTGCGAAACGGACGGCAAGCTCGACCCGTATGAATGGTTGCGCATGCCCGACGGCCGCTTGCTCAAGTCGGACGCGCTCGATCACTGCGAGGCCCATGACCTGATCGGCTGCCAAGACGTGGCGTGGGACGTCGCGGGAGCCTCCGTCGAG
>Ga0307409_100000156_pt1 | contig 26070 bp, 22 predicted proteins | sample 322Ometagenome_2_FD_203888 | JGI IMG/M metagenome (GOLD analysis project Ga0307409, IMG submission 203888) | Maize rhizosphere microbial communities from greenhouse at UC Davis, California, United States - 322HYB-O-2 | ecosystem: Host-associated > Plants > Roots > Rhizosphere > Soil | place... | reverse complement strand
GGCTGCGGCGCTCGATCAGCCGGCGCTCGGTGATGATCCGATAGAACAGCGGCACGAAGAACACGGCGAGGAACGTCGCCGCGACCATGCCGCCCATGACGCCGGTGCCGGTCGAATGCCGTGCGCCGGCGCCCGCACCGGTCGAGAACGCGAGCGGCGAGACGCCGAGAATGAAGGCCAGCGACGTCATCAGGATCGGCCGGAACCGCAGCCGCGCCGCCTCGATCGCGGCCGCCGACGGCGACAGTCCTTCGTGCGTCTTCAGCACCGCGAACTCGACGATCAGAATGGCGTTCTTCGCAGCAAGGCCCAGCAGCGTCACGAGACCGATCTGGAAATACACGTCGTTGGTGAGCCCGCGCACCCAGATGGCGGCGAGCGCGCCGAACGTGCCGAACGGCAGCGCCATCAGCACCGACAGCGGCAGCGACAGCCGCTCGTACTGCGCGGCGAGGATCAGGAAGACCATGACGACCGCGAGGCCGAGCGAGAACGTGGCTGCGCCCGATGCCTTCTTCTCCTGGTACGAGGTGCCACCCCAGTCGTAGCTGAAATCAGCCGGCAATACCTCGCGCGCGATCTGCTCGACGCGCGCGATCGCCTGTCCGGAGCTGATGCCGGGTGCGCCCTGGCCGATGATCTTCACCGAGGGCAGGTTGTTGAAGCGTTCGAGCTGGTCCGGCCCCGACGAATAGTGGACCGTCGCGACCGACGACAGCGGAATCATCTCGCCGCCGGCCGAGCGGACATACACCGACCCGATGTCGTCGGGACGGTTGCGATAGGAAGGTTCCGCCGACATCAGCACCTGCCACGCGCGGCCGTACTTGTTGAAGTCATTGACGTAGAAGTTGCCGAGCGTCGCCGACAGGGCGGCGAAGATGTCCGAGATCGGGATGCCGAGTGTCTTCGCCTTCTCGCGGTCGACGTCGATGTTGAGCTGCGGCACCGTGGCGCGCCAGAGCGTTTGGGCGCCGGCGAGCTGCGGATCCCGGTTGGCGCGCGCCAGAAACGCCTGCGTCACCTCGTTCATGCGCTTCGCATCCGCGCTGCCCCGGCTCTGGATGTAGAACTCGAAGCCGCCCGCGGTACCGAGGCCGAAGATCGGCGGCGGATTGAACGCGAGAACCAGCGCTTCCTTGATCCCCGCGGTCTTCCCGAACAGCTCGCCGACGAGCTGCGGCGCCGTCACCTTTCGCTCATCCCATGGCTTCTGCGTGACGAAGATCGTCGCGGCGTTGTTGCGGAAGCCGCCGCCGATGAAGTCGAAGCCGGTGAACGCGATGATGTCCTGGTTGTTCGGATTGGACCGGATGGCCTTCGACACCTCCGAGACGACCCTGTCGGTGCGCTCGAGCGTGGCGCCGTCGGGCAGGATCACAGCACTGATGTAGAACCCCTGGTCCTCGTCCGGGACGAGGCTCCCCGGCGTCACGCGCCACAGCCACGCGGTGATCGCGACCATGCCGGCGAACAGCAGCGTGCCGATGACGCCGCGGCGAAGCATCCAGACGACGCCGTCGCTGTAGCGTGCGGTGACGCGGCCGAACCAGTCATTGAACCAGGCGAAGAACCTGTTAGGCGGCTCGTGCGGCTCGAGGATCAGCGCGCAAAGCGCCGGCGACAGTGTCAGCGCGACGATGCCCGAGATGACGACCGACATCGCGATCGTCACGGCGAATTGCCGGTACAGCTCGCCGGTCAGGCCGCCCAGGAACGCGATCGGGACGAACACGGCGACGAGGGTCAGCACGATCGCGATGATCGGCCCCGTCACCTCGCGCATCGCGCGGAGCGCCGCGTCGCGCGCCGGCAGCTTGTCCTCGCGCATGTGCCGCTCGACGTTCTCCAGCACGACGATCGCGTCGTCGACGACGATGCCGATCGCGAGCACCATCGCGAACAGCGTCAGCGTGTTGATCGAATAGCCGAGCGCGTAGATGCCCGCGAACGCGCCGATCAGCGATACCGGCACGGCGGCGAACGGTATGATCGCCGCCCGCCAGCTCTGCAGGAACAGGTAGACGACGAGGAACACGAGGAGCATCGCCTCGCCGAGCGTGTACAGCACCTCGCGGATCGACACCTCGACGAAGCGCGTCGTGTCGTACGGGATCGAGTACGACAGGCCCTCGGGGAAGCGCGCCGCCAGCGTGGCGACCTCGTTTTTCACCGTCTTGGCGACGGCGAGCGCGTTCGCGCCGGGCGCGAGGAACACGCCGATCAGCGTCGCCGACTGGCCGTTGATGCGGCCGATGAAATCGTAGTCCTTCGAGCCCAGTTCGACGCGAGCGACGTCGGAGAGCCGCACCGTCGAGCCGTCGGGATTCGCCCGCACGATGATCTGCTCGAACTCCCGCGGCTCGGAGAGCCGTCCGCGCGTCGTGATCGTATAGACGAGGTCCTGGTTCTGCGAGGAGGGCGCCTGCCCGACCTTGCCGGCGGCGAACTGCGCGTTCTGCTCGTTCACGGCGCGGATTACGTCTGCCGGTGTGAGCTTGAGCTGCGCCATCCGGTCGGGCTTGAGCCAGATCCGCATCGCGTAGTCGTGCGCGCCGAAGATCTGCACGTTCGTCGTGCCCGGCAGGCGCTTCAGCTGATCGAGCACGTTCAGCGTCACGTAGTTCGACGTGTAGAGGTCGTCGAAGCGGCCGTCCGAATAGAACGCGATCACCTGCAGGAACGCCGAGCTGCCGCGCTCGACCGTGACGCCCTGGCGGCGCACCTCCTCGGGGAGTCGCGGGAGCACCTCGTTGACGCGGTTGTTGACGTTGACCGACGCGATGTCGATGTTGGTGCCGATGTCGAACGTCACCTGGATCTGCACGACGCCGTTCGACCCCGACGACGAGCTCATGTAGATCATGCCGGGCACGCCGTTGATCGCGTTTTCCAGCGGCGACGCGACCGTCTGCGCGACGGTCTCGGCGGATGCGCCGGGATAGATCGCCTGCACGGTGACGACCGGCGGCGCGATCTCCGGATATTGGGCGACGGGCAGCGAGCGCATCGCCGCGAGCCCCGCGAGGACGATGAACGTCGAAATGACGATCGCGAAGATCGGGCGGTCGATGAAAAAGCGTGAAAACATCGGGATCCCCGTTCAGCTTTTGGGCGCTGCCGCTGACTTGGCAGGCTCGGGCGCGGACTTGACGGTTCCAGCAGCGGATTTCGCCGATTCCGGCGCCGCCTTCGCGGATTCCACCGGCTTCGCGGATTCCGGCGTCGACTTCGCGGATTCCGCCGACTTGGCGGCGTCGGCGGCCGCCGCAGCGGAGCTCGTCGATTCGGTCGTCGCACCGGCCGCGGCCACCTTCACCGGCGCGCCCGGCATGACCCTCGCGATGCCGTTGACGATGACCGGGTCGCCGGGCTTCAGTCCCGACTCGATGACCCATTGGTTCGACTTGTTGGCGTCGACCCAGTCGCCCACGACGACGGGTCGCGGCATCGCGACGTCCTTGCCTTCCTTGTCCTTGCCGACGACGTAGACGAACTTGCCCTGGGGGCCGTCCATCACGGCGACCTGCGGCACCGCGATGACGTTCTGGCGCTCGGCGCCGTGCAGGATCACGCGCACGAACTGGCCGGGCTTGAGCGCACCATCGGCGTTCGCGACTTCCGCGCGCATCTCGTACGTGCCGGTCGACGGATTCACCCGCGTGTCGGCGAAATTGATCTTGCCCTTGCGCGGCAGCATCGACCCGTCGGAGAGGCGGATCGTCACTCCGTAGCCATTGTCCTTCGGCAACTCGAGCTGGTTCGCCGCCACGGCGCGGTTGAGCCGCAGCTGCTCGTTTTCCGAGATGTTGAACACGACCCAGATCGGATTGGTCTGCGAGATCGTCGTCAGCAGCGTCTCGTTCGCCGTAGCGAGGCTGCCTTCGGATTTCTGCGCCCGACTCGTCAACCCCGAGATCGGCGCGACGACCTTCGTATAGCCGAGATTCAGCGAGAGCTCGGCGAGCTTCGCCTGCGCGGATTTGACGGCCGCCGCCGCGAGGTCGGCTTGCGACGCGGCGTCGTCGGCTTCCTTCTGGCCGATCGCCTTGCGCTCGGCAAGCGGCTTGAGGCGTGCGAGCTCGCGGTCGGCCTGTGCCTTCTGTGCCTCCGCGCGTGCGACTTCTGCGTTCGCGGCGGCGACCTGCGCCTGGTACTGGCGCGGATCGATGATGAACAGCGGCTGGCCGGCCTTGACCGCCGCACCTTCGTCGAACAGGCGTTTTTCGACGATGCCGGTCACGCGCGCGCGGACCTCGACGTCCTTCGAACCGGCCGTCTGCCCGACGTATTCGAACGTCACCGGGAACGTGCGCGTCGCCGCCGCCTGGACGGTCACCTCCGCCGGCGGGAAGCCATGGAACCCGGCGCCTTTCTCCTGGGACGGGCTGCAGGCGGCGACGAGCCCGGCCAGCGCCAACGGAAACAGGCGGGGCGGAATGCGGTACGCGACGGACATTCGGAAACTCCCAGGAAATTGAGCGGCGCGCAGGTGTTGCGGGGCGCCTTGTGCGAGGGTGGAAGAATACATACAATCACGTCTGTTTGTAAAGAGGCGCGTTCGGGCGCATGGGTCGGGGGCCGGCGGCAGGCGATGGTACGAAGAACGAAGGAAGACGCGGCGATTACCCGCGAGCAGCTGCTCGACGCCGCCGAGACGGTATTCCGGCAGCGCGGCGTCGCGCGCAGCTCGCTCGCCGAGGTCGCGGCGGCGGCCGGGGTCACCCGTGGTGCCGTGTACTGGCACTTCCGCGACAAGGCGGATCTCTGTGCGGCGATGTGCGAGCGCGCGCTGCTGCCGCTCGAGACGTCGTTGCGCGACGCGGGCACCGCCGAGCACGACGATCCGATGAACGTGCTGCGGGAGCTTGCCCTGGCGGCGCTGACCCGGCTTGCCACGGATCCACGGTCCCAGGCGGTCTTCGAGGTCATGCTCCACGAAAGCGCGGAGAGCGCTGAAATGGCGGCGATCGCCGAGCGCAAGCACCGTGAACGGCGGCAATGCCTCGTGCACATCGAGCGCGTCGTGCAGCAGGCGATCGCATGCGGCCAGCTGCCCGAAGATACCGACGCATCGCTCGCCGCACGAGCCCTGCATGCCTGCATCGGCGGCATCATGCAGGACTGGGTGCTCGATCCGGCGGCGTACGACCTCGCGGCCTGTGCGGCCGGGCTCGTCGATGCGATCGTTGCCGGCTTGCGCACGGCGCCGCCGCGCGTACGGGCTGCACGTTCACGCGTGTCCGGCACGACGCTGCAGGCCGAGCGCGACCCGGTCGGGAAGGGGTAGCGACACCTTCGGTCGAAATGCCGATTGTGTGGGGCCGCCGGAGCGTGCGATGGTCAGAACGTCCGCGAGGAAGGTCGGGTCGTCGGACTATACTCATGCAACCGCGGTCGGCCACCGATGCCTGTCGTGCTAGACACCTATCGCCTCGTTACTGCGCTCAGGAGCACGGGCAAGAATGCGAATTTCACCGCGGAGGAAATTGCGAGCGCGATAGACGTTTCACAGCAGGGGTCCGACGTGCTGACCCGATCTGCGTTCGAAGTGACGATGGCTGGCGTGGATGCCCGTTTTTCGCGCGTCGATGCCGCGATGGGCAATTTCGACGCAAGGCTCGAAGCCGCGCAGACGCCTTCCGGAGCGGCGCCCGTCCCTGCTGCGCGTTGCATAATGCACTCGTACATTCGGCAGAGGTCGCGATGAACATCGAGCGCGTCGGCGTCATCGGCGCCGGAACCATGGGCAACGGCATCGCGCAGGCGTGCGCGGCGGCCGGCGTCGACGTGGTCATGGTCGATGTCGCGCAGGCGGCCGTCGACCGCGGCCTCGCTGCGATCGACACGAGCCTCGAGCGGCTGCAGAAAAAGGAAAAGATCACCGGCGAGGCTCGCAAGGCCGCGCTCGCCCGCATCGTCGCAACGACGGACTACGCGAAGCTCTCGGCGGCGCAACTCGTCGTGGAGGCCGCCACCGAAAACCTCGAGCTCAAGCTGCGCATCCTGAAGCAGGTCGACGGGCTCGCCGGGAACGCCACCATCATCGCGTCCAACACGTCGTCGATATCGATCACGCAGCTTGCCGCGGCCACGAGCCGGCCCGCGCAGTTCGTGGGCATGCATTTCTTCAATCCGGTGCCAATGATGGCGCTGGTCGAGGTGATTCGCGGGCTGCAGACGTCCGACGGAACGATCGCGGCGGTGCGGGCGTTCGCCGAGCGTCTGGGCAAGACGCCCATCGTCGTCAAGAACAGCCCCGGCTTCGTCGTCAACCGGATCCTCTGTCCGATGATCAACGAGGCGATCTTCGCGCTGCAGGAAGGGCTCGCGTCGGCCGAGGACATCGACAGCGGCATGCGGCTCGGCTGCAACCATCCGATCGGGCCGCTCGCGCTCGCCGACATGATCGGCCTCGACGTGATGCTCGCGGTGATGAACGTGTTCTACGCCGATTTCAACGATCCGAAGTACCGGCCGGCGCCGCTGCTCAGGGAAATGGTGGCGGCCGGCTATCTCGGACGCAAGACGAAGCGCGGCTTTTACGCGTACGACAAGTAGGCGCGGACATTTGCCGTTCGCGTCGGCTTCCCGTTCGGGCTGGGGGCGAACCAAACGCGACTACAGCCTGAGGGGCGAACTAAACGCGACTACAGTGTCGCATTGACCGAGCCACCATCGATCACGAGGTTCTGGCCGATGATGAAACCGGCATCGGCGCTGCACAGGAAGGCGCACGCCTTGCCGAACTCATCGGGCGTGCCGAAGCGGCCGGCCGGATTCTCGGCGACGCGTGTGGCGAGAAAAGCTTCGTAGTCCTGCCCCGCCTTCGCCGCGAGTTTGCGCAGACCGTCCGCCTGCCGGGCGGTGAGGAACGGGCCCGGAAGCAGGTTGTTGATCGCGACGTTGTGCTTCGCCACCTGCCGCGCGAGCCCGGCGACGAACCCGGTCAGCCCCGCGCGTGCGCCGTTCGACAGCCCGAGATGCGCGAGCGGCGCCTTCACCGAGCGCGACGTGATGTTGACGATGCGCCCGAACCGGCGCGCGATCATGCCGTCCACCACGGCGCGGATCAGCATGATCGGCGTGATCATGTTCGCGTTCACCGCCGTCTGCCACGCCGCCTCGTCCCAGTCGCGAAAATCGCCGATCGGCGGTCCGCCCGCGTTGTTCACGAGAATGTCCGGCGCGGGACACGCGGCGAGCACCTGCGCACGCCCGCCGGGTGACGTGATGTCCGCGGCAACGGCCGCGACCCGAACGCCGGTTGCCTGGCGAATCTCGTCCGCCGTCGCGGCGAGCGCATCCGCGCCGCGCGCATTGATGACGAGGTCGACCCCTTCGCGTGCGAGCGCCATCGCGCATCCCTTGCCGAGGCCCTGGCTCGCCGCGCAGACGATCGCCGTTTTGCCGCGAATGCCGTAATCCATGAGCTCAGGCTCCGTTGGTTCGTGTCGCCGGTGGGCGCTTGTGGAACGCGCCGTCCTTCATGATTCCCAGAAGCCGCGCGCGGTCCTCGAGGATTGTGAGGTCGGCGACGGGATCGCCGTCGACCAGCAGCAGGTCGGCGAGGAAGCCTTCGCGCACCTGGCCGAGCTCGTCGCCCATGCCCATGATCTCGCCGCCGTGGCGCGTCGCGCCGACGATCGCCTCCATCGGCGTGAAACCCAGCAGGTCGACGAAGTAGGTCAGGTCGCGCGCGTTCGCCCCGTGTGGGTTCCACATGAAGCCGTAGTCGCCGCCGGGGAGGACCCGCACGCCGCGCGCTTTCAGTGCCTGCATCGTCGCGATCGTGCGCGCGAGGTCGGTCTCGATCCGGCGCTTCATCGCGTCGGTGGCGGGCAGGCCGAACTTGCCGGCGTCGCGCAGCCGGGTCACGGTAACCGACAGCGCGGGCGCCACGAATACCGTCGACTTGTGCGCCTCGAGGAGATCGAGCGCCTCGTCGTCGGCGTACGTCGCGTGGTAGACGACCGAAACGCCGTGCCGCACGCACATCTTGATCGACGCCGCGCTTCGCGCGTGGGCGGCCACGACGCGCTCGTGCGCACGCGCGACCTCGCACACGGCCGCCACTTCGTCGTCGGTCATCAGCGTCCGCGCCGAAGGCACGGCCGGCGTCGACGTGTCGCCTGACGGCACGATCTTGAGCACGTCTACGCCCTCGCGGCACGCTTCCCGGGCGGCGCGGCGGAATTCCACCGGGCCGTCACACGGCAGCGTATACATCGCCTCGCCCGGATCGAGGTGCAACTGCCGCAGGTCGCCGACGCCGCCCGTCACGGTGAGCTGCACGCTGGCGGCGCGCAACCTCGGCCCCGGATGATCGCCGCGCGCGATCGCGTCGCGCGCGACGATGTCGAGGCGCGGCTTGGTCGCGGCGGCGCTGAAGCACGACGTGAAGCCCTGGTCGAGGTAGAGCTTCGCGTGCTTGAGCGTCAGCAGCAGGTGCTCCTCGACCGGAATCGCGGTGAAGGCGAACGGCGTCGCCTGGTCGACGAACGACAGATGCGCGTGCGGCTCGATCAGCCCGGGCATCAGCGTGGCGCCGCGACATTCGATCACCGTGGCAGCGCCGGGCTGTGGCGCCCCGGATCGCGCGATCGCGGCGATGCGCTGGCCTTCGACGCGGACGTCGGCACGAAACGGCGCCGCGCCGCTGCCGTCGAGCACGCTCGCATCGCGAAAGAGCACGGCGCCCGCGGCGCCCGTGGCGGAAGGGTTCATACAGGGACCGATGATGCGCGCGCGGCAGCCGGCTCCCCGGGGATGCCGGGCATCCGGACGCATTGCGCCCGCTTCACGATCGAACGTACCATAGCCGGCCGCCGGCGGTTACTGTCTCGTGGGAACCAGCGCCGGCACCAACGCCGGTCGAAAAATGACAACGGACGGGACGGACGCGATGCCCGATCTGGCCGCGGAGGATCCGAGAGGAATGGAAACGGCCCAGGATACTTTTCCGCGGCTCCTGCTGCACCATGCGCGCACGCGACCGGAGGACCCGGCCACGCGCGAGAAGGACCTCGGCATCTGGCAAACCTGGAGCTGGCGCAACGTGGCCGCCGAGGTGCGCGCCCTGGCATGCGGCCTCGCGGCCGACGGTTTCCGCCGCGGCACGCACCTCGCGATCGTCGGCGACAACCGCCCACGCCTCTACTGGTCGATGCTCGCCGCGCAGGTGCTCGGCGGCGTGCCGGTGCCGATGTACCAGGATGCGCCGGCCGCGGAGTTCGTGTTCGTACTGAACGACGCGGAGATCGACTATGCGCTGGTCGAGGATCAGGAGCAGGTCGACAAGCTGCTCGAGGCGGCGCCGAAAGTGCCGTCGCTTTCGCATATCTACTACGACGATCCGCGGGGACTGCGCAATTACGAAAGTGTCACAGGCTACGACCGGTTGCTCGAGAAGGGCCGCGAATACGACCGCGCGCATCCCGGCTTCTTCGACGAGCAGGTAGCGCTCGGTCGACCGGACGACGTCTCGATCATGCTGTACACGTCCGGCACGACGGGCAGGCCGAAGGGCGTGCGGCAGACGCACGCGGCGTTCGTCGCCGCGGCCAAAGGCAGCGCGGAGTTCGACAAGCTGCGTCCGGACGACAGCGTGCTCTCGTACCTGCCGATGGCCTGGGTGGGTGACCACCTGTTCTCGTTCGCGCAGTGGGTGTACGTCGGATTCACGATCAACTGTCCCGAGTCGGGCGACACCGTCATGACCGACTTGCGCGAGATCGGCCCGACGTACTACTTCGCCCCGCCGCGGATCTTCGAGAACCTGCTCACGCAAGTGATGATCCGGATGGAGGATGCGAGCCGGATCAAGCGCTGGCTGTTCGCGCATTTCACCGCCGTTGCGCGCCGCTGTGGCGCCGAGATCCTGGGCGGAAGGAACGTACCGCTCGGCGACCGCATCCAGTACGCGGTCGGCAACCTGCTCGTCTACGGGCCGTTGCGCAACGTGCTCGGGATGAGCCGCATTCGCATCGCGTACACGGCAGGCGCGGCGATCGGGCCGGATCTGTTCCGCTTCTACCGCTCGATCGGCATCAACCTGAAGCAGCTGTACGGCTCGACCGAGACCTGCGCGTACGTCTGCCTGCAGCCGGACGGTGGCGTGCACTTCGACACGGTGGGCGAGCCGGCGCCGGGCGTCGAGCTCACGATCGCCGGCAACGGCGAAGTGCTCGTGCGGGGGCCGATGCTGCTGAAGGAGTACTACAAGCGCCCGGACGCAACCGCCGAGTCGATCGACGCGCACGGGTACTTCCACACCGGCGACGCCGGATTCATCGACAAGAGCGGACAGCTCAAGATCATCGACCGCGCAGCCGACGTCGGCAAGCTCGCCGACGGCAGCATGTTCGCGCCCAACTACATCGAGAACAAGCTCAAGTTCTTTCCGCACATCAAGGAGGCCGTTGCCTTCGGCGCCGACCGCGACCAGGTGTGCGCGTTCATCAACATCGACGTCGGCTCCGTCGGCAACTGGGCCGAGCGCCGCGGCCTTCCCTATTCGGGCTACACGGACCTCGCCGCCAAACCCGAGGTCTACGAGTTGATCCGCGAATGCGTCGAGAAGGTGAACGCCGAGCTCGCGGCCGAGCCCGGGCTTTCCGGCTCGCAGGTGCGCAGGTTCCTGATCCTTCACAAGGAGCTCGATCCGGACGACGACGAGCTGACGCGCACGCGCAAGGTGCGCCGCGGCTTCATCGCCGAGAAATACCGCGTGCTGATCGACGCGCTGTACGGCGGGCGCGCCGTGCAGCACATCGAGACGCTCGTCAGGTTCGAGGACGGGCGTACGGGCATGGTGGCGGCCGACCTGCGCATCGAGGACGCGAAGGCGCAGCCCGCGGCAATGCCGCTGGCGGCATGACCCACATCCCATGATGACGCGCATGACGATCGCTACGCTCGCTCCCGGCTGATCCCAGGCGATGCCGACGCCCGCGCGCCGCATCGGAGACGTGGTCCTGTCGCTCGACGGGATCTCGCTCGCGTTCGGCGGCGTGAAGGCGCTGACGGACATCACGTTCGACGTCCGCGAGCACGAGGTGCGAGCGATCATCGGCCCGAACGGCGCCGGCAAGAGCTCGATGCTCAACGTCATCAACGGCGTTTACCGGCCGCAGAAGGGGACGATCACCTATCGGGGCAGGCAGCGCCACGGCATGGATTCGCACGCGGTGGCCGAGGCGGGCATCGCGCGCACGTTCCAGAACATCGCGCTGTTCCGCGGCATGAGCGTGCTCGACAACATCATGACCGGCCGCAACCTGAAGATGCGCACGTCGTTCATCGAGCAGGCGTTCTGGTGGGGACGCGCGCGCCGGGAAGAGCTCGACCACCGCGCGAAAGTCGAGGAAGTGATCGACTTTCTCGAGATCCAGCACATCCGCAAGACGCCGGTCGGGCGGTTGCCGTACGGGCTGCAGAAGCGCGTGGAGCTCGCCCGCGCGCTGGCGGCCGAGCCGTCGCTGCTGCTCCTCGACGAGCCGATGGCCGGCATGAACGTCGAGGAGAAACAGGACATGTGCCGTTTCGTGCTCGACGTCAACGAGCAGTACGGCACGACGATCGTGCTGATCGAGCACGACATGGGCGTGGTGATGGACATCTCCGACCGCGTCGTCGTCCTCGACTACGGCCGCAAGATCGGCGACGGCACACCGGACGAGGTCCGCGGCAATCAGGCGGTGATCGACGCCTACCTCGGAGTGGCGCATTGAGCTTCTTCCTGGAAGTGCTGATCGGCGGCCTGCTCTCGGGTGTCATGTACTCGCTCGTCGCGCTTGGCTTCGTGCTGATCTTCAAGGCGTCGGGCGTGTTCAATTTCGCGCAAGGCGCGATGGTCTTCTTCGCCGCGATCACGTTCGTCGGGCTGCAGAAGGAGTACGGGATCGACTTCTGGCTCGCGCTGCCGCTGACGCTGGCCGTCATGGTGGTGCTGGGCCTTCTGATCGAGCGCGTCGTGCTGCGGCCGCTCGTGAACCAGCCGCAGATCACGCTGTTCATGGCGACGATCGGGCTGTCGTTCTTCATCGAGGGCCTCGCGCAGATGCTGTGGGGCAGCACGCCGCGGGGACTCGAGCTCGGCATCCAGGACCAGCCGTTCGAATGGCTGATGGACCGCTTCAACATCGGCGTGAGCCAGTTCGACGTTTTCGCCGCCGTCGTGTCGGGCGTGCTCGTCGTGCTGCTCGCGATCTTGTTCCAGCGCACGCGGATCGGCCGCGCGCTGCGCGCGGTTGCCGATGACCATCAGGCGGCGCTGTCGATCGGCATTCCGCTGCAGCAGATCTGGGCGATCGTGTGGGCGGTTGCCGGGTTCGTCGCGCTGGTCGCCGGCATGCTGTGGGGCGCCCGCAACGGCGTGTCGTTCTCGCTGACGTTCGTCGTGCTGAAGGCGTTGCCGGTGCTGATTCTCGGCGGCTTCGAATCGGTGCCGGGCGCGATCGTCGGCGGGCTCATCATCGGCGCGGCCGAGAAGCTGTGCGAGGTGTATCTCGGGCCCTTCGTCGGCGGCGGCATCGAGGGCTGGGTAGCGTACGTGATCGCGCTTTTGTTCCTGCTCGTGCGGCCCGAAGGGCTGTTCGGCGAAAAGCACATTGATCGGGTCTAGGGACGCCATGCTCTACAGGGAAGCCGGGCAGTTCAAGGTCACCTACGCGAAGGATCAGCAGATCTTTCCGATCCGGCAGGACCGCATCGCCGTCATCGCCGTCGTCGTCTTCGCGTTCGTCGTCGTCCCGCTGATCGCGAATCAGTATTGGCTGTCGGCGATCCTGATCCCGGTGCTCATCTTTTCGCTCGCCACGCTCGGCCTCAACATCCTGACCGGATACGCCGGCCAGCTGTCGCTCGGCACGGCCGCCTTCATGGCCGTGGGCGCGTTCGCCGCGTACAACTTCGAGCTGCGCATGCCGGCGCTGCCGCTGCCGGTCTCGTTCTTCCTGGCCGGCTGCTGCGCCGCGCTCGTCGGCATCGTGTTCGGATTGCCGAGCCTGCGCATCAAGGGCTTCTATCTCGCGGTGGCGACGCTCGCCGCGCAGTTCTTCGTCGTCTGGGCGCTGGTGCGCTTTCCGTGGTTCTCGAACTACTCGAGCTCCGGCGTCATCACCGCGCAGACGATGGTGATGTTCGGCATCCCGTTCGAGACGCCGGTCGAGAAGTACATGATCACGCTGACGATCGTCGCACTGCTCGCGCTCGCGGCAAAGAACCTCGTGCGCAGCGCGACGGGCCGCGCCTGGATGGCCGTGCGCGACATGGACGTGGCCGCGGAGGTGATCGGCATCCGGCTGATGCGCACGAAGCTGCTCGCGTTCGCGGTCAGCTCGTTCTACTGCGGCATCGCCGGGGCGCTGTACGCGTACGCGTATCTCGGGACCGTCGAGCCCGAGGCGTTCACGCTCGACCTCTCGTTCCGCATCCTGTTCATGGTCATCATCGGCGGCATGGGCAGCATTCTCGGGTCGTTCCTCGGCGCCGCGTTCATCGTGCTGATGCCGATCGTGCTGAACGTACTCGTGCACTGGTTGAACGGGATCCTGCAGTCGACGTTCGCCTGGTCGCTGCCGGGATCGATAACGTCGAACCTCGAGCTGATGGTGTTCGGCGGGCTGATCATCTTCTTCCTGATTGTCGAGCCGCACGGCCTCGCGCGCCTGTGGCAGATCGGCAAGGAAAAGCTGAGGCTCTGGCCCTTCCCGCATTAGGCAGCCGCTGCACGACCCGCGCAGCAGTCGCGCGAAATCCGCGCGACGCATCACCGAGCCACGCGGGGCGCTTGCCAAAAAAATCGGCCGGCGCGAGTCGTCGTGTCAAACAGCTGGAGCTCCGATACGGAATAGGTTGCACCACTGCCCGTCGCATACACGGCGACGTAGCGCGCCGAGAAGTTCGCAGGGAAGCCAGAACCGGAAAGCGCACGCGTCTGCGACCCGCTGTGCCTGCTTGGTGTTGTGCGGAAGCACGACCACATAGGCCGGGTCCGCCGCGTTCCAGTCATTGGGCGCGAAGACGCCGTCGGTGATCACGCTCGCATCCAGACCCGGATTCGTATGGGCTGCGACGTTCCTGTCGTTCGCGGCGGGTACGTTCAGGGCCGTGAAGCGCAAGGCGTCCAGCTTGAGCGCGTGGATCGTCAGGTTCACGTAAACGAAACTGCAAAGGCTGAACGGCAGCTTGCCCTCGCAGAAATGCGTCACGTCGCTCGTGCATCCCGCCGAAGGCTCGCTGTCGAGATGGACGCGATTCAACACGAACGTCTTGCCCTCGATCTGGGGCTCCAACGTGCCCTGCCAGGCCGTGTTCAACGGCCCCTGGAGGGTGTTCAGCAGACCCTGCCCGACGGGTTGACCCGGTGGGGACGTTGGGGACAGACCAGATTGGAGCCGAACAGCGGCTGGCCGGCGGCAGACGACGCCATGAATCCTGCGACCAACGCCGGCGATTCCCCCGCGGGCGCACGTTCCGGCGGCGGCCTGCTCTTGGGGCTATCATGTAGCCCGCGCTTCGACGTCCGATGCCCGTGGCGCCACTTTCAGGAGGAAATCATGCTGCATCGCAATAAGCTGATCGCGGGCCTGTTCGGGCTCGCGCTTGCCGCGGCCGCCGGAACTGCCGGCGCCGCGGACCAGTTCGTGCCGCTTCTGTCCTACCGCGTCGGCGCGTACGCCGCGGGGGGATCCGGAATCTTCGGCGGCTACATCGACTACATGAACTACATCAACATGACGCAAGGCGGTATCAACGGCGTCAAGCTGACGTGGGAGGAATGCGAGACCGAATACAACAACTCGCGCGGCGTCGAATGCTACGAGCGGCTCAAGAAGAACCAGGGCGGCGCGTCGATGGTGCAGCCGCTGTCGACCGGCATCACGTACAGCCTGATCGACCGCGTCGCGACGGACAAGGTGCCGATGGTAACCCTGGGCTACGGGCGCACCGACGCCGCGGACGGCCGCGTGTTCCCGTGGGTGTTCCCGATGATCACGACGTACTGGAGCCAGGCGTCGGACATGATCAAGTACATCGCGTCGAAGGAAGGCGGCGAGGACAAGCTCAAGGGCAAGAAGATCGTCCACATCTATCACGACTCGGCATACGGCAAGGAGCCGATCCCGGTGTTCGAGGCGTACGCGAAGAAGCTGGGCTACGAGCTGACGACGATCGCGGTGCCGCATCCGGGCAACGAGCAGCAGTCGCAGTGGCTGCAGATTCGCCAGATCAAGCCCGACTACGTGATCCTGTGGGGCTGGGGCGTCATGAATCCGACGGCGCTCAAGGCCGCCGCGAAGGTCGGCTTCCCCCGCACGAAAATGATCGGCGTTTGGTGGGCGGGATCCGAGGAAGACGTGATTCCCGCGGGAGACGCGGCGAAGGGCTACACGACGGCCGTGTTCAACGTGTCGGGACCGAGCCTGCCGCTGGTGCAGGACATCAAGAAGGTCGTCTACGGCGCCGGCAAGGGCAACCTCGAAGATCAGTCGCGGATGGGCAGCGTCTATCACGTGCGCGGCATCGTCCACGGCATCATCACCGTCGAGGCGATCCGCAAGGCGCAGGAGCGGTTCGGCAAGGGCAAGGTCATGACGGCGGAGCAGGTGCGCTGGGGCCTCGAGAATCTCGATCTCACCGAAGCGCGTCTCAAGCAGATCAACGCCGCCGGCATGATGCCGCCGCTCAAGATGACGTGCGCCGACCACGAAGGCTCGGGGCTCGCGAAGTTCCAGACGTGGGACGGCCAGCACTGGAAGGTCGTGAGCGACTGGATCGCGCCCGACAAGGCGATGCTCCGGCAGATGATCGAGGAGTCGGCCAACAAGTACGCGAAAGAGAAGAACGTCACGCCGCGCGATTGTGCGAAGGAAGGCGCCTGACGGCGCAATAGCGGAGCAGAGAAGCGGGGTCGGAGACGGCCATTCATCCAGGCGCCTTTGACCCCGTATCGCACGTTCGCGGAACATCGTCTCCGACCCCATGAACGTTGCTTCCGGATCCGAGAAGGCGGTGGCCGCGCAGGCGGCGCCGCGCGTCTGCCTGTCGGTCAACAGCATCGAGGTCATCTACGATCACGTGATCCTCGTGCTGAAGGGCGTCTCGCTCGACGTTGCTGAAGGCGGCATCGTCGCGCTGCTCGGCGCGAACGGCGCCGGCAAGACGACGACGCTGAAGGCCATTTCCAACCTGCTGCACGCCGAGCGGGGCGAGGTCACGAAGGGCACGATCGAATACCGCGGCGAGCGCATCGAGCGGCTCACGCCGAATGACCTCGTCCGCCGCGGCGTGTGCCAGGTGATGGAAGGCCGGCATTGCTTTGCCCACCTGACGGTCGAGGAAAACCTGCTGACCGGCGCGTTCACGCGCAAGGCGTCGCGCGGGGCCATCGCCGAGGCGCTCGAGCGCGTCTACCATTACTTTCCCCGTCTCAAGCAGCGTCGCGAAAGCCAGGCCGGTTACACGTCGGGCGGTGAGCAGCAAATGACGGCCATCGGCCGCGCATTGATGGCGAAGCCGTCGATGATCCTGCTCGACGAGCCGTCGATGGGCCTCGCGCCGCAGATCGTCGAGGAGATCTTCGACATCGTCGGCGATCTGAACCGGAAGGAAGGCGTGTCGTTCCTGCTCGCCGAGCAGAACACGATGGTCGCGCTGCGTCACGCCGGTTACGGCTACATACTTGAGAACGGCCGCGTCGTCATGGACGGGGTCGCGAGCGAGCTCGCGAAGAACGAGGACGTGAAGGAGTTCTATCTCGGCCTGTCGACGGGGGGCCGCCGAAGCTTCCGCGACGTCAAGCACTATCGGCGCCGCAAGCGCTGGCTTGCGTGACGGGCAGTCGATCGGAGCGTCGTGCGATGAACGAGCATTACGACGCGCTGGAAACGCGTGACCCGGCGGAACGCGAGCAGGCGCAGATGGCTGCGCTTGCGCGGCAGGTCGCGTACGCGAAGGCGAACGCGCCCGCGTTCGCGCACGCGCTTCGCGACGTCGATCCCGAGTCGGTTCGTTCGCGGGAAGCGCTCGCGCGCCTTCCCGTCGTGCGCAAGTCCGCGCTGGCGGAATTGCAGCGCGACGAGCGCCCATTCGGCGGCTTCGCCGCCACGCGATGGGGGCAATTGCGGCGCGTGTTCGCATCACCTGGCGGCATCTACGAGCCGGAGGGCGAGGCGCGCGACTACTGGCGCCTTGCGCGCGCGCTCTTTGCCGCGGGCTTCCGTTCCGGCGACCTCGTGCACAACTGCTTCTCGTATCACCTGACGCCAGCGGGGTCGATGCTCGAAACCGGAGCGCATGCGCTGGGGTGCACGGTATTCCCGGGTGGCATCGGCCAGACCGAGTTGCAGGTCGCGGCGATCGCCGACCTGCGCCCGGCCGGCTACGTCGGCACGCCGTCGTTCCTGCGCATCATTCTCGAGCGCGCCGACGAGCTCGGGGTCAAGATACCGAGCCTCGTGAAAGCGCTCGTGTCGGCCGAGCCGTTTCCGGCCTCGTTGCGCGACGCGTTCATCGCGCGCGGCATCCAGGGCTATCAGGTCTATGCCACCGCCGATGTCGGCACGATCGCGTACGAGACGCCGGCGCGCGAGGGCCTCGTGATCGACGAAGGCGTCATCGTCGAGATCGTACGGCCGGGCACCGGCGATCCCGGCGTCCCGGGCGAGGTCGGCGAGGTCGTCGTCACGACGCTCGCCAATGCCGACTATCCGCTGATTCGCTTCGGCACCGGCGACCTGTCAGCGGTGTTGCCCGGCGTCTCGCCGTGCGGGCGCACGAACCAGCGCATCAAGGGCTGGCTCGGTCGCGCCGACCAGACGGCGAAGGTCAAGGGAATGTTCGTGCATCCGGCCCAGGTTGCGGACATCGTCAAGCGCCACCCCGAAGTGCGGCGTGCACGGCTCGTCGTCGACAATCCCGGTGGCGCCGACCGGATGATGCTGCACGTCGAGGTCGCCGGCATGGACGCGGCGCTTGCCGATGCCATCGTCGAGTCGATTCGCGAGGTCACGAAGCTGCGCGGTGAAGTCACCTTTCGTGCCGCCGACGAGCTGCCGAACGACGGCAAGGTCATCGACGACCTCCGCAAGCTGGAATAGGCGCGGGCGGAGACGATCGCGATGGCAACGAACGCGCGCGGCGATCCGTTCGCACCGCTGCATCCGGACACGCTGCGCGCGATCGCCGAGACCGGCGTCGTGCGCGCGTTCCCGCGCAACACGGTGCTGATCAACGAAGGCGACGTCGGCGACTCGCTGTACGTCGTGCTGTCGGGCCGGGTCAAGGTGTACTCGAGCAATGAATCGGGCCGCGAATTCGTGATCGACTTTCACGGGCCGGGCGAGTACGTGGGCGAGATGTCGCTCGACGGCGCGCCCCGCTCGGCATCGGTGATGACCGTCGAGCCGACCACCTGCGCGGTCGTCAACCGTGCGCAGTTCCGCGACTTCGTGCTCGCGCATCCGGATTTCGCGATGCACCTGATCGAGCGGCTGATCCATCGCGTTCGCGTGACCACCGGCAATCTCAAGAGCCTTGCACTGTCCGACGTGTACGGACGCCTCGTCCGGCTGCTGAGCGCGCTCGTGCAGGAGGTCGACGGGAAGTCCGTCGTGCCCGAGCGCCTGACGCAGCAGGAGATCGCCGATCGCGTCGGCGCTTCGCGCGACATGATCGGCAAGCTGATGAAGGACCTCGTCGCGGGCGGCTATCTCGCCGTCGAAGACCGGACGATCACGATCCTGAAGAAGCTGCCGACGGGCTGGTAGTCCCGCGCCGCCCCGGGATCCTTTCAACGCCTTGGGCTGTATGCACGGGACGCCGGCCGGTTCTGCGGGAGCTGCGGCTCGACGCCATCCGCTGCGGAATTTTCCGCTTGCCCGATCCCGATTCGTCGGTCGCCGCGCATCGCCTTCACTTCTAGAGTAGAGCTCGCATGGCAGGTGATCGACGCCCGGTCCGCAATTGAAGGAGACGACGATGAATGCTCGAAATGAACAACCGGCAACGCCGCGGCTCGCGACGAGGCTGCGCGTGACGACGATCGCGTTCTAGCGTTCGAGCGATGAAGAGGCGTTCGATGCCAACGGCTCGATGACGCGCCTCTTCGATCGAGGCGACGGGGGCGGCGACAACCTCGCCGTCACCGTCGCGCTTTTGCTTTCCCGCGCGCCGTTCGCGCCGGTGGCGAGCGAAACCGCGACTGTCTAGCGATCGACACCGCCGAAGCAGACGTATTTCACTTCGACGAATTCCTCGACGCCGTACTTCGACCCCTCGCGGCCGAGCCCGGATTGCTTCATGCCGCCGAACGGTGCGACTTCGGTGGTGATGAGCCCCGTGTTGACGCCGACCATGCCGTATTCGAGCGCTTCGGCGACGCGCCATATGCGGCCGATGTCGCGGCTGTAGAAATACGATGCGAGCCCGAACTCGGTTCTGTTCGCGAGCTCGACGACTTGCGCGTCGTCCCGGAAGGGAATGAGCGGCGCGACCGGCCCGAACGTCTCCTCGCGGAAGATCTGCATGTCCGGCGTGACGCCGGTCAGTACCGTGGGCTCGTAGAACGTGCCGCCGAGCGCATGGCGGCGGCCGCCGACGGCCACCTTCGCGCCGTGCGACTTCGCATCGGCCAGATGCTCTTCGACCTTCGCGACGGCGTCGGCATTGATCAGCGGCCCCTGCGTGACGCCGCTCTCCGTGCCGCGACCCACCTTGAGCGCGCGCACGCGCTCCGCGAGCTTGCCGGCGAACGCGTCGTACACCTTCTCGTGCACGAAGAAACGGTTCGCGCAAACGCAGGTCTGGCCCGCGTTGCGGTACTTGGAGATGATCGCGCCGTCGGCGGCGGCGTCGAGGTCGGCATCGTCGAACACGATGAACGGCGCGTTGCCGCCGAGCTCCAGCGAGATTTTCTTGATCGTCGGCGCCACCTGCTTCATCAGCAGCCGTCCCACTTGGGTGGACCCGGTGAACGACAGCTTTCGAACCGTCGGATTGGCGCACATCTCGCCGCCGATGGACGGCGCATCGCCGGTGATGACGTTCAGCACGCCCGGTGGGAACCCGGCGCGATCGGCGAGCTCGGCGAGCGCGAGCGCCGAATACGGCGTCGCTTCCGCCGGCTTGATGACGACGGTGCAACCCGCGGCCAGCGCCGGCGACACCTTGCGCGTGATCATCGAGCAGGGAAAGTTCCACGGCGTGATCGCCGCGCACACGCCGACAGGCTCTTTCACGACGACCAGGCGGCGGTCGTTGCCGATCGTCGGGATGACGTCTCCGTAAATCCGCTTCGCTTCCTCGGCGAACCACTCGACGTAGGCCGCGCCGATCTGGACTTCGCCCTTCGCCTCGGCGAGCGGCTTGCCCTGCTCGGTGGTCAGGATGAGCGCGAGATCGTCGACGTTCGCGAGCATCAGCTCATACCACTTGCGCAGCACGCCTGCGCGCTCCTTCGCGGTCTTCGCGCGCCACGCGGGCCACGCACGGCTCGCGGCGTCGATGGCGTGCTTCGTCTCGGCCGCATGGAAGACGGGTGCGGTGCCCACGGGCACGCCGGTTGCAGGGTCGACGACGGGCATCGAGCCGCCGTCGTCGGCGCTGATCCAGCGGCCGTCGACGTAGCACTGCTGGCGCAGCAGCGACGGGTCACGGAGCGTAAGCGGAGTGCGTTCAATCGTATCGGGTGGCATCGTCGGGTCCTGTTGCCGCGTTCTCGGGTGTCGTTACCGCAATTTTACGCGGCCCTACCCGACCGCCTGCCAGAACGCTTCAGGTACCGGCGCGTGCAGCGCGGCGATGTTCTGCTCGACCTCGCCGGGGCTCGCCGCGCCGATGACGAGCGAGACGACATCGGCAAAGCGCAGCGGAAACTGCACGGCCGCCGCCTTGAGGTCGGTCCGAAGCGCGTCGGCCTGGGCCACCAGACGCTCGTAGCGTGCGATGGTTTCGGGCGGCGCCGGCCGGTAATTGAAGCGCCAGCCGTCGCGGCCGCCGCGCGCGAGCATGCCGCCGTTGTACGGACCGGCGGCGATGATACCGACGCCACGCGTTTGACAAAGCGCGAGCAGACCTTCTTCCGCTTCGCGGTTCAACAGCGTCAGCCGCCCGGCGATCATCAGGGCGTCGAGGTCCGCTTCGCGCACCCAGCGCGCGGCCCACCGCGGCTGGTTCAGGCCGACCCCGATCGCACGGATCACGCCGGCGCGCTTCAGCTCGACGAGCGCGGGCAGCGCGCCCGACATCGCGGCGGCGAACGCGCGCTCGGCGGCGGCATCGTCGCCCTGCGAATGCGCGTCGACGTCGTGGATGTAGACGAGATCGACGCGCGACACGCCAAGCCGCAGCAGCGACTGCTCGAGCGACCGCAGCGCCCCGTCGCGCGAATAGTCGAGCACCGGATTGAACGGTACGCCTTCGGGCCGTCGCCGCGCGGGCCTGCCCGGCGCATCAGCCGGCTCCAGATAGCGGCCGACCTTCGTCGACAGCACGTAGCTGTCACGCGGGACGTCTCGCAGCGCGTGCCCGAGCACGAGCTCGGCCCGCCCATGGCCATAGAGAGGCGCCACGTCGAAATAGCGGATGCCGAGCTCGTAGGCGCGGCGCGCAGCGCACGCGCCGGTGTCGGCATCGACGGGGCCGTAGAAGCCACCGAGCGGCCCGGCACCGAAGCCGATCTCGGTGAGCGAAAGTCCGGTGTCGCGCAGCGGACGCGTGACGAGGGGTTCGCCGTTCATGAGCCGATGAAGAGTCGGGGAAGAAGGAGGCTTTTCACCGAGCGCGCCGGCGAGTTCTTGCGACGAACGTCCGTGGCGGCGGCTTTGGAATATTACCGGCACCGGCGCCGTCGACGCTCGCCGGGCGTCGTCTTCCACCGCGCGAAACCAGCATGACGCCGGCGAGCACGAGCACGACGCCGATCATCTGCAGCAGATTCACCGGCTCGTCGAGCAGCAGCGCGCCAAAGCCGATCGTGAACATCGGTCCGAGCGAGCCGATCAGCGACGCCGTGCTGGCGCCGATGCGGCGGATCGACTCGGCGATCATCCAGGTCGGCAGCACCGTGCAGAATATCGCCATCGCCAGCACGAGCGCATGGATCGTCAAGGGTTGCGCGAGCGCCTGAGGCGGCCGCGTCAGCGCGAACTGCACGAATATGAAAACGGCCGACGCGAGCATCGCCCACGCGATGAAGCGCGACGAGCCCAGCCGGGCGATGATGCCGCTCGCACCCACGAGATAGATCGCGTAGCCCGCGGCGCTGCCGAAGACGAGCGCGCTGCCGAGCGCAATGGCGCCGGGATCGCCGGTAAAGCGGATGTCGTGCCACACGGCGAGCGCGATCCCTGCGTAGGACAGCATGAGCGCCACGGTGGCGCGCCGCGTGACCGGCTGCGACAGGAAGATCGCCGACAGGAGGACGACGATCGTCGGATAAAGAAACAGCACGAGCCGCTCGAGCGACGCGGTGATGTACTGCAGGCCGAGAAAATCGAGCAGGCTCGACAAGTAATAGCCGATGAAGCCGAGCGCGAGCAGAAGCCGGAAATCGCGCGGTGCGATCGGCGCTGCGCCCTTCGCGCGGCCGGCCCACCAGGCGATCGCGACGAAGAATGGTGCCGAGTAGAGCATGCGCAGCGTGAGCAGCGTCACCGGGTCGACGGGCGCCGCCGCGTAGGCGAGCTTGATCAGGATCGCCTTGAACGAAAAGCCCAGCACGCCGAGCACCGCCAGCAGCGGCCCGAGCCAGGCGTTCAAGCCCACGAGACGATGCCGCTCCACCCCGTGTAGAGCACGAGCAGCCCGAACGCGATGCGATACCACGCGAACGGCACGAAGTCGTGGCGGCTCACGTAGCGGATGAGCCAGCGCACGCAGAAAAACGCCGAGCCGAACGCGGCGACGAACCCGATCGCGAACCCCTGCAGGTCGTCGGTCGACAGCAGCGCGCGGTTCTTCACGAGATCGTATGCGCACGCGGCGAGCAGCGTAGGAATGGCGAGGAAGAACGAGAACTCGGTGGCGGCCGGCCGCGACAGTCCAAACAGCATGCCGCCGATGATCGTCGCGCCGGAGCGCGACGTGCCGGGTATCAGCGCGAATGCCTGCGCGAAGCCGATCTTGAGCGCGTCGGGCCAGCGCATCGCGTCGACGCTGTCGATGCGCACGGTCGACGGCCGCGCCTTCTGCCGGCGCTCTGCCCAGAGAATCACCAGTGCACCGACGATGAACGCGAGCGCGACGGGAACCGGCGCAAACAGATGAAGCTTGATCGCCTTTGCGAAAAGCAGGCCGAGGATCGCGGCGGGAAGAAAGGCGACCGCGAGGTTGACGGCGAAACGCCGTGCGTCAGGGCTCTTCGGAAGCTGCGCCACGACGCTGGCGAGCCGCGCGCGATACTCCCAGCAAACGGCGAGGATCGCGCCTGCCTGGATGACGATCTCGAACACCTTGGCGCGCTCGCCGGTGTAGCCGAGCAGCGATCCGGCCAGGATCAGGTGCCCGGTGGACGAGATCGGCAGGAATTCGGTGAGCCCCTCGACGATGCCGAGAACCAGTGCGACGAGAACGGTGGGGTGCTCCAAAGGCGCGGGCGGCGGGGATCGAGGACCGCGGATTGTCGCACGGCGATTTGCGCCGCAGCGCGCAACGCGCTAGCGTAGCGCCCGCAGGCGCGAGAGGAGGCGCAATGGACCACGAGCTGCACCAGCTGTTCGACCCCGAGTCGTCGACGTTCACGTACATGCTCGTCGACGTCGCGACGCGCGAGGCGGTCGTCGTCGATTCGGTCGACCGGATGGTCGAGCGCGACCTGGGCGTCATCCATCGGCTCGGATTGACGGTGCGCTACGTCGTCGAGACGCATGCGCACGCAGATCACGTGACCGGCGCGGGGCTTTTGCGCGAGAAGACGAAGGCCAAGGCCGCTGCGCCGTTCAAGTGCGGAATATCGCCGGCGGACGTGCAGCTCGCGCATGGCGATACGCTCGCGTTCGGCGTCGGCGAGGCGCTGCTCGCGATCCACACGCCCGGCCACACATCGGGCAGCACCAGCTATCTGTGGCGCGGCAACGTGCTGACCGGCGACACGCTGCTGATCGACGGTTGCGGTCGCACCGACTTCCAGAGCGGCGACGCGGGCTCGCTCTACGACAGCGTGCACGAGCGGCTGTTCACGCTGCCGGACGACACGCGCGTCTGGCCCGCGCACGACTACCGCGGCAATACGGTGTCGACGATCGGCTACGAAAAGCGCCACAACGCGCGGCTCGCGGGCCGCGATCGTCCGGCGTTCATCGAGTTGATGGCGAACCTCAAGCTGCCGCGCCCGAAGCTCATCGACGTGGCGCTGCCGGCGAACCTGCTGCTCGGTATTCCGCACGCGGCGTGAAGCGGTCCGCCGGCGGGCGCCCGCGTTCGCCGCTCAAGCGCCGCAAGCGATGCGCGCCGCGGGTGCGCATCGTTCGCGCGGGCGTTCGCTACCGGCCCTGACGCTGCTGCAGGATCGCGAGCGCCTCGCGCACGAGATCGTTATGGCCGTCGGGGATCTGCCCTTGCGGCGTCATCTCATCGACGACATCCGGCAGTGCCTGTGCGAGCTGGCCTTCCGCCTCGCCGCGCGACATGCCGAGCTGCTCGGCGATGTCCTGCATCTGTCCCTGGCCGAATATCTGCGAGAGCACGCTGGCGTCGATCGGTAGATTTGCGCCGCTGCCGATCCACGATTGCGCGTGGTCGCCGTAGCCGGCCTGCCGCATCTTGCCGAGCATGCCTTGCAGGCCGCCGTTCTGCATCAGAAGCTGCAGGACGATCTGCAGCAGCGGATTCTGAGCATGCGCGCCCACGCCGGGGCCGCCCGACGATTGAGCCTGTCCACCGCCCATCATGCCGCCGAGAACCGCGTCGAGTAGTCCCATGGCTCACCTCGCGAAGTAGGGAGCTGCGAGTCTACTCCGGAGCTTCCATTCCGCGGTCGCCCTGGAGGGCGGCAACCGCAACCTTGAGCCGTTCGACGTCGTCGCGGAGCGCCTGTAATTGCGTCGCGATCGAATCGATGTCGATGCTTTGTTCGGCGGCGCCGTCGCTCGGCGCCGTATCGGCGGCCGCCGGGGGTCCGCTGAGCAGATGGACCCATCGCGTCTCGCGCGTCCCGGGCGAGCGCGGCAACTCGGCGACGAGCTCGCCGGCTGGACGCTCCGCGAGCTCGTGCAGGAACGCCTCGACGGCCGAGACGTCGGCGAACCGATGCAACCGGTCGCTGTTGCTGCGCAGCTCGGCCGCGGTCTGCGGCCCGCGCAGCGCGAGCGTCGCGAGCAGCGCCACCGATTGCGACGGCACGCCGAGCGCGCGCTCGGCGTTGTGCGCATAGCGCATCACGCGTCCGCCGCTGGTTTCGACGACGAGCGAGCGATGCTTCAGCGCGTCGAGCGCTTCCAGCACCTCGGCCTCGCTCGCGTTCATGATCGGCGACCGGCTCGTCTTCTGGTTGCAGCCGGCGACGAGCGCATTGAGGCTCATCGGGTAAGTGTCGGGAACGCTGCGCTGCTTCTCGATCAGGACGCCGAGGACGCGGGCTTCGAGCGGCGAAAGGGGCGATGGATCCATGTCGCGCGGGTGGGTCAGCAATCGCGTCAGTGTAGCGCCCGGCCGCGGGGCTGGTATCGTGCCGGCATTGCAAAAGGGAGCGTGCGAAATTCCAATGGCCACCACTCCGGAAGTCACCAGCATGGCGCTGTTCTGCGATTTCGAGAACATCGCGCTCGGCGTGCGCGACGCCAACTACGAGAAATTCGACATCGGCAAAGTGCTCGAGCGCCTGCTGCTCAAGGGCAGCATCGTCGTCAAGAAGGCCTATTGCGACTGGGAACGCTACAAGGCGTTCAAGGCGCCGATGCACGAGGCCTCGTTCGAGCTGATCGAGATCCCGCACCTCCGCCAATCGGGCAAGAATTCCGCCGACATCCGGATGGTCGTCGATGCGCTCGACCTCTGCTACACGAAGACGCACGTCGACACGTTCGTCATCATCAGCGGCGACTCGGACTTTTCGCCGCTCGTGTCGAA